>Ga0068859_100004008_pt1 | contig 15015 bp, 11 predicted proteins | sample KBSSwiS22_FD_66585 | JGI IMG/M metagenome (GOLD analysis project Ga0068859, IMG submission 66585) | Switchgrass rhizosphere microbial communities from Kellogg Biological Station, Michigan, USA - KBS Switchgrass S2-2 | ecosystem: Host-associated > Plants > Roots > Rhizosphere > Soil ...
TCGGGCTTCTTGTAGTCCTTCAGCAGGTTGTCAATCAGCTCGTTGTCTATGGTCATCTTTTCTCCTGGACCAACCTTAACCCGTTAGTCGCTCAATGACCATTTACACAAAACTTTTTACGTCTTTGCGTGAAAGATTTAGCGTCTCGCCATGATTGCCTCGGCAAGTATCCGCAAATTGATCGGCATCTCCGGCGCCTTGAACGCCTTCCGACTTCCCTTGTGATGCGCCAGTAACTGCCGCTCGGCGCTACAGAAATCGCAGTTCTCCAAGTGCTCCTTCACCTGCACTGCTACCTTCTTCGAGAGCAAGGTCTTTGAGGCGGGACATGCGGCGGTCTTTAGAAAAACTGTTGTGCCTGAGGTTTTCATTCCGTTCCTCTGAGATTCCAACGTATCAAAACACACAATTACCTCAGTATTCCAGACCTTTCTCCACTATTTTTAACAAAGTAAAAACATGTTGCCTGTTCTTTAAAACACTGGTACGATGCCTTCGTAGTCAGAGCCGTTCAGGCCTATCTGACGCACTCCAGGAGTTTCTAGACATCCTCTGTCAAAACGCAGAACTCTCCAACTCTCAGTAACGAGCGATCTCCCAAAAGAGTAGGGCAAACACGGACAATCCTGTGAAATCCATTAGTGAAGATCCTGAAAAAGCAGACCTCGGAGCCACCAGCGGTAAGCGACCCATGCCCAGAGAACGTCGTAACGACCGCGCGGGGAAGACCGGAAAGTGGGTCGAAAGTTTACGCTCTTCGGACGTCAACCGGCTGTGGACAGACCTGCACCGCATCGTCTCGCATCACCCGCTGGTCCGCGCCTCGCGCAGCGCGGGACTCCTGGTGGAAGAAGGTGCTGGAGCGGCCTACACCGATCTCACGCAGGAACTGTTTGTTCAACTGCTGAGCAAGAACCGTTTCGAGCATTACCTCGAGACGGCGATGACTGACTACGAGATTGAATGTGAGATCAGCCAGATTGAGTTAACGAATCTGCTGACCGCCGAACTCCGCAAACGCCACCCGGAGAGCTACCGGCTGGCCCGACGCATTTCGACGCTGATCCAATCAAGCCCGAACTTTCGCCGTTTTGACTCCGCTGGTATCGACGATGAACCCCACCGGCGTCTCGCGGACCGCGTTTACGGGTTGAGTGAATGGAAAGACGACAAGTCACGTCGCGGCAGTCACGACGTCGAGCAGCGCGTTCAGATCATTCCGGTCCGGCAAAGAGATACACGAATGGTTGGTTGCACCGGCGACTCGCAGATTGTCATCAGCAACGCCGACCTCGAAGACTTGATCGTTTCGGTGCTGGATGCGGTTGATTCGCCCGTTGACGTGCGCACGTTGCGAAGCCTCGTGATGTCGCGTCTGCCGGTAATGGATATCTACCTCGTTCCGCTGGACGGCGACGACAGTGACAGCGAAAACAACAACAGCTACGAGCCGGTCGATAAGCGTGAAAATCCTGAAGAAGGTCTCCTGCGCCGCGAATCCGAGCGCGAAGCGGCGGGTTTTGTGGAGCAGTTTCTGGTGAGCTTGAATGAGGCGGTACGCGGCAAAGTGAAGCAATACAACCGGATCATCGGTGTTTTGTGGTACTGCTACCTCAGCCCGGAACACTCGACCCAACTGGAAGTTGCGGCCGTATTAGGCGTTTCCGACTCACTGGTGTCTGACTATCGCCGGCGCATTGAGCAGGAGTTGCGGGCGTTGTCGTTTACTGAGGTCGAGGAGGCGAAGCAGTTTGAGCTGGCGTTGCGGAAGCACGTGCATGGATTGATATTTGAGATGGAAGAAAGCCAAGTCGCTGTTTAGAGCCGCGGATTAACGCTAATAAACGCGGATCAGATTCGCGTTCATCCGCGTCAATCCGCGGCTTTTGTTTTTTGCCTGCGACGCTTTAAGATTCAAACATGCCTTTAAGACCGGACCTGCCAGATTACCAGCCTGTAACGAACCCAGCGGCAGGTAAGTCTAAAACTCCCAAACCGATTATCAATGAAGTTCCGGCAAGTGTCGCAAAGCCGGAGGCTGCTGTACCGTCCTCGACTCGAGCGAGGCTGATCAAGAACGGTCACACCTTAAGTTATTACGGGCTTTTCTTATTTACCGCGGTTCTTTACTTCAGGCCCTACGAACTCATTCCGGCGCTTTCATTTCTCGATAGGGTTGCGTTTGTATTAGCAATTGTCACGCTCGTCATCTTCATTCCCTCTCAACTTGCTGTTGAAGGGACACTGACATTTCGTCCCCGCGAGATAAACCTTTTACTGCTCTTATGTGTAGCAGGTTTGCTGTCGATTCCATTGGCTCTTAGTCCCGGGAAAGCCTGGAATGAATTCAACGATGTCTTTATCAAGGCAGTATTGATGTTCATTGTCCTCGTTAATGTCCTGCGATCAAAGACGCGATTGCGAATGCTCCTCTATCTTGCTTTGTCTGTGACGGTTCTCTTGAGCGTAAACGCGATTAGAGATTACCGGGCCGGTAACTTCGCTCCGGAGGGAGAGAGAATCAACGGGTTGATAGGAGGGATGTTTGGCAACCCCAATGACCTCGCGTTGCACTTCGTGACTATGGCGCCAATTGCAATCGGGCTGATGTTTGCCTCGAAAAGACTTTTAGGGAAGTTGATTTTTGCAACTATTGCTGGTCTAACTGTCATGGCTAACGTCGTAACATTCTCTCGCGGAGGATTTCTTGGGCTGCTGGCTACGGCATTCGTTTTGATTTGGAAAATCGGTCGTGAGCACAGACTGGCGGTGGTAGTTTTTACGCCAATCATTTTAGTGATTTTCATCGTCGCCGCACCAGGCAGCTATGGCTCTCGTCTCATGTCAATATTCGTACGAGATATGGATACGCATGGAACTGCGAACACCAGGCAGGAAATCCTTTACCGTTCCATATTAGTTTCAATTCGCAACCCGATTACGGGAATAGGCATGGGCAATTTCCCCACGATGTCAGTGCACGAAACGGTCACTCATAATGCTTTTACTCAAGTCTCAGCGGAAATGGGAACTGCTGCGTTGATTGTTTATTTAATGTTCCTCACTGCACCCATTCGCAGACTGCGAAAACTTGAAAAAAGGTCTTCTGCTGAGCAGTCAAGGTTTTATTACTATTTATCTATCGGTCTGCAAGCAAGTCTCATCGGATACATGGTGAGTGCCTTTTTCGCCGCCGTAGCGTACCAGTGGTATGCATATTATTTAGTAGGTTACGCACTTTCGCTATGGCGGTTATTCGAAGCGGAGCCCGCCTCTGAAGTGAATCAGGTTTCGTCATCGAAGGTCTTAACGCCGGCCCCTGTGTACCCGGGCTTTCAGCGAGGAGAGGCTAACTCAACTTTTTAACTAATATTTCAAAGATGACAAGTCGTGTACCAAAAGTCAGTGTCATAATTCCCGCCTACTCGGCGGCTAAATTCATTGGCGCCGCGCTTGATTCAGTTTTTGCGCAAACCTATCCCGATTATGAGGTCGTGGTTATTAACGATGGTTCTCCTGACACGGCTGAGCTCGAGGAGGTGCTTAAGTCTTACGAAGGAAAAATAGAATATATAACTCAGGAGAATCGCGGGTTGAGCGGAGCGCGAAATACCGGTGTGCGAGCAGCTCGCGGCGAATTCGTCGCTTTCCTCGATGCTGATGACCTCCTGGAACCGATGTGTCTGGAACGACAACTCAGGGAAATCCAGGATCATCCCGAACTGGACGTTGTGTACGGGGACGCCCTTTTCTTTGGCGACAGCATAGAGGCGGGAAAGAGGTTTATGGATCTCTGTCCTTCACATGGTCCTGTGACTTTCGAAAGTTTGATCACCCAACAATGCAATGTGATGGGTTCAGTACTTGCTCGTCGCGAAACATTGATCGCCGCCGGTTTATATGACGAACGATTACGCAGCGTTGAAGACTTTGACTTATGGCTGCGAGTCATCAAATTCGGAGGCAAAATTGGTTACCACCGCGATGTTTTGATCCGTTATCGTCGTCACTCTGCCAGTCTTTCCGCCGATCCGGTTTGGATGTGTGAAAACGTCTTGAAAGTTTTAGACAACGCTGCCACGTCGCTGCCACTGACTCCCTCAGAAAATGTTTTATTAGATTCACAACGTGAAAGATTTCATGCGCTGCTCCTGGTTCAGGAAGGCAAGCGCGCCTTCTTCAATGGAGATCGTGACTTAGCTGTAAGTAAGTTACGCGAGGCAAACCGTACTTTCAAAAGTAAGAAGATGTCGACGATCGTCTGGTTACTACAAAGAATGCCTCGAATGCTGCTATTCGCCTACGATCTTCGCGACAGGTTTATTCTGCGAGCAACGACAAAGCATTAGTTCTCGAGGGTCCTTGTGGTAGAGAAAGACATCCGAATTGGTCATATCCTGCCCTGGCCCACCGTTGGTGGTGTGGAAGTCGCTACGCTTGCCGTTGCTAACACGATGAAGAGTCGTGGGATCAAGGCAGTCGCATTCTGTTTGAAAGACGCAACACCGTTAAGTAATTTGTTTGCTGAAAACTCCGTCGAAACTGTCGATTACCAGCCTTCCGACCCAAGCTACCGCCACCCCAAAAACTACGTGCTCGGATCGCTTCAGCTTGCGAAGCTTTTCAAAAAGCATAAGGTCGACCTCGTGCACTGCGGCGACTTGCTCGCAGCGTACTACGCAGGGTTGGCAGCCAGATTCGCGGGCTTGCCTGTCTTGTGTCACGTTAGATGTAGTTACCCGGAAATCTCCCGGCGCGACCAGAGTTTCCTGCACTTGATTAGTAAGTTCGTTTTCGTGTCGCACGACGCGTGGCGAACGTTTGCCTATCGCGTTAAAGGCTCGCGAGGCAGAGTTATCTATGAAGGGATCGATGTTCCCGCGTTGATCGAACAAGCCAGCTGCGTCTCGAGCGTTCGCAGTGAATTCAATATTCCGCCCGATGTGGATTTGATCGGGATGGCGGCACGCGTAGCCCCGGCTAAAGATTATGAGACTCTGGCGAAAGCAGCAGCGCGAGTTGTTGCCCAACGAAAGAACGTTAAGTTTCTAATTGTTGGAAATTATTCGCAGGTGAAGGAAAACCGCGAGCATTATGAGAGAGTGAAAGAGTATCTCAACACGAACGGTGTAGCAGACTATTTTATCTTTACCGATCATCGTGACGACGTGCAGCGGCTGATAGCGGCAATGGATATTTTTCTGTTGAGTACGCGCACAGAAGGACTGCCCCTGGTGATTCTTGAAGCGATGGCCCATGCAAAGCCAGTGGTAGCGACGAATGTAGGGGGCGTTCCGGAAGTAGTTAAAGCAGGTATTACGGGATTACTGCACGAGCCAAAGGACGATCAGCAGCAGGCAGCGGACCTGCTCCGTTTACTGGACGACCATGCTTTACGCGCGCAAATGGGTGAAGCAGGTCGACAACGAGTGTTGACTGACTTCACGAGGGAACGCTTTGCCGCCGAATTGAGCGAACTGTACTATGAAATGCTGGGACGAGGATTTGACTCGCGAGTCCACTCTGAAACTGCTTTCGAGAACCACGGGGTAATCGGTAACGAATGTCGGTAGCTACTGTAAAACGCCGTATCAAGATCATCAGGCCGCCTTCCTTTTCTCCGTTGGCGCTGTTGGGCGGGTTTGGTGTGCTCTGGCACTATCGCGACCTGCTCTACACGTTAAGTGTTCATCGCATAAAAGTACGATACAAACAGTCGATTCTGGGCATTTTGTGGGCGGTGTTGCAGCCACTCTCCCTGATGTTGATCTACACACTCGTTTTCAGAATTATCGGCAACGTTCCTACCGGCGGCACCCCTTATCCGATTGTGGCCTTCTCGGGTTTGCTCATCTGGAGCTTCTTTTCTACCGCCTTAACAAACTCGACGAATGGACTGGTGAGCCATTCGCACCTCGTGACTAAGGTTTATTTTCCGCGGGAGATCCTGCCGTTGACTTACGTTGTTGCAGCACTCTTCGACTTTATTATTGCGTCGTTCGTGCTTGCGGGACTGATGCTCTACTACGGCATTCCATTCACTTCGAGTCTCGTCTACGTGATTCCGATTCTTGCCATCCTGGTCTGCTTCGTGTCTTCAATTTCGCTTATCTTTTCAGCGCTCCAGGTCCGGTTTCGAGACGTCGGCGTGGCGATGCCGTTATTGCTTCAGCTTTGGATGTTTGCCTCCCCGGTGGTTTATCCGCTCAGCGCGATTCCCCAAAAGTACTTGTCGTTCTATTCACTGAACCCGATGGTTGGTGTGGTCGATAATTTCCGTGAAGTGCTGCTTCACGGTGCTACGCCAAACTTTGACACGCTCGCGTTATCGGCAATCGTTTCACTTCTCCTCGTGCCTGCGTCTTATATCTACTTCAAACATGTCGAAGCGACCCTGGCTGATGTGGTTTAACTGAGGCTCAATTACTGCGACCCTATGATCGATCTGAAATTTGACCACGTCTCCAAGAGATACCGGATCCAGCAAAACGATAACGATTCCGATATCCAACCGTCAGTGCTGCGCAAACTGAGATCTCTGCGCGGGCGCAAGACCGACTTTTGGGCGGTGCGCGATGTGAGTTTTGAAGTCCAGCGTGGTGAAGCACTGGGAATCATCGGTCACAACGGCGCGGGCAAGAGCACGATTTTGAAGTTACTCTCAAACATCACCACTCCGACGTCGGGAGAGATAATGATCAACGGTCGTCTTTCTGCTCTTATCGAGGTCGGATCGGGTTTTCATCCGGAATTGAGCGGACGCGAAAACATTTACCTGAACGGCTCGATCCTGGGGATGAGCAGGCGAGAGATCACGAAGAAGCTAGACGACATAATCGAGTTTGCCGGCGTTCGCGACTTCATCGACACTCCGGTGAAGCGATACTCGTCGGGAATGTACGTGCGGCTTGGTTTTTCTATCGCGGCACACCTGGATCCGGACATCTTGTTGCTCGATGAGGTGCTGGCAGTTGGCGATGCCGCTTTTCAGGCTAAATGCCTGCAGCGCATAAAAGAGTTGGAGAACCGCGGCACGACGATCGTTTTCATTTCACACGATCTCGGGGCAGTGGAGCGCCTTTGCGATCGAGTGTTGCTCATGAAGCGCGGCCAGATCGTGAAGAGTGGACCAGCGGCGGAGATTGTGGCCGCGTACCAGAGCGACGCGACTCTCTCGAGTGAATCAGCCGAGGCTCACAAGAAAGGTGAAACAAACGAGGTACAGATTCGGACGCTTTCGTTTTGTGATGCCGTGGGAGCAACGCATCCTGTTTACAAGACAGGCGAACCATTGCTGGCCCGGATTGCTTTTGAAGCCTATGAGCCGGTGACTGACGCCGTGTTTGGCCTGATCTTTTTTACGGCTGACGGACAGGTCCAGTGCGAGCTGACCACCGAACTTAGTGACGAACAGATCTCGATCAAACCCGGGCCCGGCATACTGGAGTTTAGAACCGAACAACTGGGGCTGTTGCCCGGAATCTATTTCACGTCAGTTCACGTGAAGAAACGCAACGCTCGCGATGTGATTAACTACCAGTACAAATCAACGATGCTCAGGGTCGATTCCGATCACAGGCTCCAGGGAAATTTCTACCTGCCTCATCGTTGGTCCATAACTCAGGTCAAAGATGTCGATCGAGAATACGCGGGGTACGAGAGCGTAGTGCCATAGTGCGAGGCGAATTGTGGAAGCTCAAGAGAGGGAAACAGCAGTAGATATTTCGTTGCTGGTGTGTACCTACAATCGCTGTCAGGACCTGCACGAACTTTTGGAAACGGCTTTAGCGCAGGAAACTGGTGGAGAGTTTAGTTATGAGATTGTTGTCGTGGACAACAATTCAACTGATCGGACGCGAGCTACCGTTGAAGATTTTATTGATGCCGGGCATAACAAGGTCCGCTATTTTTTTGAAGCCCGGCAAGGGAAGTCCTACGCTTTGAACACGGCCCTTGAGGTCGCCAAAGGATGGGCCTACGTAATCACGGACGATGATTTTATCCTGCCGTCCAACTGGCTGCGCGATATCTATCACGCCTTCCGTACTCACCCTGAGGTTGCTGTGATCAGTGGAAAAGTATTGCCTCGGTGGCAAGGGGAGGCGCCCGCCTGGCTGACTCGAGACCATTGGTCGGCAATCGCAATGGCCGACTACGGTGAAAAGCCATTTTATGCCGACGACGACAATCCGATTTGTTTGCTTGCCGGGGCTTTTCGACGGTCTGCGGTACAGGATGCGGGAGGTTACCGGCCGGAGTTAGGAGTCTCGGCGGATCAGATCGGGGGCATTGAAGATCTCGATATTCTGCAGCGTTTGTGGAAAGCCGGTTACAAGGCTTTGTATCAGCCTCATATCGCGTTCGAGCATAAGGTAGGGGCGACCCGGCTGACCAAGACTTACCATCGACGTTGGCATACGGGACACGGGCGCTTTTATGCTGCTATGCGGGATGAGCGGATGGAAGACTCTATTGGGTATTTATTAGGAGTTCCGGCGCATCTTTACCGGCAAGCTACCCGGGATGCGCTCGGTTTGTTGAAATGTACGGTTTTTCGTCGAGAGGCGCAGGCCTTTGTCCACGAAACAAGACTGTGTTTCTTTCGCGGCTTCTTTAGCAAAAGAAGAGAAGACTATTTGCGCGATAAGTCCCATAGCTTCCTTGGGGATCTCTGGGCATTCGCGAAGACTCTCGCGCAAAGCCGCAAAGGCGCAAAGAAAGCCTTTTAGAAACGCGGCAGCGCTTGGCGTCTTTGCGGCTTTGCGTGAGAAAGATTTGAGTACTTATGTGTGGCATCGCAGGACTTGTAACTAACGATGGTAACGCTTCGCGCCGACGTGAGCCGGTGGAGCGAATGATCGAGACTCTCAAGCGCCGCGGCCCGGACGCGTCCGGCGTTGAGGTCTGGTCTAACGCGGTGCTGGGACATCGACGACTCTCGATCTTCGATCTCAGTGACGCCGGTCGGCAGCCGATGCTCTCTCCGGATAGATCGATCGGGATTGTTTTCAATGGCGCAATCTACAATTTTCGTGAGTTACGATCCGAGCTGGAACGGTCGGGCTTCCAGTTCAAAACTGAGACTGACACGGAAGTATTAATTCATGGTTACCGGGCCTGGGGTATCGATGAACTGGTTAAGCGATTGCGCGGAATGTTTGCTATCGGCTTGTGGGACAACGACAGGCAGACGCTGTTTCTGGTGCGTGATCGATTGGGTGTGAAGCCGCTGATCTATTCAGTTCACGACGATGAGATTGCTTTCGCCTCAACAGTAAGGGCTTTACGAGCGGGCAATTTCGTTGCCGAGATCGATGAACAGGCGGTGCTCGAGTATCTCGAGTTCGGGTTTGTCACCGATGAGAGAACGATCTTCGAGAACGCCTCTAAAGTGCCGGCGGCGGGTATCGTTGAATGGTCCAAAGGAAAACTGTCGTCAAGAATTTACTGGTCGCCTCCCGAAGCCGCTGAAACCACGAAGCTGTCCTGGGATGCTGTTATTGAAGAAACAGAGCGACTGTTTTTAAGCGCGGTCGAGAAACGGCTCTTCGCTGATGTTCCGGTCGGCGCCTTACTGAGTGGCGGGATCGATTCAAGTCTGGTTTGCTGGGCCATCACCAAACTCGGCGGCGGAGTTGCCGCCTACACTGTCGGCACACCGGGCGACGTCGCCGATGAAACAGTTCAAGCCTCTGAAACCGCGAAGCAACTTGGCATTCCGCACCAGGTGCTCAGCTTCACCCCAACAACAGACGAAGACGCGCTCGACGAATTGATCTCCGCTTACGGAGAACCGTTCGCGTGTGCCTCCGCGCTTGGGATGTTACGCGTCTCGCGCGCAGTGGCTTCGGAAGCCAAAGTGCTCTTGACCGGTGATGGTGGTGACGACGTGTTTCTCGGTTATCCGGAACACAAACATTTTTGGATGGCACAGAAGCTGGCGAGAGGATTGCCGGGTGCGGCTCACTGGGTAACGACTGCGGCACTCCCCTTTCTTCCCAAAGTTGGACCATTGCGCCGGGCAGGTTCTTTCTTCGACTATGCCAGTGGTGGACTTGCGGCAGTGACGTCAATTCACGACGGGCTACCTTTTTACCAACGTTTTGGAATTCTTGGCGAAAGACTTTCCGCGCGCACACTTCCGCAGCGGAATTGGAACCGGGCTCTGGATTCGGCAAGGAATCTACTTCCGGAATTCCTGACCTACGATCGGCACACGCGCTTCGTCGGTGAGTATTTAACTAAAGTGGATGGCGGGACGATGTACCATTCGCTGGAAGCGCGTTCACCTTTTCTCGATCAGGAGTTGTGGGAGTTTGCCGCCGCTTTGCCGTTCGAAGTTCGTTTACATGGCGGAAACCTGAAGGCGATTTTGCGTGAGTTGGCGCGCCGCCGGCTTGGCGCACGCGTGGCTGATGCTCCGAAACGAGGCTTTACGATCCCGGTTCAGCGTTGGGTGGCGGCGCACTGGTTGCCACGATTTGAGTCGCTGATGAACGACTCGATCCTGGAATCGGAAGGGTGGATTCGTGCCGGCGCTGTAAGACAAGCATTACAAACGGCACAGCGTAAACAGTGGGCGGCAAATCAGCTCTGGTATATCTTTGTACTTGAGACGTGGATGCGCAGAGAGCGCGAGAATCAAGTGCATCCGGCCGCAACACTCGAGCACCGTCTTGAAGACAGAGTTTCAGAACTTTCAGGAGTAACAAGTTAGCGCATTGAATGTTCTACATCTCATCGGCAGTTTTGATTGTGGCGGATCAGAGACACAGGCGGTTCAGTTGGCGAAACTCCAGCGAGCCAACGGTAGCAACGTGTACATCGCCTGTTTTGATCGGCGCGGACCCTTGTTGAATGAAGCCGCGGCCGTGGCCTCCGGCGAGCTCGCCCAGTTTCCCCTGCAAGGTTTTTACCATCCCAAGACTGCACTTCAGGTACGTCGCTTCGTGCGACTATTAAAGCAGCATCACATCGACGTGCTTCATACGCACGACTTCTACACTAACGTGTTTGGTTTAGTTGCAGGAGCGCTGGCCGGCGTACCAGCGCGGGTGGGTTCACGACGCGAGACGTTTGGTTTTCGCAGCGCGGCGCAGAAGGGTGTTGAGCGTTTGGCTTACAGGTTCGCGCACGCAGTTGTTTGCAATTCAATCGCGGTGCAACGTCAACTCGTTTCGGAAGGGATCGCTGAAGATAAAACTGCGGTTGTCTACAACGGACTCGATCCGCACCGCGTAACTCCCTCCGGATTGGAAAGAGGTGAGATGCTTGCTCAGCTCGGTCTTGCGGGCGGTGAAGAACGGCGATTTGTAACTCTCGTGGCCAACATGCGTCACCCGGTAAAAGACCAGCCGATGTTTCTTCGTGCAGCGGCGCGCGTAGTCAAAGTGATCCCTGAGGCGACGTTTGTTCTGGCCGGAGAAGGGGAATTGAAAGATCAGATTTCTGATCTCGCGAGGTCACTTGGTCTCGAAAAAACGGCAGTCTTTCCTGGACGCTGCGACCGTATTGCGGATTTACTACACATATCGGACGTGTGCGTGCTGAGTTCTCGGGCCGAAGGCTTTTCGAATTCGATTCTGGAATATATGGCCGCCGGAAAGCCGGTGGTTGCTACGAACGTCGGCGGGGCGTCTGAGGCCATTCAGGAGGGTGTCACAGGTTATCTGGTTCCAGCGGGTAACGATGAACTGATGGCGGAACGAATCGCGTCGCTATTACAGGATCCGCCAAAAGCACGCGCGATGGGCGAGAAAGGAAAACAAGTAATCATCGAGCAGTTTTCATGCGAGACTCAGCGGCAAAGATGCGAAGCTCTTTATCAACGCATTCTCACAAGTAATAAAACATTTGTCGCCGGTACTCCCGAGCGCGAAGAAACAAATCCACCTCTTCGTGCAGAAAAACTCTCCAGGTGAAGGATTACACGATGAAGTCAGCAGCTCTACAGCCCAAAGTGATACGAATACTACTTGCCGCGCCTTCGCTTGATATTCTCGGTGGCCAGTCGCGTCAGGCAGTGCGCCTTCGCGAGGGGCTTAGCACCGAGCCGACATTGAAGGTAGATTTCCTGGCGCACAATCCACGGTTACCGCGCGGTCTGCGTTGGCTACAGAGCATCAAGTACGTGCGTACCGTAACGACCACGCTGTATTACTGGTTGCAGTTGCTGTTGTTGGTGCCGCGGTACGACATCATTCATACCTTTTCGGCGTCGTATTACTCGTACTTACTTTGCGCCGCACCTGTAATCCTCGTCGCGAAACTGTTCCGTAAGAAATCGATTCTCAACTACCGCAGCGGCGAGGCTGACGATCATTTACGCAACTGGCGTTTGACTGCTATTCCCATCATGCGTCTCGCGGATGCGATCGTGGTGCCGTCCGGTTACCTCGTGGATGTGTTTGCGCAGTTTGGTCTCAAAGCCAAAGCCATTTACAACCTCGTTGAGCTCGATCGTTTTCAGTTTCGCGAACGGAAACCAATTCGTCCCATTTTTCTAACCAGCCGGCTGTTGGAGCCTTTGTACAACGTCGAGTGCGTGCTCAGGGCTTTTCATTTGATTCAACAGCGATACCCGGAGGCTAAGTTGACGGTGGCTGCCGAAGGCTGGATGAAACCGCAACTGCAAGAGCTTGCACGCGAACTGAAACTAAATGCGGAATTCATCGGCCGTGTTCCTTTCGATCAAATGCCGGCGATGTACAACTCCGCTGACATTTACCTGACCGCCACCAATCTCGATAACATGCCGGCGTCAATCACGGAATGCATGGCGGCCGGTTTACCTGTAGTTACAACTGATGCGGGTGGTATTCCCTACATCGTCACCAACGAAGAGACTTGTTTGATGGTGCCGAGGAATGACTTTACCGCGATGGCAAACGCAGCGATCCGTTTGCTGGAGAATAACGAGCTGGCACTCTCGCTCAGTCGCCAGGCGCGCGAAGCGTCAGCGAAGTTCACCTGGAATTCGGTGCGTCAGGATTGGATTAGTTTCTACCACGAGTTGCTGAAGCCGAATGTTCGCACTGCCGCACAGTCTGCGGACGTGATCTCTTCCCGCGTAACGTCGGCAGAACGAGAACTGTAGTTTGAGCTCAACCGGAGTCCCGCCTGATCCTGCTCTCTGCTTTGCCTCGAAACTCGCACGTCGTGCTTGGACACAGTCAGTACAGAGAGCGGTAGCGACCTGGTCAACGATGGGAGTCAAGAATCCTTAGGAAATATCGCATGCTGATCACTGACCAGGTCGCTACCGCTCCCTGTACTGACTGTGTCCAAGAATGATTTTCAGACTTTTGAGGCAAGGCTCCTGCTCACCATCATGCAATTATCGCGACTGAAAAAGATTAGCTTTGACGAATTGCGTGTTCGTGGTGCGCAAAAGTGGTTCTCTTTTTCAGAACGTCGCGGCTGGTCTTCACTGGGACGACTACCCACAGACCAGGAAACGCTCGAATTGTTCGAGCCGCAACTGCGCTCGCCGGCTGAAGTGCTCGAATACTTGCGGCGGCAAATCAAAACTTCATTCTTCAGAGCCTTCGCAAATCGTGAAGCAACGGTCAACGAGCTGCGGCGCGTTTGGCCCAACGCTGAACGTGAAATAATCGAGCGCGCAAATCAAATAGTCGCAGGACGGTTCGATCTACTGGGTTTCAAGCAACTTTTCTTTGGCGATCCGATTGACTGGCACCTCGAACCAATCGCGCAGAAACGCTCGCCTTTGGTCCACTGGAGCCAGGTGGATTATCTCGAGTCCTCACTGGTGGGCGACAAGAAGATCATCTGGGAACTCAACCGGCATCAGTATTTCGTCACGTTGGGCCAGGCATACTGGTTAACTGGTGATGAACGTTACGCGCGCACGTTTGTCGCTCACGTTGAATCATGGATGGCGGCGAATCCTCCCAAGCTGGGAATCAACTGGGCGAGTAGTTTAGAAGTATCGTTTCGCACGATCTCCTGGCTTTGGGCGCTTGCGTACTTTGCTGACTCGCCTTCTGTTACTGACAGGTTCCTGCTGGCGATGTTGAAGTTTCTCTACCTCGCTGGATTGCACATTGAGAACTATCTTTCCACTTACTTTGCCCCGAATACACATCTCACGGGTGAGGCGCTTGGCCTTTTTTACCTGGGAACGTTGCTGCGTGATCTGAGAGTGTCAGAGCGTTGGCGTCATACCGGGCGTCGCATTCTGCTGTCGTGCTTGTCACTTCAGTTGCGCGCGGACGGCGTTTATTTCGAACAGTCCAGTTACTACCATCGTTACACGACCGACTTCTACCTGCACTTTTGGATTCTCTCGCAACGCAATAACGAAACACCGCCACCGAAAGAGAAGCTGAGTCAACTGCTCGATCACCTTTTGTACATCACACGCCCTGACGGAACCTCACCGTTGTTTGGCGATGACGATGGCGGTCGTCTCGTGATGCTTGATCGACGCGCGCCAAACGATTTTCGCGCCGCACTCTCGACGGGCGCAGTGCTGCTGAATCGCGGTGATTACAAGTACGTTGCCGCGCCGGTTGCGGAAGAAACGCTCTGGCTGCTTGGTCCAGAAAGTATAGAGGGATTCGCAGTGCTGGCTGCCGAGGAGCCGCAGCAGCGTTCCGCTGCGTTTCGCGACAGTGGTTATTACGTGATGCGCGATGGCTGGGAGTCCACGTCTAACTATCTGCTGTTCGATTGTGGCCCACACGGCGCTTTAATCAATGCTCACAGCCATGCAGATTGTTTGAGTTTCGAAGCGGCAGTTGGAGGTCGTCTAGTGCTGCAGGACCCGGGCACTTACACCTACACGGGTTCAGGCGAACTGCGAGATCTCTTTCGCGGCTCGAGTTCGCATAATACGTTGACTATCGATCACGAACCGCAATCGCTTCCTGATGGTCCGTTTACGTGGCGCACGGTGGCGAATTGTGCAAGTGATGTCTGGCTGAGTCGCGATCGCTTCGACTTTGTTTCGGGCCGGCATGATGGCTATCAACGTCTGCCCAAGCCGGCGAC
>Ga0068859_100004014_pt1 | contig 15000 bp, 8 predicted proteins | sample KBSSwiS22_FD_66585 | JGI IMG/M metagenome (GOLD analysis project Ga0068859, IMG submission 66585) | Switchgrass rhizosphere microbial communities from Kellogg Biological Station, Michigan, USA - KBS Switchgrass S2-2 | ecosystem: Host-associated > Plants > Roots > Rhizosphere > Soil ...
CACGGTTGCCGCATCGACGGGGACGTTCCGTGCGGCGATGACCGTCACGAGTATCGCGCCGCAACTGTCGTTCAACTTCGGCTCGCACGAAGGCTGGAGTTACCTGAGCGGAGGGTACGGCATATCGACGACCCACGCGGAAGTGAACGTTCCGGTTTCATTCGAAGGGGAAGCCGGATCCCGGAATCGGCATACGTCCACGGTGAACGTTGGTGGCGGAGCCAGATGGTTTCTTCGGGAGCGGATTGCCGTCGGCTTCGACGTTCGGTTCCATCGCCTCCTTGCGGCACACGCTGTGCCATCAACGCAAATGGTGGGGCTGTCGGTCGGGTTGTCGTTGAGATAAAACCGAGGGCCCAGGGCTCAGGGCTTAAGGACGCTTAAACCCGAAGCCTTGAGCCGTAAGCCGTATGGCGCAGGAGCGGTCACGCGCCGCGACCGCTTCCACGTTCGAGCTTCTGTTAGCTTGAGCAGTGCGCGTCGCTCGGCGGTACTGGAAGCGGCTTCTTCGCAGAGCTCGTCTGCGCACCAACGGCGACGCTGCACGCCACCAGAATGGCCGCGGCCGCGGACATCGATACTCGTTTCATGAGGCCCTCCGGTAAGACATTGGATTCCGACGATACAAACGGAGCGAGCTAGCATGTTCCGGACCCCGCGGCCGCTCGACGGTTCGGCCAAAACGGGTTGCGGGATTGACGGCTGGATAACGCGTTAGGAGGTGACCGCCTCTGTCGAGGCGTGCAAGGAGAGAGTGCAATGCCTGAAGCCATCGCAGTCAAGGCTCCCCGCGAGCCCCGAAACGGCGTCCAGACGCCTGATCTGCTCGCGACCATCAACGTCGTGAAGGAGTCGCCAGCGCTCGCCAAGTTCCGCTTTCGCGCCAGCAATCGTTGGGTGAGCGGGACCTACAGCGAGTCTCGTGTCGAGTCATTTAGCGGTGCGGGCGGAGAACACAGCCACGTCACGCAGTTCCGCTACGGTGCGGACCATCCCACGGTCCTGGTTGGACTCGACCGCGGGCCGGCGCCGATCGAATTCCTGCTGCACGGACTGGCAGCGTGTATTACGGCGGGCATCGGCAACATCGCCGCGGTTCGCGGAGTGACGCTCACCTCGGTGGAGTCGCGCGTCGAAGGCGATATCGATCTGCTGGGAATCCTCGGACTGTCGCAAGAGGTCCGAAACGGGTACGAACGGATCCGAATCAGCTTTGACATCGCGGGCGATGCGTCCGCCGAAAAGCTGCGCGCCATCGTCGAGCAGGGCGTTGCCCGTTCGGCCGTTTTCGACGTGCTGACCAACGGCGTTCCGATCGACGTCAGCATCACGACTCACTGAAACGTCGGCGGTGATGTACCACGGTGTTCATCGGCGCCGGACAGGCGGAGCTCTGATGAGCGACGGACTGTCCGGACTTCTCGGAGACAGGGTAGTGCCATGACAGTCGATGCGATTGTTGTCGGAGCGCGCTGTGCGGGTGCGGCAACTGCCATGCTGCTCGCACGCGGAGGAGCGCGCGTGGTTCTGGTCGATAAAGGGGCGTACGGCACCGACATGTTGTCGACACATGCCCTGATGCGTGGCGGGGTTCTGCAGCTTCAGCGATGGGGTGTGCTGCCAGAGGTCGTGGCAAGCGGCACACCGGCAATCCATTCGACGACCTTCTGCTACGCCGAGAGCGATACTACAGTGCTCATCGAACCAAAGTATGGCGTTCCCGCGCTGTACGCGCCACGGCGGACGCTGCTCGATCGTCTGCTTGTGGACGCCGCATTCAAGAGCGGCGTGGATATTCGTTACGGCGTCCGCGTGGACGACGTGAAGGTTGACAGCCGCGGGAGGGTGACCGGTATCTCCACGGTCGAAGGCGGAAGGCGATGCGATCTCGAAGCCGATATCGTCATCGGTGCTGACGGACTGCACTCGACGGTCGCACGGCAAGTGGGAGCACCGCGGATTGCCCAGGGCCGACATGCGACGGGCGTGCTGTACGGCTACTGGGAGGGGCTGTCGGCGGATGAGTACCGCTGGTGGTTCAAGCCGGGTGTCAGCATGGGCAGCATTCCCACCAACGACGGCGCCACATGCGTGTTCGTCTCGGTTCCGTCGGCACGATTTCGGGATGAAGTGCGCGGCAATGCCGCGGCGGCCTACACACGGCTCATCCAGCAAATCTCGTCTTCGTTCGCCGAGCGGCTGCGTGACTCCGTGCGCGTCGAGCCCGTTCGGGGGTTCGCGGGGCACCGAGGGTTTATCAGGCGCGGCAGCGGTCCGGGATGGGCGCTCGTCGGCGACGCGGGCTACTTCAAGGATCCGTCAACCGCGCATGGGATCACCGACGCGTTCCGCGATGCCGAGTTGCTCGCGCGCGCGATCCTGCGGGGGACAACCGCCGCATTTGCCGAATACGAGGCGACCAGGCTGGATCTCTCGCGGATCCTGTTCGAGGTGACTGACGAAATCGCCTCGCTGGCGTGGACCGACGCAGAGGTGCAGTCGCTGCATCGTGCCTTCAGCACGGAAATGTCGCGGGAGCTGCGGGCGCTTGCCGCGTTGCCACCCGCCGAGCCCGCTGCGACCTGGACGCGCCTGGCGTCCTAACGGTTTCCGCGCATGTCGCCGCGCAAGGCCTTCGAGACGTCGCGAAGGTGACCGCGGAGCACGCGCACCCGCTCGACGGTGTTCGCGACGTCCTGCGTCGAACGCAGGGTCGGTCGGCCGCGGAACTCGAGCGTTTGCTCATTGAGATGATTGAGCGCGTCTGCCGGCGTCGAGGAGGCCGTCGCGTGGTGCCGCGCCTCGCTGCGCGCCGTGTCTCCGTTGCGCTCGGCGACGAAGAATCGTTCGCCTCGACGTCGCCCGGTGCCCTGCACCAGTGCGAGCGACTCGAGTGTCACACGTTGAGATTGGCCACCAATGGTGCGAATGGTCTGGAGATACCCTCGCCGGATGTGGTTGTAGATCGTCCGGCGGCTCACCTGGAGAATCTCGGCGGCTCGGTCGATGGAAACGGTTTTCATGACAGCCAATTCTCTGGAAACGTCGCGAACGCCATGTGACGATGCGCGAACTGTTCAACTCGTTTGTTTGACAGTGCAGTTTTGTGATCCGGGACTGCTGGAGCCCCAGCGTATCCCCTTGAGCTGAGCCACGAAATACAGGAGTTTCTGTAGGCGGACGACTGACGAGTGGCGGGATGGAGCTGTCGGGGAATTCTTTAAAGCATTTCAAGGAACAAACGACGGCGCGCGGGCAATTGCTCTGACGCCTAACGGCGCGTAACGAAAGTGTGTCCGGACCGATGGCTGTCGTCGTTACGTCGATAGGGCGGCCAATGCTCCCCGGAGGTAATGGCAATGCAGATCACACGGCGGTCCATCGATCACATTCCGATTCTCGACCTCTCAGGACCATTCGTCGTCTGGACGGATCCGGAGAGGACTACGCTGCGGACGCCCGTTAGCAACCTGGTTTCCGAGGGGCAAGTAAATGTGCTCGTTCATCTCGGACGTGTCACCGATATCGATGCGCAAGGCGTCGGGGAGCTCGCGTGGGGTGTAACGATGATGCAACGCTCGGGAGGTCGGATGGCCCTGATCGCCCCGCGGCGGCGGGTGCGTCAACTGCTTGCGCTCACGAGACTCGATACACTTCTGGCCATCTACGATTCCGAGCGTGATGCGATTGCTGAAGGTTTCGGCCAGATCATGACGCCGCCGACCCGCCGCTACACAAGCGCGGCGTGATCATCAAGAATCACGTCCCTTACCCAGCCGAACAGTCTGATCGCTTCGTGACGGCTGGTTGCCCGGGTACAGGTCCTGCAAATTCCTGGTGCTCGGTCCCGCTCGGGTGTCGACTTTCCTAAGGATTTGTGGGGAAACGAATCGAGTCGTACGCCTATCGGCCACGACAGGCCGTTGCCTCGCCGAGGAGCGGGCGGCAGCAGGAAAGGGACGACGAACGTGACCGACGTGCATCCTTATGCTCCTTCGCCCAAGCGCATGCGCAGGGCCGAGGCCTTCGACCACCATGACGAACGTCTCCTCGCTTTACGGGATGCACTTCGGGCGGCCAAACAAGGAGATTTTTCGGTTCGTTTGCCCATCGATGGTGCCGCCGAAGGGGTCATGGGCGAGCTCGCGCTCGCCTTCAACGCCCTGATCGAGCAGAACGATGCACTGGTAAGCGAGCTCAGACGGGTAGATCGGACCGTAGGATTCGAAGGAAAGACGACGGAGCGGGGAGCGCTCGCCGCAGGCGGGTCGTGGGCCGCGGCCGTTGGCTCTGTCAACTCGCTCGTCGCGAAGATGGCGTGGCCCATCAGCGAAGCCACGTCCGTCCTCGGGCTCGTCGCCAACGGTGACCTTTCGCGGGACATGTCGCTCCACATGGACGGAACGGCGTTGAAGGGAGACTTCCGCGAACTGGGGACAACCGTCAAGACGGTCGTTGCGCGTCTGCGAACGGTTTCCTCCGGCGTTTCTCGCGTCGTCCGTGAGATGGGCACGGAGGGAAGGCTCGGCGGTCAAGCCAACGTCGAACGTCTCTCCGGCACCTGGAAGGATCTCGTCGACGACGTGAATTTGCTGGCGGGCAATCTCACGGCGCAGGTCCGAAACATTGCGCTTGTTTCAACTGCGATCGCCAAAGGCGATCTGTCTCAGAAGATCACCGTCGAGACTCGCGGAGAAATCCTCGAGCTCAAAAACGCGATCAATGCGACCGTCGACCAGCTGAGATCCTTCTCCGCCGAAGTGATCCGCGTCGCCCGCGAAGTGGGAACGGAGGGCAAGCTCGGCGCGCAGGCCGATGTTCGGGGTGTGTCCGGCGTCTGGCAGGAACTCACCGACAGCGTGAATCGGCTGGCCGGCAATCTCACGTCCCAGGTTCGGAATATCGCGGCCATCTCGACGGCGATCGCCAACGGCGATCTCTCGCAAAAGATCACCGTCGAGGCGAAGGGAGAAATTCTCGAGCTCAAGAACACCATCAACGCGACGCTCGATCAGCTGCGCTCCTTCGCCGCCGAGGTCACCCGCGTCGCGAAGGAAGTCGGTACTGAGGGAAAGCTCGGCGGACAGGCCGATGTCAAGGGTGTCTCGGGCACGTGGAAGGATCTTACGGACAACGTGAACCTCCTCGCCGGAAACCTCACCAATCAGGTACGCAACATCGCCCTCGTGACGACGGCGGTCGCCAACGGCGATCTATCCAAGAAGATCACGGTGGAGGTCAAAGGCGAGATCCTCGAGCTCAAAAACACGATCAATGTGATGGTGGATCAGCTCCGCGCGTTCGCCGCGGAGGTCACGCGCGTTGCCCGCGAGGTGGGGACGGAGGGGAAACTCGGGGGCCAGGCGCAGGTGCCCGGGGTAGCGGGAACCTGGAAGGACCTCACCGACAGCGTGAACCTCATGGCCTCAAATCTGACCGACCAGGTCCGAGGCCTCGTGAAGGTCGTGACCGCGGTCGCCAATGGCGACCTCTCGCAGAAGTTCGTCCTGGAGGCGAAAGGCGAGATCGCCGCCCTCGCCGACACCATCAACGCGATGACCGACACCCTTCGGACGTTCGCGGAGCAGGTCACCACCGTGGCGCGCGAGGTCGGTATCGAGGGCAAGCTCGGAGGCCAAGCCAAAGTGCCGGGAGTGTCGGGGACGTGGAAGGACCTCACGGACAACGTCAACCTCCTCGCCGGCAACCTCACAAACCAGGTTCGTAATATCGCCGCGGTGACGACGTCGGTCGCCACCGGCGATCTGTCGCAAAAGATCACCGTCGATGCCAGGGGTGAGATCCTCGAGTTGAAGAACACCATCAACGCAATGGTCGAACAGCTCCGCATTTTCGCGGGCGAGGTGACGCGCGTCGCTCGCGAAGTCGGAACCGACGGCAAGCTTGGTGGCCAGGCCCAGGTCCCAGGAGTCGCGGGTACGTGGAAAGACCTTACGGACAACGTCAACGTGATGGCCTCCAACCTCACCAGCCAGGTCCGCGGCATCGCCAAGGTCGTAACCGCGGTTGCGAACGGCAACCTGGCTCAGAAGCTGGTGCTGGAGGCTCGAGGGGAAATCGCGGCGCTCGCCGACACTATCAATGACATGACGAACACGCTCCGGACCTTCTCTGACCAGGTCACCACGGTGGCTCGAGAAGTCGGGATCGAGGGGAAGCTTGGTGGCCAGGCGCGCGTTCCAGGCGCGGCCGGCACGTGGAAGGATCTCACCGACAGCGTGAACACGCTGGCTGGGAACTTGACCGCGCAGGTGCGCAACATCGCGCTGGTCACGACCGCGGTCGCAAACGGAGACCTGTCCAAGAAGATTACCGTCGAGGCGCGCGGAGAGATCGTCGAGCTCAAGGACACCATCAACGCAATGGTGGAACAGCTCCGGATATTCGCGGCCGAGGTGACCCGGGTCGCGCGCGAGGTCGGCACGGACGGTCAGCTTGGCGGTCAGGCGCGGGTGCCTGGTGTCTCGGGCACCTGGAAAGATCTGACGGACAACGTCAACCTTATGGCCTCCAACCTCACCGACCAGGTGCGCGGCATCAGCAAGGTCGTCACCTCGGTTGCCAGCGGCGACTTGACCAAGAAACTGGTGCTCGTGGCCAAGGGCGAGATCGGCACGTTGGCAGACACCATCAACAACATGACAGAGACGTTGCGGACCTTCGCGGACCAGGTCACCACGGTCGCGCGGGAGGTCGGCATCGAGGGAAGACTTGGAGGACAGGCGAAGGTTCCTGGCGCGGCGGGCACGTGGCGGGATCTCACCGACAACGTCAATCAGCTCGCCGCCAACCTCACGTCGCAGGTCCGTGCTATCTCGGAGGTAGCGACAGCGGTCATTCAGGGCGATCTGACCCGCAGCATCACGGTCGAAGCGCGAGGCGAAGTGCTTGGGCTCAAGGACACGATCAACCAGATGATTACGAACCTTCGCGATACGACGCGAACCAACAAGGAGCAGGACTGGCTCAAGACCAACCTGGCCAAATTCTCAGGGCTCATGCAGGGTCAGCGGAATCTCCAGTCGCTTACAGACCAGATCATGTCGGAGCTAACGCCGGTGGTGGATGCGCAGCATGGCGCGTTCTACCTTGCCGAGACTCAGGACCATCAGATCGCGCTCGCGCTGACCAGTACGTACGCGTACACGCAGCGCAAGCAGCTGTCGAATCGATTTGGCCTCGGAGAAGGCATCGTCGGCCAATGTGCTCGGGAGCGAAAGCCGATCATCATCACCGAAGTTCCCGAGCACTACGTCGAAATCACGTCAGGCCTTGGGAAGTCATCTCCTCGGAACATCGCCGTCTACCCGATCTTCTTCGAGGACCAGCTGAGAGGTGTCATCGAGCTTGGTTCCTTCCATAAGTTCACGTCCGTGCAGCTTGCCTTCCTCGAGCAGCTCATGCTCTCGGTCGGCCTCGCCATCAACCTGATCGGCACAAGCATGCGCACCGAGCAGCTTCTCCAGCAGTTACAAGGATCCAACGTGGAGCTCGACCGGCGACGAAAAGAGCTCGAAGAGCGTGCCCTCCAGCTCGAGTCCAGAAAGCGGGAGATCGCACAGGCGATCGCGTCGCTCGAAGCGAAGTCTCAGGAGTCGCAGTACAAGTCGCAGTTTCTGACCAACATGTCCCACGAAATCCGCACACCGCTCAACAGCATGATGATCCTCGCGCAGATGCTTGCGGCGAACGCGGACCAGAACCTCAGCGACAAACAGCAGGAATGGGCGGCGACGATTCATTCCGCTGGACGGGACCTGCTGGCGCTGATCAACCAGATTCTCGATCTCTCGAAGATCGAAGCGGGTCGTATCGAGACCCATCTCGAGCCCTACGCCACGCAGGCCGTACAGGAGTTTGCCGACCGTACGTTCCGGCCAGTTGCCATGCAGCGGAGTCTCGAGTTCTCAGTCGAAGTCGCTCCAAGTGCTCCGCCCAACATGACGACGGACCGTCAGCTCCTCGAGCAGATTCTCAAGAACCTCCTCGCAAACGCCTTCAAGTTCACCGAGCGCGGGCGAGTGGAGTTACACATCGAGCGGGCGCCCGCGGACCTGGCTTTCCGCAGCGCATCGCTGCAGCGTGCCCCGGCCGTGATTGCGTTCGCGGTCTCGGATACAGGTATTGGCATTGCTTCGGGGCAGCTCGAGAGGATCTTCGAAGCTTTCCAGCAGGCGGATTCATCCATCACGCGCAAGTACGGCGGAACCGGCCTGGGGCTGACCATCAGCCGCGAATACGCTCGAGTCCTCGGCGGCGAGGTGGAGGTTCAAAGCACGCCCAACGTGGGAAGCACCTTCACGCTGTATTTGCCGCTGCTCAGCGAGCAACTCCAGATTCCAACGGTCCCGTTCGAGGGCGGTGTCGCGACGGCTGCGACGCCGTTGCGGCCGAATCCGGTCATTCCCGAAGACGCGCAGAGGCTGGCCGGAAAGAAGATTCTTGTCGTGGAGGATGACGCCCGGAACCTTTACTCCGTGACGAGCCTGCTCGAACGGTTCAAGGTGCAGGTCATCCCGGCCAACAGTGCGCGAGAGGCATTCGCTCGCCTGCGTGAGCACCCGGACATCGATCTCGTACTCATGGACATCATGATGCCCGAGATGGACGGATACCAAGCGACCCGCGAAATCCGTGGGATGAACGAGTTCGCCGGGTTGCCAATCATCGCGCTCACGGCCAAGGCGAGCGACGCCGATCGAGCACAGTGCATGGCCGCTGGCTGCACTGACTACGTGGTCAAGCCAGCGGATACGCGGCAGCTGTCGACCGTCATCGTCCGGAATCTGCGGACCGAGTGAGGACAGGACGATTGTGAGTTCCGCGCCCGACACAGCGCCGACAACGATGCCCGTGCAGATCCTCGTTGTCGACGATCATTCTGAGAACCGGATGGCTCTTCGAGCGATCCTGTCGTCTCCCGATTACCGAATCGTCGAGGCGGTATCCGGCGCCGAGGCGCTCCTGCGACTCCTCCAAGAGGACTTTGCGGTGCTGCTCATCGATGTGGTGATGCCCGACATGAGCGGCTTCGAGCTGGCAGCGGCCATCAAGGAGCGTGAGAAGACCGCCGCGATTCCGATCGTGTTCCTGACTGCTCAGGCGACTGACGTGGACCTCGTTTATAAGGGGTACCGAGTCGGGGCGGTCGACTATCTGATGAAGCCGCTTGTGCCCGAGATGATCCGCGCCAAGGTCGCGGTCTTCGCGCAACTCTTTCGAGAGAAAAGGCGAAACGAGGAGCAGGCGGTGCGCCTTCTGGAGGCGGAGCGGAACGAAAACGAATTCCGCCTGATGGAGCTACGACTCGCCAGCGAGCGCCGCTACCGTACTCTTGCGCAGGCGGTTCCCCACATCGTCTGGACCGCGCGCCCGAACGGAACCGTCGACTACTTCAATCAGCGGTGGTTCGAATACACGGGCCTTTCGGTGGAGCAGGCCGCCGGTTCCTGGCTTGGAATCCTTCACGCCGATGATTCAGCGCGATGCCGAACCGAGTGGGAGAACGCGATCCGTTCCGGCGAGATGTTCCAGGCGGAGTGCCGCCTGAGAGCTTCCGACGGTGCGTTTCGCTGGCACCTCTGTCGCGCAGTGCCGGAACGAAGCACGACCGGCCAGATTCTCTCCTGGGTTGGAACGTTCACCGACATCGACGAGCAAAAGCGCGTCCAGGCGATTCAGGCGGAGTTCAAGGACACGCTGGACGCGGAGCCCGATGCGGTCATGATCTTCGAGCCGGGAAACTGGCGCATCTTCTACGTGAACCACGGCGCCAGTCTCCTCCTCGGATACTCCAGCGACGAACTTCTCCGAATGGCGCCGACCGACTTCATGGCCGAACACGATCGCATCGCCCTGGCGCAGGTGCTGGCGCCTCTCCTGGAGGGCTCTCAGCCTCATATCCTGCTCGAAACGAAGTTCCGGCGAAGACATCCGGCGGCGATTCCGATCGATGTCTCTGTACAGCTCATTCGCATCGGTGCCGATCGGATCGTTTCGATCGCCCGCGACATCACCGAGCGGAAGCGGACGCAGCTCGAACGTGAGCTGCTCTACCGCGACGCGGTCGACGCTATCCGCGCAAGGGACGAGTTCCTTTCGGTGGCGTCGCACGAGCTGCGGACCCCACTTTCGGCGCTGCAGCTGCAGATCCAGACGCTGCTCCAACCACCACGCAGATCGCCCCAGGCCGTCCTTTCTCCGGAGCAGATCAAGGCGAAGCTGGAGATGGCGTACCGGCAGATCGAGCGTCTTACTCGAATCGTCGGAGAGTTGATGGATGTTTCGCGAATCACGGCGGGGCGTCTTCGACTCGAACTCGAGGAAATCGACCTGTCTGCTGTCGTCCGCAACGTGGTCGGTCGTTTTGGCGAGGAAGCCAGCAGAACGCATTCGCACGTCGAAATCAGCGCGACGATCCCCGTGCTTGGCTTATGGGATCGCATTCGCGTGGAGCAAGTCATTGCCAATCTGCTCACCAACGCGTTCAAGTTTGGTGGCGGCAAGCCGATCGAAATCACGGTCGAGGAGACAGGCCCGATCGGACGTCTGGTCTTTGTCGATCACGGGATAGGCATCGCTCCCGAGGATATTGAGAGGATCTTCCAGCGTTACGAGCAAGCCATCTCATCGCGCGCATTCGGTGGACTCGGGCTCGGTCTGTACATCGCTCGCCAGATCATCGAGGCGCACGGCGGGACGATCCGGGTCGAAAGCCAACCCGGTGCCGGGTCGACGTTCACCATTGATCTTCCCAAGGGAGCCACGACGAGCGAACAAGGGGCCGCACGCAGAGCGGCAGCATAGAGCGTCCACATGCGACCTCTCCAGGGAAAGATTCTTGCACGCGTCCCTGACGCCCGAACCGATCGCACTGGGCGCGCTCGTCGTCACGGGTTACGCAGGCTCAGGGACGAAGGGTCGCATGGCGAAGCTGATCCTGATAGTTGAAGATGATCTGGACGTAGCGCGGTTGCTGGCAGAAATCCTCGAAGCCGAGGGTTACTGCACGGCCGTCGCGGCCAATGGGTATGAGGCGCTCAACCACCTCCGGAACAACGGTCATCCGGATCTGATCCTCCTCGACATGATGATGCCAGTCATGGACGGCTGGAAGTTCCGGGAGGAACAGCGAAAGTTGCCGGCGTTCGCGTCCATCCCTGTGGTGACCGTCACGGCCGATGGTGACGCTCGGGGGAAGGCGGCGTCCATTCAGGCCGCGGGTTACGTCGCCAAGCCTCTTCGAATCGATAGCCTGCTGGACGAAGTGGAGCGGATCTGCGGGTTACCCGAACCGTGAGTTGCGTTTCCACATACCCCCGTTGCTCGGGCGCCTTCAGCAGCATTTGGCGCGGCGTTGGCGGAGTCGCTGAACCGGTCGTCATGTATTATCCAAACCTCAAATTCTGTGGCGTTCCGAATTCCTGCAGAATCGCGGACGAAACGCACTCTGCCTCTATTCGCATGGATGTTTATTGCGGCTTCGTTCGGCTGTGGAAGCGCGACTCATGCTTCGGTTAGCGCCACGCCGATCGGTGTGCTTCAACAGCTGGCTGCCTGCAGCGCCTTGAGGGGCTGATCAACGTCGCCAAGGGCCTCGATACCCTGCTCGGCCTGGAGCGGCGCCAGCGGCGCGTACCGTCGCTCGCGGAGGTGATGTCCGAATGACTAACGGATTATCGTCGTCGCAACCGGAGAGTTCGCGGGGCTGGTTTCGCCGATTCGATCTTTGCCTTGAGCATTTCGAGGTCACGGGCGACGCGTTCGAGGTCGTTCATCAAGCGCGAGGCGCCTCGTGCACTGAGAACCCGAGATGCCGTCACCTTCTCTCGTACACGGAACGCGCGCACCGACTGTGCGTCCTGGCAGGCAATTTCAGCGTCGGCACAAATCGCTTTTGCAGAAGCAACGGCCGCACGAGCAGCGTCGATGAGCGCCCGCCGTTCATCATCCTTGCCGGCCATGATGGTTTGGCGCATGTTATCACCACGAGCACGACGAGTAGTCGATCGTGACCGCCACGATCGGCACCATCGTGACGTGATGACGCGGTCCCGTGCGGCGAACGTGGTTCACGTCCGCAGCACTGAGCGGAGATCCTACGCGGCTCAACTCATAGGAAGTAATGAGTTCGATCTATAGCGCGGCCGTTTCGACCGGTGAACTACTTACTTTCGGTCCGAGCTTCGCCCCAGATGTGGCCGCATACAGCGCAAATCCAAAGGACGACGTCCTTGTCGCTCATTTTTTCAACCTTGCGCGCCCCGCACCTGGTGCACGGCGGCGCGATGGACTGCGCGTTCGTGTCTGACATGGCTGGTGATTCAAGTAGCAAGGTACGGACCCGTAATTGATTCATGCCTTAAAAGGCGGGTCGCCCAGTGCGATGCCCGGACCGTCAACATCGTTGAACCGGATGATGATTACGAAATCACCACCGCCAAGCGGCAGGAGCTCCGCGCCGTCAGCTAGCCGGTATGTGCAGAGCACGCCGCACCGACCATCCTTGTGAATTGAAATGAGTTAGAGATTGGAGCGGGAGACGGGGATCGAACCCGCGACATCAAGCTTGGGAAGCTTGCGTTCTACCGCTGAACTACTCCCGCTTCGGCGTTAATTCTACCCTCGAATCAGCGACAACACCTCATCGCGCTTCCGCTCCATCAACTCCGGCGTAGCCGCTTCCAGGTTCAGTCGCAGGAGCGGTTCCGTATTGGATGCCCGGACGTTGAAGTGCCAATCCGGATAGTCGACCGAGATACCGTCCATGCTGGCAAGTTCGGCGTCGCCATAGCGCGCCTCGATGGCCTGCAGCTTCTTCGGCACCTCGGTCATGCTCGCCAGCTTCGTATTGATCTCGCCTGAGATGAAGTAGCGCTCCCGCAGCGGCCGCAGCAGGTCGTGCAGCGACTGGTTCTTCTTCGACATCAGCTCCAGGATGAGCAGCGCGGGGATAAAGCCGTTGTCCGCATAGGAGAAGTCGCGGAAGTAGTAATGACCGGTCACTTCACCCGCGAAGATGCCATCCTCTTCGCGCATCCGCCGCTTGATGAACGCGTGGCCGACGCGGTTCATCAGGGCGCGACCGCCGTACCGCTCGACAATGTCTTTCACCGCGCGGCTCGCTCGCAGGTCGTAGATGATCGTGGCGCCCGGGTGCTTCAAGAGAAATGCCTCGGCGAGGAGCGCGGTCACGAAATCACCGGGCACGAAGTCGCCCGTGCCGTCGATGAAAAAGCAGCGGTCCGCATCACCATCCCACGCGATGCCAATGTCGGCTCTTTGACGGATGACCTCTTCCGTGATGTCGCGGCGGTTCTCCTCGATTAGCGGATTGGCCTCATGGTTCGGAAACGAGCCATCGATGTCGAAACACAACTTCGTCGTCCTGCATGGCAGCTGATCGAACAGGAGTGGCGCAACGAGGCCCGCCATCCCGCTGCCGGCGTCGAGGACGACGGTGAACGGTTGAATCACCGACGGATCGATGAACGACATCACCTTCTCGACATACTCGAAGAGGATGTTGCGCGGGAACACGCTTCCTTGAGTGGAGGCGAGCGAGGGCAGGCGGTCGTTGACGAGCATGTCTCGGATTTCGCCGAGGCCTGCGTCGATGCTGAGCGGCAACGCGCCCGAGCGCACCATCTTGATGCCGTTGTACTGCTTCGGATTGTGTGAGGCCGTGATCTGGGCGCCCCCTTCCAGCCGGTCGTTCACGACGCCGAAGTAGAGCATGTCGGTGCCGAGCATCCCGAAGTCGGTCACATCGGCACCCTGCTCGCGCGCTCCCTGGATGAACGCGGCTGCGAGTCCGGGGGACGACACGCGCATGTCGCGCGAGACGCCGATATGTTTGGCTCCGAGGTAGCTGACGAAGCCGCGCCCGATGAGCCGTGCCACTTCTTCGTTAATCTCGCCGGGGTAGAGGCCTCGTATGTCGTAGGCCTTGAAGATCTCAGTGTTGATGCGCATCCTGTGGACTGTATCGCCAGACATGCCCGCTACGCTTTCGTGTAATCGGTGAGCGTCGTCTTGTCGCCGAGCACGGCGCCGGCATTCACGCTCACATTTCTCCCAATATGGCAGTGCCGTCCCAGGATCGCATCGCGGATGGACGCGTCTCGGCTGATGCGGCAGTTCGGCCAGATGACCGCGCCATTGATCACCGCATCTTCTTCGATCTGCGTCTGCCGGCCGATCACCGAGTAGGGGCCGATCTTCGCGCCGGACTTGATCAGAGCGCCCTCGTCGACGAAACAGGGTCCTTCGATGGTTGCGCCGTTCTCGATGCGTGCATCTGACGCCACCCAGGTGCGCGGCGCCGCGATGTCGCGAAAGGGCTCAGCGGCATAGCGACCATCCATGATGTCGCGATGGACCTGGGTGTACTTCTCGGGCGTGCCGATGTCGATCCAGTAACCCTTGTAGATGTAGCCAACGAATGTTTCGCCGCGTTCCACCAGCGATGGAAAGTAACTCCGTTCGATGGACCACGGGACGTTGCTCGGAATGCGGTCGAAGGTGTCCGGTTCGAGTATGTAGATCCCGGCGTTGATGTTGTTCGTCGTGATCTCGTCAGCGCTGGGCTTCTCCAGGAAGCGGCGGATGTTTCCGGCGTCGTCTGTCTCGACGAGCCCGTACGCCGTCGGATTGTCGACAGGGGTCAGGACGATCGTCGCGCGCGCGTTCCGCTCACGGTGAAGTCGAATGACGCCGCCGAGATCGATTTGCGTCAGCACGTCCCCGTTGAACACGACGACCGATTCCGTCAGCTGATCGCCTGCGTATTTGATAGCGCCCGCGGTTCCAAGCGGCGCAGGCTCGACGACGTAGCGGATCTTGATCCCGATGCTGGATCCATCCCCGAACATCTCCTCGATCCGGCGCGGCTGGTAATTCAGGCTGAGAATGACCTCGTCGATCTCGGGCACCTGCTTGAGAAGATCGATTTGGTAGTGCAGAAATGGGCGATTGAAG
>Ga0068859_100004015_pt1 | contig 14999 bp, 15 predicted proteins | sample KBSSwiS22_FD_66585 | JGI IMG/M metagenome (GOLD analysis project Ga0068859, IMG submission 66585) | Switchgrass rhizosphere microbial communities from Kellogg Biological Station, Michigan, USA - KBS Switchgrass S2-2 | ecosystem: Host-associated > Plants > Roots > Rhizosphere > Soil ...
CTGTGGTGGCACTGAGATGACGCCGCAGTTTCATCGCTTCGCGGTTGAGGAGTTGCTCGAAGGCGCTTACTTCGCGCCAACGTACGGCAACACGTTGATGGGCCTGGCGGTTCACAAGACGCGCGATCCGAAAGATAACTACGCAATCATTTACTATCCGCCGCTGCCACGCGCGGTCGTGGAAGTTGTCGATCCGGATCAACCCGATCGGATTGTGGGATACGGCGAGACCGGCCGCGTCCGCTTAACAACTCTGACGAAGGAGTTCTTCATGCCACGCTTCCTCGAACGCGACGAAGCCGAGCGTGAGCCACCATGCGACGAGTATCCGTGGGACGGCGTGCGCAATGTCCGCCCCTTCTCTCGTTTCCAGAGCAGCGTCGTCGAAGGCGTTTACTGATCTTGTTAATCCTGAAAATCCTGTAATCCTGTCTATGATTCACCTTCCAATCCTGCGCTACGGCACTCAATACAAGAGCCTCGACATCTCGCGCGTCCCACACCATCAAACACGCGAGCTCTTCGTCGAAGTAAGCCAGGCCAACGCAGGATTGATCCGCCGCGATCTCGCTCGACAGGACATCGGAACAGAATCTCTCGCGCGCTTCTCGACCCGCGACCTCGTCGACATCTGCTCACGCGCAGCTAATTATTTCACAGACGATCAACTCCCACTCGGCGACTCGACCCAATCATCGGAAGACTACGTACATCAAGTCTCCGCGACGACTGGTCTCCCATACATTCTCGCGCGCCGCAACATGCAAAAAATCAAAAGCATGTTGGCAAACATGGAATCTGTTCTCAACGGTCTCACTCGCAACCTCGACTGGGATCTACTCGATCGCGGCTTCGGCGAACTCGATGGCCACGCGCTCAGTTTCTTTCCACGCACGCAATCGCTGGCCGCCGTTCTGCCCAACAATTCACCGGGCGTGCACTCGCTCTGGATCCCCGCGTTTCCACTGCGCATTCCGCTCGTTCTGAAACCCGGCAGCGCCGAACCCTGGACTCCCTATCGCATTATCCAATCGTTAATCAAAGCCGGCGCACCGCGCGAAGCATTCAGTTTTTATCCAACCGATCACGCCGGCGCAGCAGAAATCCTGCGAAGCTGTGGTCGTTCGCTCTTATTCGGCGACTCATCAACAACCGGCATGTGGACCAACGATCCACGCGTCGAGGTCCACGGTCCGGGCTACAGCAAGATCATCATCGGCGAAGACTGCGTTGACGACTGGGAACAGTATCTCGACGTGATCGTCGCCTCGATCGCGGACAACGGTGGCCGCTCGTGTGTGAACGCTTCAGCCGTCTGGACGCCTGCGCACGCAGAAGAGATCAGCAACGCACTCGCAAAACGTCTGGCGCAGATCGTCCCACGGGCAGCTAATGATGAAAACGCGCAACTCGCACCGTTCGTCGATCCGCAAGTCGCCGCGCGTATCAACGCGATCATCGAGCAGGGTTTGACCGAGCCCGGCGCACGTGACATCACCGCGTCTTATCGCGATGGCGAACGGCTCGTCCAGTGGAACAACTGCTCGTACCTGCTGCCAACAGTCATTCTCTCGGAACACGATCATCCACTCGCGATGAAGGAGTTTCTGTTCCCATTCGCCAGCGTCTTAAGAATAAATCAAAACGATATTCCGGCCCTTCTTGGCCCAACACTCGTCGTAACCGCAATCACCAAAGATCCAAAACTGATTCAAAAGCTCGTCGCCTCATCGCGTATCGATCGTCTCAACATCGGCGCGCTCCCGACCAATCAGATCAGTTGGGACCAGCCGCACGAAGGCAATCTCTTCGATCATCTTTACGCGCGTCGTGCATTCCAGCAGGCGGTCGCTGTTTGAGGATTTGAAGTGAGGATCCTTTATCTCACAGGTGGCGCTGGCCGGATGTATTGCGGAAGCTGCCTGCGCGACAACGCAATGGCCACCGAGCTGATGAAGCGTGGTCACGACGTGCTGCTCCTGCCGGTCTACACACCGACGCTTACCGACGAACCGAATGTCAGCAACGATCACGTTGTGCTCGGCGGCATCAGCGCCTATCTCGAACAGTACGTTCCCCTATTTCGCAAAACACCTCGCTGGCTCGATCGTCTATGGGACTCCAAAGCGGCTTTGAACCTCGCGACGCGGCGATCGCTCTCGACCAATCCCAAGATGCTGGGCGAGATGACTGTCTCGGTGTTGAAAGGTGAAGGCGGATTTCAGCGCAAAGAGATCGACAAATTTATCGACTGGGTAAAAGACGAAGCGCCACCCGACGTGATTAGTCTTCCTTACACATTGCTGCTCGGTCTCGCTCAGCCAATCAAACAAGCCTTGAACGCGCCCATCCTGTGCACGCTTCAGGGCGAAGATCTCTTTCTCGACAATCTTCAGGAACCATACCGCACTGAATCGCTGAATCTAATCCGTGATCATCTGCCTTACGTAGATCAGTTCTTATCCGTGTCGGAATATTACGCCGACTTCATGCCCGGTTATCTCGGCATTCCACGCGAGAAGATCCGCGTCGTCCCGATCGGCATCAACCCGGAAGGCTTCGAATTGCGACACGCTGATCGCAGTGGTCCATTCACAGTGGGCTTCTTCGGACGCATCGCGCCGGAGAAAGGACTACATGTCCTCGCCGAAGCCTACCGCATCGCACGCCAGTCCGGAGAACTGCCCGAAGCACGCCTGGAAGCGGCAGGATACATGGCTCCAGATTCCAAGCCATATCTCGAAGCCATCCAAAAACGCTTGCAGGATGCCGGTCTCGGCAACGAGTTTCACTATCGCGGTGTTCTGGAGCGCGCAGACAAGATCGCGTTCCTGCGTGGTCTCGACGTGATGTCGATGCCGGCCACGTACGACGAACCCAAAGGCGTCTCATTACTCGAAGCGATGGCCTGCGGTGTGCCCCTCGTCCAACCACGTCGCGGCTCATTCACGGAAATCATAGAACGCACAGGCGGCGGCCTTCTGGTCCAACCCGACGATCCGCAAAGCCTCGCCAACGGCCTTCTCCAAATTGCGCGCGACCGAGATCTCGCGGCGGATCTGAGCGCAAACGGCTTTCGCGGCGTGCGCGAGCACTACACAGCGGCGCACATGGCTGATAAAGTTCTCGAAGCATTTTCAGATCTGCGTTCATCCGCGGAAATCCGCGGCTAAAATAATGCATACTCTTGCGCCAGGCGACGATCTAATCTTCCAACTCGAAAGCGCTTTCGGACTGCTGCGCGTGCTGGCCGTCGAAGGCGAAGGTGCGGAAACAGTCTGGCACCTGCTGGCCTACGACGAATTTTTCCCTGACGTCGAATCAGCGGAACAGAGGTTGGCCGGAGTCGCGCCATTGCCCGTACGTCAGCCACACATGGCGCTCACGAATCGTGCGTTCGAGCGCACACCAACTGCGCGACTCGGCAACCGTCCCGTCACAGACGAAGAGCTCGTCGCATACAACACGTGGCTCAACAGCGATCGCGCAGTTTCCGATCGCTCAGCACTCTTGATGCTCGGAATCCGATAACCATGCGCCCTTCTTTGCGCCTTTGCGTCTTTGCGTTAATTCTCCTTTTAGGTCTTCTGTCTTCCACGGCCCTTGCAGCGCGCGTCGAGCGCCTGATCGACACGTGGCGTCCGACACACTACCTCGTCAACATCACGCTCAACGATCAACTCTCCGAAATCACCTCCGCGAGCGCGCGGATCTATCTGACTATTATCAAACCAACGCGCGAGATCGATGTGGACTTCGGAGACCTGACCGTCGATCGAGTCACTCTCAACGGGAGCTCGTCCACGTTCCTCCGCAAAGACGGCAAGCTCCACTTTGATCTTCCGCAGGCCGCCAACCCGCGCGACGTTTACATTATCGAGGTCTTCTATCACGGCAAACCGAAAGACGGCTTGATTCTCACCAACGACAAAGACGGCAAGCCCGCCGCGATCGGCGACAACTGGCCTGACCGCGTTCATCACTGGATCCCGGTGCTGGACCATCCGTCAGCGAAAGCCACGGTCACATTCAACATCACCGCGCCGGCGGGCGAGGAAGTGATTGCGAATGGCCGGTTGGACCACGTTGAAACGATCGCGAGCGGCCAGCGCACGTGGACCTACTCGGAGGGTGTGCCGATTCCGCCGTATTGCATGATCATCGGTGTGGGCCAGTTTGCGAAAGCTGAGTCTGCGCAGCGCGCGCCCACACCGCTTTCGTACTACGTGCCGCTATCGGAGCGCGAGCTTGCGCAGAAAGGCTTCTCGCCGGCGAGCCCGTCAGTCGAGTTCTTCGCTGACAAGGTCGCGGCGTATCCGTATGAGAAGCTCGCGTTGATTGTCGGCGCGACGCGATATGGTGGCATGGAAAACTCGGGCGCGATCGTGTTCACGAGCTCGCTGTTCAACCGCAACTCGACGGCCGGTATGAGCAAAACGTATGGCGTTCCTTTTGGCAACGTCACGCTGATTGCGCACGAGATCGCGCACCAGTGGTTTGGCGATTCGGTGACCGAGTCGACGTGGTCCGATCTGTGGTTGAGTGAGGGCTTTGCGACTTACTTCGCGGGACTGTTTGTGCAGCGTTACGAGAGCGAAGAGGCGTTTCAGCGTTACATGCGCGACGCGTCGGCGAGTGTGTTTGCGTACGAGAAGAAGAAGCGCGTGCCGATCTTCGATCGCGACACTGAGAGTCTGATGGACCTTCTGAACCCGAACAATTATCAGAAGGGCGCGTGGGTGCTGCACATGTTGCGTTCGAATCTGGGCGATGACGTGTTCTTCCGCGGCATTCGCGCGTACTACGAAGCGCACAAGAATTCAGTTGCGAGTACAGAGGACTTGCGAGCAGCTCTCGAGAAGGCGTCGGGCAAAGACCTGCGCGCGTTCTTCGCACGCTGGGTTTACGACAGCGGCCATCCGCAGTACGAGTTGAAGTGGTTTTGGCTTGGGAAGAAGGAGCTCCGCGTGGTTCTCACTCAAAAACAACCCGGCAACGTCTTCCTCGATCCTATCCACCTGACGATCTCAACCGCCAAGGGCAAACGCGACGTCGTTCTGAAGCCGACCGGCAAACTCTTTATCGAGCGAATCCCCTTGCGCGACTCTCCCATCAAGCTCGACCTCGACCCAAATAATCAACTCCTCGACGAATCAATTATCAGTGGCGGCTAGAGCAGGTTTGACACCTTGAGTTTGCTTCCCTATCATCCATCCTCGTCGGGGCGTGGCTCAGCCTGGTAGAGCGCACGGTTCGGGACCGTGAGGTCGGAGGTTCGAATCCTCTCGCCCCGACCAATCAATTCAAGCACTTACGGCTACCTGTAAAGGTGGCCGTTCTTGTTTTGTGGCAGGATTGTGGCAGACGCGCAATCTTACCGCTTCGACCGCGGCCCGTTTCGCTCGATCCGTAGCGTGAGTGTAGCGTCGCGTCGTTTGAGGATCAGAATGTCCCATCAGATCGGCAATCGTCGCTTCACTGCAACCCGCCTCCGCGAGTCTGGTCCCAAACGTGTGTCGCAAATCGTGCCAATGCAGGTTTTCAATCCCCACTAACTGACAAGCCGTCCTGAACGCGTGCTTGACGTCGGTGTAAGGCTTGGCTGTATCGGGATTGATGAAAACGTACCCGCCACCGCGAACCGTGCTTCGAATCTGTTTTAGCGTAACTTTGACGTCTTCGTTCATCGGCACCGAATAATCTCTTCCCGTCTTTGAGTTCGGGACGTAGATTAATGACCGTTGGAAATCGACTCTTTCCCCGGTGAGCTTGAACAGATCGCCTCGTCTCATCCCGGTGCCGATTGCGAGAACCACTAGCGGCAACAAATGACCGCGTAGACCTGTTAAGACCGATAAGAGTCGCTGCTCTTCCTCATCTAACAGGTAACGAACGCGCTTGTTGTTCTCCGGTAGCAGGGAAACCTCAGCGCATGGGTTCTTATCAGTAACTCCGTACTTCATCGCGAGTGAGAAGATCTTGGAGAGTATCTGTAACTCTCGATTTATCGTCGAGGGCTTTCTGGTCCTTCCATTCTCGAGTTCCGACTCTCGCCGTTCTTTCTTGAACTTCTCGATCAACAGCGGCGAGATCTGCGCAAACGTCTTGCCCTTAAGACTCTTGCTCTCACAGATCATCGGCAGCTTGTACTTCTCGTTGTTCTCGAAAGAACGCTTGTTCTCTCTGGCCCAAGGTTTATAAACGTCCTCTACAAACTTCCCGAACGACGTCTCCCCAGTCGGCCTACCATATCGACCGTCATAAACCTCCTGGCGAATCTTTGTCTCGGCCTTTTGAGCTTGAACCTTGTTCCGTGCCTCAGGGAGTGCTCCCCGATACCGGACGCCGCGGATACAGAATGCGTAGTGCCATCTGTCTCCCCGTTTGTGAACTGGCATTGTCATTGTCCTTTCCCGAGGTGCAGCCACGGGCGCCGGCAATATACAACATGGTGAGGACGAATGAGCATCAATTTCATTTGTTCGCGCTGGCTTTGGTCCAGGCTAGAATCTCATCGAGATCAAAACGAAGAATATTTGTCCCGGGCGGCTTTCGATAAGGAATGCGATTCTGCGCAACCATCTCGTAGATTGTGCGCGGCTTTACCTTCAGTAGTTCGGCGAGTTCTGCAACCTTCAGGAACCGCGGAGAGTTTGGCATTTCCAGCCTCTGCATGATTCGACAATCATCAAGATTTATGCCGCCGAAATTTTTTATGAATTCTGCTGTTCTCGGATTAGTTTGCTAAAAGCGACGCTGTCGAATTCTTCGAGTGCCGGGAAATGTGGCAACGAGTGCTCAGAATTCAGGGCACTTTTGAACCTGTTAGGAATCGTGTTTGGCTGGCCCGATCGGCAGTTTCTCCCCTGCGTTCGGCCTGATCTGAACCCGCAGAGTTAGGCATCGTGAGCCTCGCTGATAGAGATCTCATTCGTAGTATCCTGTGACTGCTTGATTCGTTCAGCTTCGCCATAGGCATAGTTTTTGGCTTGATTATCCTGTAGGACAAATCGACGCTCCAACTCGTTCGAATCAATCCCTGCGTCGCGTAGTTGAGGCAGGACCAACGACTCCCATAAGAGCCTGCGAGTCGCATAAGCTTCACCAAGAACGTCCTGTAAAAGCGCCAAACAGACGTCTTCGATACGAAGTGATATCTCTCCCTGGCGAACGAGTCGTATTAGTAAACTTTCAATCGTTTCCAGTCTGACGCCGGCATGATCTGATTCCTCGGTGAGTGGAGCTGATCGGATTTTCTTCCGCCGCCCGTCAAGCGCTTCATCAACAAGTTTCCGGAGAACGGACGACTCGTTCTTATCACCGGTATCTTTCATGATTTGGTTGATCGCATCGACTTGATCCACACAGGGACTGAAGCCATAAACTTTAGCTTTCGCCATCACTCTTCTTTTGCTCATGCGGTATTCCCGAGCAAGGGTCATTCCAAAAAGAGACAGCTTTCCTTAAGGTCTAAATTGCTGAGAGTAAATGGTCTTACACCGATTCTTAGAGTTCTTAAAGAAATTCCTTAAAACCTTAAGACTTTAAAGGTTTATGGACCAATAGGTTGAGTCTTCTCAGGGTGGGTTGAAACGGCCTCTATCCTGTCCGCTCAATTAAAGTCCACTTTAAAGTCGAAGTGCATCGGTCTAACGTTCGCCGTGACGCTCCGTCTCACCACAATCGGAAAGTATGAAGCGCCGCTCTGGTCAGTACGAGACGTTGAGCTCAGGAGCCTGAGACACGAGCCGAAGGCGAGTGCAGCGCCATACGCAACACGCCGTTTAAGTAACTGCAGCGCCTTGGAAATCAAAAAAAAGGAGTAGAGCGAGGCGTCCTGGATACGAGCGATCATGTTCGGGGCTATGTCGGAGAACATAAGATATACAAAGTTCAAGGCCTTCCCTCTTTCTCATCACGACGTATATTGTCCAGCAGGAGCTTCACATTTGAGTTGATGCAGAGAAGGCTGCTGAAAATCTTACAAAGCACGGGTTTCATTCTCTGAGGCCTCGACAGCTTTTGCGGATCTATTGTCGGGGACAATTCCCGATCCTTTACATTCTGAAGAAGAAGATAGATTTGTTGTCCTCTGCCAATAGGCTTGCAACACACCTTAGTTGTGGTGCATACCTATCATGGTGAGGTTATAAGAATCATTAGCGCTAGAACAGCGACTTCACGTGAAAGAAGAGACTATGAGCGAGGAAAAGAATGAGGAAGTAGAAATACTCGATGAGTATGATTTCAGCAAAGCGGTCATTGGTAAGTACGCAAAGCAATATGCAGAGGGCACCAATATCGTAGTCCTTGAGCCGGATGTTGCCAAAGTGTTTCCGGATTCAGCCGCTGTCAATCAAGCTTTGCGCCAACTTATGGAACAGCGCTCACGTTAATTCCACGCCGCATCGGACAAGCGTTTCGACAGACTCGTCTGTGATTCGTCTTTATTCAAAGTTGCGGCGTCTGGAAGGACGGAAATTTCAAGCTTAACGCTTGAGACACGAGCCGAAGGCGAGTGCAGCCCCATACGCGACACGTTCGCTTCAGTAACTGCAGCACTTGGAAATCAAAAGAAAAGGAATAGAAGGCGAGGCGTTTGATAAGACTGATTATGTTCTCCAAGGTTGCCGGACGCCGCTGCGATGCTGAGAACATAATCCAGTCTTATCAGACGACCGTCCTTATTGAGTTTTTGGTCCTCAACATTCTAATCCAATTGAAGTTTGCATGCAGACAATAAGGTATTTATCATGCATCCATGAGCAAGACTGAAATCCTCGACGAACTACCCAAACTCACAAAGACGGAGCGCCAAGAAATCCGCTTGAGATTGGCTGAACTCGATAGCGAAGATTGGCTCGACGACGAAGAACCGCTAACAGTCCACGAGAGAGCCCTACTTGATGCACGGCTGGCCGCTTACGCGAAGGATCCGGACGCTGGTAGTACGTGGGAAGAAGTTGAGGGCCGAATCCGAGCTCGCCTTAGTCGGCAGCCGAACGGATGAATCGGCGTCTAATCGTCCGACCAGAGGCAGAGGCTGACATCACTAATGGCGCTGTGTGGTATGAAGGCCGCGAATCTGGGCTTGGGCTGGAGCTTATTTCGGAAGTTCATTCGGCAATCGCGCGAGCACTAAAGAATCCTGAATCCTTTACGCGTGTTCGCCGAAATCCAACGGTCCGTCTTGTTCTCACTCGACGGTTTCCCTATCGCATTTTCTTCATTGTCCGGCCCGATGCAATAGTCGTTTTCGCCGTCCTTCACGCAGCACGACACGATCGAGTTTGGAAGCACCGTGCAGAGCATGAACAGCGGAAGAAGTGAGTAAAGTGGGAGCCGCAGACACCGTTGAGGAGCGAACCGGTATGCGGAAATTACTGAACGAGCAGGCTGCATACAAACGGTAACATGATAATTGGCTTGCGGATTACAACACTCACCGAAGACAAGAGTGGGAAAGTTCCTTGAGCACAGGTGACCGCAATGAAGGATTCAACGTTGGCAAAGATTCAGGCGATAACAACCATAGTTGTGATGGTAGCCAATATCTTCTTAGTGGTCCTCACCTCGATTTATGTCTATCTGACTCGTCAGATGGTTAAAGAAGTGAGAGCCAGCCGCGATCCAAATGTGTTTGTCGATATCGAGTTCCCGGATGATGAGGCAAGGGTCGCTATTGGAAACTCCGGACAATCTGCTGCCTTGGACATAGAGTTTGCTGTTGATGAGGACATACCTTGGCGCGGACTTGGCGACTTCAGTGACGGTCTAAAGGGCCTAGAAGTTGTAAAGCGTGGCCTTTCTTATTTGCCAGCTAATCGAACCATCAAATTCAGAGTCGGCTCTATCGAATGGGGGAAAATTAACGACAACAACGGTTTAGTAAAGATTCAAGTAAAATATCGGAGTCAGCAGGGTGCAATCATCCATCGGGAATACTTCATAAACTTAACGCAGTATCAAGAAGTGCTGTTCGAATCCTATCGCAATCCTAGCCACGATATCGTTAGAGCGATTCATGATCTAGAGAGTTCACAAAGGGATCGAGAGTCGATGACTCGATTCTCATCAATGTTCTCTGAAGCTAAGAAGCGTTGCTCATCGTGCGGGGAGCAAATTCCAACCGAAGCTAAAAAGTGTTCACACTGTGGTGAAACCTTTCCAGTCGATACCGACGAACCTGTACCGAGATGGCAAAGACTAGAGTGAATTCCCGTAAAACTGCGGAAAGAGTCTAAGGAAGTCCGCAAGCTGGTCTATCTTTCTGGAGGGGGGCGTACATAATCCTTGAAGAGAATTCACACACGGAAATGACTGCTAGGGTGAGCTCGAATCTCTAAGAATTGGACCATCGAGCCCAATGATGAGATTAAATCCTCATAACTCTCACATCCTTATGGCAGTTTGCGGCGTTTGTTGTGTACGATAAACCCGTCAGGTACTGGCTTGAATGGTCCATCAGAACTGGATCGATGCAAACTGTGGAAACGGCGCAACGAGTTGGGATCAATCTCACCTACAACAAAGTAATCCTCCATACCTCCTCTGACTCGCACAATGTCTCGGTCCCAAGAATTCTTCATCGGCGCCCTAATACGGCTATCCCCGTATTGACGATCGTTGCATTGAACTATGTACGCATGAATATCGAGTGCACATGATTCAACTAGAATGGAAAAAGTGTCAAAATCCTTATTCCATTCGGGAACAAATAGAGCGTCGACGTTTCCTCGAAGCTTCTGACGATATTCAATATTTGTAAGCTCACTACAAATCAAAATACCGAATAAGAATTCGCCATGCTCAACAATGGGCTTCCATTCGATCGCCGACAGTGGAAGCAAACTACGTCCACCAATGTTATGAAGATCGCTCTCTTCGTGTAGCCCAGCGCGTGTTTTGTCCTGTCGGTAGATAACAAGGGAGGGAATTCCTAAAAAGTCAGAGACAAGCGATGCCCAGACCTGATTCGCCACATTGTTTTGGTTGTGATGAATGTACTCCACACCTGAAATCAATGAAATATCCGCTTGAGCCAATTTCCTGGCAAATCTGACGAACCATCTCGAAGGTATTGAGAGTTCCGGCAGAACAACGTACCTAGGTCGTTCTCCAGCCCGCATCACATCATTGAGTAAGCGATTTAGTCGCGAGTATCGCTTTAGATCTGGATCTGGCAGCTGGACAACGGAGGCTTTCCAACTTTCAAAATCCGTTTTCCAGCTGGTCACGGCGATCCGGACGTTCTTACCATGACTTCGTGAAGGGACGATAAGGAACTGATCTTCGCTATCACCGCCAGGAAGATTTCCAGTAGGATAAAATCCACGAAACGCTAGAGCCCATTCAGAGATTCGATTCTTGTTTTGATTGCGAAGCGTTTCAGGAACTAATAGATACAACTCCTGCACACTAAAAGGTCTGGTTGGAAACAGCAAAGCCAATGGCACTCGCCTTCGAAACTTCTTTTCAGAAGTGAGCGCGATCAAAAAAGACGAAATGCCACTGAAGATTTCTCGATCGACAAACTCGGAAGGCAGGGCAGCACTTGGGATCTGCGAGCCTTTCTTAGCTCGCCACAAGAATCTTTCCTCATTCGGAAAATACATTACACGGAAGGGCGTGCGGCCAAGGTCTTGAAAGAAAAAGCTTCGCGCCCATTCGAAACTCAGTTTGACATCAGTGACCGGGCTGTCGCCCAATGAACTAAGCTCTTGTAGGACTTCCCTAAGTTCGTGTCGATCTGATAAATGCTCAGGCTTGAGAGCTGCTACCAAAGCCTCGCAAAACAAGTAGGTTAGGTTATTTCGCCACGTTGAAATGATCTCGCGATCCTTAAGCGTTGTATCGTCAGAGCCGGACAACGAGATCCTGCAGTCCTTCTTAAGCAATTCGAGTACGACTAAAAGCCTCTTTATCAAAAGGATTGCTTCGTCATAATCTCGTGAAGCGATCGCCAAGCCAAAAATTCTAGGAAGATACGTAATAAACGTGAACACTTGCGGTAACGCGATTAGGTTTTCTCGGACGACTCGAAGAAAGGCCTTGCGCTGCTTTCCCCAACTACCTCTCGGTAAATCTTGCTCAAACGCTTCGACATCTCGGATCCGGAGCGCAAAGGAAGCTCGTCGTGCAGACAGCGTATCCGCCTTGCGAAGGTTATCAACCTCCTCGCCGTCTGCTTCCAACGCACATAGCAGGTCAGCCGCTAAGATATCTTCATTTTCCGGAATATGCGGAAGTGACCGCCACTCACTAGTTCTTGAACGAACCTGTCGTTCAATAGTCTCAATCAATGTCGAGCCGCTGGTTCCTTCAAGTACAAAGATTTTCTGCTTTGATCCGGTGAAAATAATCTGGCTCTGAGGTAAATAATCCGGGCGTAATCTAAGCCCGCCTCCTGCTTCTTCGGGCTGAACCTGTAAAATAGCCGTACGCTCTTCAATGTACTTCCAAACGTCCCTTTCATTTGTGAATCCTTTAGTATCCTCAAACACCAACATAATGTCGTCGACGTATCGGCCATAATAGAGAGGACTAAGCTCCGCAAGTATCGTGCGGTCCACATCAGCAAGCGCTACATTGGCGATCAGCCGACTTGCCGGAAGTCCCACAGGAACTCCAATCCTAGGATTGGCTTGGTGTAGTGGCGTTCGGCTGCACCAGGCACTGATAGCCTCTAGAAGAGAGTTAGTAAAAGCCTGCATATCTCCGTCTAACTGATCCCACACTCCGAGTGCTCTAATGTATCGTTCGTCGAGTAAGAATTCCGGACTAAGTCGATGATAGAATTGCCGTACATCTGCAGTAATAGCTACCACCCGCTTACCGGCATGAACCGCACTCTTAATAGCGTGCAATCCCCTATCGCGCCATTGACGGTATGGTTCTAAGTAATGTTTAAATGAACCTAGCGACCGAGGATTAATTGAATGAATTCCTGTCAATAAATCTGGGCGGTGGAGTCTCCGCAATCGTGAGCCATAAGCTTGGGGACCGAGCGCGCTATCGTAAACGTGACCAACTTTCATGAGCCAAAGCGCGGAAATCACATGAAAGTCAACACTGTGAATTCCAACCACACGAAATTCTGCAGTGGGACGCAGCTTTTTCCTTTTCAACTTTTCAACGTGTAACCTCCAGATCGTATCTGGGTCGGACGGGTGCCATTCTGATTTTTCGTGGATCCCATCATTACCTATCGCCTTGGAGATTACAGACCAATCACCACAGAAAGTCTGCGATGTCATCCATTCGAGGCTATTCAACTGTAGATGTTGATACAAAGCTTCCAAGTTAGGACTTAAATTGTCTTCATATTCTGAGAGTGCAAACGCGTTAACATGACCCCTTTCGTAAAACAAATCCGCTTTAGCTTTGCGGTAAGCGATACCGACATCTTCGCGCGTGATGAAATTTGGATTCTGCCAAATCAAGAAAGTATCCCTCCTGTAGGAGTTGTCTATGTTCCAAGTTTGGCTATAGGAACTGTTCCGGCGGAGCGCACCGTTAGCTTTAGCAACTACGCACTCGCGAGCTCGGCTAAAACCGCCCCCCGGAAGCCCGCGGTCCTATAAAGATGCTGCTGCTATTTTGTACACCTGCATTTTCGAAGGTTTAGAGGTACCTTGCGTGATTTTCCTTCCAACCATTGCGAAGCAGAAACACTTAAGGCTCGAACGCACAACAGCGCAGTTACAAGGAGTGCGTGGGAGCGTGGGAGTTGAGCCACGGCTGTGCCCTGTAAAAATACTGGTCAATTTAAATATTGTCTAGTGTGTGAGAGCGAGCAGGAATAACCAGGCTTTGCGGACTGCGTCAAGAACTTCTTACAGCATTTCTGCGAAAATAACCGTTATCAAGCGTAACTGAGGAATTGAAAAGACTGGTGCCACCTTTCTCGCGATAGAATGAGGCAGCGTCCCGGAGGTCTTCCGAAGCCTCCGGGTGCAGAGAATGGTTCATTCAATTCAGCTTTCAGCTTTGTGAGGGTTTCTGGTCCAGGCAATATAGAAACTTTTCCATTTTCTATTTCGGTTTGCCGGCGCTCCACTTCCGTCGCGCAGGCTTCTTCGACTTCGGGATCAGCGTCAAGGGTGGCAATCAATCGATCGACAAGTCTCGCTCTATCAGCAGGTGTTAACTGTAAGGCTGCGGCTTCAAGCGTTTCGACGGTTTCAGATTCTAATGCCATTATTCCCTCCATTCAGACTCGTAGAACAATTCTAATCGAATATCATCCCATGTAATCAACTCCACCGTGCCTGCGTCGATCTCGATTAAGCGTCGCTCGATCTCTGCAGACCAGGCTGCTTCTATGTCCTGCTCTGATATTGGATCCAATGTTACTCCTGGCTAGTTTCATCAAGTCATTTGTCACGTCAGTTTACCATTTCGATTGGCTCGCTTGCAGTTCTCATAATCGAATTTGGTCCGCCCTTCACGGGTGGAACGTGAGGGGCAGTCGCCAATGTACTAGCGTTGTTCGCGGAATGATGCGCTGGTCCAGGTGCCTTCCTCACTACTGGCGCCACGCCGTAGCCAAAAATCGTTGTGGCAAATTTTGTGGCATTGACGGGATTTTCAACAATCTGCCGATCATAGTAGCAATCACGACTGACCTGGATTGCTGACCGCCCGTCACGGGTGAGTCGTGAAGTGCGTACCACGTATGAATGTTGAATCGTCGGTCGATCGATGATTTTTAGCATGAAGAAGTGCGCAAAATCGTTGTGGCAGATTTGTGGCAGGAATAAATGGGAAGTGACTGCTAACGGAGGGGAACGGATGTAAGCGACTTCAAAAACCCTTGATTTTGCTAGTGGCTGCAACTCGATTCAAAATCAATAGTTAACTTTTCCTACTTCCCTTCATTCGGGACCGTGAGGTCGGAGGTTCGAATCCTCTCGCCCCGACCAATCAATTCAAGCACTTACGGGCAGCGCATGCTGCCCGTTCCCGTTTAATGTGGGGACTTTTGTGTCGGTCCAGTT
>Ga0068859_100004018_pt1 | contig 14996 bp, 14 predicted proteins | sample KBSSwiS22_FD_66585 | JGI IMG/M metagenome (GOLD analysis project Ga0068859, IMG submission 66585) | Switchgrass rhizosphere microbial communities from Kellogg Biological Station, Michigan, USA - KBS Switchgrass S2-2 | ecosystem: Host-associated > Plants > Roots > Rhizosphere > Soil ...
ACCGATTCGCCGCGCAGTACCTGGAAATTCAGCCTCGCCGCGAAGACCCACTGGCTGCTGGCACCGAACAAGGTTCCGACGGGCGAGACCGAATCGTCCGATGTGCTCTTTCCGGATCGCCGATCGGTCGTGCTCGAGGACTACAACCTCGACGACGTGTTCTCCGATCTGGAGCGTGATGGACAGGGGCGCGCCACGATGACCGTCACGGGGAAAGCGCAGCGGCTCGACGTCGCGCTCGGTCCGAACTTCCGATCGGTCGTCGTCTGGGCACCGCATCCGGAAAACCGCGGGCGCGGCAGTCAGAGTCTCGGCGGGACCGCTCCCGCCGCGGGACGCGGCAACGCTAGCCAAACGCAGCAGGATCGCAACTTCATCTGCATCGAGCCGATGGCTGGCATCACCGACGCCGTCAACCTCGCGCAGAAGGGCCGATACTCGGAGCTTCAGAGCATTCCGGCCGGCGGCACGTGGCAGGAGAGCTTCTGGATCAGGCCGAGCGGATTCTGAGTTCCGCTGGAGCGACCTCTGTGCCGGCGGGAGAGCTGGGCCGCCATAAGTGGCCTTCGTCATCGCGTCTCCACCTAAGGCCCTTCAGCCTAAAGAGGAGAGCTGAATGTGTCACTCAAGTCCTGAGATTTCACAAGAATTGACCCAAGTCGCCGAAAGGGAAGCCCTTGCGAGTTCTAAGGTCTGCCAACGCGGCGCCACCTCCGCGCATCATCAGCTGCCGTTACCTCCCGTGTAATTGCGGTCTACTTCGGAGCAGTTGGCAACGATTGTTGCTTGCGCATCGTTTCAAGGGCGCGCCGAAAGAGTTCGATCTCCGGACTTCGAGCATTCGAACGGAGCGTTGTAGCGTCGCCGAAATCAAGAAGTTGATAGTCAGGTGAGCGGTACGCAGGCCACCGAGGCAACCCTGCACCGTTTGGATTCCCTGTCTTCGCGAACCGCACCCACGCCGCTGCCATTGTCCCTGATACCGTGCGATCGATCTCGTCGAATTGCGATGCATCCCCACTCGTGTTATCGAAGACGTACGGGACTTCAGAGGTGTGCGCGGCGCCTCCCCAGGCCGAGCGGCTGGACGGCGCGACACGGGAAAACCGATACATATAGACATCGCTGACCTTCGAAGCCGCCCGAGCAGTCAGTGCCGCCGTCGCGACGAATCGCGACTCGGTTTCCAACAACGGCGCCACTAACGCCACTGTGGCGTCTGTCGCAGCCGGATATCTCGCGAGCACCGCGTCAACGAACTCTGCGGGAAACCTCGCGCGGACGAACGCGCGATAATCCTCGAGCGTCTTCGGTAAGTCCCGCACATAGAAAAGACCCTCGTCGGCGTTGTGACCAATAAGGAGCGGCAATTTCGACTGGTTGTTCGTGCCCACGAGAAGGGCGGGATCATCCGGTACCACATACCCGTCCACGAGCGGGACGTACAGGCTTAGGCCCAAAGTCTCACTGGTGTTAGGCGCGCGCGCGAGCACCTCGTCCGCGCTCAACCCGCGGAGCGTCGCGATGTCCGCGGCGAGCGAGAGTCCGTGCGCTTCCGCGGCTGCAAAGCGGTAAGACGGGACGCGCAGTCGCGGCTTCGGCCCGGCCGCTGAGTACCCCAGGCTTTGGGCGATGGCGCGATGGAACAATCCTCGCGCTAGCGGCGAGACCATGAGGAATATCTGGCTGGATGCGCCGGCCGACGATCCGAACAGCGTCACATTCTCCGGGTTTCCGCCGAACGCCGCGATGTTCGCGCGCACCCAGCGGAGCGCGGCGATCTGATCGAGCAGCCCGTAGTTACCGGAGACCTGATGCTCGGACTCGCGCGACAGTGCGGGGTGTGCCAGGAACCCGAGCACTCCCAATCGGTAGTTGAGACTCACGACGACCACACCACGGCGAGCCAGGTTCGTCCCGTCGAGGCGGGGCAAGGTGACCGTCCCGAAGTTGAATCCTCCACCGTGGATCCAGACCATGACAGGGAGCCGGTCGCCGCTGGACTTCGCCGGAGTCCAGACGTTGAGCGTGAGACAGTCTTCGCTTGCGGGCCCACCCAGCGCACCGGCGCGCGCGGGCGGCGTACCCGGACATCGCGGTCCGAACTGCGTGGCATCCCGCACGTCAGTCCACCGTTCGGCCGCTGCGGGTGGGCGCCATCGACGGTCTCCGGTTGGAGGAGCGGCGTACGGAATACCCTTGAAGACCATGACGTCGGTCCCACTGCCTCGCACCGACCCGGACTGCGTATGAACCGTTGTTGAGACTGGCTGAGGCGCCTGTCCGTGCACGACGGGAAGAGCGAAAACAACAGCCACCAGCTTCAGGACCCAGCGCATTGATAGCCCTCCGGACGCGTGGACTCGCACAGGTAAAATAGCCACCACGCGCCGGGCATGTCCCAGGGGATTTCCAGGGATCGTGCAGCTTTTGTCCAAGGATCCGCAGTGAGATTGCGCTTCGGCCAATTCACGCTCGATCTCGAGAGCAGGCAGCTGACCAGCGCCGGCCGGGAAATTCATCTCGAGCCGAAAGCATTCGAACTGTTGTCGGCGCTCGTGCTCGAGCGGCCGAAGGCGCTCTCGAAAGCCGACCTGCAGCAACGTCTGTGGCCCGGCACATTCGTCGCCGAAGCCAACCTCTCCAATCTCGTGGCCGAAATTCGGGCGGCACTCGGTGACCCGGCCCGTGCTCCGAAGTTCGTGCGCACCGCGCACGGCTTCGGCTATGCGTTCTGTGGTGAAGCGGTGTCGGTGACGGAGCCCGGTGAGGCGCCGCCCGTTCGCGAGGCATCCGAATCGAGCGACGGACTTGGGTCCTGGGCACCCACGAGTCCACCGCCGCGATCGAGTCGTGTCCCATGGCTGGTCGCCGGTGTGCTCTCCGCAGGACTGATCGCGGCCACAGTCATCGCACTGCGCCGCGATGGTGGCCTCGCGTCGGCCGTGGGTCCGGCGCAGTTCACCATCGCCCCGCCAGAGAATGGGTCGTTTGGCGGTCCGAGTCGTCCTGGCAGCGGTACGGCCACGCAACTGGCAGTCTCCCCGGACGGCCGGCACATCGTCTTCGTGGCGCGCGCCACAACCGCGTTTCAGATCTGGTTGCGACCGGTCGCCACGCTGGAAGCGACGCCAATTCAGGGCACCGACGGCGGCACCTTCCCGTTCTGGTCGCCTGACAGCCGTTCTATCGGGTTCTTCTCGGATGGCAAACTCAAAAGGGTTCAGATTGCCGGCGGACCTCCGATCGTGCTGGCCGACGCACCGGCCGGGACCGGCGGGAGTTGGAGCCGCGAGAATGTGATTCTGTTCGCGCCGGGGCCTTCACAAACCGGCTTGTTGCGCGTGTCGAGCGCCGGCGGGGTACCGACCATCGCCACGACCCTCGATAAGACCGCCGGAGAAGACGTCCACCGGTGGCCTCACTTTCTGCCCGATGGCCGGCACTTCTTCTACACGGCCGTCACCGGACCCTGCTGTCCGGCATCCACACCGTCGGTGATCAGAATTGGCTCGCTCGACAGGCCGGGGCCCGATCAGATCCTTTTTGAGGCCGAGTCCGCCGTGTCGTACGGCTCCGGTCATCTGATCTTCGCGCAAGAACAGACCTTGATGGCGCGTCCGTTCGACCTCGATTCACTGCAACTGCTCGGTGATGCGTTTCCATTGGCCGAGCATGTCACCACGGAGCAAAACCGCTACGTCGGTGCGTCGCTGTCAGAGAACGGCACGCTGGTGTACGGACAGAGCGGCGCCGACGTAACACGGCAGTTGACCTGGTTCGATCGCACCGGCCGCCGGCTCGGCACACTGAGCAACGCAGCTCTATACACCGGCCTCGCGCTGTCGCCGGACGAACGCCGCGCGGCAGTGACGTTGGAAACCGGAACTCCGAATAGCGTCGACATCTGGCTGATCGATATCGTCCGTAACATCCGGTCTCGCCTGACCGCCCATCCAGGACGGGAAATGTCACCGGTGTGGTCGCCAGACGGCGCGCGGATCGCGTTCCAATCCTCACGATCCCGCCAGCCGATCGCCCTGCGTCAGACGATGAGTAGTGAGTCGCGTACGGATGAATTGCTCCTCGAGGGGCAGGGGAACTTCACGATGACTCCGAGCGGTTGGTCCTCGGACGGACAGTTCATCGCGTATACCACTCGAGGATCGAACGTATGGATCCTTCCGTTGTTCGGCGAACGGAAGCCGTTTGCGTTCGCGGATAGTCCGTTCATCGAAACCTCCGCCGTGTTCTCGCCGGATGGCCGATGGATCGCTTACACGAGCAACGAAGGTGGCCAGTCGGACGTCTACGTGCAGCCGTTTCCCAGACCGGGCGCGAAATCTCAAGTGTCGAGAAACGGTGGGAGCCATCCCGTGTGGAGAGCAGACGGCCGCGAATTGTTTTATCTCGGGCCGGATGGGACGATGATGTCCGTCCTAATCGGAGCGGGTCATTCGTTCGATGCCGGACTGCCGCGGGCCCTTTTTCACGCAAGCGTCTGGAGCCTCACGTATAACCAGGTCTACGCCGTGACCAAGGACGGGCAGCGTTTCCTCGTCAACGCAACCCCACCGAAGTCCAGCGTCGCGGCGCCGCTGACCGTCGTGCTCAACTGGGCAGCGGCGATCCACAGGTAGCGAAGCGCTCGAAGCGGCCCGATTGGATTCGAGGGCGTATTTACGCAGCCCTTGCGGATGCGCCCGCCGTTGGTCACCATCACCGTGACATCGGAAAACGGGTAGGTGAGCTCCTCCAGGCCGCGTCGCGAGATTAAGCAGGAACGTAGGCCAACCTGATCACATCCTCGCCAATCCGATCAATGGCCATCAGGCGGAGCGGCGGCCGGGGCCCGGCGAAATATGGCTTGCCGTGACCAAGCACGATCGGGTGCAGGTAAATTCGATACTCATCGATCAGGCCACGTTCGGTCAGGCTTCGCGCCAACTGCGGGCCAGCAACTTCGATCTCCCCGTCGCGCTCGGCCTTCAGCCCGCGGATCGCGCCGTCAAGCTCATTCTCAACAAGCCTGGCGTTGGGGCCGACCGACTTCAACGAGCGCGAGACGACCCATTTCGGCTGGTTCCGCCACGCCGCCGCGAAGGCGTGTTCCTCTGCATCCCATTCAGGATGATCGTCGTCCCAGTAACGCATGACCTCATACATGTGGCGACCGTAGACACTGCCCGCCTGCCCCTGAGCCTCCTCGATGAAGTGGCGGAAGAGCGTAGGGCTTGGCGCAAACGCCATATGGTCGACGTAGCCGTCCAGGGACTGGTTCATTCCGAACACGAGCCTAGCCATACACTTCCTTCCTCACGCAGCACATCCGCGCGGTCCTGATTGCGTTATGCAATCGGTTGTAGGAGACGGGCAACTGTCTGCTCGCTTGAGGCGACAACATTGTGACCGTCGTCACGAAAATGCAACGGACCAATTCCCGTTCGAGAGGTGGCGCCGTACGACCGATATGAAAGGCAGGACCACGTTCCGCGTAGCTCTGACGACTGATGATCAAGCTGCACATTTTGGTCTTCGCGGTCGCCTTCAGCGCTGGCGCTGCGGCGCAGAGCCGCACCCCGTCGCGGGCGATTGCGCACGTACGCGGCGACGTATACACGGCGACTGAGGACGGTCACACGACCGTCTTTGTCGTCACCAACGACGGCATCGTCGTCGTCGATCCGCTCAACGCATCGTTCGGGCGTTGGCTCGCAGCAGAACTCAAGACACAGTTTCCGGATCGGCCCATCAAGTACATCGTATATTCGCGATTCGATTTCGATCGGATCGGTGGTGCCGGTGTTCTCGCTGCCCGGTCTGAAATCATTGCGCATCGCACAATCGACGCGCGGCTGTCGCAAGGAGCGCGACATACCTTGCCGCGACGCTATGCCGCCGTTGACTTCAACCAGAACGGAATGCTGGAACAGGACGAAGTCGATGCCGTAGAAGAACCAGACCTGATACCGCGGCTCGATCACAACCGCGATGGCCATGTCTCAGCCGAAGAATCCTGGAGCGAGACACCGGGCCCACGGCGGACGTTCACGACGCGATACACCATCGATTCGGGCGGAAAGATCATCGTCGTGGACGCGCCTCACGCTCGCGATATGCGTCTGTTGTAGTGGCACAGGTCTCATCACCAGGCGCAAGCGAGTCCGTTGGCGCTCAAGTCATCACTCAATCGGTCAGCGGGTAGAGGTGTCGTGTATTGAACAGCGCCTCATTGACGTAGAACGGTGCGAGGTGATGCTCGCCGCGAGTGCGTGCGCCGTGGATTGCGTTCGCGACGAGCTGCGCCGCGCCGATTTGCGCACGTTTCAAGTCCTCGTCATTGGTGACGAGCGGCACGCGACCCTGAAACAGCGTCAACAGCAGATCCTTGGAATCGTCGAGAGGCATGTCCTCGCGCGTAGCGATCTGCTGCGCGGCCTCCCACATCGCCAGCACGCGCCGGCGCACTTCGAGCGGTAAGATCTCGATGCCGTCGCTGCCAATCTCCGCAGCGGCAGACTCGTCCGGCTCGCGCTCGACGGCGCACGTATCCGGCAGGCTCGCCCATCCTTTCAGCGGGGTCACCGTGTAATGACCGCGATCGGTCGACGAGACCGCCCGAATGGCCAGCGGGAGTTTGCGCCCGCCGGCAGGCGAAGGCACAGCTGCGGGATCGGGTTTCAGCGCGTCAATGTCCTCCTGGAGGATCGGCAGCCGCGCACCCATCGCCTTGCGCATCATCCAGCGGAGTGTCACGTCATTGAGACCCTGGTTCTTGTTGCCGCCGCCAATATCGGAGTGAGCGCCGCGGAACCAGACCTCGCACGCCCCCTCGACACGGATCGGGAGGAAGGATGGCCGGCGCTCGTCGAGCGCCAGCGCGTGGAAGCAGTACTGCAGGTTCGACTTCGGCAGCGAGAGATGATGCCCGATGTTCAGCGCGGTGTTGCCGAGATTGGCAAGCCCGAACGACGCCACAACGTCCCAGACGCCAAGGAACCGAATCTTCGGTGAGGACTCGACGACTTGATCGCTGCCGGGCTTGCGGATGCCCCGCTCCTGAATGCAGTGGCAGAAGTCGAGCGTCGTCGCCGCGCCGCGGCTGAAGCCGACGATGTCGATGTCTCGCTCACCCTCGTCCCACGCCTTGCACAGCGCCTCGTAGGCTTCGTTGATGCGCGGCAGCTCGCCGAGGCCGAAGACGCCGCCAAGTATGCGGCCGATCGCTTTGAAGCGCGTGCCAACTCCCGGGACGTAGAAATCGAGATCCGGCCGCTTCGAGTGCCGCTTGTACGCGTCATAGAAGCGGAACACGTTCGTGTTGGTGTAGGCCGGATCATCGCCATCCTTCGCCTCGTTCCAGGTGCCGTCGAATGCGTACACAGACATGCGACTCTCTCCCGCGTGTGGAAATGCATTATCAGCTTCATGGCGCGGACCGGGTTCAGCATCGCCAGGCTGGCCAGTGTAACCGTGAGGTGCACGTAACTTCTCCACAAAAGACAGTTACCATCACGGTTCCAACCGATGGACCAGTGTCTTCGGGATCGCATGCTCGTCTACTACAACGAGCGAGCCTCCGAGTACGAAGAGGCTTACACGGATGGTACCGGGACAGCCTCCATCACGGACCCCACGGTATTCACGACGGAAATCGGCGTGCTCGAACGCCTCGTTCGCGGTTTCGGTCGTGGACATCTACTCGACCTGGCATGCGGCACCGGGTATTGGCTCCCGCTCTACATCGGGAATTGCTCCCGCGTCACGCTGTTCGACCAATCAGAGCGGATGTTATCGGAATGCGAACGAAAGGTGCGTCGTCAGGCTGTTGCTGATCGATGCTCGCTCGTTCGCGGCGACGTCTTCGATTATGACTTCGCGCGGCGGGCATACGACTGCGCGTTGATTGGGTTTCTCTTGAGTCACACCTCGGAGGCTCAGGAACATCTCGTCATGCAGGTGCTCCGCAATTCACTTCGCCCCGGCGCTGGTTTCTTGATACTGGAATCGGCTTGGACCGACGTTCGCGCGAGGTTCAACCAGAAAGTGGAGCAGCAGACCCGCCGCTTGAACGACGGCACAGAGTTTCAAATTTACAAGCGGTATATCGGTCGAGAAGACATCGGTGCTTGGGACCGCAAGTATGGGCTGAGGACAACAATCGAGCACTTCGGTGAAGCGTTGTGTGCGGTATCCGCAACGTTCATGGAGATTCCCGGAGAGTAGTCTGGTCCGCAGATACCACAAACTAGAGTTGGCTGATTGCTAGACGCCAACCAACCGTCCAGTATTGTGCCTGCAGCCTGTCACTCCACTGAATCGCGCCTGTCCAGTCGTCGCAATAACGCGCGCCGATTGGCCGGCCGTTCACGAACCACACGACTCGGGGCCTGCCTTCTACGGTGTCGATCAGCGCGTGTGCGCTGGAACCGTTCGCGCGTTGCATTCGCCACATGACTGTCGGCTCATTGTAGGTAGACGGCAGGATCATCTCAGACATGGCGTTTGCCACGTGGGGCAAGGCTGGTACCATCCTCCAGACCGTCACGGGCCACTTAAGGCGACGCGCCGAACGTCACAGAGTCCGTGGTTGGGAAGACTAAACGCCTCCGCGGCCGCCGCTTCCTTAGTCAACGTCCAGTTTCAGAATCCCTCTACTTCACCTTCGCCTGCGCCTTCCGACGTTCTGCCCAGTAGCGCTTCATGCGCGCTGACACTGCCTTCCGCGCCTCCGCCGACATCGCACGAGTACGTGTTCGAGCCTCTTTGTATGCTTTTCGCAGCGCACGCCGGCCCGCAGGTAATCGCAGTTCAGGAAACGCGCGTTCAATCGCGATGATTTCCGCGCGCAATTGGTTGAGAGTCACTTCGGCGCCGGTGCGCGCGAGTTCACGTAGGCGATCAGCGGTCAAGTTCGGCATCTTTGCCATTTGCACCTCGTGTGAGCGAGCGGCACACAAGTCTAGTCGCGGCCATGTGCCGAAATTCGAGGCCGACCACTTGAAAGAGCACGATGACCAGAACAAGCCCGACGAGCCCCAATGCTCCGCCGGTCATCGTTGGTTGCCTCCGATGAAACTTTGGGTGCTGCTCACGGTTTGACCTTGAATGTCTCTCCGCAATCGGCGCACCGCCACGCTGTCTCCTTCGTTATCTGTTTCGCGAGCGTGCCTACGCGCGAAGATCCACAGAACGGACAGATGGGTCGTGTCAAGAGTTCGCCTGACATGAAAGCCTCGGTTTCCGTTTTCAATACTGATCCGCAAATCATGCAGTTCGCCGAAGACGCAGCATACGATCAATCGGAATGGCGTCCAATACGCAAGGAGGCACGTCGAATGTCGCTTGCCCCTGTCACCGTCAGCCAGATCTCCGCAAGCATTCTTCTCGTTCTGGTTGGACTCGGCGTCAGTTCGGCGCGTGCCGAACAAGCGGACCCGAAACACATCAATGCGGCGGTGCCGACGCCGCCACCGAAGTTGATCATCCGAGCTGAAGATCTCTTTCCGCCGCAGCGTCCCCCACGCCTGGGAATGTTCACATTGGTCCCACCGGAAGCGAATGGCGAAGTGGTCCGCGTATCCATTCCTATAGGTGAACTCGTCTCGAGCGCTGCTCGCGCAATTTCCGATGCGAATCATCGACGCGCTGAGCGAAAGGCCGATGCGCGTGTCCGGAAGGACCTCGGGAGATTCCTTGCGTCCGCCTCTGGACGGGACGGCGCACCGCTGCAGCGATGATGATGAAGATCAATTGGACTGGCCTGATCGTCTTCGCGGGATTTTGCGTGGCGGTGTGGGCGGCCGTCTCGCGGCCAGCATGGATGCGCTGGCCGAAGGCGTTGCGACCGTGCTGATTCTGCTCGGCCTCGCGGGATTCCTTTTGCCGATAATCAGGAAGAACCGTGGCGCGTAGGCGAACGATCTTCGTCGTCCCGTCACCTCCGCGGACCAACCGCGGTCGCTACTGCTCAGCTCTCGAGAAAGGATCTACGGTGTCGCGCGCTTCCTTCTGAACCCGAAGGCATACCAGTAGCATTCCCAATCCGAGTAAACCATTGGACGAACCGCTCGAACGGGCTTAAGTATTGGTCAATCGGTATGCCCTGCGTGACGACGTATGTGGCGGAAGAATTGCCAGTCAGAGCGCGGAGGTTCAGCCGATGCGTCACCGATCCATAGCCCTCGCCTTTGTCTTGACCTCAGCTTCAGCATTTGCTCAGGTGGCGCCCAACCCAACGCAGCATTCCCTGGCTTCGCCGCAGGAGCCGGTCACGCTGTACCGCGTGACAGTGGTGAGTCGTACAACGCCGGCGATCAATTACCGTCCCAGGCACGACGACACGCCGCTCGACTTCGCCGGTACCTCGCTCCTGCCGAGAGCCGAGGGACACGCCGACATCAGTGGCGAAAAAGGGTACATCCGGATCGACGCCAAGTTCGACGACCTTGAACCGGCGACACGGTTCGGCCCCGAGTACCTGACGTACGTGATGTGGGCGATTACGCCAGAAGGCCGTGCGACCAATCTTGGCGAGCTGCAGGTGAAGGGCGACGACGGCCGCTTGAAGGTCACGACCGAGCTGCAGGCGTTTGCGCTCATCGTCACTGCCGAACCGTATTTTGCTGTCACGCAGCCGAGCGACGTGGTGGTCATGGAGAACGTTGTTCGCAAGGGCCTGTGGGACAACACCAACGGTCGTGTCGAGCCGCTGCAGGCGAAGTACGAGCTTCTGAAGCGCGGCTCGTATCTGATCAACAGCGATGTTGGTTCCGTCAAATGGCCGGCGGCGGCCCCCGGCGTGCCCCTCGATCTGGCGCAGGCACGCAACGCCGTGGAGATCTCTCGTGCGGCCCGAGCCGACCAGTACGCCGCGGACACATATCGCAAGGCGGCGATGCTGCTCGCCGAAGCGGAAGAAGCCCAGTCCCGCCACAAGGACAGAAATAAGATCATGATGCCTGCGCGGCAGGCGGCACAGACCGCCGAGGACGCGCGGATCATTGCGCTGCAACGGCAGGAACAGATCGATCAGGAGCAACAGCGGGCGGCAGCGCTCCAGCGCGAAAACGAAGCACGCGACCGGGCACGAACGGAGCAAGAGGCACGCTTGCAGGCCGAGCAGCAGCGTCTCATCGCCGAGCAGCAGCGCCTCGACGCCGATCGGCAGCGCCGAGAGGCGGAGGAGCAACGTCAGCGCGCCGAGCAGCAGCGTCAGTTGGCCGAGCAGCAACGCCTGCTTGCCGATCAGCGCGCCGAGCAGGAGAAAGCCGCCGCAGATGCGGCTCGTGCCGCGGCGGAGCAGGATCGGCTCGAGGCCGAACGCCAGCGTGCTGATGTGGAACGTCAGCGTGCCGAGGCGGATCGCGTGCGCGCGGAGGCGGAGCGGGCGCGTCTGGATGCCGAGGCGGCGCGTGCCGCTGCCGAAGCGCAGGCGCAGCAGGCACGGACCCTCGCGGAGCAATCCGAGCGTGAGAAGGCGCAGCTCCGCGAGCAACTGCGCGTGCAGCTGAACACGATTCTCGACACGCGCGAAACGGCGCGCGGCCTCGTCGTCAACGTCTCCGACGTGTTGTTCGATTTCGACAGTGCCAATCTCAAGCCCGGCGCGCGCGAGAAGATCGCCCACGTCGCCAGTATTCTCAAGTCCCACTCGGATCTGAAGATCCAGGTCGAGGGCCACACCGACAGCGTCGGATCAGACGGCTATAACGTGCGGTTGTCGGAGCGCCGCGCCGAGTCGGTGCGCGCCGGCATGTTGCAACAGGGAGTCAACCGCGATGTCGTGGGCACGGCGGGCTTCGGCGAGAGTAAGCCGGTCGCGACCAATGGCACGGCCGAAGGACGTCAGCAGAACCGACGTGTGGAGATCGTGGTGTCCGGCGAATCGATCGGCACGACGGCGCTGCGGTAGAACGCCGGCCAAAATGGCCATCCGTGTGTGACATATCGGCGGGAGCATTAATATGCTCCCGCTGTGTGGCGCGTCTTCCTGTTCGGAAACCTTTGCCTCGTATTGCTCTGGGCGGCGCCGGCGGTCGCGGACCCTCAAGGACCAGGGAACGCCGCGGCCGGCGATGCGCCGCCATCGCCCATCGCGCCCGCCGTCATCACTCGCGATGACAAAGGCGGCGCGACCATCCGCGCCGTCCGCATCGACACGCCGTTGAAGGTCGACGGGCAACTGGACGAAGAGGTGTACCGCACCGTGCCTGCCGCCGGCGACTTCATCATGCAGGAGCCGCGCGAAGGCGATAAGGCCACAGAGCAGACCGATACCTGGATCTTTTTCGACAACGACAACCTCTACATCGCCGCGCGGTGCTGGGACGACCATCCGGAGCGTTGGGTGCTCACCGAATTGCGCCACGACAACAACAACATCATCGACAACGAAAACCTTTCGGTCTCGCTCGACACGTTCCACGACCGTCGCAATGGGTTCATGTTTCAGACCAACCCGCTCAGCGCGCTGCGCGAGCAGGCATTCACCGACGAAGTCAACATCAACTCGAACTGGAATACGGTCTGGCAGGTGAAGAGCGGGCGATTCGAAGGGGGCTGGACGGTCGAAATGGCCATTCCGTTCAAGTCGCTTCGCTATCGAGGCTCGGGTCCGCAGGTGTGGGGCATCAACTTCCGACGAATCGTACGATGGAAAAATGAGACGTCGTTCCTGACACGGGTGCCGCGGGCGTACGGGCGAAACGGCCTCTTCAGGGTGTCATCGGCAGGTACGCTCGTCGGATTGGAAACGCCCGCGCAATCGATCAACCTCGAACTGAAACCGTACGTCGTGTCCTCCGTGACGACGGACCACGCCGCCACGGCGCCTTTTGACAACCGCTTCTCGCCGAACGCCGGTTTCGACTTCAAGTACGGATTGACCCGCGGTCTCATTGCCGACGCTACGATCAACACCGACTTTGCGCAGGTTGAGGAAGACGTCCAGCAGGTCAACCTCACGAGGTTCTCCCTCCAGTTTCCGGAGAAGCGGGATTTCTTCCTGGAAGGGCAAGGCGTATTCAACTTCGGCGGCAACCGCGGCAACAACGGCAACGACATCCCGATCCTGTTTTTCAGCCGGCGGATCGGTTTGAGTCAGGGGCAATCGGTCCCCGTCGTTGCTGGCGGCCGAGTCACCGGTACCGTCGGTAAGTTCGGTGTCGGGGCGCTGAACATTCAGACGAACGACAAGCTGTCGGCCGGTGCGGTCGCCACGAATTTTTCCGTTGTTCGACTGAAGCGCGACATTCTGCGGCGCAGCAATATCGGCCTCATCGCCACACGGCGGACGCCGGCGGTCAGTCAGTCATCCGCGAACGCGGTCGTTGGCGCGGATGCGAACCTCGCGTTTTTCAGGAATCTGTCGATCAACGGCTACTACGCCCGCTCCGAGACGTCGAGTGCCGGCGGGGACCAATCGAGTTACCGCGGACGGTTCGATTACGCCGGCGATCGGTACGGATTTCAGGTCGAACACCTGCTGGTCGGCGACAAGTTCAATCCGGAGATCGGGTTCATGCGCCGCACCGATTTCCGCCGCAGCAGCATCGGTGCACGGTTCAGCCCGCGGCCGAAATCCAACCGGCTGATTCGCAGATTGGATTGGGAAGCCGGCTACGACTACATCACCGACAGCCGACGTACGCGGATCGAAAATCGGCAGGCCTCGGGTACGTTCCAGGTCGACTTCGAGAACAGCGACCAATGGACACTGGATTACACGCACGATTTCGAATATCTGCCACGCAGCTTCCAGATCGCACCGGCCGTCATCGTTCCTATCGGCGGGTATGACTACGACACGGTCCGGATGACGTACGAACTCGGGCAGCAGCGCCTCCTCGCCGGCCGCCTGTCGGTCGCCACCGGCACCTTTTACGACGGACACAAGAAAGAGGCGAATTTCACCAGCGGCCGCATCGCGGTTTCCGCGCGTCTGAACATCGAGCCGGGAGTGACGATGAACTGGATCGATCTGCCGCAGGGCACCTTCACAAACCGGCTGCTGACCGCGAGAGGAATATTCACGCCGTCGCCTCGAATGCTGATCAGCAGCCTGGTGCAGTACAACGCGAGCGAGCGAACGGTGAGTTCCAGCGTGCGTCTGCGCTGGGAGTACATTGCTGGCAGCGAACTCTTCGCCGTGTACAGCGACGGACGGAACACGCCGGACGCTCCGGTGCCCGGACTTGTGAACCGTTCGGTCGCCATCAAGCTGACGCGACTGCTTCGCTTCTAACCACTTTCACTCTCCTTGACAACCCAGCAGTGGGCGCGCACTATGGCGGCCCCGCGGATTCACTGGTCATAACGCGTCCACATTTTTTGGCGGAGCGTACCAATGACTCTTCTCAGATCGATATTCTTCGTGGTCTCCGGGCTCCTCTTCCTGCCAACCGCGCTCTGGGCGCAAGCGGCTACCGGTAACATCGGCGGCACCGTCAGGGACACGTCCGGTGCGTTCCTGCCGGGTGTCACCGTCGAGGCTGCCAGCCCGGCCCTCATCGAGAAGGTGCGTACGGTCGTCACGGACGGCGCCGGGGCGTACCGGATCGTCGACCTGAGGCCCGGCACCTACACCGTGACGTTCAGCCTTGCTGGTTTCAGTAGCGTGAGGCGCGAGGGCGTCGAGCTGACGACTTCGTTCACCGCGGCGGTGAACGCCGTATTGACGGTCGGCAACGTCGCGGAGACGATTACCGTCACCGGGGAGAGCCCGGTGGTCGACCTCTCCAGCGCCCGTCAGCAGACGACCGTCTCACGCGAAGTGCTCGACGCGATCCCTACGACCAAGCGTCTCGGTCAGTACGCATCATTCATCCCAGGCGCCACCTACTCCAACCCGACCTTCCAGGATTCGGGCGGCACGGCGGGAGAAGGCGGCCAGTTCGGGGTCCATGGTCAGCGGGCGGCCGACGAAGTCGTCAACATGGACGGGTTGAACCAGAACATGTTTGGCCTCGACGTCTACAGCTACAACTCGCAGACGA
>Ga0068859_100004019_pt1 | contig 14993 bp, 12 predicted proteins | sample KBSSwiS22_FD_66585 | JGI IMG/M metagenome (GOLD analysis project Ga0068859, IMG submission 66585) | Switchgrass rhizosphere microbial communities from Kellogg Biological Station, Michigan, USA - KBS Switchgrass S2-2 | ecosystem: Host-associated > Plants > Roots > Rhizosphere > Soil ...
CCAAGGCACGGACACCTCAAGTCAAGGCGCCGACCCCTGTTCGCACCGGATCGCTAAGCGGCCAGCTTCGATCTTCTGACGGGGGTGCCACAAGTGCGGTACGCGTTGTCGCAATGCTTGCCGATGACGGATCAGGAAAAATCGTGGGTGTAACGCAAAGCGGATCTGACGGCCGCTATGAACTGAATCAGATTCCACCGGGCAGGTACTACATCCTCGCAGGCCAGGCAGAGTATCCGACTTACTATCCCGGAGTTACCGAGCCAAAGTCGGCAACTGCGGTACGTGTGAACGCCGGTGCCCGTCTTCGCGCGGACTTTCCGATTCGCCGGGTCGGAATCACCATTGCCGGTCGCGTTGTTTATGAAAGACCGCCCGCACAGCCTCCGTTCGTGAGGCTTTCCAATACACGCACGGGAACGCCTCGTGACTCCAGCCTGGACGAAGGAACCTTCGAATTCCGTAATGTCGTTCCCGGCACCTATCGGCTCGAAGGTTCGGCGGAACTTGACCTGGCGGCTGTCACAATCACAGCAAATTCGGAGGATGTGCGGAACATTCGATTGGCTCCGAAGTCGCTGAAGCTGTACTCCCTGTCCGGTCGGATTCTCATTTCGCCCACGGGCTCCGTCGTGGACCTCACAAAGTTGCGTGTTGTTGCCGGGACTTCCTCTGCAGAATCTGCCAGGCTGCCACGCACTGCGAACGTTCGAGCAGATGGAACGTTCGAGATACTGGATGTTTCGACGGGGCCTTACCGTTTGTCCGCGAAGTCAGATACAGCAGTCAGTATCAATGAGAAAGAAATCTCCATCGTCGATCGAGACCTCACCGGCGTTGAGGTTACAGTCACTCCGCAGATTCCCGCGCGCATTCGGGTCACAATGGACAAGAATGGCCCGCTACCTGAAGGGTTGATTCGATTTCGGACAAGACTCGGGAACACTTTCCTCACCGGTTCCATTCCGCGCGACGGAATCTCGCGAACCTTTCTCGCGCCTGGCCGGAATCACGTTTTCCTTCAGCCACCCCCGGGTTATTTCGTTAAGTCTCTGACAGCCGGATCCGTGAATCTGCTGACGCAACCTCTTGATATCGATCCGAAGGCACCGGAGTTGGAAATCGACGCTGTGATGAGCCAAACACCACCCCCGAAGTCTCCAACGGTGACTGTCAGCGGACGTGTCACGGGTGGACATCCCCGAATGAAGGTTCGACTTGCCGATCCCATTGGTGCGACCGTCATGGAAGAGAGGACAAATGCGGCGGGCGCATTCGTGTTCCGGAATGTCAGTCCCGGCGTATACCGTCTGGACGTTCCACCTGCTCTGGAGGTGATCTCCAATATCATTGCGGTTGGCGAGGACGTCGCAGACCTGGACCTTACGGTACCTGAAGGAGTCGTTGTTACGGGCCGCATGGCAACCGTAGTTGACCGCAGTGGGCGGTATATTCCGATTCAGCCCACAGGCATTTCGATTCGACTCACGAACGGAGTGCTGACGAAAGTCTATCCTCTAACATCCGCACCCTTCATCGAAGGACTGCCCCCGGGCAAGTACGCCGTTTCCATTGAGGGGGTGCCCGAGGGCTTTACCGTCCGATCTGTCACGTCGGGACAGGCAGATCTCCTTCACGGCCCGTTGCGCCTCGACGAGGACTCATCACCGGATGAAATTCAGGTGATTCTGCAGTCCAACGAAGCGATTCCTAGATAAATCATTCTTCGATTCCGTCGGCTGACCTGTAAACCTTGGCAGTTCCTGTCGCATATATAATCGGGCGGACCAGGAACAAGATACGCACGGCTGAGCCAACGAGGATAGATGATGCCCGATTCACTGCGTCTGCTCTTTCTGAGTGCTGCTGATGTCCGCCGACTCTGGCGAAGTTTCGCAATAACGGATCTGGCTTATAAGGCGATCGCTTTCGCGGTACTCAGTCCGGGTGTGACGTTGCTCTTGTACTGGCTGCGCACGACGGCATCGGAGCGGGTCATCGCGGATGTCGAGATTCCTCTGTTCTTCCTGACAACTCCGGCGGGAATTGTCTCGTTGATTCTGGGCGCATCGCTGATTGTGGCCATAACCGCGCTGGAGACGGCGTGCCTGATGGTCATTGCCTTTGGAGGCGCGCACGGCAAGGTTCTAAGCGCGCGAAGCGCTCTCCGATTCGGCTGGACGCACGCAACAGACGTGCTGCGACTGAGCGGGCATATGGTGTTGCGAGTTTTCGCCGGCGCAATCCCGTTTCTGCTCGCGGCCGGGTTGACCTACCTGGCACTGCTTCGCGAACACGACATCAATTTCTACCTTGCTCGACGTCCATCCGAGTTCTGGATTGCAGCCGTAATAGTCGTTCTTATCGTGATCGGGGTTCTCGCCGCACTGGCGCGCATCGTCGCTCGCTGGGCTCTGGCCATGCCACTAATGCTGTTCGAAAACGTGCACCCGCGGCGAGCCCTTGCCGAGAGTGCCAGGCGTTCGGCTGGATCGCATGCAAGAATCGTGGCGACAGTTGCGATCTGGGCGATCATCTCTGTTGCCCTCATTGGTGCGACAACATGGTCCGTTGATTTCATTGGTCGAGCGATTGCGCCCCGGTTGGCCGGGTCAATGACCCTGCTGCTTCTGTTCGTTGCAGTTTTGACGATTGCGGGCGTTGTACTGGCTCTTGCGGTGGGCGTCATAAACGCCTCCATGTTCGCGGTCCTCATTGTTCGGCTCTATGAGAGCCATGGTAAAGCGTCGGCCACCGCAGCAGTCCTCGAACCGTATCTTGCATTTGAAACCAGGCGACTCACGAAACGTACCGTCACGGCAATCGTCGCGTTGGGTGTGCTCGCTGCTATCGGAGTCTCGCTCGCGGCTTTCCTCGTAAACCGCAATCAAAGTCCGGTGCTCATCATCGCCCATCGCGGCTCGTCCTGGACGGCACCCGAGAACACCCTCGCCGCCTTTCGACTGGCCGCCGAACAGCGCACGGACTTCATAGAGCTGGATGTGCAGGAATCGGCCGACGGCCAGGTGCTGGTCGCGCACGACAGCGATCTGATGAAGGTAGCCCAGGAGCCGACAAAGATCTGGGAAGGCGATGCCGCGAAGTTGCGCGCCATTGATATCGGCAGTTACAGAGACCCGCGATTCGCTGCCGAACGCTTGCCCACGCTCGCCGAGGCTCTCGACGTTTGCAGGGGCCGATGCAAAGTCGTCGTCGAGCTCAAATCGTACGGCCACAATCAACAACTGGAGCAACGAGTGGTTGACGTCGTCGAAGCAGCCGGCATGCAGAACGACTGCATCTTCATGTCGCTGGATCACGGGATGGCGCGCAAGATGAAGGAACTGCGTCCTTCCTGGCGAGTAGGATTGCTCGTAGCGAAGTCGATCGGCGATGTCACAGATTTGAAAGCCGACTTCCTCGCTGTGGAAGCGCGCATGGCAACCCGCCGTTTCGTCCGGCAGGCTCATGCGGCCGGGCAGGATGTCTACGTCTGGACCGTCAACGACCCTGCGTGGATGTTTGTTGCCTTAAGCCGAGGCGTCGATGGCCTTATTACCGATAAGCCGGACCAGGCTCGGAATGTGGCCGAGGTGCGCGCGCAGATGAGCAATCCGCAACGATTCCTTACCGCACAGCTCATTCGGCTTGGCGCCACGACCGAAGCGCTCGAAGCCGAAGAAGCATTACGACCCTGAATCGGGGATCATTTCGCTCCAGGCACGTTCTGCTTCGAAAACATATGCTCGAGATCTCTTTCGTTCTCGCAGACGTATTCGAGCAACTCCGTGTCCGGCATCAGCTCAAAAGGAACCGTCGCAGTCCACGGCTTCGTATACATCTTGGGGTCATCGAACGTGAACTCAATGGTCATGTGTCCGAAATCCTGCCGGCGCATCCGTTCCGTAATGACAAGCTGATCGGAATGTGGATATCCGCTGTCGTCGAGCCACGTGCGCTCGTTGATGCCAACAGTTTGTACCACGAAGGTATCGCCCTCCCACTTGCCGACGGAATACCCGAACCATGCCGGGTTGCGATCTTTGGGAAGCGGCCGGCCATCTGTATGAATCTGCCGATAGTCGACGAAGATTTCATAAAGCACCAGGGTCAAAGCCGGAGTCTGAACAATCTTGAATGGATAGGGTGGAAGCGTCATTCCTTCGGGCACGCTCTTGGGTAAACACATTCCCGATGGCCGGTGCAGCCCCTGAGTATCCGTGCGTTCTTTGTAAATCGCCGCGGCCTCGGGCTTGAATGGCGCTGTGATTCCTGCGGCTTGCGCAAGATTACCTATAAACCTTCCGTTGGCGGCGTGCCAGACTCCCGAAAGATCGGGTTTGCCGTCGGCTGTGCGCGGCGTTGCAGCAGTGAGGTTCGCGCTGCCGTCAGCGTTGCGCGGCGTCCCGGCCACCTTCAGATTCAGCCACTGCGGAAACGCAGTCTCTGGAAGAGAAACCAGCAACATACCGGCCAGTGCCAAATCCCAAATCCACTTTTTCATGGGGTCTCCTCGCGGAGAGACTATGCGAAGCCGGCGTGACTTTGCAATTCCGCGCACCATTGCAACAGCAAGGCGCAATCGTTGGTGGTAACCTATTTCGAAATCGGTGTAATCCGTGACCAGCAATCTTCGCCATCTGAAAATGCGGTCTGCAGCATCTATCGCCATACTGGTGTCGCTGCTCTGCGCCGCTTCGATGCGCACTAACGCGGCGGAGACTCTTCCCCAGAGCCTTTCCGATGATGAATTCAGGAAGCTGATCTCCACGCTGTCGGAACCGGGAGGCAACTTCCAGTCCGAAAACCTCCTCTCCAATGAAACGGACTTTCCGCACGTCATGGAGACGTTGAAGGACACAGTTCCACCGGGCGGCGTTTATCTGGGCGTTGGGCCGGAGCAGAACTTCAACTACATAGCGGCGATTCAACCCAGAATGGCTTTCATCATCGATATCCGGCGCCAGAACATGATCGAGCAATTTATCTATAAGGCGCTCTTCGAACTGGCAGCGGACCGGCCTGCCTTCCTTGAGCGGCTGTTCTCGCGAAAGCAACCACCCGGATTGAAGAGCGGCTCAACGGCTGCTGAATTATTCGACGCCTATACGGAAGTGACGGCCGATGCCACCCTGTTCAAAAAGAATCTCCAGGAGGTCGAGAATCGTTTGATCGAGGTACACCGCCTTGAACTGACGTCCGAAGACCTGGAGGCATTGAGGAATGTCTACGCTGCCTTTCGGGATTTTGGGCCCTTGATCAATTACAACTCGCGAGGCGGAGGTTTCGGAAACGGCAGGTACATGCCCAGCTATGCCGAGCTCATGACCTCTACGGACACATCCGGACACGAATGGAGTTATCTGGGCAGTGAGCAAAGCTATCGCTTTGTTCGCGATCTTGAACTGCGAAATCTTATTGTGCCGCTGACCGGAGACTTCGGAGGCCCCAGGGCCATTCGAGCTGTCGGCCAATATGTGAAAGAGCGCGGAGCTCTGGTGTCGGCCTTCTACACTTCAAACGTCGAGGGCTACCTGTTTCGCAACGGGGACAGGTCCGGTAATCCGAATGGCGGTGCTGCGAAGTTCTACAGGAACGTGTCCACGCTGCCATTAGACGAACACAGCACATTCATTCGATGGCTTCCAGGCGGGTCCAACCGGCGAACCTCTGAAACTTCGATGCAGCTCGCGTCAATCAGGGAAACACTTGAGAGATTCGACTCCGGACAATTCTCGTCCTTCGACCTTGTTCCCGCGAATGCCAATGCATTGCGGCGCAGCCCTCCTGGCAGATTCACCTATCTCGACACCCGCCCTGGGGTTTCTTCCGGCTACGGTTACCTTCATATCGGTTCGTATTTCCTGGCCGCCACTGCTTTCCTGATGCGCCTCTTCATTTGGCGGCCGAACGGGCGCGAGCAGATCGCGTCACTGCGGACCATTTCGTTTTCCGTGCTGTGGGCTGTCGGGGGATACGTGCTGGGTTCAGGAATCGTCGCGCTGGCTCGTCTTCTGACCTGAATCGGAATCCAAACTACCTGCCCGGCGGCCGGTGCTCTTTGCGGAAACCCGCAGTTGGGTACCGTGCAAACCGAGATTTTAAAAATGGAAAGTCCTGCATTGGAGATTCGAGGTTGGAAATCTCAGATTGGACTGATCCACAGGCTGCAGTCCAATTTGAGATTTCCAACCTCGAATCTCCAATGCAGGACTTTCCATTTTAAATTTTTCCTACTGCAGTATCGCCTCAACTTCCAAATTCACCATGGGCAGGAGCAGTGCTCCATCTTCCGCAGGCGTGCAACCGTTCGCCACACGCTTCGCCCATTAACGAATAAATTCCGCTCGCCCTTCTTCCGGAATGCGTTCCGTATACGTCATCCACGTCGTGCGCAGCCAGCCTTCGAGAGCCGCCAGTTCCGCGAGCCTCATTGGTTTTTGAACGAGCTCGACCCGATGCGCCCGCAGGCCGGCCTGCGCGATCCAGGGTTCATATTCTTCGGGTCCCTTGAAGTGATGTGGCGACGGCGCTCCGGAAAGGAGCTCAGCCCACTTCGACTCTCGCATAAGTTCGTCGAGCACTCGCCGCGGGATCGCCGCAGTGCCGCGGCCTCCCATCGACAGAAAGATGCGGCCGCCTGGCCTGAGGGCCCGCGCTATCCCCTGCACGACGGCAGACTGATCCCGCATCCAGTGAATCGCCGAGTTGGAAAACACCGCATCGAATTCCTGTGTGTAGTCCAGTTGCTGCGCATCCACGGTTCGAAAGGCTACGTTCGCGCATTGCACCGATCTCTTCGCCAGCGCGATCATCCCGTCCGACCGATCGACACCGATGACCCTGCCGCCGGGCACACGCCTGGCAAGCTCTGACGTGATCTTGCCGTCACCACAACCCACGTCGAGGACGCAATCGTCGTGCTGCAACCTCAACTTGTCGATATTGCTCATCGCCCACCCAAACTGACCCTGCGAGTTCCTCGCGTAGTCGGATGCATCCCACTGCACGCCTCTGTTCAAGTGGTTGAGCGCGACCTGCCTTGTAATGGCATAAGTATTCAGCAGCAGCTCTTTGGACAACTCCGACGATCTCCCCACCCGCGAGCCTGCCAACGAAAAGCCGGCCTTCTGCAGCATGCGGTTCGGATACGGATTCGATGCCCCCGGCTCGCAAATGATCTCTCTCACTCTGAAGCGCTCGAAGAAATCAATGGCCGACAGACAGAAGAGGCGGCCGCCTATTCCCCGGCCGCGCTCTTTCGCATCCCAAATGTGCAGATGCATCTCTCCGCGTATTCCGTACTCGATGTTTTTCAGGCTCGCAAATCCGATTGTTTCTCCATTCACGACCCACATCGAATAGAACGCGACAGCTGTTTCAGGCGGGACTTGCTGCTGTTCGGTAAGGATGCGTGTGTATTCTTCAGTGGAGGGAAATCGCGACAGATCGCACCCCATTCGGTCCGCATCTGCGTCCGAAATGGTCATCCAGTAGTGGACGATTTTGGAGATGTCGTCCTGAATCCACGGGCGTACTCTGACTTCCATCTTTCAGAACGAATTTCCGAGCCAGGGCAGCATGTGCCCGCAGAAGATGACGGCTGTCCAGATCAGAATGGCCGAGACGGCGAGGAATTTAGTCCACAGCCCGCCGTCGTCTCCATCACCCACGCGCTCTACAGATTTCCAAAGCATGAAGCCAAGGAGGTTGAGGGCTCCGGCAACAACCAGCGACATCTTCAGAAAAAAGAAAGCACCGGTGTATTGCTCGGGTGTTGCGACGAAGAACATCATGCCCGTCACCAGATTCAGCGCAAATCCGAGCATGCCCAGCGGCAGCAACTGACTCAGGGCTTCAACGGACAACAAGCCTCTGCCGATGCCCAGCAGACGGAGGTTGAGAACCAACACCACGCCGAAGAGCAAAGACAACCCTACAAAATGCAGCGTCTCACATGCGGGCCAGACCCACGAATGGTCCTGAACAAAGACTCCCCACTCACGGGGCAGCGAGGGAGTGGCGGAATCGACAGGAATCGTTTCGGCGGCTCCGGTCTCCGGATGTCGAATCGCACCGCCCATATATGCAGCCCTCGACATCAGAACGAACGAGAAAACGGCGAAGATCAAAACGAACCGCACATTCCAGCGTGCGAATCGAGACGGCCGCTCCCCGATCCACAAACCGATCCACGAAAGAAAACCCGTGACCTGCATAAACACGAAAGCGCCAAGCGCTGCGCTTTCGTGAGCCTGCATCAACGGATCCGAAACATCGGGCGTTTCCTTGAGCAGTTCGCGCGCGTCGTTTCCGCTGACATAGGTGGCAATGGTCACGGCCGCCGTCAGAAAGAAGATAACGAGGCAAATTCGACGGAGACCCGCCTTACCGAGCAACAGCGCCATCACGAAAAGGACGAGCGCGATCGCGAATCCAATAGTCGGGAAATGATTGAGGAGAAGGTGGACGTGTGCAGGATTCATTGAAATCTAGAAAACACCCACGCTTTTTCCGACATACGCCAGCAGACGTCCCGAAGTGATTGCGCCAAGCCAGAAGATTATTGAAGTCACAGCCAGTACCTTTGCGGTTGTGGGAGGCGGAGTCTCATCCGGAACGAGCGCATGCTTCCTGAGCAACCGCATATTGACGACAGCCAGTGCGATGAAAGCGAGCTTGACGTAGAAGTCCGGGTTGTGGGTCAGCTTCGTAAGGTTGACCGCGAGCAGAATCGTCCCGGTAATGGCGTTAATCCAGAAGCCCATCCACATGAACGGGAAAAATCTTTCAAACGATCGAAGCCGCACGGACGGCGCAAAACCGAGAACGCGGAGATCAAATGTCCCGTTGATGCCGACGACGATACCCATTCCGATGGTGTGAAGGAGAAGAATTCCGGGGAAGGCAAACAGAGAGTCGGCTTCTCGCACCCATTGGCAGAAGCCGCTCTCCTCGATCCTAACTAGAAGGTCCATTCCTGCGTGCGGCTATTGTCCTCGGCCACCCCGGCCGCCCGCCCCGGGCGGGGGCGGACCCTGTGGCCCGAACAACGGGATATAGTCACGATTGTTTTCGCAGACGAATTCCATGACCTTGTTCACGCCCGCTCGTGCATCGCCCACATACGTGTTGGTCGTTCTCCACTGCCCGGTTGCCTTCTCCGGATCTTCGAAAATGATCTCGTAGAAGAGGTTGGTGGCGCTGGTGCGTGTGAGACGCTCGATGGTGTGAAACTTATCGCTGGGCTGCTGGATGCCGCCGATCGCATGCTTGCCGTTGTAGCCGATCGTGTCGATGACGAAGGTGTCGCCGTCCCAACTTCCAACGGAATCTCCCATCCAGGTCGGATCGTCCGCGGCGTCAACCGGGTGCGGTTGATCGATAGGAATAATCCGGAAATTGCCCGGATATTCGTTGATTATGACCATGTGGTTCTTGTTCTGGAAAATCTGCCACGGATACGGCACACCAAACGCCGTGTTTGCTGGAAGTGGCATGCAATCCGCTGTTCCCCCCGCAGGATTCGCCGTGCCACGGTTCTCGACTCCCGGCTTCAGCGTGGGCTGAGTGGGAAGATTGGCATAAGGTGACGCCGGCTGCGCAGGAGCGTCCCCCGCACCACGCCCGCGTCCTCCAAGGCCCGCCATGCCGGTGAAACCATAGATTCCCGAAAAGTCGGGTTTGCCATCGATGCGCGGTATCGGTTTGGGCGCGGCTGTTGCATCGGCAGCAGCAGGCGCAACCGCGGTCGTCCCTGCCACGGTCACGGTCACCGAGCTCGTCACGGCGCCTCCGGTCATCGTCATCGTGTATGTCGTCGTGGCCTTCGGCGTGACCCTGATAGTTCCGCGTTGATAAACGGATCCAATACCGTTGTCGATGGAAGGCGTGCCGGCTTCGGTCGACCACGAAAGAGTGAAAGACTCGCCCGGCTTAATCGAAGTCGGGCTGGCTTCGAAGCTGAGGATTCGCGGTGTGATTGCTCCTCTGCCGCCGCGTCCTGCCTGCCCGGCTTGTCCAGCGGGTGCGGCATTACCACCCGGCGCCGGCGCTGCCGGCTGCTGCCCTGCGGGAGGCGCCTGTGGAGCCTGCGCCCAAGCCAGACAGACCAGGAACGCTAACACGAACAGGACACTTAACGTGCGTTTCATGGAGTCCTCCAGTTTTTAGGGCGACGACTAGGACGAGATCTCGCGGCCGTCAGCGAGTTTCATGCGGCTCGCGATCATCGAAGGATCACCGCTCTTCGCGAAGGCTCCGGTGGCGGAAATGATATCGCCCGTCTGGACTGTCTTGGCCGTCCAGCCGTAGGAACGGAGATGGTTCAGGCTCATCATTTCGCAATCCCAGACGACCGTCTTGCCACTTTCATCCTTCGTCTCGATGTAGATGTGGGCATGCGGGTTCGTCCACTCGAATTTCACGACCTTGCCGGTCACGGTCTTTGATCCCGTGTACATCGCGGTCGAATGATGAGCGCTGAGTGGCGCGACAGCGATCAACAACGCACAAACCACAGCAAGCGCCAATGTCCGTTTCATATGTCTCTAACCCTCCGATTCTTGACTGCCCGAGCTCAATGATTTCAGTCGGAGCAATAGCATAGAACGATCAGCGCTGGAAACAAATATGTTGCAATATGCAGCCACATCGATAAGGTTCGGGGTATATCCCTCTCCCTTCGGGAGGAAATAGCATCCTTGGCTCAGTTCATGGGAGAGAGGAATCGGAAAGTGGAAAGTCCTGCAGTGGAAAATCTAAAAGTCGAAATCTCAAATTGGACGAGCCGTTTGCGCAGTGACAGTTCAGTTTAAGATTTCGACTTTTGGATTTTCCACTGCAGGACTTTCCACTTCCGATTCCTTTCTTCTATCTGGAGTCAGCTATGTTGATGCCCCTTCGGGAGAGGACGGCGCGGACCGTCGGGTGAGGGATCGTCAAACGATCGTCAAACCCTGAACATCCGCCATTTGCAGACGGGAGAGTGCCTATGAAAGTCATAACTACCCTGATCGGGGTGATCATTCTCTGTTCGGCAGCGCTCGCCATGCAACGCGGCGCCGCCATCGAGCCGCGGATTCTCAGTTTCGAGGCGAAGCCCGCGACGATTCGTCGCGGCGAATCGGTTCAGCTGGTCTGGCAGACAGAGGCCACACGCGGGCTGACAATCGAACCGGAAGTTGGCGCCGTCGCCGTCCGGGGAAGCAAGCAGGTTGCTCCCACTCAAACAACGACCTACACGTTGCGCGCAAGCGCGACGGTCACGAAGACAGTGACGGTGACCGTGGCCGGCCAACCTGTTGCGAAGCCCGCGGCAAACACGACACCCGCCAACGCCAGCGGCAGAATCGATGGACATCCGGATTTCTCCGGCGTTTACGGCAGCTCAGGCCTTCCTGCGAACGCTACGCCTCCCGCGCTGAAGCCCGGCGCTGAGAAGTTTCGAATTGTCCGGACCGCGAACGACGTTCGCGGCAGAACAACGCTGGTTCAGGAATGCGTGCCGCTCGGCATTCCGCAAACCTACATCACACCGTATCCCTGGCAGTTCATCCAGACCCCGAAGATGATGGTCCAGGTGTTCGAGTATCCCAGCGCAGTCCGCTTTATTCCCCTCGACGGCAGGCCGCTTCCGGCCGATCCCGATCCGGCATGGATGGGCACCGCTGTCGGGCGATGGGAAGGAGACACTCTCGTCATCGAATCTGCGGGCTACAACGACAAAACCGAAGTGCACAGTTTCATGCACACCGAGTCGCTGCACGTCATCGAGAAATTCAAGAAGCTCGAGAACGGAAGCCTGCAGTACGAAGTCACAGTAGAAGACCCGAACGTGTGGGTCGCCCCGTGGGCCATACCCGCGAGGACATTCCAGCGCCAGCCTCAAACCGAATTCGTTTCAGAATTCGTTTGCGACGCGCCGCCTGTCGATTATCAGAAGCTGTTCGGAAAGCAATAAGGACCCGGGGACTGCGCGCGCATGGCGGAGTTGATCAAGCAATCCCTGTGGTTCCCGGCCATCCAATCGGTTCACATCATCGGCTTGACGATGCTGGTTGGAACGATCTGCCTTCTGGACTTGCGCCTTCTTGGCATTGGCTTGCGTGGCCGGCCTGTCGGAGATCTAGCCTCCGCCCTTGCACCGTGGACATCCGGAGGCCTGCTGACGGTGCTGGTCACGGGGCCGCTGCTGTTTGGTTCGGACCTCACGCGGTATTTGAGCAATCCCGCCTTCGTCGTAAAGATGCTGTTGCTCGCCGCCGCGCTTACCGGACACTTCACCCTTCATCGGAGCGTCGTGCGAAATGACGGTATGACCAGTCCGGCAAGACGAAAAATCGTGGCCATCCTTTCGCTGATCGTATGGAGCGGCGTCGTCCTCTCCGGCCGCGCGATCGCGGACTTTGATATCCGCGTTGTCTGAGGGACTGATGTCGATCGCGGATCTTTGTGAACGGATCCAGGCCGCGTGGGTGAGCAGGGCGATCAGCGAATCGACGTGGGGATATCCCCTCATCGGAGCGCTCCACGTTCTTGCAATCGCGATTTTCGGCGGCGCTGTCCTGATCCCCCGCCTTCGAGCTGAAACCCGTTGGATTCGCCGCATTGGAGTGGCTCTAGTTGTTCTCACGGGAACACTACTGTTTGCATCGGGCGCTGTGAGGTACTACGAGAGCACTTCCTTTCGAATCAAGATGGCGCTGCTTGTCCTCATTATCCTGAATACGGTTGCAGCTTCTCGGACGCGAGGCAAACTGCGTTGGGCTATTTCGCTGGCGTTATGGGCTGCGGTGATCTTTGCCTCCCGCGGAATCGCGTTTTTCTGAGATGGCTCCTGTCTGGTGCGCAGTATCTGGAACTATCGAGGATACGGCCGGCAAAGCAATCCAAGGCGGATTGAACCCTGCTTCACGGCGAGAGCGCGCAGCCTCAAAAAGACCTGCGCCGTCAGGAAAGCATCTCCAACAGCCGTGTGCCGGCCGTGCGGCGCCACACCAAACATGCTGCAAAGCGCATCGAGCGTGAAGTGACGCTGCGGCCTTCCGGAGAATGCTCCGGAATCCTGGAGATGAAGCGCAAGGTACATCGTGTCCAGCCAGCGATTCTGCAGACGGAAACCCCAGTGCCGCTCGCAGGCTTCGTCGAGCATGGCGATATCGTGGCCAATATGGTGGCCGACAATCACGGCATCCTTTAAGTATTCGAGAAACAATTCAACGGCCTGGGGTTCCTCCATTCCCGTGCGGCTCTCATCGCGGGTGACACCATGGACGGTCACCGCTTCGGTATTGGTAGAGACCTTCAGCAGCGCGGCAAACGAGTCCTGAATCACAATCGCGTTGTTGACGACGGCAACCGCGCCAATCGTGATGATGCGGTCCGTCATCGGATTCAGCCCCGTGGTTTCGCAGTCCAAAACCACGAAACGCACAGCATCAATCGGCGCATCGTCGTCCCAGGACGATTCGAACTGTTTCCGATAGTTCAGAAGTACTGCAGGTTCGGTCAGATTTTGTTCACCCATTCCAGATCGTCGAACCATTCAAGCAGCCGAAGAATGGATTGGAATCCGGTTCTCAGAACTTGCCGGTCATACGGGCTCAGCAATGCGGGCGGCAGTTCTGCTCCGGACGATCGCTGCGCGAGTCCCACGCGACCCTGCTGCCACAGAACCGTACGAAAGGTTATTGACGCTTCCTCAAATATTGCGGCATCGCCGGGAAGCAAGCGGCTCGCGATAGCGAATCGATCGAGAGTCGAAGTTCCGAATGCCTTCCCTGCTGCAATGCCAAACACACGGCCGACATCCACGAGTGGATTCAAAGCCGTCTCTTCCAGACGGAAGACGGACCTCTCTTCTCCAGACTTTTCAACCACGGCATCCTGGAAGAACGTCAGCGGGGGAAGAGTTCCAAGACAGTCGTTCGCCGCGACGTACAGGAATTCGCGATTGACCGCGCCGGAGACGTGAGCCGCCAGCTCACGGAAAAGAGACTCATTTCCTGCAACAGGTCGCAGGTCAAAGAAAGGCCGTGCCAGGTAGATTTTCTTGAGAACAGGATCTTCAATCCACTCCTGGAATCGCTGCTTCCAGTCAGACAGGGACGCGGCATGAAACAACTCCTCGAAACCATCGTCTGCCCCCGGCAGGTAACCGCATTCTGCAAACGATTCCTGTACGCGCTGAAACGCTTCGCGGCAAGTCGCCTGGTCACCGTCCGCCGCGACAACAACGATTTCCGGCGCCAGGGCCGTCAGAGATTCCGCGCGTCCCGCCGGTCCGCAAAAGCACCAGCACAGTGAAGCATCCGCCGATGTGATAGCGAGGATCCGCCTCAGGATGGTGGTGTCAACCAGGCAAGTGAAGGAGGAAAGCCATCCGGACGACGCCGTGCTTGTCAGGTAGCGCCGGACAAGAAGACGGGATCGCTGGTTGCCCTCCCGCAATTCGTCCAGATTCGCCGCGCGGCGGATGCTTTGAAGGATTTCGTGGGGACGATCTCCGAAGGCAATTCCCAGTGCTTCGGGGCTCACCGTCCCGAGGACCTGACCGTCGGGAGTGCCGTCTGTTGTAACCGTTAGAGCAGACGCATCGCCGGCGGCCAGCGACAGCATTCCCGTCACGACCGAAGTATCTTCAGTGACCGTCAGGGGCCTTTCGCACAGCGTGAGAGCCGGTTGCTCAGCATCACCGGCGCCATTGGCGGTCCACTCGACAAAGGAGCCCGCCGTCAGCAGTCCTCTCGCCCGTCGTTCCGCGTCGAGCAGGACGAGGACGTCGGCCTTCGTCTCGAGCATTTGCCGCCCTGCATCACGTATGCTCGCGTTTGCGCTGCACGACGCAAATCGTTTTGGGCCACTCAGGTTTCGAATCCGAGCGCCTTGCGGATCGTCCTGATCGCGGGACCGGTAGCCCTTCCCACCAGAGCCGTAGGCAGAGACATACTGTCGGGCGGCGGGGTACTTGTCGATGAGGGAATCGAATTCGT
>Ga0068859_100004021_pt1 | contig 14991 bp, 10 predicted proteins | sample KBSSwiS22_FD_66585 | JGI IMG/M metagenome (GOLD analysis project Ga0068859, IMG submission 66585) | Switchgrass rhizosphere microbial communities from Kellogg Biological Station, Michigan, USA - KBS Switchgrass S2-2 | ecosystem: Host-associated > Plants > Roots > Rhizosphere > Soil ...
GTCCTCGACGGGTCGTTCCAACGAACCTGGAAGACGAAGGGGACCTGATCCTCGCTTGCGCCGGTCGCGGGCTCGGGGCGCGAGGAGAGCCAGCGGGCCCCGCCGAGGCGCCCGTCCCGCACCAGCGAGAACGGCCGTAGGTCGGGGTTCGTATCGGCGAACGGGAGGGTGTCGTCCTCGCTCGGATCGATCCAGCACACGCCGCCGTCGTTGGGAATGTTCGAGACGCACTCCGCGATGTTCGCGAACCCCGTCGATCGCTTCACGCCGTTCAGCTCGCGGATGACGACCGGCGCGTCGAACGTCTTCGAGCCCCGGATGACCTCCGCGCCGGCCAGGTGGACGACGTCGCCGTCCGCCGCAGCGCCAAGGTTGAGGCGAGCCCCGGTCACGCTGCTGGCTCCGGTGCCGCCGCTGGTGACGCTCAAGATCGGAGGAGGATCGGGCAGCTCGTCGCCGCCGGCCGTCGGATCGTCTCCGATCTCGATCTCGCTCGGACCGCCGCCCCCTCCGGTGGTGCTGGCCCCCGGGACGGAGGCCACGGGGTCGTTCGCGCCGCGCGGGGTCGCCGCAGGCTCACCGGCCCGCACGAAGCGGCAATCGTCGAAGCGGACGTCCGTGGCGCCTTCCAATCGCGCGACCATGTCCACGAAGACGATCCCCTCGAACGACAACGACGACCGTTCGCGCACGTCGAGGTCCGCGACCCGCACGCGCCACGCGGACGCGTTGGCATCGCCGGCGCCCGGCGGCCGCCGGAGCTTGATCGTGGAGAGCGTTTCCGCCGCCTCCCACTCGAAGGTCCCCGGGGCGAGGCGATCGGCCCGCCACCTGCGCTTCGACGGGATCCCGACCCAGGGCGCGTAGCTCTGCTCTCCGCCGCTCGCGTTCGTCTCGATGAGCGCGAGCGGCGGCGCGAGGCTCGTCGTGATCGCGACGACGTCGTCCGCCTCGGGCCGCCAGCGGCCCTCGAGGGGAACGGTACCCCAGATCTCCACCCGCTCGTCGCTGTAGCGCTCGATCACGATCGGGGCGCCGGACCGTCCGTCGGCCGCCGGGACCGCGCTGCCGACGTAGCGCCCCGCGCGCAACAGGCAGCGATCACCGGGGGTGGCGCGGGTGAGGCACGCGGAGAGCGAGCAGAGGGCGGAGGACGCCGCATCGCCGGGACCGGCGTCGTCGCACGTCCCGCCGAGCCCCTGGGGATCGACCCAGAGATCGCGCGCGAGCGCGGCCCCTCCGAGCCCCGCTCCCACGGAGATCGCCGCGAGGAGCGCCCGGAGCCGGCCTCTCACTTTGCCTCTCGACACCATGTCCCCAACCTGAGGCTTAAAGAACTACGGCGATACGCCGGGGCCCGCCACCCCGCTCCTGCCGATCGCGATTACCAAATCGTCATGAAAAGCCCCGTCCTGGCGGCCTGGGGGGCCGTGCGTATATTTTCGCTCCCGCCCGATGCGCCTCCTCATCGACAGCGTCAACGCCGGCAGCCCCGGGGCCCTCCAGAACCAGGTCGAGATCGCCGTGGCCGCCGCCCGGCGCTCCCCCCCCGGCTGCGAGGTCGTCACGCTCCGGGCCCCGGAGGGGTTCCCGATCGAGGCGACGCCGAACCTGAGCGAGGAGCACCATGCCCGCGCGAACGGGTGGTGGGGCTTGAGGCGGTGGTTCCACGCCGAGCTGCCGCGCCACGCCCGAAGGCTCGAGGCGGATGCCGTCTACTCCCTGACCGGCATCCTCTCCCCGGAGCTCTCGCGTGTGGCCGCCACGGTGAACTCGGTCAACAACATGCTCCCGTTCACCCCGGAGCACATCCGGCACTTCCCCCCGCTCTCGAAGAACTGGCTGCGCCTCGTCATCCTCCAGCGCACGTTCGTGAGGAGCTGCCGGCTCGCGGACGCGATCATCATCCCGTCGCGTCACGGCCTCGAGCGGATCAACGCCTACGCGGGGGATCAGTCGGCGAAGGCGTTCGTCGCGATGAACCCGGTTCCCGAGTACGCGAAGTTCCGCGCGTCCGAGCCGCCGCCGCATCCTTACGGTGGGAAGCCGTTCTTCTTCTACCTGTCGGTCGTGTACTGGTACAAGAACCACCTCGGGCTCATCGAGGGGTATCGCCGGATGGTCGCGCGCGGCGAGAACCTCCCCGATCTCCTCATGGCCGGCCCGTCCGACGATCCGCCCTACCTCCGCCGCATCGAGGACGCGATCGCGGCCTCGGGGCTCGGCTCGCGCATCCGGTACCTCGGCAAGATCCCGCGCGAGGACATCCCGGGGCTCCTGCACCACGCGACGGTCAACGTCTTCCCGAGCACGTGCGAGACGAACTCGTTCGTCCAGGGGGAGATCCTCGGCGCGCACGGCGTGATGGCCTGCTCCAACACGCCTCCGATGCCCGAGGTCGCGGGCGGGGCCGCCGAGCTGTTCGATCCGTACGACCCCGACTCGATCGGCGAGACGCTCGTCCGGCTGTCGCGCGACGAGGCGCGGCGGGCCGAGCTGCGGCGGCTGGCCGCGGCCCGCGCCGCCGAGTTCACGTGGGACGCCTGCGGCGACGCGATGTGGCGGGCCGCCGAGCACGCGGTCGCGGCCCGGCGGGCGCGGCAGAAATAGGGTCAGACCCCTTTTTCGCGGCGAAAAAGGGGTCTGACCCTATTTCTGCGTCCGGACGAACGCCCGCCGGCGCCTCTCCGCGATCGCCCGCACGATCAACCCCGCCGGCGGGAGGACGCGCGCCGGAGGCTGCGGGACGGCCAGGAAGCGCCGGCCCGCGACCAGGTCCTTCGCGATCATCGCCAGCCGGTCGTACATCGCTTGGGCCAGGAGCGGCCACAGGTGCGCGTTGGAGAGGGCGGGGTCCCACGCGACGCGCTCCTGGTGGAGGATCGGCCCCGAGTCCACGACCGGATCGACGAGATGGATCGTGTAGCCGACGTCCTCGAACCGCCGCTCGTAGATCGCCCAGTCCGAGGGCGACCCCCCCGCGTACCGCGGCACGATCCCGCAGTGGGGGTTGATGCAGGCCACCCGCGCGAGGGCGATCGTCTTCCGCGACAGGACCGGCGCTCCGCCGAGCAGGACGAGGTCGGGCGCGAGCTCCTCGAGCGCGCGGCGGCCGGCCTCCGCGTTGATGTCCTCGACGTCCACGAAGCGGAGCCAGCGCTCGCCGCGGAGCGCCGGGTCCGGCCTCATGACGGGGTAGCCCGCCCCCTCCGCGCCGTCGGGACGCGACGGACGGAGCGCCTTGCGCGCGAGGTACGCCCCGTACAGGAGCAGGTTGTCGATCGCCGTGAAGGCCCCGCGCCGCCGCCAGAGCCGGGCGAAATACGCGCGCGAGCGCAGCTCGACCTTGAGATGCGTCTGGTTCACGTACGCGATCTCGGCCCCGCAACCCTGAAGGCGCCGCGCGAGGTAGCTCGCGCAGGGGTTCTCCCGGATCGTGACGATCGCGATGCGGCGGATCGTGCCGCCGACCTCGACGGGTGGCGCGCTCACCCGCGCGCGGGCTTGACGCGGGGCGCCGGCAGGTAGCGCTCGACGTGCTGCTCGAACTCTTCCTGGGCCGCCTGGTAATCGGCCGGAATCCCGATGTCGAGCCACTGCCCCTCGAAGAGGTAGGAGTGGATCGGACGGTCCGCGGCGAGCAGCGCGTCCATGAGCCCGTCGAAGCCGAACGCCCGCCCCTCGGGAATCAGCTCGAGGACCGAGCGGTGGAAGGCGTAGATGCCCATGCTCACCTTGTGATGGAGGACCGGCTTCTCGCGGAAGCCGACGATCCGCGCGTCGGCGTCGGTCTCGATCACGCCCAGCTCGAGCCGCGTCGACTTCACGTACGTCGCGACGGTCGCGGGCCCGCCGTGCGACGCGTGGAAGCGCGCCAGCGCGCCGAAGTCCAGGTCGGTGAGGAGGTCCGCGTTGAGCACGAGGAAGTTCTCACCCAGATCGGGAATGAGACGGAGCGGCCCCATCGTGCCGAGGGGCTGCGGCTCCTCCGAGTAGTCCACGCGCAGGCCGAGCTTCGACCCGTCCCCCGCCACCGCGCGAACGATCTCCGACATGTGGCCGAGCGCGATCGTCACGTGCGTCACGCCGTCGCGGGCGAGCTGCCTCAGCACGATCTCGATGATCGGCGTCGTCCCGATCGGCACGATCGGCTTCGGGATGACGAACGTGTACGGCGCCAGCCGCCGTCCGAGGCCCCCCGCGAGGATGACCGCGCGCGCGATGCTCAATTCTTGTAAGCCGGGGCGTCGAAGTCCTCGAGCACCCGGCTGCGGACGAGCCCCGCCACCTCGCCGATCCCGGCGGTCACGTCGCGTGTGGTCTTGTAGCCGAGCGTCTTTTCGATCCGGTCGAACGACACGCGGTAATCCCGCGGGTCCTCGTCCCGGTGGACGTAGCGGACGATCGCGTCGGGTGCGACGCGGGCGATCATCTCCACGAGCTGCTTCTTCGTGTGGTTCTGCGCCGTCGAGCCGACGTTGAACACGGTGCGGTCCACGCGTGCGGCCGGGGCGTCGAGCACGGCCTGGATCCCGCGCGCCGCATCGCGCACGTGGACGTAGGGCCGCCAGAACTGCTCGCCGAACACGGAGAGCTCGCCCTCGACCAGCATCTTCAGCGTGAACTCGTTCACGGTGAGGTCGAAGCGCATGCGCGGGGACACGCCGAAGATCGTGGCGAAGCGCAGCGCCGTGCGGCACATCGCTCCGGGGCGCTCCCCCGACAGGACCGCGCGCTCCACGTCCACCTTGGTCTCCGCGTAGAGCGAGACCGGGCTGAGCTCGGCCGTCTCGTCCACGAGCGCGTTCGGATCCTTCATCTTCCCGTAGTTGCTGCACGTGGAGGCGAAGATGAACCGTGCGACGCCGGCGTTTTCGGCCGCGTCGAGCAGGGAGAGCGACGCGTCGCGGTTGACCGCGCGCGCGAGGTCCGGCTGCCGGGCGCACGCGGGATCGCCCACGATCGCGGCGAGGTGGACGACCGCATCCACGCCGTCGAGCGCGCCTCCGACGGCAACGGCGTCGCGCACGTCCCCCTTGACGAACTCGAACGACGGGTGCGCCCAGACACCGAGGAGCGATCGCCCCCCGTGGAGGAGCGCGTCGAGCACGCGGACCTCCTTGCCGCCGTCGAGCAGCGCGGGAACGAGCGTGGATCCCAGATACCCTGCGCCGCCGGTCACGAGCACCCTCATGCGAGCGTCTCCGAAAGAGCCGTCGCGACGAACGCCACGTCCTCGGCGGTCATGCGCGGATGAAGGGGAAGCGTCAGCAACCGGTCGGCGACGGTGTCGAGCACCGGCACGGTCGCGGAGAACGCGTCGCGGAAGCGCGTGAACCGGTGCACCGGCTGATAGTGGATGCTGGTCTGGATGCCCCGCGCCTTGAGCGCGCCTTGGACCTGCGTGCGGTCGCGGCCGTCGGGTAGGACGACGACGAAGACGTGGCAGGAGGACTCTTCGTCCCGTCCGCAGAACGGAACGACGAGCCCCGGCACGTCCGCGAGCCGCTCCCGGTACAGCGCGACCAGCGACCGGCGCTTCGCGTTGTTGCGGTCCAGCTTCCCGAGCTGGACCAGGCCCAGCGCCGCCTGCATCTCGGTGAGACGGTAGTTGTAGCCGGGCGTCACGACGTCGTACGAGAACGCGTGCCCGCGGTGCTTGTCGTAACTCGCGGCCGTCATGCCGTGCGAGCGCTGGCGCTTCACGAACGCCGCGACCTCGTCGCTCCCCGTCGTGACCATGCCCCCCTCGCCGGTCACGAGGTTCTTGTTCCCGAAGAAGCTGAAGCAGCTCGCCTCGGCGAGGCTGCCGACGGGCCGGCCCTTGTACGACGACCCCGGCGCATGCGCCGCGTCGTCCACGAGGCGCGCGCCGTGCTCCGCGCCAAGCGCGGCGAAACAATCCATGTCGCACGCGTAGCCGCCGTAGTGCATGGGGACGATCGCGCGCGTCTTGCGCGAGATCTTCTTTTTCACGTCCGCCGGATCGAGCAGGAGCGAGCCGGGCCCTTCGATGTCCGCGAAGACCGGCGTCCCGCCGCAGTAAAGCACCGCGTTCACGGTCGCGACGAAGGTCAGGGAGGGAACGATCACCTCGTCCCCCGGCCCCACGCCGGCCGCGAGGAGCGCCAGGTGCAGAGCCTGCGTGCAGTTCCCGAGGGCGACGGCGTGCTTCGCGCCCACCCGCTCGGCGAACTTGGCCTCGAATTCCGCGATCCGGGGGCCCGAGGTCAGCCAGCGCGATCGGAGCACCTCGACGACCGCGGCTTCTTCCTCCGGTCCGAGGTCGATGTCGCTCAGGCTGATCTTCCAGGCGCTCGCCTCGACCGTCATACCGGAAAAGTCCCTCCGTGGACCGGTGAATATACTACCGATCGCGAAGGCGACCAGGAGTCAGCTCGACCGTGGCTCCCCGGGCGATCGTCTGGAAAACGACGCAATAACGCTCGGTCAGCTCGAGGAGCTTCCTCCGCTCCTCCTCCCCCGCGTCGGTATCGAGGTCGATCGCGAGCCGGATCCGGGTGAACCCGACCGGCGCCTCCTTGCTCACGCCGAGCGTGCCGCGAAAGTCGAGGTCCCCTTCGGCCCGGAGCGTCCCGCCGCGCACCGCCACCCCGAGCGAGGTCGCCACCGCGGAGAGCGTCACCCCGGCGCACGCCACGAGCGCCTGGAGCAGCATGTCGCCGGAGCACGCCAAGGCCCCCGTCCCACCGGTCGCGGGATGGAGCCCCGCCGCCACGAGGGCCCGCCCGGTCTCCACGTTGCAGGAGACCTCTTCCCCCAGCCGGCCCTCCGCGGACAGGGTCACGATGCCGGCGGACGCGTCGCCGCGATAGCGCTCCTTGAGCGGGGCCTGGAGCGCCCGCAGCTCGTCGCGGTTCATGACGGCGACGGCCAGTCGACCTTGTGCACCCGGACCGGCGCCTCGAACCCCTTGAGCGTGACCTCTCCCAGGTCGAAGAACGTGATGCGCTTCCCCAGACACAGCTCGACGACGACGTTGGAGACGAGGATCTGCTCGGGCTCGGCGTGCGCGCACAACCGCGCGGCGAGCTGGACGGTGGAGCCGAACAGGTCCTGACTGCGCTCGACCGGCTCCCCCGCCGCGGCACCGATACGCGCCCGGATCTGCGACTTGGACAGCTCGGCCTGGATCCGCGCCGCCGCCTTGACCGTCGCCGCCGCGGACACGAACGACGCCATGATCCCGTCGCCCGTGTGCTTCACCTCGCGTCCCGCGTGAGCCGCGAGCGCTTCGCGCACGATGCGGTCGTGGATCTCGAGCATCTCCATCGCCGCCTCGTCGCCCATCTGCTGCGTGAGGCTCGTCGAGCCGACGATGTCGGTGAAGAGGATCGTCCGGATGCCGGGGTCGCGATCGTCGTGCGCGCCGCCGGGGAGGATCGCCGCACCCGCGGGGTTCGCCTCGACGCCGCCCAAGAACCCTTCCGCGATCTCGGGCTGGACCTCGATGATCTTCTCGGCGATCAGGCCGTGCGCCTCGTTGTGGACGTGGGCCGCGGCCTCGGCGCTCGGCGCGTTGACGAGGCAGAAGATCTTCCCGCAGCTGTCGTTGAACCAGTACTTGACGTACTCGACCCCGTGCTTCTTCTGGGCCTCGACGTCCTTGTAGTGGGCCTCGGCCACGTCCTTCGCGGTCGCACCCGGGACCACGTGGATGTCCATGTACGTGGGCATGCCGGCTCTCCCTCCGAGGACAAGCTTAGAGGGGGATCGCCCGAAGTCAAAGACGCCCGGGGCGCGCCGCGTGATCCGACACCCACGGCGCGAGCGCCTGAGCCGCCGTCTTGCACCCTCGCGCGTCCGCGTGGATCTCGTCGAGGAAGAGCGGCCCCCCGGCGCGGAGGAAGGCGTGGATCAGATCGACGCCCTCGACCCCCCGCTCCTGGCAGAAACGGGCGATGGTCCGCTGGTGGAAGACGTAGTCCGGCACGCGCTTCCTGATCTGCGCCTCGTACGGCCAGATCACGAGGATCATGTCGATCCCGCGCGCGTCGCAGAGTCTCTTGATGCCGTCCAGCGTCTCCATCATCTCGCTCTCGTCGAGGCGCGGGCGCGTCGGCCGCACGGGCTCCGGGCGCGCGACGAGCGCGCGGAACGCCCCCGCGAGACGGCTTCGGGCGAGCACCGGTCCGGCGCCGCGGCGGTGCAGCGCTCGGTCCGTCTCGAAGTCCGACCGCTGCATTCCCTCGGCGTCGTTGAAGCCGAACGCCACGAGGACGACGTCCGGCTCGAGCGTCAGGCCCCGCGTCTCGAGAACGCGCCGTCCCTGGTAGGCGGTGTAGCCGGGAACTCCGGCATTGACGACCTCCACGTCGAGCCCCTCGGTCCGGAGTAGCCCCTCGAGCTGGGCGGGCCACGCCTCGCCGTCCTGGACGCCGAGTCCGAACGTGCAGGAGTCGCCGAGCGCCAGCACGCGGAAACGCCGCTTGGGCGCCTCGATCGACGAGGCCGACCGGAACCCCGCGTGCGTCGTCACCCGGAAGTCGATGGGAACCTGGCGGATCCGCCCCTGCACGCGGAAGTCCCTCAGCTCCGGCTTCAGGCACCAGAAGCGGTCGCGGTCGAACTCGAGGATGTCGTTGAGCGCCGGGAGACCGAGCACCTGGACGAGGCGCCGCTGCTCCGCGTAGGGTCCGTCCGCAGGCGCCGGAATCGCGACCCGCGCGAGGCCCTCGAGCAGAAGAAGCGAGCCCGTGACCGCGATCGCCGCGAACACCAGGGTCTTCTTCGCGGACAATGTGATAGCGGCAACAGCGTGGTGCCGCACGCGCATGGCGCGTTACCCTCCAAGAGACTTACACCGTGCGCGGTCATCCGAGCCAGCATTATTTGACGACCGCCGCCCGGGAAGCGCAGCATCGGCGCCATGCTCACTTCCTTGATGCTCGTTGCGGCCGTGGCGGCGGGGCCCGAAGCCGAGCTCGTCGGCGACGGCGTCGTCTCCACCACGGACTTCGAGACGCACCCCGCGTTCACACCGGACGGCAAGACGCTCTACTTCGTGAAGAGCACGCCGCAATTCTCCGACTGGAAGATCTATGTGACCGAAAGAACCGACGCCGGATGGTCGCCGCCCAAGCCCGCCCCCTTCTCCGGGACGTATCGCGACGCCGATCCGTACGTCACCGCCGACGGCAAGAAGCTCTACTTCATCTCCGACCGGCCCGTGGACGGTAAGCCCAGGGAGGACATGGACATCTGGGTGATGGAGCGCGCGGCCGACGGCTCGTGGGGCGAGCCGAGAAACGTCGGGGCGCCCGTGAACTCCTCCGGCAGCGAGTGGCTCCCCCGCCCGGCGGCGAACGGCACCCTCTACTTCGGCTCGGACCGGCCCGGCGGGCTGGGGAAGACCGACCTGTACCGGTCGAAGCTCGTGGGCGGCAAGTACACGGAGCCGGAAAACCTCGGCGCCACGATCAACTCGCCCGCCGAGGAGTACGAGCCCTGCATAGCACCCGACGAGAGCTTTCTCGTCTTCATGGCCGCGGGGCGCCCCGACACCTCGGGCGGCGGTGACCTCTACATCAGCTACAGGAAGGACGGCGCGTGGACGGCGCCGAAGAACCTCGGCGAGACGGTCAACCGCCGCGGGCTCGACATCGCGCCGTACCTCTCGCTCGACGGGAAGTGGTTCTACTTCGCGAGCGGCAGGAAGGCCGGCGGCCGCAACGGCATGGGCGACATCTACCGCATCCCGATCGAGACGCTCCACGCGATCGCGAAGTGAGGCCGGTCCCTCCTACCAGGTCGTCCCCACCACGTTCAGGAAGAACCCTTGGTGGTCGTAACTCAGGTCCGTCAGGTCGTCCGAGAAGTCGGTGAAGTTGTACCCCGCGCCGACCTTGAAGTTCTTGCCGAGGTAGCGGTACAGCCCCACGAGCGCGCCCGTGCGCCGCTGCTCCACGTCCGGCAGGTCCAGGACACGGCCCTCGAGCATCGATTCCCAGTTCTTGCGGAACCGCCAGTCCACGCGGAGCACGGCCAGGTGCGCGGCGTTGTCGAAGAAGTTCTCGTTCACGCGGTCGAGGCTCACCTGGCCCATGCGGTACGCGTACTTGCCGCCGATCGTCCACATCGAGGTCAGGTCGTACGTGAGGTCCACCGACGCGATGTGGCTGCGCTGGAGGAACTCCGCGGGGGCGCCGGTGGCGCCGAGCTGGTCGGGCGTCGGCACGTTGTCGAAGAAGGTGTACTTCGCGAGCGCGCCCAGCCGGTCGTTCTTGACCGGGCGGTAAGCGTAGCCGAGGACCACCTCCGTGTAGCCGCCCTGGTAGAAGTCGCCGAGCGAGCTGTCGCTGAACGAGTGGTCCACCTTGCCGACCATGCGCCAGTCCGGCGTGAGCTGGAGCTTGAAGCGATTGCGGAACAGCCACGTCGTGCGCTCGGTGTGGCTGAGGTCGACAAGCTCCTGGTCGTCGCGGCGGTACTCGATGCCGCTCGAGAAGCTGAAGTCGGTCCAGCCGTAGCCGACGCGGAACCCGGCCGCCTTCCGGTCGGTCTCGGCGCTGGTTCGTGAATCGACGAGCGTGCCGATCTCGACGTTGCCGCCGATGTTCCAGCGCTCCCGCGCGACGAGATTGATGCCGGCGGCGTGGGTGAGGCCGGAGAGCGTGCCCGCGTCCTGGTAGCGCTCCTCGACATAGACGCTGCTGGCGTCGGAGAGCCGGCGCTTCGCACCGGTGACGAGGTTGTTCTTCCGGACGAGGAGGCCGTTGTCGGTGCGCTCGTTCTCGAGCGAGTAGTTCAGGTACAGGCTCGTGCGCTCCGAGTAGAGGAAGTTGGTGCCGACGCGGCCGCCGGCCCCGAGGTCGCCGCCGGAGGCCTCGGCGTCGAGCCGGAAGCGCTTCGTCGGGCGGTAGGAGCCGCCGGCGCCGATGCGGCCGTTGTCCTCGCGGTTGCCGTCCGAGGAGATCGTGTCCTGCACGAAGCCGTACGCGCGCCACTTGGGGCCGGGCTCGTAGCCGACCTGGGCGACCGCGTCGGTGCGCTCGCCCTGCTCTTGCGTCGCGACGACGACCGGGGAGGAATCTTCCCGCTTGTCGTTGCGGACGCCGGCGCTGACGTTCCATCTCTCGGTCAGCTTCACGCCGACGTTGAGCTCGATCGCGCGGTTCTCGAGGCCTTGCTCCTCCTTGCGCTGATCACCCTTGAGGCCGAAGGTCACGCGGCTCCCCACCGGCATGCGGAAGGTGCCGCCGTAGTACTCCGTATCCTTGACCGCCGCCTGGCCGGGCGCCGAGTAGCCGGCGTCCACGCTCTGCGTGTAGAGGGTGAGGCGCCCCTTGTTGCCGTCGAAGAAGTCGCCCAGACCCACGGCGACGTCGGCGCGGTAGGCGTTCGCCTCCGCGTCGGTGAACGGGGCGGCTCCGGGGCCCGAAAAGCCGAAGCCGCCGTCCTCGGAGCGAAGCGGCGTCGAGATCAGCCCCTCGCTCCTTCCGGCCTGGACCTTCACGAACGACTGGGTGCTCATGCGCAGGGTCAGGTCGGCGGCGCCGAGGTTGCTGTCCGCGTCCCCTTCGTCGTTCGAGTTCGCGGTCACGCCGAGGCGCACGTGGTCGCCGAACCAGTAGTGGCCCGAGCCGCCGACCGCGGCGGCGTCGAGGTCGTCGAAGCCCGGGGTGAACTCGTAGCGCGCGACGACGTACGCCTCGTCGCCGGAGAGGCCGCTGATCCGCACGAGCTGGTTGTCCTCGGCGGTCGAGGAGAGGGGCTCGGTGAGGAGGACGCGCCCCTGGAGATAGTCGATGTCGTAGTCGAGGATGGGGCGCAGGTTGACCACGCCGGTGACGATCCCCGAGTCCTTGTCGCGCAGCTCGATGCGCACGCGCTCCGAGCCCGTGAGCACGTCCTGGTGGCGGAGGTAATAGATCGAGCCGCCGGTGCCGCGGAACTCCTCGTAGCTCGGCATCGTGCCGGGCTCGGCGGCGAAGCCGTCCACCGCCGCGCGCCTCTCGCCGAAGCTCGTCGAGGACTCGGTGGCGTAGTGGAGGTTCGCTCCGTAGAGGCCGCGGTCCACGTGCGCCAGCTCGTTGTCGAGGTAGCCGACCTTGAAGTTGCCCCACAGGCCGTAGCTCTCGCCGCGGCTCGCCCTCACGTAGAGCTTGCCGAGGGTGGGCGCGGTCTCCTCGACGACGGAGTCGTCGCCGAAGGTCGGCATCGCGTAGTCGGGGTCGATGCGGCGGAAGAGCGCCTCCGGCGACTTGTCGAGGAACCCCTTGAACAGGTCCTCGATCGGGCCCTCGCGCGTGTCCGCGCTCGCCGTGAGCCGCCAGTTCTCGGTGATCTTGCCGTTCACGTAGAACGCGAGGCGTCCGTCCACGTTCGAGTCGAACGGCTGCTGGACGTTCTCGCCCTGGAGCAGCTCGGCGGGACCGCTCGTGCTGCTCGAGGCGACCGTGACGTCCGCCATGCCGACGTAGAAGAGGTCGCGCTTCTTGAACTCGAGGTCGCGCAGGTAGAGCGAGCCGTTCCCGGCCTCGTCCAGGACCGCCACCTCGACCGTGTGCGCGCCCGCCGGGAGGACCTCCTCGGCGGTGAACGCGCCCTGCGGATCGACGGGCACCGCGCGGCCCGCCACCCAGACGGTGTGGCCGGGCGGGATGCCGCTCCCCTGCACCTTCACCGTGCCCCCCTCGAGGGGGATGCGGTGGAGCTTCAGGTCGCTCTCGCCGTAGGCGGCGAGGAGGTCCGGATCCGCCGCGGGCGTCGTGGCGGCGGCCTCCGCGGACGCCTGGTCCTTGTAGAGCCACAGCGGCCGCGACTCGGTCTCGTCGAAGCGGCCCTTCGCGTCATAGGCGCGCAGGAGGAACTTCAGCTCGCGCACCGGGCCCGCGGCCAGCTCCGGCGCCGTCGGCCACTCGGCGAAACCGTCCTTCCCGACCGGGATCGTCGCCAGGGGCACGCCCTGGAGGGACGACGCCTGCTCGAAGATGCGGATCTCGGCGTGGTCGATGAAGCTCGCGTAGTTGTCGTACCCGCGGAACCGGACGACGTCCCCCACGACGGGTGCGACCGGGCTCGCGGCGACCGCCAGGCGCGGCCTTTGGGACAGGCCGTCGAAGTGGAAGCGGATCTGGGCGTCGTCCAGCGCGACGTCGGTGCAGCGCTGGATGTCCGACGAGCTGCGGCCGGGGTCGTCGATCGGCTTCCCGTCCACCGTGATCCGCATGACGTTGAGCTCGAGCGGGTTTTGCGCGCGGACCTCGCGGTGGATCTTCGTGACGTCGATACCGTCGTAGTCGTCGAGCGGGAGCTTCTCGTCGTAGACGACCTGCACGCGGACGAACGACTCCTCCCCCTGCACGAATCCGGCGTTCACGACGTCGTCGGACACGACGAAGCCGTGCCCCTCGTGCTCGGCGGAAGCACCGGCGAGGAGCGGGTCCTGCATGAGGACGTCCATCGCGCGGCGCGCGCGTGCGGCGGACAGGCCGATGTCGTCCCCGTACACCGAGGCGGTGCGGCGGTCGAGGCGCTCGCTCTTCGTGTAGCCGATGAACCGGACACGCGGGTTCATGCGCGCGGCGACGTCGCCGAGGGCGCGGTGCAGGTCGGCCGCGAGGCCGGCGGGCACGATCGGGCGGCCGTTCTCGAGCGCGAGCGTCGGGAGCGAGCCCCACGGCGGATCGTAGACGCGGGTCACGGTCTCGTCGCCGGTGTCGCCGGGGCAGAGCTGCGGCTCGTCCGGCAGCTCCTGGAGCGGGTCGTCGTGCCAGAACTCGACCTCGATGCGGCGATTGAGCGCGCGTCCCTGCGCGGTCGCGTTGGATCCGACCGGGCTCTGCTCGCCACGGCCGTCACTGACGATGGCCGAGCTCGGCAGGCCGAGGATCTCCTGCATCGCCAGCGCGACGCGGTGCGCCCGCGCCTTCGAGAGGGCCAGGTGGTTTCCGTAGATGCTCGCGGTGCGCCCGGTCAGCGGCTCGTCGTCCGTGTAGCCGATGAAGCGCACGGTGACGTTCCGCTTGCCGCGCAGGTTGGCGAGCGCCTGCCGCACCCTCTGCACGAAGGCGTCGGGGAGGGCCGTCGCGTCGTCCTCGTACCGGAGCGGCTCGACGAGGTTCTTGACCCGGGCCCGCCGCTCCTGGCCTTCCAGGTAGCGCAGCTTGCAGAGGGTCTCCATCCGGCAGACCTTGACGCGCTTGACGTCGTCGGGGACGACGACCTCGGCGTCCTCCAGGACCTCCTTGGTCTCGTCGTACCAGACCTCGACCTCGACGCGGCGGTTCTGGCGGCGCCCGTCCTCGCTGACGTTCGACGCGATCGGCTGCGTGTCGCCCATCCACTCGAACGTGATCGCCTCGGCCGGGAGCGAGAGCGCCTTCTTGAAGAGCTCCGCCACCTCGCCCGCGCGCTCGCGGGAGAGGCCCGCGTTGTCCCCGAACACCTTCGCGAGCGAGTCGGAGAGCGGCTGTGCGTCCGCGTGGCCGACGAAGTGGACGCGGACGTTGCGCCGCCCCTTCATCCCGTCGAGGATCCGCGCGAGCGTCTCCACGTCGCCCGGCGGGATCTTCGCGATCCCCGATTCGAAGTGGATCGGTGGGACGACGTTCCTCAGCTTGACCGTCTCGAGCTTCTCGACGGGGACCTGCCGGACCTCGAGCTTGTCGCCGTGCTCGGCGGCCAGCGCCGCCGGATCCTGCGACCACTCGTGGAAGGTCTGGTCGCCCGAGAGGTGCCGCTCGACGGCCTCGCCGGGCGCCTGCGTGTCGGTCGTGTCGTCCGCGGCCGCCGGGAGGATCACCAGCGTGCCGAGGAGGAGGGCGAGGAGGCGGTGGGTGGTCATGCTCACCTCCCGCCCGCGGGCTGGCCGCGGCGCCAGAAGATCTCCGGCTCGACGGTGAGCCGGTCGCCGCAGGCCTTTTCGTTCCAGGCGGCGGTCACCTCTTGACGGACCGCCTCGAGGCGCCGCTTGACCAGGGCGGCATCCTCGGTGTCGCCCACGTACGACAGGCGCAGGACGGAAGG
>Ga0068859_100004030_pt1 | contig 14980 bp, 14 predicted proteins | sample KBSSwiS22_FD_66585 | JGI IMG/M metagenome (GOLD analysis project Ga0068859, IMG submission 66585) | Switchgrass rhizosphere microbial communities from Kellogg Biological Station, Michigan, USA - KBS Switchgrass S2-2 | ecosystem: Host-associated > Plants > Roots > Rhizosphere > Soil ...
GAAGAAGGCAAGATGATTCTCGGCGAGCAGATCAAGCCCGAGATGATTCAGTCGATGATCGAGGTTGGCACTGGCGTATGCAAAAACATTCAGGAAGCTCGCGCGGATATCACGCGTTTGCGCGGCATCATTTCGGGCCTGGCGGCCAAGAGTAGGCTAGTGATAATCGCGGCCTCGACGCATCCGATTTCGCGCTGGCAGGATCAGAAGATCTTCGATGACGAAAGATACGAGCTGCTGGTTGAGGAGCTGCAAAACGTGGCTCGTTCGCTCCTGATCTTTGGACTGCACGTGCATGTTGGCGTGGCGGATCCGGAGCGGCGGATTCACATTATGAATGCCGCGCGGTACTTTCTGCCGCACGTCCTGGCCCTTTCAACTTCATCGCCGTTTTGGATGGGCCAGAATACCGGGCTCAAGTCGTACCGCACTGAAGTCTTCAAGAAGTTTCCGCGTACCGACATTCCGGATCATTTTGACTCGTACAGCGGGTTCCAGAGATACATCGACTTGCTGGTTAAAACGAACTGCATTAACGATGGCAAAAAAATCTGGTGGGATTTGCGGCCGCACGCATTCTTTCCCACGCTGGAGTTTCGCATTTGCGATATCCCCACGCGGGTCGACGACACGGTTGCGATTGCCGCTCTGTTTCAGGCAATCGTCGCGAGGCTCACCGAATTGATTGAGAAGAACCTGGGCTTTCGTCTGTACCGGCGCATGCTGATTCAGGAGAACAAGTGGCGGGCCGTGCGTTGGGGGCTCGACGGCATGATGATCGATTTTGGCAAGAACAAAGAAGTGCCGACGCGAGATCTGGTGCGCGAGCTTTTGGATTTTGTTGATCCGGTGCTCGACAATCTGGGATCACGCAAAGAGGTCGAGCACATCCACACGATTCTCGACCGGCGCACTTCAGCAGACGAGCAGCTTCGTGTCTTCAATGAAACTAATGACTTAAACGCGGTCGTCGATCGTCTAATCGAATTGACCGCAGAAAACGTTCCCCAGGACGTAAGCCTCGCCGTCGGCCAGGCGTCGGTGGCGCCGTCCACGATTTCGAAGTAGGAAGACTACTGCTTAAATGTCATTGACTCTCAAATGTGGTCGCGTACATTACCATCTCATCAGGAATGATAAAAACATGGGGATAATCGGGCGCGGGATCTGACTTTTTCAACAATGTAGTACTTATCTCTGTTATGGATGACGAGGATCAATTGCTTACCGTCAAGTTCCTTGGGTGATGTGTCCTTCCAGGCAAATGTGATAACAGTTGATCCGTTGGCTTCAACGATTCTTTTCCCGGCTTGCTGGCCGTCATTACTAGCATGGAGACCAACGATGGCGAAGATGAACAGAATTAAGAAAAGGCGGCCTGGTAATGTTGGGGGTGCAATTCGGTGAAAACCGACTTTTTTTGCCACGTCAGAATCGCAAGAACCACGCCGACTGATACGATAGAAAGAACGGAATTAAACTTTGCGTCGTGCGAGATTCTGGGGTAAGGAAGAAAAAGCATAGCTACCATAAATATCAGGCATGTGAGTACTTACTCTCTGAGAGTTATTCTGAACTAAGGCAGACTCATTCCGATGACGTGCTCTTGCGACCCTTGTTCTCATGAAGTGAGAGTCGTTTTACTCGTTCGACTAATTGGGTGAAGGTTTGGTTCATATCAATCACTATATGACAGCGGAGGAGCATGAGTCTTGTTAGCTTGTTCGGCGAATGTTGGCAGGCTTGTCTTTAGAAATCCGAATCAGCGAACACGGGGCTTCATTAACTGAGTCTGCATTAGGAAACGCTTCCGCAACGTCAGGCTCAAGACGAACGACATTGCCAAAACTTTTGCGACCGGGACCGAGTTTCCTGACGCGCAAACGCTTCAGGTTATACTCAGCCTCTAACTCGTCTTCGTTCTCGGCTTTAGTGTTCTTCATAGTCTTTCAGTTCGGATCGGGTCACCTCTCTCGAGCTGATTAAGCGAATTGCATCGTCACGTTCCGTGTAAGAAACAATCAGGATGCGCCCCTGGTCCGACCGTCCAATAATAATATAGCGGTGCTCGTCGAGGGAATGCCTGGGATCATAGAAATCAACGTAAAGCGGATCCGCCAAAACGGTGCTTGCTTCTTCGAATGAGACACCATGTTTGGCTAGATTGGCCGCAGACTTCAGTTTGTCCTATTCAAATTCCACTCATTTGGCTCATTTCGTTGAGAGTCTCGCGCCATCTCGTCCGGCAGATAATACTGCCACACCATTCCCGCAGCAACGGATCGATGCGAACGTCTGCCAGATTGCGAAGTGAATTGAGGTCAAGGCTGGCGCTTCTGCACCTTCAGGTTCTTTCCTTCCTCAATACAAACCATCTGCATCTCTCCTGCCTTTTGGTGAGTAAACGGGCAGACAAGGAAATCACCAAAGATCTCGACATCCTGATTCAGTTGATTCTGAATCGTTTCCGGCACGTTGCGGAAACCCTCGACGGCAAAGCGTTGCTCAGAGATACCCAGCATGCGCTTCGTGCCGACCTTCCAGATACGCATCGCCGGGGCGCCGTTATAGATGGACAAACGGCCGTGGACGGTAAAGCACTTGCCTGCCAATTGTGGATGTTGGCGGCAGGACTTATCTTCTGTGGTAGTCGGCGGCGATTGCGAAGGCATCAGGCTTCCGACCATCAGTAGTAGGAAAGCAATTGCTCGAGTTGGCATCGTTCGATGACTTTACCGCACGCGGTTCGTTTGGAAAAGTGAACCAGTCAGGAGGTGGTGGGTGCCCTGATTTGGTTGAAGTTTTTCTCTAGCCCAGGCGTTTACGCCTGGGTAAGAAAGCCGCGGGCGCGATTAAGCCCCATTAATGGGGCTTTGGAAACTAAGGCCTCCTATTCCCAGGCGTAAACGCCTGGGCTACGGAAAAGTTATTCAAATTTGCGGTACATTCCAGTCAAACAGCACCACCATCGTTCCCTCCGGAATGTGTTCGTAGGCTTTGCTGATGTCGTGGATATGCATCACGATGCAGCCGAAGGACAGGCGGCGCGGTCCTGAGTTGTCCCATTCTTTGTTCCAGCCGTGGAAGCCGATACCTCCTCCGAGTGGCGTTCTTTCAAGCGTAGGCTGACGCTGGCTCCATTTGCGGGCAATGTCTTCCTGTTGCTGACTGGAAATCAGATTTTGAGATCTGCCCCGGATGGCGTCGAAGGTGTTCGGGTAGTTGATTCTCATCCAGTAACCGCCGAAGTAAGGCGCATAGGGTCCATCAAAGACACCCGTGTGCTTTTGAATTACAAAGTACATGCCGACCGGTGTCTTCTTGTCGCCCTCCAGCGCTTTTGCTCCCTGGCCCTGGCCAAGGCTGATGTCGTACTCGTTTAAGAGTTGCCCTTTCTGATAGTGGCGCATCTTGTAACTGGGTGGATCAATGAGGATGAGGTTCGTTTCACGTCCTGGCACCGGCACTGAGCGGTGACTTCTGATGAATGGAGACGGCGCGGTGTAATGCTCCTTAACCCACGCGACATCTTTTCCGTTTGATGATGGCCAGTAGGTCGGATCGAGAGTTTGATCCCAACGCAATTCCAGATGGAGGTGCGGCGCAAACAGCTTGTCGGGATCCTGACCGACCGTGCCGATAATTTCCCGGCGGCGGACTACTTGTCCCGTGCAGACCTTGATTTCATGCAGATGCGCATAGACCGATCGGATTTGCTTCTTTTCGTGGTTCTCATAAAAGATGTGGTCGATCATCACCACGTTTCCCCACAGCTTGCCGCAGAAGTCTGCAAACGCAACTTTTCCGTTGGCAACCGCGTGAACGTCCTGACCCAGGTCGCTCGCCGGCGGACCATTGCCGGTCCAATCTTCGCCGGTGTGAATTCCGTAGCGGTAGATATCCGGAAAGTGGGTGGCCACGTACCAGCCGGAATAGCGTTGTCCGGTGGCCTTGTCCTGGTAAGCGCCGTTACCGTTGGGATCTCCGACCGCGAAATCAAAACCATCGGCCGGGTCAAAATCTGTTTTCAGGTAGTCATCGAAGACATTTGTGGTCGTAGCCCGGGGGGCTGGACGAGTTTGAGTGGAGACCCTGGTCGCAGCGCAGGCACTGCATAATATTCCGACAAGAGCGAGAAGTAATTGGAGTCTGGTCGCCGGAGTTGTGCGCACGCTTTGATTTAGACCGCTTGCCGGCGGTTTTGTTCCGCCAGGTAATACTGCCAGAGCATTCGCGCCGCCACCGACCGGTATGGCCGCCAGCGCTCCGCGATGCGCGCCAGTTGGACAAACGACGGGCGGGCGTTCATTTTTTGCAGACGACCGGCGGCTGAGGCGAGTGCGATGTCCCCGTCAGGCCAAATGTCCGGTCGCTTCAGGGCCATGAGCAGGTAGATATTGGCCGTCCAAGGGCCAACGCCTTTGATTCTCAGCAAGGTTGAATGTGCTTCTTCGTCGGAAAGTTTGGCAATCTTTTTCAAGTCGCCATTGCTGAAAGCGTGCGCGACCTGAACGCAATAGTGGGCTTTCTGTCGAGTCACGCCGAGCGCGCGCAAACCTGGTTCGCCAAACTCGATAAATCCTTCCGCAGTGAAGGGATCGATATTCGATTTGAGCCGGTTGAACATCGAACGCGCCGAGATCAGCGATACCTGCTGTTCGAGGATGATTCGGAGCAAGGTCTGAAATCCGGGTCGCCTGGCCCACATCGGCGGCGCGCCGTGAACCTGATAGATGGCCGCCAGATGCGGATCCCGTGCCGCGAGTAGCTGCGCGGCAGCAGCGAGGCTGTCATTGGTTAGGGTTGGAGGTTTGGAGAATTGCGCCATGACCGTTTGCGTTAAGAGAACATCATACGATTTGTGTGCGTCAGTCGTTCGTTTAGATATGGACACTTAACCAGCTGCGGAGCAGCGGCCAGAGTTAGCCCCGGGCGAGTTCTGCGAGCCCTGGGTTAGGGGTTGGACTGAATTTGGAGAGCCACGCAGCAGCGACAGAGAATTCGTAGCGCGGGTCGCGCTAATTACCACTGATCGCTGTCGCCGCTTCGGGGCTCGATCACTTTAGACGGTTGGTACCCAAGGCTCGCAAAGGAAACAATATAGTTGACGAATCACCCTGTTTTCAGTCCGCGGAGCGGACGTCAGCATAAAGCCTGGGGGCGTGAGCCCCGATCGGGTTAGGAAAAGCGATCAAAGCCCGCGAAGCGGGCGGCAGCCGAATCATTTCGACGAATGTTAAGCGCTACGGCTATCACCCACTTCGCGGGTTCAGTTTGACCTCTTGGTACTTGACCTGGGGCTCACGCCCCAGGCTTTACGCTGACGTCCGCTTCGCGGACTGCAAAGGGTGATTCGTCAAGTATGTTGTTGCCCTCGCAAAGCCTCACCCTGGGCTTGATTCTGGTCGCTGCTCCGCAGCTTGTGGAATGTTTGTCGCCTACTCAAACTGCTTACGATACAAATGAAATCGTTTTGATGCTTCGGCCCAGGCTCTGACGATCTCGTCCGGATGAGCCAGTAGAGATTCAACTTCAACCAGGTTGCCATTTGCCAGGTAGTATTCCGTCAGACACTGAGCCGCATAACTCCTGGTTTCGTCGTGCGTACTCGCTAAATCCTCGCGGCAATTCTTAATATCAGTTCCACGTCCAGCTTCAGTAGGAGTAGCTCGCCGCAGAGTTATGTCGTTCTCACCAAAGCCGCAATCATAAGTGTAAAGATAAACGGTGCCGCAGTTGGGGCACTCGATGAATTCTTTGGCTAATCGCTGAGCCGGATCTGAGCCAACGAGGGCGGCCATCGTTTGCGGGATCGAACTGCTTCTTAAATCGGCATAGTTGTGCGACGACAAGTGCCGGCAAATGTCGCAATCGGAAATCGGGATATGACCCATTACCGTCAGGTTTGTGAGTGTGCCAGTGCGAGCCGCAGGAAGTTTTCGAAGAGTAGCCGGCCGTCTCTTGATTCGTTTGGATGTTCCCAACGCGTGCGATTGCTGTACCAATCCTCGAAGGATTTCTCCAGGTGAAATTGGACTGAGTAAATCATTTGATTGTCAGACCGCTTCACCATCATTTGATTGCGGCACAGGTAGGAACGGGCCAGCAGCTTGAAACCGGCGGGGACGCGGTCCAGTTGGAGTCCGTGGTTCTGCCAGACGCGCAGGATGCGGCCTTCCCGCGTGTAGTCCTGCCAGACTCTCGATTCCGGGTTGTCAATTCCGTTGAAGATCGGATCTTCCGGCTCGACGATGCGCACAAACCGATACTGGTATTCAGTAACGCGATTGGTGCGGCGCTGTTCCTGCTCCTGTTTATCCAGCGTGAGCACTCGCGCCCCAAAACTAAGACCAACCAACTGGTGACCGCCGCAAATTCCCAGGACAGGAGTTCGGGTCTCTTGAATGAAATCAGAAAAGTCCGAAAGGATTTTCGGATGATAGTAATCGAAATCGCGCAGGGTGCCGCTGAGCACGATGGCGTCGGGCTGAAAGTCGGCCGTCGCTTCCGCTACTGCGCTGACGTGAGTGACTTTGGTCTCAGGCTCTTTAACCAGCCGGGCGATGTTGGTGACGATGTTTTGCAGCGCGAGTGTGGCAATTTGTCGCTCCTGCTTTAGTTGTGCACTCGCCTCTTTGCCCAGTTCCCTGACAGCGATTTCCGACAGGTCAGCTTCATCGCGCAAAAGATTGTCGACAATCAGGACTCGCGCTGAATCAATCGACTTCTCGATCGATTCGTAGCGACAAAAATTGTGTTGCAGTGGGAAGGGCATCGGCTCCGATACTTCGGAGCCAGGGATTTCGGCGACGGTAGTTTCCTGAATTTCCACGATTAGTTTAGTCGGGCTTTAATTTGTGCTTCTGGTGCCTTTTTGTGGCCCAATGTTTTGTTTCGTACTCTTCTTGAATTCCGGGACGGCGCGGCCTGCTCCGGCCCGAGCAATCTCCGCGTTTACTTTACCAACTAATTGACGACGAAGGCGAATGCTAAAGGCGGTATTCGCATCCTTGCTTATCTCGTCGGCCAGCAACAACATCCGGTGCCAGGAACTCTCGAGCTCGTCGGCAATCGCCGAGACGGTAGTGATGTCATAAGGAACCGCCACCGCTTTAGACCCGGCCCGCGCGAAGACAGCGAGATACCGCGCGGTGGCCAGATCAGGACAGAGCATTCGATGCCGGCCTACCTTTAACTCAATTCCCAACAACGTATGCTGGATTTGCGGCTGCGCTTGTTTGGACAGCGCCGGAAACTGATACGCCCTGGTGCGCATCTTCAAAATTCGTTCACGGTAAATATGTGGAAGCCACGATGCTCCCATCTCTGTTTCAATGCGTTCGAGGTATTCCTCAGTCCGACTCATTTAAAACGAACTTAACGCATTTTGACGGTGATTGATGGTCGTGATTGGAAGGCGCTGATGACTCGCCCGGGAAACAGACCAAGATAAAAGACGCCTACAATCGTGATTACCAGAGCCACGGTAACGCTCACGGGGACGCGCGGCGCTTCCCATGGACTGGTTTGCTCACGGAAGAACATCACAATGATTAGACGCAGGTAGTAATAGGCGGAAATTGCGGTGTTGAGGACGCCGATAACAATCAGCCACACGTACCCCTGCCGCAGGGCCGCGCTGAAGACGACAATCTTGCCCATGAAACCGGCGGTCAAAGGCATGCCCAGAAGGCTCAGCAGAAATAGCGAAAGTGAAAAGGCCAGCGCCGGCGAAGCGAATCCGATGCCGTTATAGTCGTCAACGCTGGTCCTTTGATCGCCGCGCCGGGCGATCAAGGTCACTACGGCAAAGGCGCCCATATTCATCACCGCATACGTCAGCAGATAGAAGGCCACTGCTGACAAAGCGGCGCTTCTGTCTTCCGGCGTGGTTGCGGCTCCGGCCGCGACGAATCCCACCAGCGCGTAACCGGCGTGCGCAATCGAAGAGTAAGCGAGCATTCTCTTCACATTGTTCTGAACGATCGCGACAACGTTGCCTACCGTCATTGTCAGGACCGCCATGATTGTCAGGGCGCCGAGCCAGGCCTGGTGAGCGTGGCTGCCCGCGCTCACAACCGCGGTGGCGATGGGAAAGCCAAAGACGAACACGCGCAGAAACGAAGCGAAGCCGGCGGCTTTGGGCCCGGCTGCCATGAATGCGGTCACCGGCGTAGGCGCGCCCTCGTAAACATCCGGGGTCCAGACGTGAAAGGGCGCGGTCGCGATCTTGAAACCGAAACCCACCAGCATCATGGCTGCGCCGGCCAGTAATAACGGCGGGTAGAGCGATTGACTGGCGCGCGCGGCAATCAAGGCGATATTGGTCGTTCCCGGAGAATCCGGGCCGGTGGCGGTGCCCCCGTACACTAAAGCTATTCCGTAGAGCAGAAAAGCCGAGGCAAATGACCCAAGAATGAAATATTTCAACGATGATTCATTCGAGCGCATGTCAGTGCGACGAAATCCTGCCAGCACGTAAGTCGCAATCGAAAGTATTTCGAGTCCCAGAAAGACGATTACCAGATCGCCCGCCGAGGCCATCAGCATCATGCCGCTGGTCGCAAACAGCAGCAGCGAATGAAATTCACCGGCCGGGAGATCTTCAGTTTCGAGCCAAACGCTGGAAATCAGGATGGTGAGAAAAGCGACCAGGAGAAATATCAGGGTGAAGCTCAGACGCAATTCGTCGAGCACAATCATTCCGTTGAATGCCGTGCGTTGGGCCGGCCAGCTGGACCAGAGCCAGATTGCCGCGACTCCCGCTGCCACCAGAGAGATCAACGAAAGCGCGCCCGTCACCCAGCGCTGGTGGCGACGCGAAAACGCGTCAACCAGCATGATCACCACGGCGGCGATGCTGACGATTATCTCCGGCGCGATCAAAGACAGGTTGACGTCCGGATTGGTGGCTTGGAACAAAAACATTTTGATTCAGGGTGGCACAGACTTTAGTCTGTGATTCCAATCTTCAGATTCGGTGACCAGGAGGACGATCACAGACTGAAGTCTGTGCCACTTTACCGATCTCCTTCGACTCGGGTGGTCAGCAATTTGTTCAGACGCGCGCGCATGTCGTCTTTGTAAGCATCGAGTGGGGCGCGCATGCCGAATTGAACCGGCGCGTCCACCTTCCCATCTTTGCCCAACATCACAATCATTGGCAGGCGGACGCGTGGCGTAAACTGGAGAAAAACCATTTTCGCCGTATCGCGCAGCACCGGAAAACTTAGCTTGCGCTCCTTTGCATAACGTCTTAGCGCCGCGTTCGTTATTTCTTCGGGTCGTTCGATGCTGACCCAGAAAAACTTTACCGGCTTTTCACGATACTCACTCAATATCTCTTCCAGCGCGCGCAATTCGGTGCTGCACGGGGCGCACCAGGTCGCGCCGAACGAAACCAGCACGACACTGCCGCGTAATTCAGACAAGTCATGGACCTTGCCGTCCAGTCCCTGTAACTTCAGCAAGGGCTCGCTGGGAAGGTCCTTTGGCTGCGCGCCCGCGACAATAAAAAGAGCGAGCAGGATGATGGTCGCCAGAAACAATTTTTCAGCGGCACGAATCATTTGTGTGTCGAAACTCCCTTGCTTGATTCCCTCGAATCCTTTGAATCCCCTGAATCCCCTGAATCTAACGCCACGCCGGCCGGAGCTACACTCGGGCCTGCCACGGTCTGACGCATCGCTTCGATACTCGCCCGCGACCGGCTTAAAAATGTTTGCGGATAGACGCCCATGAAAAGCATCAATCCGAGCAGCGGCAACATCAATCCGATTTCGCGTGCGTTTAGATCAGACAACCTGGCGTTCACCTCGCTGGTCTTTGTGCCAAAGACGACACGTTGCAGCATCCAAAGCATGTAAACCGCAGCCCAGATCACGCCCGTGCCGGCGAGCATTGTGACGATCCACGGGTGGCTCACAGCCGTAGTGGTCCAGGACCCCAGCATAATCAGAAACTCACCGACGAACCCGTTGAGGAACGGCAAGCCGATTGATGAGAGCGACGCGATCACAAACAGAGTCGAGAACCAGGGCATCGGCCGCGCCAGGCCGCCAAAATCTGAAATCATCCGCGTGTGCCGGCGCTCGTAAATCATCCCCACAAACAAAAACAACGCGCCCGTTGAGACGCCGTGATTCAGCATTTGATAGAGCGCGCCCTGCATGCCCTGTTCGGTGAAAGAGAACAAGCCCAGCACCACGAAACCCATGTGGCTCACCGATGAATAGGCGACCAGTCTTTTTACATCCGGCTGAACCATCGCGACCAGTGCGCCGTAAATGATTCCGATGATGGCGAGCGTGATGATCAGCGGGGCCATCTGTCTGGAGGCGTTAGGGAACAGCCCAAAGTTGAAGCGCAGCAATCCGTAGGTTCCCATCTTCAGCAGCACGCCAGCCAGAATGACTGAGCCTGCGGTCGGTGCTTCGGTGTGCGCATCCGGCAGCCAGGTATGAAATGGCCAGAGCGGCACCTTGATGCAAAAAGCAAAGGCAAACGCCGCGAAGAGCAGAAGTTCCGTACGGGGTGCGATGACCATCAAGCGGGTACGGAGCGATTCCATCAGCACGGCGTAATCGAACGTCCCGATTCCGGTAGCCTGCTGGTGAATCAAATAAATTGCGATGATCCCGACCAGCATCAAAAGGGAACCCACCGCGGTGTAGATGAAAAACTTTACGGCCGCATAAATCCGGCGCTCACCGCCCCAAATCCCGATCAGAAAAAACATGGGGACCAGCGACGCTTCGAAGAACAGGTAGAACAGCAGGAGATCGAGCGAGACAAAGACGCCAATCATCGCGGATTCGAGCAGGAGCATCAGCGCGTAGTAAATCATCTGGCGTTTGGTAACGGCCGTCCAGCTCGAGAGCACCGCGATCGGCATCAACAAGGTCGTCAAAACCACCAGCCAAAGACTGATGCCGTCGACACCCAGGTGGTAGCGAGCTCCAATTGCGGCAATCCACGGATAGTTTTCTTCAAACCGGAATGCCCCGAGGGCCGACCCGCTGCCGCTAATCAGCAACAACGAAATTAGAAACGACAGCGTCGTGAAGCCCAGGGCGATCCAGCGATGATGAGATTCCCGGGCGCCCGGCGTCAGACTGTAGACGACCGCCGTCGCCGCGCCCACCACCGGCAGAAGAATCAGAATTGTAAGCAGATGATTCTGCATCTCGTTTTTTGGAGTGCGCCGACTTGTCGGCGCTTTAGTCTCAGACTGCAAAGCGCCGACAAGTCGGCGCACTCCAAACTTACCTCACGAACGATTTCAAAACGTTTGCGCCGGCGTACGCAAAGTAACCGATAATTATCAAAGCGCCTGCCAGGATGATCGCCGCATAACCGCGCACGAAACCGATTTGCATGTACCGAATGGTCTGGCCAAAACGAACTACGGCGCCGCCGACAGTATGAATGATCCCGTCGATTACCCCGATGTCGAAAAACTTCCAGAGCCCTTCCCGAGAGGTCACGAGAATTGGATTTATGACCGTGGCGTCGTAGACCTCGTCGACGTAATACTTGTTCTCGAGCAGCCGGGGCATTTGCATGAGCGGCTGCCGCTGGAACAGGAACCAACCAATGCCAATCCCAGTCAGCGCAATCATCACCGAAATCAGGGCCAGCAGACGCTCCTGGCTAATTTCGTGCGGGTCGTGTGCTTCGGCAGGCTCCGAAGCCGGCGCCGGCGCCAGCGCCGGCTTGCCATCAACCGGTTCGGGCTTCGGCGTCAGCAAATGCACTTCCGCCTCACCGTTCTCGCCGGCGCCCGGGGATCGCACGTGACTGACTGCCGGCGACAGAACTTCTTCAAAATAATTTTCGGGATGTCCGCCGGCGAGCGAGCTCAAGGCGTAAGGTACGCCGACCAGTCCGCCCACGGTCGAGAGCACTGCCAGCACAATCAAAGGAATGGTCATCGATAACGGCGATTCATGCGGCGTGTGGGGGTCGTGCGAAGCAGATGCCTCCGGGCTGTGTCCGTCGTGTTCGGCTTGATGATGTGCTTCGTCACTATGGCCCGCGCCAAATCGCTCTTTTCCCCAGAAGGTCATGACCATCAGCCTGGTCATGTAAACGGCGGTCAAAAGGGCCGTGACCGCGCCGACGAACCAGAGGGCTTTAGCGGCGCCGGGTGGCATGCCGGGAGTGTTGGCGCTCCAAACCTTCCACAGAATTTCATCCTTGGAAAAGAACCCGGCCCAGATCGGCACACCGCAAATCGCCAGCCAACCTGCGCACATCGTCAGCCAGGTGATCGGCATGTACTTGCGCAGGTTCCCCATGCGGCGCATGTCCTGCTCGTGATGCATGCCGTGGATGACTGAGCCGGAACCGAGGAAGAGCTGCGCCTTGAAGAAGGCGTGCGTCATCACGTGGAAAATTGCCGCGACGAAGGCGCCGACTCCGCACGCCATAAACATGTACCCTAATTGCGAGATCGTCGAGTAAGCGAGGACCTTCTTGATGTCGTTTTGCGCCAGGCCGATGGTCGCGGCAAACAGTGCTGTGGCCGCGCCGATAATCGCGACAATGAACATCGCCGTGGGCGCGTGCGTAAAGATCGCCGAACATCTCACGACCATGTAAACGCCGGCCGTCACCATCGTCGCCGCGTGAATCAGAGCTGAAACCGGGGTGGGGCCCGCCATTGCATCCGGCAACCAGACGAACAAAGGAATCTGTGCGCTCTTGCCCGTGGCCCCAATAAATAAAAGGATTGCGACCGAGGTGATGCCGCCGGCCCAAAGCGTGCCGAGCGCGAAACTCTCCGGGTCCATCTGGCCAATGATTTGTAGCGCGCTGATGACGCCCTGAGCCGGCTTATCAAAGAAGCTGATGGACGCCTGGCCCTTGGCGGCGGTGAGGAAAAAGATCAGCATGATGCCGAGGACGAAGCCCCAGTCGCCGACGCGGTTGGCAATAAACGCTTTCTTCGCCGCGGGCGCGGCTTCTTCCTTGTCGATGTAGTAACCGATCAGCAGATAGGAACAGAGACCGACGCCTTCCCAGCCGACAAACATCAGCAGGAAATTGTCGCCGAGGATCAGCGTCAGCATCGCGAACATGAAAAGATTCAGATAAGCGAAGAACCGGTAGTAACCGCTGTCGCCGTGCATGTATCCGGTGGCGAAGATGTGAATCAGCAGCCCGACAAAGGTGATGAAGAGGACGTAGATGCCACTGAGCCGATCCATCGCCAGGCCAAAATCAGCGCGGAAACTCCCGACCTGAATCCAGGTCCACAGGTGGTCCATCACCGGCTGCACCGAACGCAGCGCGCCATCTGACTTGAACGCGAAATAGAAAGCGAGAATCGTCGAAATGCCGACCGAACCGCAGGCCACCAGGCCGATAAAGCGCTCGTTTCGCAGACGGCGGCCGATAAACCAGTTGATGGCCGCACCGGCCAATGGTGCGAAAATGATCAGACTTAGAAGGTTATTGTCAACCACGAAATTCTATTCTTGTTCTTTGTACTTAGTGCTTTGTACTTTGACGTGTCGGGCAAGTTGACCTGCACGGCAAAGGACAAAGCACTAAGCACAAAGTTCACAGCTTTAAAGTACTCGCGTCATCGACATCCAGTGATTCGCGAGTTCGAAAGATCGCTATGATGATTCCCAAACCTACCGCAGCTTCCGCGGCCGCTACCGTCATCACAATGAAGACAAACAACTGACCCTGGACGTCGCGGAAGAAACTCGAAAAAGCGACGAAGGTCAGATTCACGGCGTTGAGCATTAACTCAATGCACATGAACATCGAGATGACGTTGCGCTTGAGGATGACGCCCACGACCCCGATCGTGAACAGCACCGCCGACAGCGCCAGATACCATGAAAGCTGTGGAGTCATAAAATTTGTGCTTAGTTCTTAGTTCTTAGTGCTTTGTCCTTTGTGCTTTGGCCGTGTCGATACCCGAAACTTCTCTAACTACACATCAAAGTACAAAGCACGAAGCACAAAGTTCTCTTATTCATTCGTCCTCGACTGAACCAACACGATCGTGTGACACTCCAAGCAACCTTGCCGCTTCGTCCGTCGAATGTGTGGCCACCGCGCTCAGATCACCTGTTTTGCTTCGGTCCAAAAGCTCCTTCGAGAAAACCTGGTCGCCCGGAACAACTCCGGCGTTAGCGGGTAACAAACCGCCGCGACGCGCCAAAGTCATCGCTCCCACGACGGCCATTAACAAAAGAATCGACGTGACTTCGAATGGCAGCAGGTAAGTCGTAAACAAGCCCGAACCAATCGAGGAGGTCAGGCCCACGTCGGAAACGTTCCGCACAGGTGTTCCCGGCGCCGCTTGGACAAAGAAAATGATGAAAGCTGTTTCCGCAAAAAGGACCCCAGCCAGGCCAATCGCGATGGGAACCAGGAACCGGAGGCGCATCGGTTTTCGTTCTTCTTCCTCAACGTTCAGCAGCATGATCACAAAAACGACCAGGACCATGATGGCGCCGGCATAAACGATCACCTGGACCGCCGCGATGAACGGCGCTGCCAGCGTCACGTACAAGCAAGCCAGAGAGATGAAGACGCCGACCAATGAAATCGCGCTGTAGAGGGGATTACGCTGCGCGACCACGGAGATCGCACAACCAACCGCTAACCCTGCGAATAAGATGAAAAGCAGCGCGAGCATTCTTTGTCTCTCAGTGTCTCTGTGGAATCTCTGTGCCTCTGTGGTGACTCTTTCGCGGGTAATCTCACCACAGAGACACAGAGGTAGCACAGAGTCACAGAGAACTCATCCTCCCCAGCCAGTCTGGGTCCTTATGAATTTCCCTACGTAATCAAAAGCGCCCGACCATTGCAGCGTCGCCGTCAGCACGATGTTGATAATTGCGGCGGGCACCAGAAACTTCCAGCCAAAGTCCATCAACTGGTCGAAGCGAAAGCGCGGCAAGGTGCCACGCAACCAGATATAGAAAAAAAGAAACATCACGACTTTGCCGAGGAA
>Ga0068859_100004031_pt1 | contig 14977 bp, 14 predicted proteins | sample KBSSwiS22_FD_66585 | JGI IMG/M metagenome (GOLD analysis project Ga0068859, IMG submission 66585) | Switchgrass rhizosphere microbial communities from Kellogg Biological Station, Michigan, USA - KBS Switchgrass S2-2 | ecosystem: Host-associated > Plants > Roots > Rhizosphere > Soil ...
GAGATCCACGTACGACTCGTCGTCGAGGACTCGCGGCTGCGACGGTGGCATCGTCCGCACACGGTCGAGCAGATCGCCGAGCGTGAGGCCGCTCCAGTCCGCCATGAATGCGTCACCGACGAGCGCGCGAACGCCGGTGCTGGACCGGAGGTCGCCGTGGCAGGCGCGGCAGCGCTCTTCGAATGTCGCTTTCCCGCGCTGCGCTTGTTCCGGTGTGTAGACGCCGTCGGAGAGGCTTTGCTGGGGCGCGGCCACCAGCGAGGTCGTCAACAGCACCACGATCGACGACCAGAACGCAGACATCACGGTTACACGGTGAGTGGCGCCCCTCGCCGCATCAGTCGGCCGATGACCGCGCCGACCGTTCCCAACGCCAGTGCCAATGGCAACGTGAGGAAGGGCAGAAGGAAGATTTCGTCGACACCGCCGGGATAGTACTTCGCCTGGCCCAGAAGCGCGAGAATGGCGGCCGTCGCCCATGAACCGCTCCACCCGATCAGGCAGGTGCAGCCGGCGGTCAGAATTCCCGCGCGGATGCGACCGACGCGCCAGCCGGCCCACACGCCGGCTGTGAAGTAGGCGCCGATCATCGAGTAGCTGAGGATGTACGACCGCATGAAGTAGCTGTCGGTGTAGACCAGTTCGTCGATGGCTTCCCGCCATCCGTGCAGGGCGATCGTAAACAGACAGAAGATCGCCGCCAGCCGCCAGACGGCGCTCGCGGCCTGCCGCACGTACCACCAATCGGCGCCGCCGCGGCCGAGCGCCGGCAGTTTCGCCTCGCGATACTCTTCGAGCAGGTCGCCGAGGACGTCTGCCTTCTGCGAGCGCGGGACAACCAGTCCAATCACGAGCTCGGCCCAGTGGGGCGGACGACGGGTCTCAGTGCTGTTCATTGTCAGCCTCGAATCTTGAGCGGCCGGTCGAAGCCGCGCCACAGATTGTTCATGACCGTTCGTGCGTTGTTCAGTGCCCGCACGCCCTCGGCCTCGAGGGTGTAGTAGCGCCGCGCCCGGCCGTCGCGGATCGGCGTGCCGCCGCCAAGCCGCGACGTGACGAGCGCCTTGCTTTCCAGTCGATCGAGGGTCGCGTGCACGGCCCCGGGCGCGACGTCGCGATCGAGTCGGGCTTCGACGTCTTTGAGAATGGCCCGGCCGTAGGCATCGCGTCCGAGCCGTACGACGGCCAGCAGCACGGCCTGCTCGAAGGCGCCCAGGACATCAGCCATCTGTAACTACATTGTAGGCATATGAAGCGCGGTGTCAAGGACGCGCCTTCCGATTGCACTGCGGCATGCGAAAGCGTAATGTGAACCCCCAGCATGTTGGCCCTGTCACCGGATAAGCGACGCGCCGCGCTGTGGGGCCTGCTGACAACCGCGGCGCTCACGACGCTCATCGTGATCGGCTCACGCAATCTGAACCACTTCGACGCGGCGCTGGTCGGCTATACCTTCGCCACCTTGTTCGCGACTTTCGGGATCACCTATCGCTATGCGATGTGGCTGCAGCGGCCGCCGACGCGGATGTATTGGCGACGCGGCTGGTCGGTGTTCCTGACGCCGCGATTTCTCGGCGCGAATCTGCTCGAAGGCCTGCGCCGTTTCGTCCTCGCCTTCGCGGCCAATCGATTCATCTTTCGCCGCAATCGTCTTCGCGGCGCCGCGCATTGGCTGATCATGTGGGGCTGCGTGCTGGCCGCGGCCATTACCTTTCCGCTGGTCTGGGGCTGGATTCATTTCGAGACGGTTCCGGGCCGGTTCGATCTCTATCGAGCCTACGTCTTTGGTTTTCCGCTCACCACGTTCCCGGTCGAATCGCTGGTGGGATTCGTCGTTTTTCATGGCCTGGTCTGGTCGGCGCTTCTTGTCATCGCCGGCGTCATGCTGGCGTTCCGCCGCCGCATGGTCGACCATGCCGCCGTCGCGCTCCAGCTGTTCGCTGAAGACGTGCTGCCGCTCGTCCTGCTGTTCGCGATCAGCGTCAGCGGCCTGATGCTGACCGCCAGCTACACCTGGATGAAAGGGTATGGGTACGACTTCCTGGCGATCCTGCATGCCATCACGGTGATCGTGACGCTGCTCTATTTGCCGTTCGGCAAACTGTTTCACATCTTTCAACGCCCGGCACAGATTGGCGTGTCCTTCTACAAAGAGGCCGGCACCCGCGGCGAGCCGGCCACCTGCCGGCGGTGCGGTCAGCCATACGCTTCCGCGATGATGGTGAAAGACTTAATCACCGTCGAACGCGAGCTGGGGTTTGCCTACGAAATGGAGCAGGGCGCCGAACACTATCAGCAGGTCTGCCCGCGGTGTCGCCGCGCGCTCTTCGGTCTGGCGCAGGGCAAGGCGTGGAACGACCAGCTGATCTCGTCCGAGCGATGACACCGTGGCCACCATTCCTGTCGATCCGCTGAAAATCATCGAGCAATTCGGTCCGCATCGCTCGGCGCCGTCCGGCCTTCGCCTTTCGACCAGCACCGAACCCGAGCGGCTGGTCAAGACCCACTGCTGTTTCTGCGGTCAGCAGTGTGGCCTGCAGTTGAAGGTGCGCGACAACCAGGTGATTGGTTTCGAGCCGTGGGAAGACTTTCCGTTCAATCGCGGCATGCTCTGCCCCAAGGGCGTGAAGCGCTATCTGCAAGGCGTCCATCCGGATCGATTGACGATGGCGCTGCGGCGTGATCAAACGTCGCCGCACGGCTTCAGCTCAATGCCCTACGACGACGCCATTGCCAGAGTGTCGTCGGAGATCGCGCGCATCCAGCAGACTTACGGTCACAGCGCGATGGGTGTGCTGAGTGGCGCCAGTCTCACGACCGAAAAGACCTACTTGATGGGGAAGTTCGCGCGCGTGTGCCTGCGCACCCCGTACATCGATTACAACGGCCGGCTGTGCATGGTCAGCGCCGGCGCGGCTAACAAAAAGGCGTTCGGGATCGATCGCACGACCAACCCATGGTCGGACATGGTCGGCACCGACGTCATCTGGATCGCCGGCTCGAATGTCGCGGAATGCTCGCCGATCACGACCAACTATGTGTGGCAGGCCCGCGAACTGGGCGCCAGGATCATCGTCCAGGATCCGCGCATTACTCCGGTGGCGCGAACGTGCGATCTCTACCTCCCGGTCAAGCCTGGACGGGACGCCGCACTCTTCGCCGGCGTCCTTCAGGTGATGATCGAGCACGACTGGCTCGATCACGATTTCATCGACACCTGGACGGTCGGCTTCGAGGACGTGGCGGCGTACTGCCGCCAATGGCCGGTCGCCCGAACGGCGGAAGTGACCGGCGTGCCCGAACGGTCGATCCGCCAGGCCGCCGAATGGTGGGGCACTGCGAAAACGAGTTTCCTGTTTCACGCGCGCGGGATCGAACATCACTCGAACGGCGTTCAGAATGCGCTCGGGACCATTAATCTCGTCCTGGCCACCGGTCGGATCGGGAAACCCAAAAGCGGCTACGGCACCATCACCGGCCAGGCCAACGGCCAGGGCGGACGCGAGCACGGACAGAAATGCGATCAGCTGCCAGGCTGGCGCGACATCAGCAATCCCGACCATCGTCGGCACATCGCGGCGATCTGGGACATCGACGAAAAGGATCTGCCTGGTCCGGGCGTCGACGCCTATGAACTGTTCCGGAAGATCGATGCCGGCGAGATCAAGGGCCTGTTGTCGATCTGCTTCAACCCGAAAGTCTCGCTGCCGGACAACACCTTCATCACTCGTGCGCTCGAGAAGCTCGAGTTCTACACCGCCATTGATTTCTTCTTGAACGACACCGCGCGCCATGCCGACATCGTTCTGCCGGGCAGCCTGCAGGAAGAGGACGAAGGCACCGTGACGCAGGTCGAGGGCCGCGTGATCAAAATCAACAAGGCCGTCGATCCTCCCGGCGAGGCCCGGCAGGACTGGCGGATCATCCAGGACATCGCCCGTACCCTGGGGCGGCCGCACGGATTCACGTTCACCAGTCCTCGCGAGGTGTTCGAGGAACTGCGGCGGGCGAGCAAAGGCGGCGTCGCCGACTATTCCGGAATCACCTACGAAAAGATCGAACAGCAGATGGGGGTGTTCTGGCCGTGTTACAGCGACGATCCCCAAACCGGCCAGCCCGTCGATCACGCCGGGACGCCGCGCCTGTTCGAACGCGGCAGCTACAACCCGGTCGCCAGGGGAAGCGGTCCGTTTTACTTTGCCGACGGCAAGGCGCGTTTCAACGTCGCCGACCACCGGCCGGCGGTTGACGATGTGAGCGAGGAGTATCCGCTGTTTCTGACGACCGGCCGGGTCGTCAGCCAGTTCCTGTCGGGCACTCAAACGCGCCGGATCGGCCCGCTGGTTCAGCAGTACCCGGAGCCGCGCATCGAAATGCACCCGCGCCTCGCCGAGAAGCTCGGCATCGGCGACGGCGACTGGGCGACGGCCGAAACACGCCGTGGCGCGATCACGCTGCGGGCCATGGTGGTGACGACGATCCGGCCCGACACCATCTTCATCCCGTATCATTGGCCGGGCGACAAAAGCGCGAACCGCTTGACGGTGGCGGCGCAGGATCCGATCAGCAAGATCCCGCAATACAAAGTCTGCGGCTGCCGTGTCGGGAAGGCTGACCGGGCGCCTGGCTACGCGGCCATGCTGGAACCGCAGCAATAGCGTCATGCCGAAGCCAGAAGACCTTCACTTCTTCATCGACCCGAATCGCTGCATCGGGTGTCAGGCGTGCGTGCAGGCCTGTACCGAATGCGATACCCATCGCGGCGACTCGATGATCCATCTCGAATTCATCGATCGCGCGCGGAGCACCCAGACCGTGCCGGTGGTGTGCATGCACTGCGAACAGCCGACGTGTGCGGAAGTGTGTCCGGCCGATGCCATCAAGCGCTCCGGCGACGGTATCGTGCAGTCGGCCCGTAAGCCGCGCTGCATCGCGTGTGGCAACTGCGTCGTCGCGTGCCCGTTCGGCGTTCCCGAGGTCTATGAAGACCGGCAGATCATGATGAAGTGCGACATGTGTTACGACCGGACCAGCGTCGGCAAGAAACCGATGTGCGCGACCGTTTGTCCGAGCCAGGCGCTGTTCTTCGGTACGCGCGATCAGATCGCGCAACTGCGACCGCGATCCGCGCCCGTCAATCAATTTCAGTTTGGCCGCCAGACGATCTCGACCCGGGTGTTCATGATGATGCCAGCCGATACGGTGACGTCACGCCCATACGTTGACGTGACCGCCGCGATGGCCGAACAGCCGCGCCAGCGTGCGATCCGCCTCGAACCCGTGAGTGCCGATCCCTTCGCGGAAGTGGAGGTCTAGCGTCGTGCCCGATTCGAGCCGCGAACCGCTCGACGTGAGGATCGACTTCGAGGAACGCGAGGGACTGACCGGCACGACGCCGGCCAGCATCTATGGTCCGCTGCACGACGCCGAGCAAGCGACGCTGGCACCGGACGGGCGGCCGGCCGAATTCCAGCCAGCGTGGCGGACCGACTTTCCCATCGACTGGCCGGAGGATCAATACGTAGAGCGCCGCGAGTTCATGAAATTCATGGTGCTCACGAGCCTCGCTTTCACGGTCGGCCAGTTCTGGATCGCCGCCGAGCGCTGGTGGCGCCGCCGCGACACCGAGTCGGAGAAAGTGCGCCTCGCGGCGATCGGCGACATACCGGTCGGCGCCGCTCGCACCTTCGCCTATCCGACAGAGGAAGATCCGTGCCTCCTGGTGCGCACGTCCGAGCGCTCTGTCGTCGCCTATAGCCAGAAGTGCACGCATCTTTCCTGCGCGGTGATTCCTGATGTCGCCGCCGGCGTCATCCGCTGCCCGTGTCATGAAGGGATCTTCGACCTGGCGACCGGCCGGCCGATGGCGGGGCCGCCACGTCGGCCATTGGCGCTCGTCACGCTCGAGATTCGCGACAGCGAAATCTTCGCGACCGGCATCGAGACCAGGAACGTATGAGCGTCGTCAACCGCCCGTTCACGCGCGGACAGCGGACCACGATCGTCAACGGCATGCTCGCGTTCGTGATCGTGCTCGTCATCCTGCAGCTGTGGCTGCTGACGGCAACGATGAGTGCGTATCTCGGCGGCGACGTGTCCGCGATCTGGCCGGCGGCAGCCGTGAGCGTCGCCTGCCTGCTGCTCAACGCCGGTTTGCTGCGCTACCTGTATCGGATCGAGCGCACGCGCCGATGAACGATCGCATCGCGGCGCTGCATCCTGCCTACTTTGCGCTGGTGATGGCGACCGGTATCGTCTCGATTGCGTGCGCCCTGCTCCAATTGCGGCCGATCGCGGTCGTCCTGCTCTGGGCGAACAGCGGATTCTTCGTTCTGCTCTGGGTGCTGACGGCGATTCGCCTCGCGCGCTTTCCGAGCCGCGTCCTCGCCGACTTGATGAATCACAACCGGGCGGTCGGCTTTTTTACGATGGTGGCGGCGACGTGCGTGCTCGGCAGCCAATGGCTCGTCGTCGTAGGAGCGTGGACGCTGGCGGCGTGGTGCTGGGCGGCGGGCATTCTGCTGTGGGCCGCGATCACCTACGGCGTGTTCACGCTGTTGACGGTCAAGGCCGACAAACCGTCACTGGCCGATGGAATCAATGGCGGGTGGCTGGTGTCGGTGGTGGCCGCCCAATCGGTCTCGGTTCTGGGTACACAACTCGCGCCTGGTTTCGACACGCGCGCGCCGCTGGTCTTGTTCGGTGCGCTCGTAATGTGGCTGGGCGGCGGCATGCTGTATATCTGGATCATCTCGCTGATTTTTTATCGCTACACGTTCTTCACGTTGAGCCCATCGGACCTCGCGCCGCCGTACTGGATCAACATGGGCGCGGTCGCGATTTCGACGCTCGCCGGGTCGCTGCTGGTGCTGGCGGCGCCGAACTCGGTGGTGCTCCAGAGCGTGTTGCCCTTCGTCAAAGGACTGACGCTGATGTTCTGGGCGACCGCGACCTGGTGGATCCCGATGCTGGTGATCCTCGGCGCCTGGCGTCACGTCTACAGCCGCTTTCCGCTTCGTTACGATCCCCTGTACTGGGGCGCGGTGTTTCCGCTCGGCATGTACACCGTCTGCACGTTCCGATTGGCCCAGGCCATCGAGGCCCCGTTCCTCTTCGCCATTCCGCGCGGCTTCGTGTTCGTCGCACTGTTCGCGTGGACCGTGACGATGGCTGGCCTGGTCCGCGATCTGGCGCGCCGCAACCGGCCTCTCTAATGCGGGCAAACGATGCCGCTGGTTCCGCGGACCAGGACGGTCGCGTCGCATACGTACGTGCCGAACACCAACGTCCGCAGGTCGGCGCGGCTCCCAAATGTCAGCTGAAGATCCTTACTCAGGTTTGCCGTCAGTGAGCTGTTCGCGACCCAGAGACTGACGCCGTCGTCGGCCACGACTCCGGTGGTATTGCCGTGTGCCGACACATTGTCAAGAACACCGCTGGAGGCGGTCTGAAGCAGCATCCCGTAACTCGAGTTGTCGTAAACGTTCACACCGGCCAGGCTGACGTGCGCGCCGTTCCGGGCGACGATGCCGATGCCGCCGTTGGTGACGTCGAGATCGACGAGAGAGACGCGAGCGGTCCCTGACACTGTCACGACATCGTGGCCCCCACCGTCGATGATGGCGGTGCCGATGCCCTGCAAGGTGAGGCCATCGATCTGGATGACGATCGGTCCGGCGCAGACGCCGGTAAAACTGATGACGGCATTCTTGGTGCTGACGTCCCGCACGGCGTCAGCCAGCGATTTTTTGCTGCAATCAATGACGTCGCCCGCGTGTGCGGCTGTCGCACCCGCCAGTACGCCGAAGAGGACGAACCAGATTCTCAGTCTCCGCATGTCGATGCCTCCGTTGTCGGACAAGACAATAGTCCAAAGGCTGCGGCTGAGCTCGACGCGCGACGCGACCGAGATTGCCTGTGGCCCGGTCTTTGAAAACGTTAGAGTGATCCGCGCGAATCTTTGAAAGGGAGAAGACGAGATGGCGTCTACGACCGGAACGAACGAGACAACTCAGCCAGGGCGCGCTGGAAAGGATCAGTTCGTGCGAGGAGTGCACGGTGTCCGCTATCAAGTCACTGACGTGGCTCGCTCAGTCGCCTTCTATACAACGCATCTGGGCTTCACGCTCGTGCATCAGCAGCTTCCCGCGTTCGCGAGCGTGTCGCTCGGTGATGCCCAGATTCTCCTCAGCGGCCCGGGCGCATCAGGTTCGCGGCCGATGCCGGACGGACACCGCCAGGAGCCGGGCGGATGGAACCGTGTGGTGCTTCGCGTGAGCGATCTCCCCGCGTTCATCGAGGTGCTGAAGAAAGCGGGCCTCGATTTTCGGAACAACATGGAAACCGGCCCGGGCGGCCGCCAAATTCAGGTGGAGGATCCCGACGGCAATCCGGTCGAATTGTTCGAGCCGGCGCGCCAGTCGTAGTGTCCGGCCCGCCTTCGCCCCGGGCTTCGGCGAGGCCACGCCAAAGCGCGCGCTTTGCGCGCGACGGCAGCCGGACCTCCTCTACTCCAGCGCCTTTGTGAGGACATGGGTGTACTCACGGAACCCTTGCCTCGCGTAGAACGCGCGGGCGGGCTCGTTGCGATCCAACACTCCGAGGCGCATGACCCGGGCCCCCTGGTTGCGCGCGAAGCGTTCTGCTTCGGCCATGAGCATGCCCGCCACACCGCGTCGTCGGTGTTCCGGCCTGACGAAGATGTCGTGGACCCACGCGAACGGAGCCGGATCGTCGGGCGACTCGCCGCATGTCGAGGCCACGACGCACACGAATCCTGCGGCCTGTTCGCCGTATTCGGCCATGAAGATCGCCCCATTGTGGCTGGCACATGCGGTCTCGAGGTACGTCAGGTACTCCGTGACGATCGCCTCGCCGCTCGGCCACGTCGGCTCGATGTGGCGATGAAAATTCTGCTGGTCGACGACCAGGTTCCGGAGCGACTCGGCGTCCCGAGCCGGTTCGAAACGCCTGACGAGTAATCGAGTCTTCACGTCAATCAAGGTCCCAGGAAGAAAGGGCCATTCACGTGGTGGGTGACGGCCAGGTACCGTGCCGCTGAATGGACAGCCATTCCGCCGGTGCATGATCGACCTGCAGCGTCGTGTGCGCGATTTTGAAACGTTCGTTCAGCATCCGCTCGAGCGCGCGACGGACCGCATGGCAGTCTGCATCACGCGCGACCAGAACATGCGCCGTCAAAATGGGATGGCCCGGTGCGAGTTCCCACACGTGCAGGTCGTGCACCTCCTTGACGTGCTCGCCTCGCGCCATCGCCACGCCGACCTCGGCAGGCAGCATCCCTTCCGGCGCCCCTTCGAGGAGGACGCGGATGGCTTTGCGCTGGAGGTCGACACCCGATCGGAGCATCAGAACCGCCACGACGATCGAGGCAATGGCGTCCGCCCGATCAAACCCGGTCACCATGATCACGATTCCAGCGATGAGCGTGCCGATGAAGGCATACAAGTCCGTCAGGATGTGCTGAAAGCTGCCCTCGATGTTGAGACTCTGGCGGTTGGCCTTCGCCATGACCCATGCCGCGACAAGGTTCACGACCACGCCCGCCGCCGCCACCATCGTCACCGCCAGACCGGCGACGTCGGGCGGAGCGATCAACCGCGAAATCGACTCGTAAATCACGATCAGTCCCAGCACGAGGAGCACGGCTCCATTGGCTTGACCGCTCAACACTTCAGCGCGCCGTCTTCCGTACGTCAGAGCCTCGCTGCCGGGACGCTGCACGTATCGCAGGATCAGCAGCGACAGGGCGAGCGCGCCGGCGTCCGTGAGCATGTGGGCGGCGTCGGATAACAGCGCGAGCGAGTGCGCCAGGATTCCGACGACGACCTCGAAGGCCATGAATCCGACGATGAGCAGAAAGGCGATGGTCAGATAGCGGCGGTCCGCGTCGGCGCTCACGCTGTGCGTGTGACCAGCGGCGGTATGGTCGTGACCGGAGTGATCGTGATCGTGATCGTGGTCGCCCGCATCAGGAGGGCGATTCTGGTGGCGATCTAGGTCTGCGTTGTCGTCCATCTCACACCTGGCCTTTTCGCGCGCACTGCTCATCGAAATGGTATTCGAGGAGAGGCTCCCGAACGCGACTCGACAGTGAGGTCTTGCGGCTCGAGTGACCGGTCGTCGGCTGTCCGTTCTCGCCGAGCAGGGCCTCGCGGAGATCTGCCCATCACCGGTTGCCGTTCGCGCTTGCGTTGCGAACGCGTAAGGGTACCGGCTACTACAAGGTGCCCTCGCTCAAAGGCGTCTGGTACCGCGGGCACTACCTGCACGACGGAGCGGCGAGCCTGGACGAAATGTTGAATCCCGACCGCCTCAAAGATACCCACGTACGCGGTGGGTTTACGACGCCAGGAACGACCAGCGGAGCGATCCAAGGCCACGAGTTCGGCTTACGCCTTGATCCGCTTGAACGCGAGCAGCTGCACGCATTCTTGCGCACGTTATAGCGGACGACAGCTGTCCTCGCGAGGAAGGGATATTGGTCCACCGTTTGGGGCGACCCATCAAGAGCTCGGAGTCGCATTCCGATTATCTGGGTCGAGAGTCTAGAGAGTCCTTTCGCGACGGTAGTGAGCTCCATGTGGTGAGGTGGCCGAGAGGCTGAAGGCGGCGGTTTGCTAAGGTCGCCCGAGATTACAGAATGGGCCTGAAATCGATGATTTCAGGCCTGTTTTTCATTGGTCCCTTGGTCGGCCTTTGACGGCGATTGATGGTTCTCGGACCGGGTTTGGGCACAGTGGCGCACACTGCAGCCGCCGCCAATATGTGTCTAGCGCGAAGCCGACCCGCCTCTGGACGATTGAGGGTCCGCTATCGTCGGCGACCGCGAAGAAATAGTCCGTGACACGATCCGGACACTCGTCACATCGCGGCGAGACAGCGGCCGCGCTATCCTCGTCGCCGTGAACCTACGCCAGTGGTTCCGGCCACCGCGCCAGATGCTCGCCGTGTTCCTCGGCGTGGCGCTGGTGTCGGCGGGCGCGCTCGGGTGGCTCGGGTGGCGGCTGCTCCAGCAGGACCTCGCCCTCGAATCGCAGCGCCGTCGCGACGCGCTCGAACAGGCCGCCGATCGCGCGGCGGCGACGATGCAGCTGGCGCTGGCGGAGTTGCAGGGGTCGCTGGCCTCGCCGGCAGCCGCGAGGACGAGTCTGCCCGCCGGTGTGTCGCGAGTTTCGACTGGTCCCGGACTCGCCTTCGTGCAGCCTGCGGGGAGCATCCCGTACGTGCCGTTCCCACGCGCGGAACGCGCGGAACCACTCGAGGCGTTCGCCGAAGGCGAGCGCGCTGAATTCGCGCGGAGCGATCTGAACGCTGCCGCGCGAGAGTACGCGAATGCTGCGGCCGCAGCCGACCCGATCGCGCGCGCGGGCGGTCTGGCGCGATTGGCGCGCGTGCAGCGTAAGCGGCGCGACGCCGACGCCGCGCTCCGAGCCTATGCACAACTGGCCTCCCTCGACGCCGACATCGGCGGGATCCCGGCTGCGCTCGTCGCGTATGCTGGCCGCGGCAGCCTGTTCGAGGAAACCGGCCGCACCGACGAGTTGCGGCAGGAAGGCGCCGCGCTCGGCCGCGATCTGCGTCAGGGGCGTTGGCGCTTGACGCAGTCTGAGTACGACTTCTATTCCGATCAGGCGAGCGCGTGGGCGGGCGCGAAGCGCGTGGAGGACCGCCATGCCCTTGCGCGCGCCGAGGCGCTCGACTGGCTGTGGCAGAACCGCGCGGCGGTCGGCGCCGGCGTACGCCGCGCGATGGCGTTGTCGGCCGGTCCGGTTCTGATCCTCGGACAGGCGTCGCCGGATCGGATGGACGTCATCGTGGCGGGCCCCGATTACATCGCCGCGCTCTGCGCCCGGTCGCTCTCCGCGGATCTGGGCTGCGCGTTGAGCGATCCCGAAGGCCGCGCGCTCGCTGGCGATCTGCGCGGCGATCGCGATGTGGCGGTTCGGGCGGCGTCGCCGAACGGCCTGCCGTGGACGCTGCACGTGTCGCCACCGGCTGCTGCGACAGCCGCGCCCTCGCCGCGCCGCCGCCTCCTGATCCTGTCGTTCATCGTCGTGGGACTCGTACTCGCCGCCGGCTGGTACTTCATCCTGCGAGCGATGTCGCGGGAACTGCGCGTGTCGCGCCTGCAGTCGGAATTCGTCGCCGCCGTCTCGCACGAGTTCCGGAGCCCGCTGACGTCGATGTCGCACATCGCGGAGATGCTGGCCACCGATCGCCTGTCGACAGAGGAGTTGCGCAAGAAGTCGTACGACGTCCTCGTACGCGACACCGATCGACTGCAGCGGCTCGTCGAGGATCTGCTCGACTTCGGCCGCTTCGATGCCGGCGTGGCGGCGCTGCGGCTCGAGACGCTCGACGTCGCCGCCGTGGTGCGCGCAACGGTCGACGATTTCCGGGAACACGTGGCCAATCAAGGCTACGGCGTCGAGCTGACGGGCGCGGACGAAGCGATGATGGTCCGCGTCGACGGCGAAGCGATCGCGCGCGCGATCTGGAATCTCCTCGACAACGCGGTCAAGTACTCGCGCGAGTGCCGCACGGTGTGGGTGGAGATCGGACACGAGCGCGGGCGCGTGTCGATCCAGGTCCGCGACCGCGGGCTCGGCATCCCGGTCCACGAGCAGGCCGAGATCTTCGATCGCTTCGTTCGCGGCGCCGAGTCGACGGCGCGGCGCATCCGCGGCACCGGCATCGGCCTCGCGATGGTCCGCCAGATCGTGCGCGCGCACGGCGGCGATGTCCGCGTCGCCAGCGAGCCGGGGAAGGGAAGCACGTTCACGGCGATGCTGCCGGCGCTCCCGTCATGACGCGCATCCTCGTCGTCGAGGACGAACCGGGCATCGCTTTCGCTCTGGAGGCGGACCTGCAGAGCGAAGGCTACGCCGTCGTCGTGGAGTCGCGCGGCGACGAAGCGTCGAAGAAAGCGCGGAGCGAACCGTACGATCTGGTGCTCCTCGACGTGATGCTGCCGGGCAAGGACGGCTTTGAGGTGTGCCGGGAAATCCGGCGCGCGGGCGTGAAGACGCCGATCATCATGCTCACGGCGAAGTCGCAGGAGGCCGAAAAAGTGATGGGGTTGGAGCTCGGAGCCGACGACTACATCACCAAACCGTTCAGCCCGCGCGAGCTGCGCGCGCGCGTCAAGGCGGCGCTGCGCCGAGCGGCCCCCGACGCGCCGGAGATCTTCCGCTTCGGCGACGTCGACGTCGATTTCGCACGCGGCGAAGTGCGACGCGGCGGGAAGATCGTCGATCTGAGTGCGCTGGAATTCAAGCTCCTGTCGGCGTTCGTGAAACGCCGCGGCCGCGTGCTGACGCGCGAGCAATTGCTCGACGCCGCCTGGGGCCGCGACGTCAGTCTCAACGACCGCGTCGTCGACAACCACATCGTCGGGCTGCGGCGGAAGCTGGAACCCGATCCCGCGCAGCCCAGGTTTTTTCTGAATATCCGCGGCATGGGATACCGCTTCGATGCCTAGACCGTACACGACCCTGACAATTGCGCGGACGAGGCCGCGACACTTCCTCCGTAGGCTGTCGAAACCAGGAGGACGTCGCATATGAGGATGCGTTTGCACTCGTTGATGGTTGCCGTCGTCGCGACAGCGGTCGTCGTGGTGTCGGCACAGAGCAATTCGGGCGGGACCGCGCTCGAAGCCGCGCGGAAGATGGAAGTCGTCGACGGCAATCTGCGGGGCGCCATCGAGCAGTACAAGAAGATCGCGCAGAGCACTGATCGCGCCGTCGCCGCAAAGGCGCTGGTGCGTTTGGGAGAGTGTTATCAAAAGCTTGGCGACGCGCAGGCGCGGGAGATGTTCGAGCGCGTGGTCCGCGAGTACGGCGAACAGAAGGAGGCGGTCGCCCTCGCGCAGGTGCGCCTTGAGCGGTCCAACAGCAGTGCGCCGGCTGGCGGCATCGCCCTTCGGAAAGTCTGGACCGATGACAACATTGAGGACATCGCTTCGTTCGTCGGAGGTATTTCCACGGACGGTCGCTATTTCAGTCACGCCGGCAAGTTCAACAACGCAGTCATGGTGCGCGACATGATTTCCGGCCTGCAACGGACGCTAATCAGCGCCCAGGACCACGGCACTTACGCATCCACGATTTCCAAGAGCGGCAAAGATGTTGCGTACGACTGGTGCGGCACCTCGTGCGAACTGTGGGTGTCGCCGTTGAAAGAAAGCGGCTCGCGTGGCCGCCGCGTGTTCGGCAACGATGACGTCATCTCGGTGACGCCGCGCGATTGGTCGCCGGACGATAAGCGCATTGCATCGGTGATAAGGCGGACGGACCGATCGGTTCAGATTGGCTTGGTGACCGTCGCAGACGGCTCGTTTCAGCCGTTGAAATCCATCGACTGGCGTGGCGTGGAGCGGATGTTCTTCTCGCCCGATGGCAAGATGCTGGCCTTCGATTTGCCGGAAGGCGACAGCAACGACGATCGCGACGTGTTTGTCCTGGCCATCGACGGTAGTCGCGAGATTCCTGCGGTTGTGAATCCCGGCTTCGACGAGGTCATTGGCTGGACTCCGGACGGTCGAGGCCTGTTGTTCGCGAGCGATCGAAGGGGTGCGATGGATCTCTGGGTGCAGCCGTTCGCAGACGGCAGGCCGCAGGCCCGGGCATCGATGCTCAAGGCGAATATCGGAAACGTCTTTCCGATCGGCATCACGCGTACCGGCACGCTGTTTCTGAGCGGTGCGACGTGGAACCAGGACATAGAAATCGCTTCGATCGATGTCGCGGCGGGAACGGGGACGGCGGCCCCGGTCAAGCCAATTTCACGGTTCATCGGCGCCAATACACAGCCAACGTGGTCACCTGACGGCACGTTGCTGGCCTACCGATCCGCGCGCCTCACGTCGCTCGCGACCGGCGCTGCAACGTTCGAGTCAGTCATCGGGGTCCGGTCCATGACGACAGCTGAGCCCAGAGAACTCCATCCGGCG
>Ga0068859_100004038_pt1 | contig 14965 bp, 6 predicted proteins | sample KBSSwiS22_FD_66585 | JGI IMG/M metagenome (GOLD analysis project Ga0068859, IMG submission 66585) | Switchgrass rhizosphere microbial communities from Kellogg Biological Station, Michigan, USA - KBS Switchgrass S2-2 | ecosystem: Host-associated > Plants > Roots > Rhizosphere > Soil ...
CTGCTCGCGTTTTATTTTTTCTGTTTTGAAGGGAGATCGCGCAATGAAGGTTCTAAAGGCGATAGTCATCGGACTCTGTTTACTAGCCGGCGCCAGTGCGCAACAGGAAGAGCCGCCGCGCGAATGGATCGATCCGGATACCGGCCATCGAGTCATTCGTCTCTCGAATGAGCCCGGCAGTGCGAGTCTGTATTTTCACCAGAATCCATACACGCCCGACGGCAAGAAGTTATTGATAACGGTTCCCAACGGGTTGGCGACAGTCGATTTAAAGACGCGCGCGATCGAAAAGATCGTGGATGGACGCGTGAACGTGATCATCGCCGGCCATAAGACCGGCAGAATCTATTACGTTAAGAGCGGCGTCGTCTACGCGACCGACCCGAACACCAAACAGACCCAGGAGATTGCCAGGCTGCCGCCGGCGCCCGAAGGTGGATCAATCGGTGTGAACACGGTCAACGCCGACGAGACACTTTTAGCCGGCACCATCACCGAGGGCCGAGTTCCGAATGAACCCGCCCGGCCGCAGCAACCCGATGCCCGCTCGGCGCCAAATTCGCGCGGACAGACGGGTGCGGACAGCTACCCGGGCAAGGGCGAGATGATGGAGCGGCGGCTGGCGGCGCGTCTGCCGATGCAGTTGTTTACGGTGAACACAAAAACCGGCGAGGTGAAAACGATCCTGCGGAGGAATGACTGGCTCAATCACCTGCAATTCTCGCCCACCGATCCGAATATGTTGTTGTTCTGCCATGAAGGGCCCTGGCACAAAGTCGATCGCACCTGGATCATTCGATCGGATGGCACTGGCCTGACGAAACTTCATACGCGCACCATGAACATGGAGATCGAAGGTCACGAGTTCTGGGGCGCTGACGGCAAGCATGTCTGGTACGACCTGCAGACTCCCAAGAGCCAGGTGTTCTGGCTGGCCAGCTATGAACTCTCGACCGGCTCGCGCATGTGGTACAACCTGCCGATTGAAGAATGGTCCGTGCATTACAACGTTTCACCTGACGGAAAACTCTTCGCCGGTGACGGCGGCGGACCCAACAGCGTGGCCGCCGGGCACAATGGCCAATGGATTTACCTGTTCCGGCCCCAGGAAAAGAAAGACTGGAATAGTCCCGACCTTCCTGACTCGGCCAAAATGATCAAGACCGGTTTCTTCAAGACAGAGAAGCTGGTTAATCTCGCGAAGCATGACTATCGGCTGGAACCGAACGTAACTTTCACACCGGACATGAAGTGGATCGTGTTTCGCTCAAACATGTTTGGGCCTACCCATGTGTTTGCGGTTGAGATTGCGAAGGCTGAGCAGACGAAGCGGTGAACCGGAGCGAGTCTCGCGAACGGTCTCAGGCGAATCCGGTCTCATTCACACCTGGCTTTAGCCAGGTGGGCTGCGGCCAATCAAGGGCTGGAAACCGTTTAAACGGTTTCCCCGTTTTTGTTGACGCCCCGATCACCCGGCTGAAGCCAGGTGTGAATGAGAACCTGCGTCCTGGCCCCATGATCCGAACGCTTCGGGGTTGACGCTGCCGGCGACAGTGGCCGCTGAGCATGTTATGAAGATTATCGAACTGGACCTTAACTGATCTGAGTAATCAGGATCATTACGGCTCCGACTATCTCTTAGGTGTGCTCTCGCAGGTTTGCCCACCTGGCAACCCTGATTTTTTGACGCAACCCGATACACGGTAATTCGAAACGCTCTTATTTTTAGAGGACTTTTAACGAACCAGGAAGGTGCCCAGCAGCTTTGGAGTCGCTCGGATTCCCCAGCCTCCGAGAAATCTGTCTGATTGCGTGCAAGGTCCGAGACCGAAGAGTCTGCGCGCTTAACCCCTCAATCAAAGGAGCAAGAAAATGAGACCGAAAACCCTTGGCAGAGTACTGGCAGTGCTCGTAGTTTTGGTTTGCGCGGTGGGCGCGAACAAGGTCATGGCCCAGCTTGGAGGCAGTGGAGGAATTCAGGGGTCTATCACTGATCCCGGCGGCGCAGTTGTGCCCGGTGCGACTGTGATTGCGACCAACGTGGGTACTGGCGTCGCCACTACGCGACAGACCAACGACGCCGGACTGTATGTAATCAAACCCCTGCCGCCGGGCGAATATAAACTGGTGGTTTCGTTGACCGGATTTCTCACTCTGATTCAGGAAAAGGTGGTCGTAGATGCGCTCAGCACGGTGACAGTCGATCTTGCCTTGAAAGTTGGAGACGTGAAAGAAACCGTGACTGTGGCCGACGCCCCGGCGCAACTCAATACTTCCGATGCCCGGCTGGGTACGACGATTCGCAACGAGATGTACACGAATCTGCCTCTGGCCATGGGCACAGCCGTCGCCGGGTCGGGAATTGGACAAGGCCCAAGAAATCCGGGGGCTTTTATTTTCCTCCTGCCCGGAGTCACTGAAGGCAATCGCTGGGGCCAGATCAATGGCGCCCAGGGATTTTCCAAGGACGTGTTCATTGAAGGCACTCCGGTGACTGACCCCATTCAACAGGGCGAAGGCCGGACGATCGCTCTGGGTCTTTCGGTCGAAGCGGTCGAACAGTTTCAGGTTGAGACCAGCGGCACCGGAGTCGAATTTCAGGGCCAGGGAGCAGAGAACTACACTATCAAATCGGGCAAGGACCAGTTTCACGGTTCGGGCTTCGAGTATTTCCGAAATACGGTGCTCGACGCGCGTGGATTTTTCCCGGCGGTGCGGCCGCCTGAACATCAAAACGAATTCGGCTTTACCATCGGCGGCCCCATTATCAAGAAAAAGGCTTTCTTCTTTTTCTCGTATGACGGCTGGCGTTATCGAGTCACCAGTCCGACGCAACTCGTATCCATCCCGACCTTGAAGCAACGAGTCGGCGACTTCAGTGAACTTCCGGTGCCTATTTACGATCCGCTGACCACGGTGGCGGTACCCGGCGGCTTCTCGCGGACTCAATTCGCCGATCCGTCTCGCGCCACCCCGACCAATCCGCTGGGACTTAACATCATTCCTCTGGCCAGACTCTCCAATATCTCGAAGGTCTACCAGTCGTTCTTGCCCCTGCCGACAAACGGCGGCCTGGTGAACAACTATCTCGGCCAGGTGCCGGTGGCGTATAACAACGACAGCTTCAACGTCAAAATCGATTACAACCTGACGTCGAATCAACGGCTGTCAGGAATCTACACCCACGGCAAGCGAAGTCAGCCGGGAGCTTACCGGGAAGTCAGCACCGCCGTTCCGCAAACGGCTTTGCCTTTGCCTTACACCAACACGCGCCTGGTAACTGAAATCCCAACTGTCTTTCAGGTGAAGCATAGTTGGACCATCTCTCCGACCCTGGTCAACCAGGTGAATTTCGGTTTCCAACACTTTTTTGTTCCCATAACGAACGCTACCTCGGACGGCAAGTGGTCGACGCAATCCGGCATTAAGGGTCTGCCGGCCGGTGATGCCAGCGACGCATTTCTGGAAGCGAGTTTCGCGGGCGCCAACGCGCCGGCGGGTTGGCGCGGCACTGACTCGCGCGACTTCGAGGACAACAACTACAACTACACTCTGCAAGACAGTGTTTTGTGGGTGAGGGGCAAACACTCATTCAAGTTCGGCGCCCAATATCAGAACGTATACGACAAGACGAAGACCAACGACACCGGAAGTCTGTTTGTTGCGAACTTCAGCAATGTGCAAACGGCCGGCTTCAACGCCGCGGGCGTACTGCAGACCGGCCAGGGTCACGCTTATGCCAGCTATCTTTTGGGTGCGTTGAATTCGGCCACCGTCAATGAAGACTCAATCGTGGCCACCGTGGCGAAATTCAGTAGTTTTTCCTGGTGGGCTGCAGATGACTTCAAAGTGAACCAACGTCTCACTTTGAATATCGGAGTCCGGCAGGACATCTGGCTTCCTTATAAAGAAGCCAACGACCACTTCACTTTCTTTGACCCAACGTCTCCTAACCCGGCGGTGGGAGGTTATCCCGGCGTCTTGAGGTTCGGCGGGAATTACGCACCGGATGCGATCAGCTGTCATTGCAGTCAGATCATCAAGACCGATCACGCGGCTATCGGCCCGCGCCTTGGCTTCGCTTATAGCTACAATGACAAGACGGTGTTTCGTGGTGGCTTTGGCATCATGTACACGCGCCGCGGCGCCGTCGGCGGTCGTGAAAATGCGCGCACCGGCACGGGCTTTACCGGCATCAACGCCAACGCTCCGATCGTCAGTCCGAACGGTTCGTTCATTCCGGCGCTGTTTTGGGAGAGCGGCATTCCGCCGTTTGCCAGGGGACCGATTTATGATCAGACCTATCAGACCGGGTTTGCGACCGGACTGCCGTCGGGCGGCACCCTGACTTACGGCAATCCAAACAGCGTTCCGCCCCGCTACACTAACTGGAATTTGTCGGTCCAGCGATCACTGACCCGTTCGCTGGTTTTGACGGCGGCTTACGTCGGCAGCAGCGGCAAGTCTCTGGCGGGCGCAGCTCCGGGGTTCTGGACCAATCAGATGGATCCGAAGTTCCTGGTCCTGGGAAGCCTGCTGGCTCTGACTGCGACGCCGGCCAACGTTGCCGCGGCGGCGGCGATTGTTCCGGGTGTCAAGTTGCCGTACGCAAATTTCTCGGGAACGATCGCTCAGATGCTGAAACCCTGGCCGCAATACACCAGTATCGCCGCCCCTTACAACAATGACGGTCAGTTAAGTTACCACGCACTGCAGGCTTCGATTCAGCAGCGCCTGAGCAACGGGCTGACTTTCAACGTGAACTACACTTTCAGCAAATCGCTGGGAACCATCAACGGTTTTCGCAGCGCTTACATTGGAGAGAAGAATCTCTCAACCACTGACATCCCGCATGCCTGGAACGCGTTCTACTCGTATGATCTGCCGTTTGGTAAGGGGCGCAAGTTCGACACGGACAACAACGTGCTGCGCGCCGTCATCAGTGGCTGGCAGGTCTCCGGGATCACTCGTTATGCGTCGGGAACACCGCTCGGACCTTTCACGGCCACGTGCAATGTGCCGCAGGCGGGTACCTGCTGGGCCAGTTACAATCCGGCCTTTACCGGGCCGGTGCGAATCAACGGAGGCTGGGGTCACGGCAACGTGAATACAGATGCCTACATCGACAAGAACGCCTTCATTAGTCCGGCCTCGTTTACCTACGGTAACACCCCGGCGACGGGAGCGTACGGATTACGCAATCCGCACTTTGCCAATCAGGACCTGAGTATCTCGAGGTATTTTCATATCCGCGAGGGATGGCGGTTGCAGTTTGGCGCGGACACTTTCAACCTGCTTAACTCCACGCGTTTTGGTGGAATCAGCACGAACATCACCGCGGCCAACTTTGGCCGGGTCAGTTCGCAGACCAATCTGCCCCGCGTAGTGCAATTCAAGCTGAGATTGGAGTACTGAAGTTGAAAGTTCTTCAACCGCAAAGCGGTTGAGCCTCCGAGCCCAGGGTTGCCGCGCTTCGCGGCTACCCTGGGATCCTGGATATCACGACGCAACCCCGATGGGGTTGCGCCTTTTTGTTAACTAACCCCAACGTAGCCGCGAAGCGCGGCAACGTTGGGCTGAAGGCCGTAACCGCTTCGCGGTTATTTAAGCTAAAGAGCAGCTTGATGCTTCCTGGACGACTTCGGATTGCGTTCCTTCTCGTACTGATGCTATTTGGAACACGAAGCGTCTCCAGCCAAGCCCGGAGCTCTCAACCAAACCTGAAATTCGATTTTGGTCCCGGGAAGGTCGCCCGCGGCTACACTCAGGTCGTTGCAGATTCTGTCTACAGCAAAGACTCCGGTTACGGCTTCGAACCGGGAGCAAACATTTCCTGTGTCGCTCGCGGCGGGCGCGATGCGTTGCGCAGCGATCTGTGCTCGAGCGATAAACCTTTCTACTTTTCGGTGGCGCTGCCGGAAGGCAATTACAGTGTCACGGTCACCTTAGGCGACGCGGACACGGCCACGATTACTACGGTCAAGGCGGAGTTGCGGCGCTTGATGTGGGAAAGAATTGAAACCGCCAAAGGCAAGTTCGTAAGCCGCAGTTTCACGGTCAACCTTCGGAGGCCGGTTATTGCGGGTGGCGGGGAGGTCGGGGAGGTCGGGGAAGTCCGGCTTAAGGAGCGCGAAAAGACGACCGAGTGGTGGGCCTGGGACGAGAAGCTGACTCTGGAATTCAACAACTCGCACCCGGCTGTCTGCGCGATCGAAATCAAACCAATTGAAGTGCCGACGATTTATCTGCTCGGCGATTCGACCGTGTGCGATCAACCTTTGGAGCCTTACAACAGTTGGGGCCAGATGCTGCCGCGGTTTTTTCAACCGGGAATCGCGGTAGCCAATCACGCCGAGTCAGGCGAGTCGCTGCGCAGTTCTCTGGCGGCGCACCGGCTGGACAAAGTACTGAGCACGATGAAGCCGGGTGATTACCTGTTCATTCAATATGGTCATAACGACGAGAAAGAAAAAGGTGAGGGCATCGGGGCCTTCACCTCTTACAAATCCGATTTGAAAAAGTTCGTCATCGAAGCGCGCAAGCGCGGCGGGCACCCCATCCTGGTGACACCAGTGCAGCGGCGTAGTTTTGATGCGGCGGGGAAGATCACAAATTCGCATGGCGACTATCCCGAAGCGGTCCGCCAACTGGCGAGAGAAGAAAACGTGCCGCTGATTGATCTGAACGCGACGAGTAAATTGCTGTACGAAGCCTGGGGACCGGATCTTTCAAAGCAGGCATTCGCGCCGAACGACAATACGCACCATAACAACTATGGCAGTTATGAACTGGCGAAATGCATCGTGACCGGAATCAAGAATACAAAGATCGGTTTGGCGAGTTATTTGGTTCCCGACGTTGCGTCGTTCAATCCCGCTCGGCCCGATCCGATGGAAAGTTTCGCAGTGCCGCCGAGTCCGAAGGCCAATAGCGTAAAACCACTCGGAAATTAGCGGTACGCACGCCTCCGGCGTGCTTTGAGCACGAGCGTCGTCATCACCGGGAGCGCGGGCGCCTCGCCCGCAATGAGCGCCCAGCGCGAAAAGTTTTGCAGCGTTAGAGCCTTTCAAAAACCGGCGTGCGCGGTCGCCAGCGATGCGGGCGAGGGCGCCCGCGCTCCCAGTGTTTAGGTTCGTCTTCAGTTATGGATCTAATTCTGTTTAGGCGATTACTAATTGTTACTTTTCTGCTATCGGTCAGCGCTTCGCTGATCGAAGTCCGGATCGCGGCCCAGGGGAGTAACGGCAAATCGTATGCGCCTCCGCGGAGCGAGCGAACCAGGTACAACTTCAACTCGGACTGGAAACTTTTTGCCGGCGATCAAAAGGGGGCAGCGGATCCGGCGTTTGACGATTCAGGGTGGAAAGCGGTGACCACGCCCCACGCCTGGAACGAAGATGCTGCTTTCAGGGTAAGCATTGCTGATCTACCGACGGGCGTGGCGTGGTACCGGAAACGTTTCAAGCTGCCCGCCGACAGCGGCGGCCGGAAAGTGTTTCTTGAGTTTGAAGGCATACGACAGGGCGGCGAGTTCTATCTCAACGGAGAGTTTATCGGCCGGCACGAAAACGGCGTCATGGCCTTCGGATTCGACATCACGGATAAAGTGAAGCCGGCGCCTGCGGAGAACGTCATCGCCGCGAGGATTAATAACGCCTGGGACTATCGCGAGCAGGCGACGAACTCGGTGTTCCAATGGAATGATCGAAACTTCAACGCCAACTATGGCGGCATCAACAAGAACGTCTACCTGCACGTCAGCGATCGTCTGTATCAGACGTTGCCGCTCTATTCGAGCCTCGGCACGACCGGCGTGTACGTTTACGGTCAGGACTTTGATGTGGCGCAGCGGCGCGCGACGATCTTTGCGCAGACGCAGGTCAAGAACGAGTACGCAGGCGACAAGAGCGCGAGCTATGAGGTGGCGATAGTCGATCGTGTCGGGCGCCTGATCAAGACGATCACTGGCGCGCCGCAAACTATCAAAGCCGGAGCGACGACGACCTTCAGTCTTAACGCGCCTCTGGGTCAGCTCAATTTCTGGAGTTGGGGTTACGGTTATCTTTATGACGTCTACACAATTCTGAAAGTTGATGGTCAGCCGGTCGACGTGGTCAGGACTCGCACCGGGTTTCGCAAGACAGAGTTTGCAAACGGAATCGTCAAACTCAATGACCGCCCGATTCAGATCAAAGGGTACGCGCAACGCACCACGAATGAATGGCCGGCGATTGGCCAGTCCGTGCCGCCCTGGATGAGCGACTTTAGCAATCGATTAATCGTTGAAGGCAATGGGAACCTGGTGCGCTGGATGCACGTGACGCCCTGGAAGCAGGACGTTGAATCATGTGATCGCACGGGGCTGATGCAGGCAATGCCGGCCGGAGACTCTGAAGCCGATGTGACGGGGCGGCGCTGGGAACAGCGAGTTGAACTGATGCGCGACGCGATCGTCTACAACCGCAACAACCCGAGCATTGTCTTCTATGAGTGCGGCAATAAAGGCATCAGCGAAGATCACATGAAAGAAATGAAAGCGCTGCGAGATACTTTCGATCCGCTGGGCGGCCGGGCCATCGGGTCGCGGGAAATGCTCGACAGCAAGGTGGCCGAATACGGCGGCGAGATGCTCTACATCAATAAGAGCGCCAACAAACCGGTCTGGGCCATGGAGTATTCGCGCGATGAAGGCTTGAGAAAATATTGGGACGAATTCTCGCCGCCTTTCCATAAGAACGGCGCCGGCCCTCTCTATCGGAACGAGGACGCCAGCGCCTATAACCGCAATCAGGATTCACACGCAATCGAAAACGTCGTGCGCTGGTACGATTACTGGCGCGAACGACCGGGAACCGGAGAGCGCGTGAGCTCGGGTGGAGTGAACATAGTTTTCGCGGACTCGAATACGCATTTTCGGGGCGCGGAAAATTTTCGTCGCAGCGGCGAAGTTGACGCGATGCGCCTGCCCAAAGATGGTTTCTTTGCTCACCAGGTGATGTGGGACGGCTGGGTCGATGTGGAGAGACCGCGGGCCCACATTATTGGTCATTGGAACTATGAGCCGGGAAGGACCAAGGATGTTTTCGTAGTCTCGAGCGCGGATCGCGTCGAGTTGTTTGTTAATAACAAATCGCTTGGGTTCGGCAGCCGGAGCAGCGGTTTTCTCTACACCTTTAAGAATGTCGCGTGGCAGGCGGGCGTGATTAAGGCTGTCGGCTATGATCGGACGCGCCGGAAGATCTGTGAGACTGAAATCCGGACCGCGGGACAACCGGCCGCAATTCGGCTCACCGTTCGCACGGGGCCAGGTGGCTTGCGCGCGGACGGCGCCGATGTGGCGCTGGTTGATGTCGAGGTTGTCGATGCCCGCGGGCAACGCTGTCCGACGGCGCTGAATATGATCGACTTTTTACTGGCGGGCCCGGCAGAGTGGCGCGGGGGAATTGCCCAGGGCCCCGACAACTACATTCTGGCAAAGAGCCTGCCGGTCGAGTGCGGGATCAACCGGGTCATGCTTCGCTCGACGCTCAATAGTGGAAAGATCGTGCTGACCGCCGCGGCCAACGGTCTGCAATCTGCCCGAGTTGAGATTCCTTCGCGGCCGTTTGCGAAGAGCAACGGCTTGTCACTGGAGATGCCCGAGGCCGGGCTGTCTGCGAATCTCACCCGGGGAGCTACTCCGCCGGGAATGCCTTTGCGGATGTCGCGGCGAGCGGTGCAAATAGTGAAGACGTCGGCGGGCGCTAATGCTTCAAAGGCAGCTTTGAGTTTTGATGACAATGAAGTCACCAACTGGTCGAATGATGGGCAGCTGAATTCTGCCTGGATCAAGTACACGCTTGACCGTCCTGCGACCGTCAGTGAAGTGACGCTCAAGCTGGCATCGTGGCGCATCACTTCTTATCCGCTTCGCATCAGCATCGACGGGAAGGTGGTGTTCGAGGGAAACACCGCGCCGGGTTTGGGTTATGTGACGATTACGTTTCCACCTGCCCGCGGCCGGGAATTGAAACTGGAAATGACAGCGCCTCCGCGCACCGTAGACAGCCTGGGAAACCTTATCGGCGTGTTGGGCAACAAGGACGTCGATGATAAGGCGAGCCCGAAGGTTACGTTAACGGTGGTGGAAATTGAGATCTATGAGGCGGTGGGAAAGTCCTGAGTCCGCGGAGCGGACGATAGCGTAAAGCCTGGGGCGTCAGCCCCAGGATCACATCAGGAAAGTGAACAAGCCTGCGAAGCGGGCGGCAGCCGATCATCGGGCTAATGTTGAGGCGCAGAGGCTATCGCCCGCGTCGCGGGCTCGATGTCATTTGGTTTTTTATTCCTGGGGCTCACGCCCCAGGCTTTACGCTGACGTCCGCTCCGCGGACTGAAACCAATGAACGGCCGATCAAAGGCAATTGATGAAACTTAGCTTCATCTTCTCAATTACCCTGTTGCTATTGATCGTGCCCAACTCCGGTGCGCAGACGAAAAAGTCCGCGACCGCGGGCTTACCATCCTGGGTGAACGACGTGGGCGCTCGCAGCGAACCGCGGAGCCGGCGGGTTTGCTGGGTGAATTCGCACGGCGCCAGTGGCGACGGTGAGAGTAAAGTGACGGCCGCGATTCAAAAGGCCATAGACGTTTGTGCGCGGGCGGGCGGCGGCATTGTTCGTTTCCAGCCGGGCGCTTATGTGACCGGCGCGATCTTTCTCAAACGAAACATTCACCTGTTGCTTGACCAGGGCGTAACCCTGCTCGGGAGTCAGGAGGATGCGGACTATCCGTCGCTCTGGACCCGCGTGGCCGGAATCGAAATGAAGTGGCCGGCGGCGCTGATCAATATTAACGAACAGCGCAATGTGAAGATCTCCGGTGGCGGGACGATTGACGGGCGCGGTCAGACGTGGTGGGACAAGTACTGGAAGATGCGCCGCGATGATTACGAGCCGCGCGGGTTGCGCTGGGCTGTGGACTATGATGCCGAACGCGTGCGCCTGATGGTTGTCTGGAAGTCTGCGGATGTAACGATCGAGAATCTTAGTCTCAAGCGTTCCGGCTTCTGGACCCTCCAGGTTGTCTATTCGGATCACGCCACGATTAATGGGCTGAAGATCAGTGACAATGCGGGTCCAAGTACGGATGGAGTAGACATCGATTCTTCCAGTCATGTGCTGGTTGAAAATTGCGACATCGACAACAACGACGACGATATTTGTCTGAAGGCGGGACGCGATTATGACGGGCTGCGGGTTAATCGTCCGACTGAGTACGTGGTGGTTCGAAATAACATCGCGCGGCGCGGGGCCGGAGTGCTTTCTTTTGGCAGCGAAACCTCCGGCGGCATTCGCCATGTCGTGGCCTACGGTAATCGCGGGGTGGGAACGGCCGAAGGAATTCGCTTCAAGTCGGCCAGGACCAGAGGCGGCTATGTCGAAGACGTTTTGATTCGGGATCTGAGACTGGAGAAGGTGCCGCTGCCGTTTACCTTCACTCTGAATTGGAACCCGGCGTATAGCTACGCCACTCTGCCGAAAGAAATAAAGAACGTCCCGGCGCATTGGGCGGTGCTGAACACTCCCGTGACGCCGCCTGAACGAGGGTTCTGTGAATTTCGCAATATTACGATTGAAGATGTCGAGGCCACCGGCGCGCTGCGAATTTTTTCGGCCGCCGGACTGCCTGAGAAACCAATCGTGAATGTGCGCTGGCGCAATATTCAGGCACAGGGTCGCTCAGCCGGTGTGATTGAATACGCCCGTGACTGGGTGATGCAAAATGTGAAACTGACAACCGGCGACGGTTCGCCGCCCGGGATGACCAATACTACGAATGTAGCGACGCCGGAAATGTTTAAGCAGTAAGCGGTACGCACGCCGCTGGCGTGCTGGTGGCACGGGCGTCGCGCCCGTGAATCACGCGCAAGATGCGCGTGCCGCTTTCCGCATGCACTTGTCCGTTTGTTTAGCACGCCAGAGGCGTGCGTACCGTTAAGCACGCCGGAGGCGTGCGTACCGTATGAAGCTTCCATTGATTCTCCTGTTGTTGTCGGCGTCGGCGATGACGGCTGCGGCAAATGTGACTTTGCCCGACGTGATCAGTGACGCGATGGTGCTGCAACGCGATCGGGCGGTGCCGATCTGGGGTAAAGCTGATCCAGGCGAGTCCGTTACGGTGAAGTTTGCCAACCAGGCCAAAACCGCCGTCGCCGGCGGTGACGGAAAATGGATCATCCGGCTCAGTCCCATGCGCGCCAGCGCCACGCCTCAGACGATGATTGTCGCAGGCCGCAACCGGATCGAATTGAAAGACATCCTGGTCGGCGAAGTTTGGTTGGTTTCGGGCCAGTCGAACATGCAGCGGCTTTTGAGTGAGACTGCCAATGGTGAACAGGCGATTGCCGGGGCGAATCATCCTCTGATTCGCCTGTTCAATGTCAGCCGGCAGGTCGCCTTTAAGCATGCGCCGCCGCCTCTCGGAGTTTGGCGGGCCTGCTCGCCCGAATCGGTGAAAGAATTCTCGGCAGCCGGTTACTATTTCGGAGTCGAGCTCGAGAAAGAGCTAAACGTTCCCATTGGTTTGCTCAATTCCTCTTACGGTGGATCGCAGGCCGAAGCCTGGACGCCGGTTGAGTATTTGTTGGCCTCGCCTGACCTGAAGCCGACAGTCGATCGCACGAAGATTTGGGATGAAGAAAGGCCGCGCGTCAAAGCCGACTACGATGAAGCGATTAAGAAGTGGCGGGTTGAGGCTGACAAAGCCAGAGCCGCGGGCGCCCGTCCGCAGCCATCGCCGGCCGTGCCGGACGCTCTGCGTGAATATCGAGTTGCGTCATCGATTTACGATGGCATGATTGCGCCGCTGGTCCCTTTCGCAGTTCGCGGGGCGTTCTGGTATCAGGGTGAATCAAATGAAGCGCGCGCCCAGCAGTACGGGCTTCTGTTGCCCACCATGATTAGAGCCTGGCGCGAACGCTGGGGCGAAGGCGATTTTCCTTTTGGGATCATCCAGCTGCCGAACTATCGCGATCCGAAACCGGATCCGGCCGATGAGCCCTGGAGCTTTATTCGCGAGGCCCAGCGGCAAACTGCTCAAACAATGCGGAACACCGGCTTGATCGTGACGGTCGACATTGGCGAAGCGCGCGACATTCACCCGAAGAACAAACTGGATGTAGGCAGACGCATGGCGCGCTGGGCTCTGGCTGAGGTCTACGGCCGCAAAATCACCAGTACGGGGCCGATGTTCCAGAGTTCAAAGATAGCCGGCCCAAAGATCGTTTTGACGTTTGACGAAGCAGGTACGGGATTGAAAATTCGGGACGGCGACAAGCTGGATGAATTTGCGATCGCCGGAGCCGATCACAAGTGGGTTTGGGCTGAGGCGAAGATCGTCGGCAAGAATCGAGTTGAAGTCTGGTCGCCGGCGATCGCGCAGCCGCTCTCCGTGCGCTATGCCTTTAATAACAATCCAAAGCATCCGAACCTGACCAACGAAACTGGTTTGCCGGCGACGCCTTTTCGCACCGATGATTGGCCGGGACCAACTGACGGTAAACGATAAGCCGGTACGCACGCCGCTGGCGTGCTTTTCCAGGATACGATCAACGTCAACGCAGGCACGCCAGAGGCGTGCGTACCATACACAAGATGAAACGACGTGAATTCATCGTTGGCGCGGCGGTGGCTGGTGGCGCGCTCGTGGGCAGCAGGCAAACACCCTCTGCCCGTTTGTTATCGCTGATGCCGACAATCGCCGCGGCCGCTGATGCTCGCATTGAAATCCTCACCGGCGAATCAATCGGAACTATCGCTCCCGAAATCTATGGCCACTTCGTCGAGCATCTCGGCGGCGTTGTCTATGACGGAATTTGGGTGGGAGAGAATTCAAAGATTCCGAATGTTGGCGGGCTACGCAAATCGCTGATCGACGCGTTAAAGAAAACCAAACCGGGACTCATCCGCTGGCCGGGCGGATGTTTTGCTGATAGTTACGATTGGCGCGATGGCACCGGCTCCAGAGCGAAGCGTCCGCGCCACACGAATTTTTGGCGCGACGCGGCCGAGTGGCCGAAAGACGCGCCTGACGGTCCCTGGAAATACGAAACAAATCAATTCGGCACCAGCGATTTCCTGCGGTTTTGCAAGCTGGCCGGCGGCGAACCGTACATTGCCGCGAATCTGCGCAGTCTTTCCGCGAAAGATTTTTATGAGTGGGTTGAGTACTGCAACTCGCCCGCAGGCACCACCACACCAGCTGACGCCAGGTTGGCGGATGGCGAACGCGAACCGTTCAAGGTCCGGTACTGGGGTATCGGTAACGAATCGTGGGGTTGTGGCGGAAACTTTACTCCGGAAGAATACGCCGCCGAGTATCGACGATTCACGGCCTGGGTACCGAACTATGGGATGCGCCTCGCTTTCGTCGGCTCAGGGCCGAACGGTGGCGACCTCGATTGGACGCGCCGCTTCTTTACCAAGTTGAACGAACGCCGGGCGCTGGGCGCAATGTGGGGCTGGGCTCTGCATCACTACTCCTGGAACGTGACTGGCGGCCGCACCACGGACTGGCGGCAGGGAAAAGGCGATGCCCTCAATTTTCCGGAAGAGGAATGGTACGAGCTTTTGAGCCAGGCCGATTTGATGGAGTCTCTAATCACTAACCACTGGAACGTGATGGGAGAGATTGATCGTACGCATCGAGTCAAGTTGGTGGTGGACGAATGGGGTTCCTGGTACAAACCCGGCACCGAAATCAACAACACGCATCTCCTGGGACAGCAATCAACCATGCGTGATGCGGTGCTGGCCGGGTTAACGCTCGACACTTTCCATCGTCACGCGGAAAAGATTGGCGCCGCCAACATCGCGCAACTCGTAAACTGCCTGCAGTCGCTCTTCATTGCGCACGAAGACAAGTTTGCGCTGACGCCGACCTATCATGTGTTCGACATGTACGCCGCACACCAAAAAGCGAGCGC
>Ga0068859_100004040_pt1 | contig 14959 bp, 15 predicted proteins | sample KBSSwiS22_FD_66585 | JGI IMG/M metagenome (GOLD analysis project Ga0068859, IMG submission 66585) | Switchgrass rhizosphere microbial communities from Kellogg Biological Station, Michigan, USA - KBS Switchgrass S2-2 | ecosystem: Host-associated > Plants > Roots > Rhizosphere > Soil ...
GTTCAATCTGCACGGCGGCCTCCTCGTCCTCCGGTCCGCGCTTGCGGCGGCTTTGGAAGGGACCATGACATAGGTACATTTTTCGAGCAACCGTCTTAAACCGTACCAGAGCCTGGAGCCTCGAACAGGGCCACGCCGGCCGTGAGGGCTTCGTCCAGCACGGCGGCCTTGTCGGCGTACGCGGCGTCGCCGGCGTCGTGGCGACACAGGCCGTCGAACAGCAGGGTCGAGGACATGCCCATGCGGCGCTCGAACTCAAGCCGGGAGAGGTGGGGGGCCAGACCGCGGATTTCCGCGATGACCGCGCCCATCACCGGAGCGAGGCCGGCCGCGGCGAGGCGCCGGTCCAGGCCGCGCTGCGAGCGGCGCAGGCTCATGAGGAAGGCGGCGTAGCTGTGCCGGCCACGAGCGTCCACCTGCTCCACCAGCGGCCGCCAGGAGATGTCCAGCAGCGCGCGCAGGTCGCGTCGCGCCGGATCGAGCTCGGCCAGCATCTCGACGCGCCGCCGTTCCATCTGCCCCAGCCTGTGCTCGAAGATCGCCGTCACCAGCTCGTCGCGGCCGCCGAAGTGGTACTGCACGGCGAAGGAGTTGGCCGAGCCGGCGGCCGTCGCGATCTGCCGCAGCGACGCGGCCTCGATGCCGTGCTCGGCGAACAGTTGCTCGGCCGCCTCGATCAGCGCCTGGTCGGTTCCGCGCCTAGGCTCGGCGCGCTTGGGTCGGGGCATCTTCGGGGCCGGCGATCATGCGCACAGTGTGCACGGCGCCGAAGCGCGGGGGAAGCGGGCGGAGCGACCCCGCCTTGACACCCGCCCGCCGATGACCACGCTGGCCTGCTCGAGGAGGCCTGCCGTGAAGTTCATCCTGGCGCTCAACGCCATCGGGATCAAAACCGAGGAGCTGGTCCCGCTCGCCCGCGGCGCCGAGGCGGCAGGGTTCGACGGGGTGATGCTGGGCGACCACGTGGTCATGCCGGCCGCCATCCAGGCCGAGGCCTCCTACACCAAGGACGGCAAGTCGCCGATGGGCTTCGAGACGGCATGGCCCGAGTGCCTGAGCGCCATGGCCTACATCCTGGGGGCGACCACGACGCTGCGGGTGATCTCCAGCGTGCTGGTCCTGCCCATGCGCAACCCGTTGATCACCGCCAAGAGCGTGCAGACCATGGCGGTGATGTCCGGCGGGCGCGTCGTGCTGGGCGTGGGCTCCGGCTGGATGGCCGAGGAGTTCGCCGCGCTGGGCGCGCCCTTCGCGGGCCGCGGCGGACGCACCGACGAGGCGATCCAGATCATCCGTACGCTGGGGACGGCGGGCGCCGTCGAATGGCATGGCGAGCATTTCGACATCCCCCGCGTGTCGGGCCATCCGACGCCGCCGCGCCCCGTGCCGATCTATGTGGGCGGGGAAGCGGAGGCGGCGCTGCGGCGCGCGGCCTTCCTTGGCGACGGCTACCTCTCGGTGCTGCGGACGCGGGCCAGCCTGCTGAAGCGCCTGGCGCGGCTGAACGAACTGCGCGAGGCGGCCGGTCGCGCCGACCAGCCGTTCGAGTTCATCGGCGTCCCGGCCGACGCTCACACGCCTGAGGACTTCGCGGACTTGGAGGCCCAGGGGATCGGCGCCGCGGCGGTGATGGCCTGGCAGGCCTCGTATGAAAAAACCGATCCGCCGCTGGCGAAAAAGCTGGACGCGATCGCCGCCTACGGCGAACGGGTGATCGGGGCGCTGGATTAGAGGGGCTCAAATCAAGGTCGTCATCCTTGGGCTTGTCCCAAGGACCCATGAACACCGAGCTCGCCAAGCCTTCATCCACCCCGCCGCCAGATCCTGAAAGCGCCTGTGTGCATGGGTCCTCGGCATTCCGCGCTACGCGCTCCAGCCGAGGATGACGTTCAGGGTGGGGGCAGGTCGCCGACCTATCCGCCGCCCGCCACCCCGCGCGCCAGGGCGCCGGCCAGCGCATAGCCGAGTTCGTCGACGCGGAAGGGCTTTCGCAACACCGTGGCCTTGTGTCCGAGGATCGGCTCCAGGGCGGCGGCGTCGGCGTAGCCGGTCATGAAGATGATCGGCACCTTGGGATGGTTGCGCGCGATGATCCTGGCCACCTCGGCGCCGTTCATGCCCGGCATCGCGTAGTCCAGCAGCACCGCGTCCGGCAACTGGGCCTTCATGGAAGCCAGCGCCTCGCCGCCGCCCGGCGCCTGCAGGACGGTGTGGCCGAAGGTGTCGAGGGCCGCGGCGGCGAACGCGCGGACGTCGGCGTCGTCGTCGACCACCAGCACCAGGCCCGTGCGGGGGGCGGCGGCGGCCTGCGGCGTCCGCGGCGTCTCGGCCGCCGCGGCGTGTTCGGTGATCGGCAGGATCAGCGAGACCACCGTGCCCTGGCCCTCTGCGCTCTCGAGCCGCGCGACGCCGCCCGCCTGCCGCGCCAGGCCGTAGACCTGGCTCAGCCCCAGGCCGGTGCCCTGGCCCACGTCCTTGGTGCTGAAGAACGGCTCGAAGGCGCGGGCGCGGACCTCGGGGCTCATGCCGACGCCGGTGTCGGCCACGCTCAGCTCCACATAGGCGCCGGGTTCCAGGTCGGCGTCGCCCTGGCCCACGTCCAGCCGCCGCGCGCCGATCACGATGCGTCCGCCGTCCGGCGAGGCGTCGCGCGCGTTGATCACCAGGTTGAGCAGGGCCAGCTCGAGCTGGGTGCGGTCGGCCATCACCGCCAGGTCCCCGCTTTCCAGCCCGAACCGCAGGTCGATCATGTTGCCGGCCGCGCCGCCCAGCAGGTCGCGGACGCCCAGCACGAAGTCGGAGACCACGAAGGGCTCCAGCTTGAGCTGCTTGGAGCGGGCGAAGGCCAGGAGCTGCGCCGTCAGCTTGGCCCCCCGCTCGGCGCTGTGCATGGCCCGGTCCGCCAGTTCGCGCACCTTGCCGGCGTCGGACGCCCGGCGGCCGATCAGCTCCAGGGAGCCCTGCACCGACTGCAGCAGGTTGTTGAAGTCGTGGGCGATGCCGCCGGTGAGCTGGCCCAGCGCGTCCATCTTGCGCGACTGGGCCAGCGCCTCCTCGCTCTTCAGGCGCTGGGCCTTCTCGTGCTGCAACTCGGCGATGGCCAGGTCGCGCTCGGCGATCCGCTGGCGCAGCTCCTCGTTGACGACCTTCAGGTCGGCCGGCGTCGGGATGCTCACGGCGAGCGGGATCAGCAGCCACAACGCGACGGCCGTGCCGATCGAGGCCAGGGCGGTCACCACCTTCACCAGCGCCTCGACGCCGTAGTCCGGATTCCACAGCGTCCAGATGCCCATCAGGTGGGTGAAGCCGCAGGCGGTGATGAACAGGGCGAAGCACCACACCATCCAGCCGAACGGCACGTCGCGCCGCTTGTTGATGATCACCGCCAGGGCCACGGGAATGGTCATGTAGGCGCTGAAGATCAGCACGTCCGAGACGACGTGCGTCCACAGGAGCTCGGGGCGCCACAAGAGGCAGATGCCGTGCGGCGAGAGCATCTTGGTGTCGAGCAGGCGGGCGATGTAATCGAACACGTACGACCTCCGGGAGGTTCCGTGAGGCGTTCCCTTAGCAAATGAGGGTGAGTCCGTCAGGCCAAGTTCGCGCGGACTGTGTCTGCGGGCCCGGCGAGGCGGAGGTCCGCATGCAAAAAGGGCGGCCGCATCGCTGGGCCGCCCTTCGTCGCTGGATAGGTTGTCCGCCCTAGGCCGGCTCGGGATCGGGCCGCGGCGAGATCGGCACGGCGACGGCCGGGCCGGTCGGGCGCTTGGCCTCGACGTCCTCGCGGTTGGGCTTCACGCCCTTCAGCGCGTTGATGATCTCGTCGCCGGTCAGGGTTTCGTACTCGAGCAGGGTCTTGGCCAGGAGGTGAAGGTCCTCGAGCTTCTCGCTCAGCAGGCGCTTGGCCTCGTCGTAGCCGGCCTGCACCAGGCGCTTCACCTCGGCGTCGATGATCTTGGCGGTGTCTTCCGAGATGTTCTGGGTGCGCGAGACCGAGTGGCCCAGGAACACCTCGTCCTGGTTCTCGCCGTAGGCCACCACGCCCAACTGGTCGGAATAGCCCCACTTGGTGACCATCGCCCGGGCCAGGCGGGTCGCCTGGTCGATGTCGGAGGCCGCGCCGGAGGTCACCTTCTCCTTGCCGAAGATGATCTCCTCGGCGACCCGGCCGCCCATCAGGATGGCCAGCCGCGAGGTCATCTGCTCGTACGACATGGAGAGCTTGTCCCGCTCGGGGAGCTGCATGACCATGCCCAGCGCGCGGCCGCGCGGGATGATGGTGGCCTTGTGCACCGGGTCGGTGGCCGGCACCGACAGCGCCACCAGGGCGTGGCCGCCCTCGTGGTAGGCGGTCAGGGTCTTTTCCTCCTCGGTCATGGCCATGGAGCGGCGCTCGGCGCCCATCATGACCTTGTCCTTGGCGTCCTCGAAGTCGCGCATCATCACCATGCGGCGGTTCTTGCGCGCGGCCATCAGGGCCGCCTCGTTGACCAGGTTCGACAGGTCCGCGCCGGAGAAGCCGGGGGTGCCGCGGGCGATGACCTTGACGTCCACGTCGGCGGCCAGCGGCACGTTCTTCATGTGCACGCGCAGGATCCGCTCGCGGCCGTTGATGTCGGGATTGGGCACCACCACCTGGCGGTCGAAGCGGCCGGGGCGCAGCAGCGCCGGGTCCAGCACGTCGGGCCGGTTGGTGGCGGCGATCAGGATGATCCCCTCGTTGGCCTCGAAGCCGTCCATCTCCACCAGGAGCTGGTTCAGGGTCTGCTCGCGTTCGTCGTTGCCGCCGCCCAGGCCCGCGCCGCGATGGCGGCCCACGGCGTCGATTTCGTCGATGAAGATGATGCAGGGCGCGTTCTTCTTGGCCTGTTCGAACATGTCGCGCACGCGGCTGGCGCCGACGCCCACGAACATCTCCACGAAGTCCGACCCGGAGATGGTGAAGAACGGCACGCCCGCCTCGCCGGCGATGGCGCGGGCCAGCAGCGTCTTGCCGGTGCCGGGCGGGCCGATCAGCAGCGCGCCCTTCGGGATCTTGCCGCCCAGGCGCTGGAACTTCTGCGGGTCCTTCAGGAAGTCGACGATCTCGGCGAGCTCTTCCTTGGCCTCGTCCACGCCGGCCACGTCATCGAAGGTGATGCGGTTCTTTTCTTCGGTCAGCAGCCGGGCCTTGGACTTTCCGAAGCCCATGGCGCCGCGCGCGCCGCCCTGCATCTGGCGCATGAAGAAGATCCACACGCCGATCAGCAGCAGGATCGGCAGGCTCTGCAGCAGGAAGCCCACCAGGGTGAATCCGCCGGCCGGCTTGACCTCGATGTCGGCGCCCTGGCTCTCCAGGCGCTTGACCAGGTCGTCCTGGTTGGTGGGCGTGACCGCGGTGAAGGTCTTGTTGGCGCCGTCGCGCACCTCGACCGCGGAGCCGCGGATCACCGCGGACTTCACCTCGCCGGAGTTCACCTTGCCCAGGAGCTGAGAATAGGTGACCGGGCTGACGCCGGCCGTGCGCGTACCTCCCGTCATCATGCTGTAGAGGCCGATCAGGGCGACCACCAGGACGCCCCAGATGACGAGATTACGCAGGTTCATGGGTCTCTCGAGGTCCGTCTCGGAAGATAACGCTCGCCAGAGATAGGGCGTCTTGCCCCCAATCACCAGCAAGCGGCGTGCCGACGCGACGGAAGATCGCGCCTTGACCACAAAATGAGAAAGGCCGCGCAAGCGCTGCGCGGCCTTTTTTCAGTAGTTCGAATCCGCGCCCAAATTGCGGCGCAGCGTCGCCTTAGCGCGGCGCGGGCTTCTTTGGAGCCGGCAGCAGGCCCTCGCGCTGGGCGCGCTTGCGGGCCAGCTTGCGGGCGCGGCGGACGGCCTCGGCCTTCTGGCGCGCGCGCTTTTCCGAGGGCTTCTCGTAGTGGACGTGGCGCTTCATCTCCCGGAAGGAGCCCTCGCGCTGCATCTTCTTCTTCAGCGCCTTGAGGGCTTGGTCGACATTGTTGTCGCGCACGAAAATCTGAACCAGGGGACTCTCTCCTGCCTGCCGCTCCAGCCGCGGCGGAGCGAATAAATGTCTCTCGCCCGAAGGAGGGCCTTCGGGTTCAGGCGGGGGCAGATAGCAGAGGCGGACGGCGGTGTCCACGGGGAGGTGGCCGATGAGTCCCTCTGCGGGACGTCGAAAGACGCGATGGTTTCGCCGCGCGGCCGGGGAGCGTAAACACCGCCCATGACCGAAACGACCGACTGGGCTTCGGCCGCCGAGCAGCAGGTGCTGGACCAAGCGCTGCGCCTGATCCCGCTCAAGGGCTGGACGCGGGCCATGGCGCTGGAGGCCGGGCGCGGCGCGGGCCTGTCGCCCGGCGAGACCGACCTGTTGATCCCGCACGGACCGGCCGACCTGGCCGCCCTGCTCTCCCGCCGCCACGACGCGGCGGCCCTGGCGGCGCTGCCGGACCCGGCCGCCCTGAAGATCCGCGACAAGATCCGCCGCGCCGTGGAGGCCCGGCTGGACGCGGCCTGCGCCGACGAGGCCAGCGTGCGCCGCTGGACCGGCTTCCTGGCCCTGCCGCCCAACATGGCGCTAGGCGCGCGGTTGCTCTGGGAGAGCGCCGACGTGCTCTGGCGCTGGGCTGGCGACGACGCCACCGACGAGAACCACTACTCCAAGCGCGCGATCCTCTCCGCGATCCTGGCCACGGGGCTGGCGATCCGCCTGACCTCCGGCAAGGCGGCGGCCATGAAGCACGTGGACGCCCGCATCGAGAACGTCATGGCCTTCGAGAAGTGGAAGGCCGGCGTGAAGCCCGCCGACGTGCTCAAGGACGTCGCCACCGCGCTGGGGAAGATCCGCTATCGGTGATCTCGTCTAGAGGGCGAGCGCCGGCGTCGGCGCGGCGGCTCCGAGCGCATGAACGATTGAGATGCGGGTCCCAGGCTGGGTGTCGATCACCTGCACGTCGGCGCCCACCTGCCTGGCCAGCGCCTGGACGATGCTCGTGCCCAGGCCGGCCTTGGCGGGCACGGCGCCCGTGGGCATTCCCACGCCGTCGTCGCTGACCGTCAGCCGCCAATCGGACCCTTGGGTTTCGTAGCCGACCACGATGTGGCCGCCCCGCCCGGCCGGATACGCATGCTTCAGGGCGTTGATCACGAGTTCCGTCACGATCAGGCCCAGGGAGACGGAAGTGTCCGGCGTTGCGGACCCTTCGTCGGCCTTGACGGTCAGCGACAGCATTTCCCGGTCGTGGATCATCGAGGCGCCGATGCTCTCGCACAGCTCGATCAGGTAGGGGCGCAGCGCGACGTCGCCCACGCTGGAGGCGGCGAGTTGACGCTGCAGGGTGGCGACCGACATCACGCGGCTGTGCGCGTCGTAGAGGTAGCCCTGCGTTTCCGCCGACGACACCCGGCGGGCCGTCTGCATCAGGACGCTGGCGATGATCTGCAGGCTGTTGGCGACGCGGTGCTGCAGTTCCTGGAACAACATCGCCTTCTCGCGCAACAGGTCGTCCTTCAGGCGATCGGCGAGGCGCGCGTCCGTGACGTCGGACACGGCGAGCAGAACGCGCACGTTCGCGGCGTCTCCATAGTCGAGCTGATGGGCGGTGATCACCAGCCGGCGCGGCTCGCGCGCCGGCCGCTTCAGGTCCATTTCGTAGGCTTCGAGCTCCACTGCCCGCGACAGGGTGGCCTTAAGGAGCGAGCGAAGTTGCGGCACGTCCCATTCGCCCGCGCCGAGGGCGAAGAGCGAGGTCCCGGCCAGGGTCGCCGGGTCGACCTGGAAGGCGCGCGCGAACGATGTGCTCGCTGCGATCACCACCAGGGCGCCGTCCAGCATCAGGATGGGCGCGTCGGACGACGCCACCAACGCCAGGGCCAGGCTGTCGGCCACCGCGGGAACGATCGGAATGTCGTCGGCCATGTCGGTCCCATGCGCCCGCCGGAGGCTCGCGAAGCGAAAGCCATTCCCGGCGCAAGTTTCTTCAACGGATGTCGGCCCGAAGGGGGAAGTCTTCGAGTTTAGGCTAGAGCTTAGCACGTGCCGCAACGGATGTAGGCGACTATTCCGCGCTAATGGGACTCACGAACAGGCCGCGCGGCGCCGGCGTCGGCAGGGCGTTGAGGGCCTGGAGCGCGTCGAGGGGCTCATCCACAGAGCCGAGATAGATGTATCTGACGGCCATCGCGCGCCACTGGGCGGCAAGTCTCATGAATTCCGACGAAAGCGATTCATCTGGCGCAAGGGCGGCGTTCGCGGCGCACGCGGCGGCTCGGAGATTGCACTCTTCGGCGTTCATCGCTCAGTCGCGTCCCGTCCAGATCAGATAGAGCGCCCGCATTGGTGAATCGTTCCTTCAGCGTGTCACACCGGCCGCGGCGCACCCACAACGCTTCGACGGCGTCGTGTCATCCTCAATGGATCAAGGCGGCGCCGAGGGCCAGCAATCCGAGCATCCCCAGGCCCAGTCCCCCGCAGGCGACGAGCAGCGCGCAGGCCAGCCTGGCGAGGGGGGTTTGACCCCGCCACCACCGGACGGCGCCCGACCGGTTGTGCCGAGGCAGTTCGGCCAGGCTGTGCAACCCGATCCCGTGGACCTGGGTCAAGGCGACCTGGAAGTGCGACCGCCGGTTGGACCGCCGCCTACCCATGCTGGGCGTCCTGCGCGCGGATCGCCGAATACGTCACTTACGATCCTTTTTCAGCCTCGATCCGGGGGCGACGCGGGTCGGCCCGAACTGGACGGTCTTCGTGGGCTCGGAGCGGGGTGGCGGCTCGGAGCCTGGCGGCGCCGGCGGCGGAGGCTTGTTCATCGGAATTCCTGCAGCGCGTTCATGACGGCGGCGCGATTTGCGAGGGCGGGGCCCCATCGCAGCCGGCGACAGACTGTAGATTCCATATGGCACGCTCCCGGCCGCGCGTCTGGGAAGAAGTGCGTCCGCGGTTTCCGAAATGCCGGCGCGGCCCCTGGTCCCGTGCTAGGCTCGCAGTCGCCGTCATGGGTGGAGACACGCCTGCGCCGGCCGGAAAGGTCCATCATGAATCCTTGTGCAGGGCGCGGCGTCCCGGGCCGCCCGGCCCCCGCCGCGCTGGTCGGGTCGTGAGCCTGTTCGGCTGGCTGACGGGGGGCTCCGTCAGCGCCGCCGAGGTTCGAGCCGAAGTCTGGAAGCTGGGAGTCCGTCATCGCGGGGAGCCGTTGCGGGGCGCGCTGCGCGAGCTCGACGCCTGCGCCGTCTTTTCTCACCGCGCCGCGCTCCTGCGGGCGTGCGTCCAACACATCCGCCGCGCCTGACGCCGGCCTCGCGGCCGCCCCTTCAGCGACTGGAAATGCCGCAAGTCGCGCGGTGCTGTTGGGTCTTATCGTTTTCCGCAAACAAAATCGCGATTGCGGCTGAACTCGCGGGCTGTGAGGAAGTTTAACGTCCGAGCAACTTCAGCTCCGGTTCATCAGAATAGCTCCATTGTTCCGCGGTGGCTGAAGACGCCCACGCATTTATTCAACATTCCAACGACAAAATGTCTGCGCCGGACCCCACGGCTGCGATTGTCAAAGTGAGTCACACGTGCCTGCCCACCACAACTATCTCCATCGGACCGATCTGCGCCTCGGTCCGGCGTCGCGCGATGCGTCACGGCCGCGCGCGAGGTACGCCCACTACGAGCTGCACCGGCTTTGGGGGTTCGTCTGGCGGTGGGAAGCGACCTACTGTGGCGATGTGCGCCAGACGGGCCACGCCGCGGGCAAGGCGTTTGCGCGATCCGCGGCGCGGCGATGGCTGCGCCACGCCGGCGATCCTGTCCGCACGGGCGACCGGGCGCGCCTCGCCGCGCCGGCCGGGGCGTCGGCTGGCTAGAGGAGCGCCTCGATCCGCGGGCGGATCGCTTCGGGAGGCGTGGTGGGCGCAAAGCGCTCGACGACGCGGCCTTCGCGGTCGACGAGGAACTTCGTGAAGTTCCATTTGATCGCCCGGCTGCCGAGGAAGCCCCGCGCCTCGTCGGTCAGCCATTTGTACAGGGGATGCGCCGAGGGCCCGTTGACGTCGACCTTGGCGAACAGCGGAAAGCTGACGTCGTAGGTGAGCTTGCAGAAGTTGGCGATCTCGGCGGCGTCGCCAGGCTCCTGCTGGCCGAACTGGTTGCAGGGGAAGCCCAACACCACGAGGCCGCGGCCGGCCAAGTCGTCGTGCAGCGCCTCGAGCCCCTCGTACTGAGGGGTGAAGCCGCACTTGCTGGCGGTGTTGACGATCAGCAGCACCTTGCCCTGGTAGTCGGCGAGCGAGACCTCCTTGCCCGTAATGTCCGAGGCGGAAAAATCATAGACGGTCGCCATGGATCAGCCTCCCGGGCGCCGCTGGCCGCCGAAGCGCGGCGCGGACCTGCGGCGACAGTAGACCACTTGGAGCTGGTCTACGCCTGTCCCTTCGAGCGCCCGGGGAAGCTCACGCTGCGCTCGTGACGGGCGACGCTGTTCGGCCTTGCGAAGCCTCAACGCTGCGTCTGGGCGATGGCGGCGACGTTGACGGAGCCGATCGGGCCGTCCTCGTCGTAGAGCCAGCATTCCCCAACGGCGACGCCGCCCTGCGCCTGATGCCTGACCAGTTCGAACCCGATCCACTCGGTCCTCGGCAGTCGGTGGATGTAGAGGGTGAAGTCGCTGTTCACGAAATCGATCCCGCTCTCGCTGCTGTTGGCCAGCGGGCTCGCGAAGTCCGCCGCGGCCGCCAGGCGGGTGAACGGGGTGAGGGCCTCGCCCGCGACGAAGTCCCGCGTCTCCCGCACCCAGGCCTGGCGCGCCGCGATGGGCGAGAGCGGGCCCAGGACCGGCGGGTTGCCCGAGGCCCGGGCGGGGGCGTCGTCCCAGGCGCGCGGCGCCCGCTGGGACCCGGCGGGGATCGGGCGAACCTCCCAATACCGGTTGCGCCCGTCGGTGGGCAGGGCCAGCGGCGCCGCCGCCGTCCAGTCGGGAGACTGCCAGGTCGGGTTGGCCGGGTTCTGCGATGTCCGCAGGAACTGGCAGGTGGCCCGCGCGACCACCACGTCGCCGCAGATGAACTCCGCGTCGGCCACCTTGAGCCGGCCGCCCAGCCGCACGGCCCGGGTTTCGATGCGCACCGGCGCGCTGGGCGCCAGCCGGAAGAGGTCGACGGTGAAACGGGCGGGCACGAAGCCCTCTTCGCCGAACACCCGCTCCAGTTCGAATCCGAGCAGCCCGCCGATGACGCGTCCGTTCAGGGTGCCGGGCCCCCAGTATCCGAGGCTCGCCTGCGTCGGAAGGTAACGGTCGCCCTCGCGAACGAAAAACGGCGGCGGGTTCGACATCGGCGCAAAACATCTCTGAAGGAATTGAAGGACAAGGCGGGCGTCCGCCGCGCCTGCGTCGGCGGCCGCCGGGGCGCGGCTAGAGCGGCCGCAGCCTGTTGACGTGGCCCATCTTGCGGCCCGGCTTGATGTCGCGCTTGCCGTAGAGGTGCAGGCGCGAGTCGGGCTCGGCGGCGTAGCGCAGCCATTCGCCGGCGTCCTCGCCCAAGAGGTTGATCATCTCGACGCTGCAAGAGGGTTGCGTGGGCCCGAGCGGCCAGCCGGCGACGGCGCGGATGTGCTGTTCGAACTGGTCGACCGCGCAGCCGTCCTGGGTCCAGTGGCCGGTGTTGTGGACGCGGGGCGCGATCTCGTTGACCAGCAGGCTCCCGTCGCGCAGCTCGAACAGCTCGACGCCCAGGACGCCCACATAGTCCAGGCCGGTGAGGATCTGGGCGGCGATCCGCTCGGCGTGGTCCAGCAGCCCCGGCTGGGCGCGGGCCGGCGCCAGGCTGCGGCGCAGGACGCCGCCGGCGTGGTGGTTCTCCGACAGCGGATAGATGGCCAGGGCCCCGTCGCGGCCCCGGGCGCAGATGATGGAGAGCTCGCGCACAAAGTCGGCCTGCGCCTCGACGATCACCGGCACGTCGCCCAGCGCCTTGAACGCCGCCTCGGCGTCGGACGCGTGTTCCACCCATCGCTGGCCCTTGCCGTCGTAGCCCTCGCGGCGGGTCTTCATCAGCGCCGGCGCGCCGATCTTCGCCACCGCCTCGCGTGCGGTCTTGGCGCTGTCGGCCGCGACGAACGCGACGGTGGCGACGCCGTTCTCGTTGAGGAAGGTCTTCTCGGCCAGGCGGTCCTGCGCCACGGCGAGCGCGCGCGGGCCGGGGGCGACGGGGGCGCCCAGGCCCGCCAGGCGGTCCACAGCCGCGGCGGGCACGTTCTCGAACTCATAGGTGACGACGGCCGCCCGCGCGGCCAGTGCGACGAGCGCCTCGGGATCGTCGTAGGCGGCGGTGATGACGTGGGCCGCGACCCGGGCGGCGGGCGCGTCCGCCTCGGGCTCGAGGATCGCCGTGTCGAAGCCCAGGCGCGCGGCGGCCTGGGCCAGCATCCGTCCGAGCTGGCCGCCGCCGAGGATGCCGATGGTGGAGCCGGGGGTGAGCGGCCAGGCGGTCATGGGGTCAATCCTCGACAGTCTCCGGCACCGACGCCGTCTGGCGGGCGCGGAACTCGGCCACGCGCTTGGCCAGCGCGGGATCGGACAGCGCCAGGATTTGGGCCGCCAAAAGGCCAGCGTTGCGCGCGCCGGGCTCGCCGATGGCCAGGGCGCCCACCGGAATCCCGGCGGGCATCTGCACGATGGAGTACAGCGAGTCCTGTCCCTTCAGGGCCTTGGACTCCACCGGCACGCCCAGCACCGGCAGGGTGGTGAGGGCGGCGGTCATGCCGGGCAGGTGCGCCGCGCCCCCGGCGCCGGCGATGATCACCTTGACGCCGGCGGCTTCCGCGCCCTTTGCGAAGGCCACCATGCGGTCGACGGTGCGGTGGGCGGAGATCACCTTGGCCTCGTAGGCCACGCCCAGGGCGTCGAGGCTCTCGGCGGCGCAGCGCAGGGTCGGCCAGTCCGAACGGCTGCCCATGATGATGGCGACAGGCGCGGCTTTCGCGCTCAAGCTTGCACCATCGGCCTTTGCCCCCTGCGGCGGAAAGGCGCGGAGTATAGGCGCCGGCCTTGCGCCTGCAACCGACCACCGTAACAATTCGAACGCCCGACGCTGGGCAGGGGTGATTCCCGCCATGAAGATCACCGGGGCGCGCACGGAGCCCTTTTCCGACAATCGCCGCCGGGCGCTGACCCACGCGGGCGCGCAGGCTGTCGCCACCACCGCGCCGGCGGACAGCGCCGGCTTCCTGGGGCTGACGGCTGTCGACCTGACGCCGCCGGTGCAACAGGCGCTGGCGACTCTGCTCAGCGAGATCGAGGACCTGCGCGGCGAGGTCGGGCGGCTGAAGGCGCGGCTGACGGAGGCCGAGGGCCTTGCCGACCGCGACGCCCTGACCCCGGTGCTGAACCGCCGCGCCATGATGCGCGAGCTCAACCGCATCCGCACCTTCTGCCAGCGCTACGGGTCCCCCGCGAGCCTGATCTATTTCGACCTGGACGGGTTCAAGGCCGTCAACGACCGCTTCGGCCATGCGGCGGGCGACGCGGCCCTGCAGGCGGTGGCCGGGCGTCTGGCCGGCCAGGTGCGCGAGAGCGACATCGTGGGCCGCATGGGCGGCGACGAGTTCGCGGTGATCCTGGTGCAGGCCGACGCGGCCACGGCCCAGGCGAAGGCCCAGTCCCTGGCGCGGGTGGTGGAGAGCGCGCCGGTGCAGTTCGGCGACTGGTCGGCGCCGCTGCACGTCTCCTATGGCGTCGCCGAAATCGCGCCCAACGCCGAGCCCGAGGCCATCGTGGCCGCTGCCGACGCGGCGATGTTCGCGCAGAAGCGGGCGGCGCGGAAAGCCCCGAACCTTTAAGCGATGATGTCAGGCGTGAGCTGATCCTGCAGGCGGGCGATCTCGTCCTTCAGGGCGAGCTTCTTGCGCTTCAAACGCCCGATCACCAGCATGTCGGGGAGCGTCGAGCCCGCCAGCGCCTGGATGGCGGCGTCCAGGTCCGCGTGGTCCTGGGTCAGCGCCACGAGGCGCGCCCGCAGGTCATGCTCCCATTTCACGTCGTCCTGCTTGTCCATGTACGCCTGCGACCCAAACCCCGGTCGCCGATCATGCAGAGCCTCGCCGGTGGAGAGCAAGCCCACATCGATGGCGTCGGCCAGCACGCGCAGGGCGTCGTCGGGGGCGGTGCGACCCCAGGCCAGCGCCGCGCCGCGCAGAGACTCCAGCGTCGAGACCGCGGCGCGCCGGGCGCTGGTGCGCGCCTCCAGGGTCTCCATCAGCAGGCGTTCGGCGGCGAACTCCGCCTCGCGGATGGTCTCGCGCAGCGCCTCGCGGCGGTCGTCGTCCATCGGCGGGGCGGGAAGCACCAGGTTGCGCCGCGCCGCGCGCAGCGGCGCCACCGCGACGGACTCCCAGCTACGGGCCGCGTCGGCGGCGGCGCGCAGGGCCGCGGGATCGCTGGTCTGAGCCCACACCGCCCACAGCAGGAACGGCACGTTCTGGCCGTGGCGGTCCTGCAGGTCGAGGCAGGCGTCGGCCACGCCGGGATGCGCATAGGTCTCCAGCACCCACTCCCACAGCGACATGGTCAGGCCCCTTCGCTCACCGGGCCCACGTCGCGGCCCCAGCGCTTCACCGGGCTCCAGGACAGGCCGAAGAGGTCCAGCGCCCGGCCGACCGACTGGTCGACCATCTCGGCCAGGGTCTGCGGCTTGGCGTAGAAGGCGGGCAGCGGCGGGGCGATCACCGCGCCCATCTCCGCAAGTTTCACCATCGTGCGCAGGTGCCCCAGGTGCAGTGGCGTCTCGCGCACCATCAGCACCAGGGGTCGGCGCTCCTTCAGCGTGACGTCGGCCGCCCGGGTCATCAGCGACGAGGTGACGCCGGTGGCGATCTCGCTCATCGAGCGGACCGAGCAGGGGGCGATGATCATGCCCAGGGTGTGGAAGGATCCGGAGGCGATCGAGGCGCCCACGTCGCCGACGCGGTGGCTCACGTCGGCGCGGG
>Ga0068859_100004041_pt1 | contig 14958 bp, 15 predicted proteins | sample KBSSwiS22_FD_66585 | JGI IMG/M metagenome (GOLD analysis project Ga0068859, IMG submission 66585) | Switchgrass rhizosphere microbial communities from Kellogg Biological Station, Michigan, USA - KBS Switchgrass S2-2 | ecosystem: Host-associated > Plants > Roots > Rhizosphere > Soil ...
AAGTCTCTTCACCGGGTCTGGATCGCAAGCTGGTCAAGGATTCTGACTACACTCGCTTTGAAGGAAAGCTGGCGAAAGTTCAGACGCGGATCCCGCTCCAAAACCAGAAAACCTTCAAGGGAAGACTCCGTGGTCTCCAGGACGGCAAGCTCCTTCTGGAGCTGCCGAAAGGCAAGGTCATGGAGATTCCGCTGGATGTTGTTCAGGAATCCCGGTTGGAATTCGACTGGGAGGAAGAGAAAGCGCGGCGTAAAGGGGAATAGCGAATGTCGAATCTGCTTTTTCAGACAATCGATCAGATCAGCAGGGAAAAGGGAATCGACCCGCAGATAGTGATCCACGCGATCGAAGACGCGATCGTGGTCGCCTCCCGCAAGTATTTCAAATCCAACGAAGAACTACGTGGCCGTATCAATCCCGACACGGGTGAGATCGATGTCTATGCGTTGCGCAAAGTCGTCGAGGAAGTTACGAACCCCGTGCGCGAGATCTCCGTTGACGAAGCCCGCCGCGTCAAGCCCGACGCCCAGATGGAAGAGGAAATCGAATTCCTGAAGCCGACGGTCGGCCTTGGCCGAATCGCAGCACAACTGGCAAAGCAGGTCATTTTTCAAAAGGTCCGGGAAGCTGAACGCGAAAGTGTTTACGCCGAGTACCACAAGCACGTCGGCGAAGTCGTCAACTGCGTGGTGAAGCGTTTCGAGAACGGCGACATCATTGTGGAACTCGGCAAGACCGAGGGCCGTCTGGGTAAACGCGACCAGTCTAAACTGGAAAGCTTCGCGCCCAACGAACGCATCCGCGTCGTCATCACGAAGGTGGACAAGACGGCCAAAGGTCCTCAGGTCATGGTGTCTCGCACGGACCCCGCTCTGGTGCAGCATCTCTTCCAGACGGAGGTTCCCGAAATCTATGACGGGACCGTTCAGATTCGAAGCATCGCGCGCGAAGCGGGAGAACGCACGAAGATCGCAGTGACATCGCGCGAACGCGACGTCGATCCCGTGGGCGCCTGCGTCGGCATGAAAGGAACGCGCGTGCAGTCGATCATCCGGGAACTTCGAGGCGAGAAGATCGACATCATCCAGTGGAATGAAGACGTCGTCGCGTTTGCGACCAACTCCATCAGTCCCGCAAAGGTGAGCCGCGTTTCGATCCTCGATTCCACCGAGAAGATCATGGAGATGGTGGTTGAAGACAGTCAGCTTTCACTCGCTATTGGAAAGAAGGGCCAGAACGTCCGGCTGGCATCGAAGCTGATCGGATGGCGCATCGACATCAAGAGCGAGGAAGAAAAGCGGGCGGAGATCGAAAACCAGATCAGCCAGATGCAGGAAGCGGTGCCGACTCCGATCGAGAACATGCCCGGAATCACCCCGGCGCTTGTTCAGAAGCTTGCGGCATCCGGCATTGCGACGATTGAGCAACTGGCGGATCTGTCCCCGGAAGATCTGGAGAACATTCCGGGCATCGGTTCAAAGACAGTGGAAAAGATCAAGGATGTCCTGTCCGAGTATTACGCGCAGCTTCCCTCCTATCAGGATGTCCTGGAGCGCGCCGCTGCGGAACATATGTTTTCGAAGAGCGTCGACGAACCAGCCGAAGAGACTTCGGAAGCGGCGGCCGATGAAACAGCAAACGCTCCAGGGGAATAGAATAAGAGGTAGAAAAAGCGATTCATGGCAAAGAAACTTCGAGTCTATGAGCTCGCGCGCGAGCTAAACCTCGACAACTCCGAAGTCATTCGTGAGCTGCAACACATGGGTGTGCCCGTGACGTCGCACTCCAACACCGTCGAGGACCGGCTGGCGGATACTCTTCGAAAGAGGCTCCGCACCGAAGTCGTTGAAGTTGCTGCGCCGCCCGTCGTCGAGGAAGTTGTCGCGAAAGAGCCGCCGAAGGAAGCTGCTGAGATCGCGCCGATCGCGATCCCGGAGAAGGAAGAACCAAAGGAACAGGCACCTCCACCGCCACCCGCTCCGAAAATCGAAGCGAAGCCGGTCGAGGTAGAACCGGAGCCCAAGGCGCCTCCGAAGCCTGCAACGCCTCCGCCCGCAGCGGTGCCGCCACCCGTCGTGACTCCGCCGCCGGCATACCCTGCACCAGAAGCCAGGGCAGTTCCGAAACCGCCGGCACCCGTTGCGCCACCAACACCGCCACCGCCCGCACCCGTTCCGGTTCCACCACCACCGTCGGTTCGACGGCAGGAGCCACGCGGTGTTCGGTTTGTTGAGCCGAAACAGATCGTGAGCCCCATTGTGTCGCTGCCGGGCGAGAAGAAGCCGACCGCGCCGCCGCCTCAAGCTGCTTCCCATGAAGAGCGGAAGACCATGCAGCAACTCGCACAGGAAAGACTGCGACAGCAGAACAGACTTCCGGTTCAGCCGCCTCCACGACGACCCGGAGAGCCGCCTCGGCCCCCACTTGGGCAGAGACCCGGCATGCCTCCGCGACCCGACGCTGCCCGAGGTACGGCTCCGTCCAAGCCCGGTGGACCAGGTGCACCGGCAACCGCGCCGCCCGAACGGCGGATGAGCCCGCTCGATCGTTATCAACAACGCTACGAGCGCCATATAGAAAAGAAGCTTGCTCCGGCGGCCCCGCGTCCTCAACCCCGCGTGGAAGCTCCAAGAGATTTCAGGAAGGTGACTTTGACCGAAGGTATTACGGTCGGTGAACTCGCAGAGAAACTCGACGTCAAGATGACCGACATGATCAAGAAGCTGATGGAGCGAGGTATCTTCGCCTCCAAGAATCATTCTCTCGACCGCGAAATGGCCACGCAGATCTCGAGGGAGTTCAACGCCGAAGCCGATTTCGTGACGTTTGAAGAAAGCGTCATGCTCGATCACGTTGAGGTCAGCGCTCCGGAGAATCTGCTGCCGCGGCCTCCTGTCGTCACGATCATGGGCCACGTTGACCACGGAAAGACGTCGCTGCTGGATGCGATTCGCAAGAGTCGCGTCACAGAGTCGGAGCATGGCGGCATCACCCAGCACATCGGCGCCTATCAGGTGAAGGTGAAAGACCGCAAGGTCACGTTCCTCGACACGCCCGGTCACGAAGCATTCACATTGATGCGAGCCCGCGGCGCGCGCGTCACCGATATCGTCGTGCTGGTCGTCGCCGCGGATGACGGCGTCATGCCTCAAACGATCGAATCCATCAATCACACGCGGGCGGCGAAAGTTCCTTTTGTTGTCGCGATCAACAAGATCGACAAACCGGGTGTGAACCTGGAGCGCGTCAAACGAGAACTCTCGGATCAGGGCCTGCTTGCGGAAGACTGGGGCGGCGAAACCGTCACGGTCGAGGTATCCGCCAAGACCGGAAAGAATCTCGACCTGCTTCTCGAAATGATTGCGCTGGTAGCGGACATCCAGAACCTCAAAGCGGATCCCAATCTGCCGGCATCGGGTGTCGTGCTCGAAGCCAAGATCGACAAGGGCCGCGGAAACGTCGCAACCGTGCTTGTCCAGAATGGAACATTGAAGGTCGGCGACAACTTCGTTGCCGGCGCGGTGTACGGCAAGGTGCGCGCCATGTTCGACGAGCATAGCGAAGCGGTGAAGGAAGCCGGCCCATCAACTCCGGTCGAAGTCCTCGGACTCCAGGGCATGCCGCTGGCCGGTGATTCCTTCCAGAGCGTGGACGATGAAAAGGCCCGACAGGTTTCTCAATACCGCCAGGAAAAATTGCGCGAGACCGCAATGGCGAAAACCTCACGACTCACGCTCGATCAGCTGCACCGGCAGCTGGCTGAAGGTGAAACGAAGGAAGTCGCCATCGTTCTCAAGTGCGACGTCCAGGGCTCGCAGGAAGCTCTCAGCGAAATGCTGAGCAAGCTCAGCACCGACAAAGTTAAGGTGCGCATTCTCCATTCGAGCGTCGGCGCCATCACGGAAACCGACGTCCTGCTGGCAGCCGCATCAAACGCAATCATCGTGGGCTTCAACGTCCGGCCGGAACGCAAAGCTGCGGAGCTGGCCGCACGCGAAAAGGTGGACATCCGGCTCCATACGATCATCTATAACGTCGTTGACGAGATTAAGCGCGCGATGACCGGCATGCTCGAGCCGATCATCAGGGAAACCCGGCTCGGCTCCGCGGAAGTTCGCAATACGTTCCGCGTGCCCAAGGTGGGTACGATTGCCGGCAGCTACGTCACCGACGGCAAGATCACGCGAAGCTCACAACTTCGTCTTCTGCGCGACAACGTGGTGATCTACGAAGGAAAGATCGCCTCCCTGAAGCGATTCAAGGATGACGTGTCGGAAGTCACACGCGGCTACGAGTGCGGTATCGGAATTCAGAATTTCAATGATCTGAAAGTCGGGGACATCATCGAAGCGTTCATTACGGAACGCATCGTCGAAGAATCAGCGTAAGATCGGTGCCTGGCCACCTGGTTCCTATTTTTCTCGGGAAATGGATCAAGGTTCTGCAAATCTCCGGCGGAAAAAATAGGAACCAGGTGGCCAGGCACCGATTACCGAAGCCGCGGATCCCATGGTAACGATTGCGCTTCTCACCCTCGAGATTCACATTCCTCACGCGCAGTCCCTCAAGGACAAGCGCATGGTCGTGCGTCGGCTGAAAGATCGCCTTCGCTCCAAGTTCAACGTCTCCGTGTCTGAGACCGATCATCAGGACCTGTGGCAGCGCGCGACGATCAGCGTCGCAACGGTGGGTTCCGACGAGGCATACGCACGCCAGACATTGCAGCTGTCGCTCGAGGAATCGGAGCGCAGTGCACCGGAATGCGTCGTTCAGGGTAATATCGAGATCGTATAGCTATGCAGGGCAGACGCGTCGATCGGATTGAAGAACAACTGAGAATTGAATTGAGCCAGATCCTCGAGCGCGAGGTTCAGGATCCACGTGTCCGGCTCGTAACCGTAACGCACGTCAAAGTGTCGCCCGACCTCCGCCATGCCCGCGTGTTTGTCAGCTCTCTGGGTGGCAACGAAGAGCGAAAGAAAGTCCTTCAAGGTCTGAAGTCTGCGGCGGGTTATGCTCGCCGGTCGCTCGGACAGCGACTGCACCACCTGCGGAGAATTCCCGAACTCACTTTCGACTACGACGATACGCTCGAGAGGGAAACGCGTATCGAACAGTTGCTGGATCAGATCAAGACGGAACACGAATAAGTTCGGGGCCAGACCCCACACTCGCGGAAGAAATGGAACCTGACGACAAAATTATCATCCGTCTGCTTGAAGAAAGAGATCTCGCGGTCGCGGATCGCATTGTGCGTCTGGCATTCGGTTCCTTCATCGGCCTGCCCGAACCCGAGAAGTTCATGGGTGATGCCGGATACGTGCAAAGCCGTTGGCGGACAGATCCTGCCGCCGCCTTCGCGGCGGAAGTTGACGGCGCCATTGCCGGATCCAACTTCGCGACCACATGGGGTAGTGTAGGTTTCTTCGGCCCGTTGACGATTCGCCCGGATCTCTGGGATCGAGGTGTCGGGAAGCGGCTGATGGAACCCGTGATTGCGTTGTTCGCAGAACGCACCGTCCGTCATGCCGGCTTGTTCACATTTGCGCAGAGTCAAAAGCATGTCGGCCTGTATCAGAAGTTTGGATTCTGGCCGCGATTTCTGACAGTCATACAGTCGAAGCCCGTTCAGAAACAAGCGAGCGGTGGGATCCAGTGGTCTGTGTTTTCGACCGCCGGTGACGCGACACAGGAGTCTCATCTGAACGCATGCCGCGCGTTGACCAACGAAATCTATGAGGGTCTGGATCCAACACGGGAAGTTCGAGCTGTCTGCGAACAGAAACTCGGCGAGACGGTCCTGGTATGGAATGATTCCAAATTAGCCGCGTTCGCGATCTGCCACTTCGGCGCAGGCACCGAGGCGGGTAGTGGAACGTGTTACATCAAGTTCGGCGCCGTGCGCCCGGGCACTCGCGCGGAGGAAACGTTTGACGAACTGCTGATTGCCTGCGAGACGATCGCACTTCAAACGGGATTGACCCGGATTGTGGGTGGCGTGAACACGGCCCGCCACGAAGCCTACCAGAGGATGCTCGCGAACGGATTTCGAACTGACATGCAGGGCGTCGCCATGCAGCGGCCAAATGAAGCGGGATACAACAGGCCAGGTGTTTATCTCATCGATGACTGGCGGTGAATCGGGGCCAGACTACTCGGTTCCTATTTTTCCGCTACCTCCATTGAGAACTGCGAAAGTGATTGGACGTCCATACCTGATGAGTTGCTACTGCACCGGCAACCCCGGCGGAGTTCTTCAAGCGCTTCCTTGCTGATCAACTGGTACGAGCCGACGTCGTACCGCACTTGTGGCGGCTGTCCCAAAGAAGTCTGCACGTAGACTCGCTGCCATCCGCGATTCATGTCGCGCCGAAACGTCAGGCTCGTAAACGTCACAAGCGCACCCCAACGGGAGTCCCCGTATTCGATGAAATCATCCGCGGTGAACGGCGCAACCTCTGGGTATTCTCGTGCAAGAAATTTGTTCGCGATCGCGAGGGTCTGAACAACGCGTTCTTTGCCTGCTTGCTTTTCCGCGACCAATCGCTGGAGCCGCTTTCCGACCTGTCGGATCTGATCGCTCGGTTCGAGTTCTCTACGCCAATCGATGAAAGATTCGTGTCCGTGGTCGGCAGTTTGAATTCGCCCATACTTGAATTCACCATGAGCAAGCGCCATGCTCAGCATTCCGAGTTCCGGCTCCAGCGGCTTGAAGCTCCCTGAAGAATCCAGACCAAAAAACTGCTGTTCCTCGATGATGAAGTGCAGCAAGTCCTGCAGTTCAGCTGGAGTTAGTTTTCCCTCGAAAGCTGCCGGTTCGCCGCCTGGATTGACTTGCCCGACGGTCCTGAAGCTACCGTCCGCACGAACCGTGAGAAACGGCTCCTGATGTTTGAACTGCGCATATGGGTTTGCGGTGCGATCTTCCATCAGGATGACGACGGCAGATGGATCTGCAGGAAGGCGTATAGGTGTTCTCACCTGAGCCGCGAGTTGTACGGCAACAACGTTGCAGACCGTAGCCACGACCAGCAACGTAAGGTATTTCGGACTCATGCCATCGATACGCTACAGGGCGGCGCTCAGTTACGGGCGGCTGCGGGGATTGCCGGGATAATTCCGTCAACGTCACCGAAACTCCTTTTTATTGTCAGGCCTCCGACACCAGATGAGACTTGGCGCAGGAGGTGGTGGAAATGCCTGCAAGAAGCATCCCATTCCGAGCCGTGATGGCCGGCTTCGCGACCGCCATTGTCCTCATTTCTTGTGGAGACAGGACTCCAGCAGGGTCGGAGACCGTGATCAGTGACCCGACAGAGAGCTTGCCCGCGAAATTCAAAGCTCAAAACCCCGTGCCCAGGCCCGACTTCAGTGCAGCAGCGCAATCGGCCGCATTTCAGCAGGCGATCCAGGACGCCGCCACGCTGCTCGAAGGTCATCCGCAACCATTGCGCACCGAGTCTGAAAATGAACTTGTAGCGGGTGGAGTCGCATTCGAAGTCCCGGAAGGAAAGATTGAGGCTCTCCTCCGCCAGGCGCATACCGATTTCCTGGCGAGAGGCTTTTACCTGTTTCGCTTTCAGCAGAACTTCAAGATCAACGGACGGCCCGACAAAGTGGGGCTGTTGCCGACGGCGGATCCTTATTCGGTCATGGCGGTCATGGAAACGAACGGCAACAACTACAACATCGGCACGGATGGCGTCATCGCCTGGATGATGGAGTTGCAGCAGGAACAACCCTTCATCGTGACGGGAATTGGCTTCGACTACATGGAAGGCCACTTCACGGGACCTGTCAAGGATCCGCAGGCGCTAGCCAAACGCATGTATCAATTCTGTCCGGACATTGTGGACCAGGGCACCGGCAGCGTTGACGGCCTCGCCCGCGAACTTGGGCACGGCAACCTTTACTTCTGGTGGGACTGATTGAGAATCGACGCGAAATGAGGTAGTACTCACTCGCGATGATTCGGCACCAACTCCCCAGCGAGATCGAAGAGTTCCGGGACTCGCGCTGGCAGCGTGACGAGCAGAGCCGTGTCCAGACAGCGATCCAGGCTGAACGTTTTATCGAGCGAACCGGCTTTGCCTCTTGCCTGCTGGATTCGCGTCAGACAGGTCCTTCGCTCTACATCGCGGTCTGTGGCCGGCGCGATGCGGTACTTCCTCGAAATGTTCAGAAAGATCCGGAAACTTCACAGACCTGGGACCTGAAGGACGAGTTGCTGCGCCGCGGCAAGGTCTTCTACGGGAAATTGTGCCGAGGCAAGGCCACATTCGTTGCTCCGCGCATGATTCCGCACTGGAATGCCCTCTGGGGCATAAACCGAAAGCAGGAAAAGAGCCTCAGCGTTCCGGCCCGCGCGATCTTGCGTGTTCTACGAAAAGAGTGGGAAATGGGCACCGCAGATCTCCGCGCTGAGTCCGGGGTGCTTGACCGTAAGGAGTTCACCCGCGCTATCGATGAACTGCAGGCCACGCTTTTGGTCGTGCCGACCGAGGTGGTCTATGAGCCCAAGTTCACCTACCTTTGGGGGCTGGCTGAAGAGCGCTTCCCGGAGCAACTGTCTCAGAAAATCGATAGAGCAACCGCGTTGCGCGAAGTTGCGCGATGCTTCCTTGATTGCGCCGGGCTTACGGTACCGGGCGAACTGGCCCGAATTACCGGGCTGTCGCGTCCTGATGCGGGGCTCGGAAATCGGGCCCTCGTGAAAGAAGGGCATGCTGTGATGCTGTCGCAAGGCACCTATCGACTGGCGAGCCTGGACCTCGTACGATGATCTGACTCATGCAGCCAGAGGAGACGTGACTCAGCGCGCGCGCCTGCGCACAAACATGTGCGACGCGCGTTCTCCCGCAACGGACTTCTCGCATTCATAGCCGAGCGAAGGCATATCGATGCCATTGAGGAGGTTTTCGCCGGAACCGAGCAAGACAGGCCGCATGGCGAGGTGCAGCTCGTCAATCAGGCCGGCCTGCAAATACTGCCGAATAGTCGAAACGCCTCCACCGAGGCGAACGTCGCGTCCACCCGCCGCAGCCTTGGCCTGCTCGAGCGCGGCCTGAATGCCTTCTGTGACGAATCGAAACTCCGTGCCTCCGGCCATTTTCAGTGGGGTCCGCGGGTAATGAGTCAGGACGAATACAGGAGTGTGATAGGGCGGCTCCTCGCCCCACCAGCCTTTCCAACTCTCGTCCGGCCACGGGCCTCGGATGGGACCGAACATGTTCCGACCAAGGATCCAGGCGCCGAATCCGGCAAAGCCCAACTCGGCAATTTCATTATCGATGCCGGTTTCGCCATCCCCTTGTCCGTGCATCTTCGTCCAGACGCGAGTGTGAAGAAACCAGTCCATCAACTCCATGCCACGGACACCAAGCGGATTCTTAAGATCCTGATTGGGCCCTGCACCGTAACCGTCCAGGGAGATCCCAAAGCTGCGTACGAGAAGTTTCGACATGATGGCTCCCTAATTAATGCTGCGTTTCAGGTAAATGTCGATTCTCATGATGTCCTCCCTGTTCTCCTCACTTTACTGGAGTTTGTAGCCGTGATCATCCAAACTAGGCGCCAAGTCGAGGAATCAGTGGGAGGTGTTCGTGAAAGCTGTCGTTTTTCTTGCGCTGACACTGCTGGCATCCGGATGTCTGGACGCCGAAACTTACGAAGTGCGCATCTTGCGCGAACAAGGGGATCCTGCAGTTGTGACTTTCGAGTACGCCAATATCTACTCCCACGAGACCACGGCGACCGGAGTGCGTGAAGACTTCGACGAACTGTTAAAAATGTGGCAGGGCGAGAATCTGCTGAAAGAGATGAAAGATGGCGGGATTCTCGTGAAAAACCGCGAACTCTTTATCCGGGACGGCAAGATCATGGGACGTCTAACGGGAATCGCGAGCGATCTTGGCGCAGTCGAGGACATCTCCATGGATGGTTCCCAGATCCGATACAAGGCGGACAAGGCGTGGGTGATTGTCGAAACAAATGGACGAGTCCTGAAGACCTCGGAGGGTGAATCCGCTGCGTGGCCCAAAGAAACCACAGACATGCGCGTCACACTCCGCAATTCTGATTCTAAGGAGTCCTCCCGAAGCGGTCAGGCTGCGATTCTGAAACTCTTCTCGGATTACCAGGCTTCAAGGAAGTAGAGCGTTTACGCCCAGCAAAATGGAACTCTGGTGAACGAGCAACCGCGAACGTGGACGGGAATCGAATTCAGCTCTCACAAGACTTCACCCGAGCGAATGTGTGTCCCGCTTGTCTGAGGCAATCGATGCCGAACGTATGGGCGTGCTTTATTTTGAAACCTGGCGGGGATCGAAGTCCGTGCTCGGCGAGGTCAGCGAATCCTCGTTGCATCTTCGAAAGCGCATTCGATACAAGAACTCCTTCCAGACCTTTCTGACAGCGACGATGAAACCAACGGCAGACGGAACCTGCATTGAAGGTAAGTTTGCAATGAACCTCATCGTGCGGACAGCGATGTTTATCTGGTTCGCATTCGTGATCACATTCATGTGGAGCTTCGTGAGAGCGATGGGCCAGCTCCTGGTCAACTCAGGAGGCCACAACGAAGTCGACTGGATGAGCATAGTCGTTCCTCCGGGCATGCTGGCGGCCGGGTTGACCGTTGTAGCTGTTGGTAGATACTTCGCGCGGAATGAGGCGCAATTCCTGAAAGACTTCCTGATCCAGACTCTCGATGCGCAGCCGGAAGAAGAGAACACTTGAGATTCGGGATCAGGCCCAGAACTCGCTACCGATACAACCGCAGATTGTTATAGGCCGATTCGATGGTGGGCGCTCGCCGCTGGAGATAGCCCGACCAGTTCTTGTATTTCTCCAGCAGGATGCTCTGTTGCAGTTCGGCGACGCTCTTCCCCTGAGCCATTCCTGCCGACACCAAAGCGACAAGTTCCTCGAAGAACTCGCGATTGGCGGTTACATCTGCCTTCGTCGCCAGTGCGCCGTGCCCGCCGGCGAAGATGTCGAAGTCCAGTGCTTCGACAGTGCGATAGGAACGGATCCACTCCGAGAGAGGACTTCCATCAAACGGACCGCAGGCGCTCGGAAACGATAATGGACTGTCTGTGGCGCGAAGAGCCACATCACTGATGAACTCTGTTGCAAAGACAACTTTCTCCGCTGGAAAGTACAGAACAGTCGCGTCGTCGGAGTGATTCTTTCCCGGAAAGATCAACTGGACGGTCTTGCCGCCGAGCGTGAGGGTCATACGTTGGGAGTAGAGAATATCCGGCTTGCGAATATCGGTCTGGAGTTCCGCGGGAGTCAGCGATCCATCCCCGTTGCGATCGGCTGTCCGGAAAAATTGGGCGGGCATGCCGCATCGGTTGTTGTTGTTCACGAGGGGATCAACGATCTCATTCAGCTCGAAGCGTCCGTTGTTATTCCGGTCGAGCATGTCGCCCGGCATCTGCGGAATGCGCCCATCCATGTTTCGCGCCACGCCTTCCTGCGCAACAAACTTCGCCGTGTCGGCAAACACCGCGCCGCCTTCGATGTGATCCCAATGGCTGTGGCTGTAGATCACGTATCGAACGGGCACCTTGAATCGCTCGGCAAACTGTTCCTTCATCCACGTTGCAAACGCCGTGTTGATGGGATCCGCGAGGATAATGCCTTCCGGAGTGACCATGAACAATGAGAAGTAGTTGTTGTTCTGCGCGCGATAGATGTCGCCTTTGACTTGAACAATCGCTCGCGGCGGCGCGCCGCGCTGTTGTGCGGTAATTGCCACGGCCAAAAGCGAAAGCATCAGGATGGAGATCAGAAGGTTTCTTTTCACGGCGGGATTATATCCAAATTCGCAAACCTGCCAGCCGCGCAGGGATGCGTCCTTTCTGTGAATACCTCTTTTGCCGGACGGCAAATTGCGTTTAGGATGCCGCCGGCCATTCGTGAAAGGGTCCCATTTAGCTACTTCTTCTGAGGGAGTTCCTGTTGATGACAACGTTGCGATTCGGTTTTTCGATCTTCCTTCTTCCGCTTCTGATCGTCGTAGCTCTGCATGCTCCTGCCTTTGCACAAGAGCCCAAGTGGGAACTTGAAGGACATGGCGGGTTTTCGTTCACTCTCGGAGGTCCTCACGGAAACACCGCAATGCCGGCGCCCGCCGCTTCTTTCACGACGGCCGGCGGGCATCCGAGCCGGCGCGTTTCGTCATGGTTCTTTGGCGAGGGAGCCACGGTGTTAAGCCAGGTCCAGCAGCAGCTACAGAGTCAATTTCCGATCCGTCCTAATCCCCTGGATTCGGTCCTCCAGGGGCCACTGATTGAACCCGGCGATGGAGCGATCTTCGGCTTCCGACTCGGCCGCCGGCTTTCATCCCGGATCATCGCGGAAATCACTGTCGATCGCCTTCCCGGAGTGCAGGAACAGGAAGGTACGTTCAACCAGTACCTGGCCGCCGTCGACGGTTTCTCAAATTCATGGAGTAGTTTGCTGGGCAGCGCAGTCAACGCGACAGCGAACTTCGAGCATCCTACGGAGAGCCAGGATCGCCTGCTCATGACCGGCGCCATAAACTTTGAATTTGGCACCGCGGGAGGCCTCCGCCCTTATCTGGTGGGCGGCGGCGGTATCGAGCGGCGGTCGGACCAAACGCCAACGACAAGCATGATCGGAGAGTATCAGTCTCAAGTTATATTCGGGTTTCCCGTTACAGAAATCGATCAAATCGAATTGACCGGGACGACAAGCCGGAACAGCTTCGTGGGTGTCCTTGGAGGCGGAGTACGTATCCCCATGTCACAACGGCTCGGTCTTCGTGCAGATGCCAGGGTCTACGTGCGTGGTAACAGCGATGAAACGTTTCTCAGCACGTTAACGCCGCCCGCGCGGATTACCGGCAACACATCCGGGTACTTCGACATAGGGATAAATCCGGCCATCCAGCTTCAGAGTCTTCCACGTCCTTCTCCGGACTCCGAGGTGTCGTTCAGCGGACCGCAGATTTCAAAGTTCAGAACTTTTGAAGGGACCGGAATCGAAACGTCTATTGCCGTGACGATGGGCGTCTTCTGGAAGTTTTAGCGGATAAGGGACGTTTGCGAGCAGGCGGCTACTCGCTTATGCTGAGCTGCAATGACACTCTTGCTCGCACTAGTTTTACTCTTTGGCCAGGGCGACAGTACCTCGGCAGTTCGTCGCGATTTAGTGCTTCAGGGAACGGTTACCGATGAGACGAGCGCTCTTCTGCCAGGGGCCGTTGTTGTCTTGCAGCAAAAGGATCGATTTGTCCTGATGAGCACAAATGAAGCTGGAAAGTACTCCTTTACCGGGTTGACGCCCGGAACCTATCAGATTGAAGGAGCGTTGCCTCCTTTCTTGAAAACTTCGAAAACAATCGATTTGAAAGGACCGACAACTGCGGACTTCGTCATGAAGATGGCGCCCGTGAATACCGGACCTGGAGTGAGTATTTCGTTCGAATCGATCCCGGAGCCGATTCCGCAAAAATTTTTCAGCTGGATAAGCGACGTTCCTCCCTGGCTGCCAACCCCAGGTTCGCAGATTTCCGGTAGTGGCCCACCCGCGGGTTGGGCTCCAAGCCAGGCGTCGGATCCGGGAAAGTACAACTTCGAGTTTCAAGGTTTTTCTTCCGTATCTGTTGTAGCCGAGTTCTACCGTGAGGTGATGAAACGGCATGGCCTGATCATTGAGAGCGAAGCCCCTCAGACGGAGACGTCCTACTCGTTTCGGGCGAGAACCAAAGACGGTGCGCATCAGGTTAAGCTTGATGTTCGAGGATCGTCTGGCCAGACCAGCAAGGTGGTACTCACCGATACCTGGACGCTGCCGAAGAACTGAGACCGCACGCGGTCTCGGACTCCCTCGCACACTATGGACGGCATCCTCATCATCGACAAACCCGGCGGCGTCACATCGCATGACGTTGTTCAGCGCGCGCGAAAGCTGCTGAAGACCAGCCGGGTGGGACATCTGGGTACGCTCGACCCGATGGCCACCGGTGTTCTGCTCCTCTGCATCGGCAAGGCCACGCGGATCGGCCGCTTTCTCACAACGAGTCCGAAGGAATATACAGGTGAGATCCGCTTCGGTTTCGCGACATCGACGTATGACCGCGAAGGCGAGCCGGAGGGTCCGGTACAGCCCTTTGCCCACGAGCGTAGCGATGTTGAGAACGCGACGCGACAGCTCACCGGTGCCTACGACCAGAAGCCTCCGCTGATCTCCGCGAAAAAGATCGGAGGCATCCCTTCCTACAAACTGGCGCGGCGGGGTATGGCGCTGGAACCTATTGCCGTCCCTGTTGAGGTGCCGGTTTTCGAGGTCACAAGTTTCAATCCCCCGCTCGTCGGCTTCCGGGTTGTCTGTTCGAGTGGAACCTATGTCCGCAGCCTGGCGCATGACCTGGGCCGGCTGTTGGGCTGCGGAGCCCATCTGGAATCCCTGAGGCGCGTGCGCTCAGGAGACTTCAGCGTGGAGAACGCCGTTCCGGTCGGCGATCGGCTGGCCGACAGTATTGTTCCGCTGGAGGGCCTCCTGCCGGACGTTCCCAGGATTGAGATCGAAGGCGATCTCGCGGAGGACAGGGTCTTGCATGGGAATCCCATCCAGACGGATCACCCCGCCGGCCTTGCGCGCATCTTCAACAAAAAAGGCGAGTTCCTCGCTGTCGCCGCCATAGAAAACGGTTGGGCACACCCTCGAGTTGTGTTAACCTCAAGAACTTCGGCTGAACCCCGAAAGGCCTCACCGAGGCGAGATACTCAAGAAAGCAGAATCGGAGTGCATGAGTCTAACGAAGGAAACTAAGGGAAGCATCATAACGCAACATCGTATTCACGGTTCGGACACGGGTTCTCCGGAAGTCCAGATTGCTATTCTTAGCGAACGCATTACGTACCTCACAGAGCATTTCAAGACACATAAGAAAGACCACAGCTCCCGAAGGGGCTTATTGAAAAT
>Ga0068859_100004042_pt1 | contig 14955 bp, 10 predicted proteins | sample KBSSwiS22_FD_66585 | JGI IMG/M metagenome (GOLD analysis project Ga0068859, IMG submission 66585) | Switchgrass rhizosphere microbial communities from Kellogg Biological Station, Michigan, USA - KBS Switchgrass S2-2 | ecosystem: Host-associated > Plants > Roots > Rhizosphere > Soil ...
CGTGTTGATGAAACCGTCGCTCAGCACCTCGAACACCGGTTGGTGCCGCGCAAACGACTGGCCGAAATCAAGATGAAACAAAACGTTCTTGAGGTAGATGCCGTACTGGATGTACCACGGCTTGTCGAGGCCGAACCGCACGCGCATCGCATCGATCGTCGCGGCGGAAATCCCCGGGTTCTCCGCCATCTGATTCAGGAAGTCGCCCGGCGCCAGCTGCAGCAGCAGGAACGTGATGAGCGAGATACCCAGCAGCAGTGGAATGGTCTGCAGCACGCGCCGCAGCACGTATGTGCGCATGGCGGGCCGTCAGCTCTCGCGGGATTTCACGAAGAGGCGCTCGATGTTCCAGAGAATGCGATGCGGCAGGATGCTCGGCTGGACGTTGCCAAACCGGTTGCTCACCGGAATCTTGATCTCGAGCACAGGCAACCACACGAGCCAGCTCTGCTCGTTGATGATGGTCTGCATCTCGCGCCACGCCATCTTCTGCGCAGCGACATCCTGATGAATGAGGATCTCATCCATTAATTGATCGATGCGCGCCTCTTCGGGCGTCGACGGTTTCTGCTGCTTGATGAACCATTGGTGCATCTCGCCCGACGATCGCCAGACGTTCTGGCCATTCCCCGGCGTCGGCGGCACGGACCCCTGCAACGCGAGCAGGATGGCGTCGTACTGCAAGTCGTCGCGCATGTTGGTGACGAGCGTGTTGAACTCGACCGGCGTCAGATTCACTTTGATGCCGACCTTCGCGAGATCGTCTTTCACGAAGTTCGCGATGGCGACGCGGATGATGTTGTCGGCGTTGGTCTTCAGTGTGAAGCTGATAGGGTTGCCGTGCGTGTCCTCGAGCACGCCATCGCCGTTCTTGTCCTTCCAGCCAAGGCTGGCCAGCAGCCGCCTCGCCTCGTCCGGATTGTAATCGTAGCGAGGCAGATCGGGCAGGTACCACTCCTTATTTGCCGGAGTGTCGAGCGAGAAGTTCTTTTTCGCGTGGCCAAAAAACACACTGGGAATCAGCGCGTCGCGATCAATCGCGTACGAGACGGCGCGGCGGAACGCCACATTGTTGAACCAGGCGAATTTCACCGGGTCGGCGAAAGGTTCTCCAACCTTCCTGCCTGGTAACGGCTTGTCGCCGGCGACCGGCGGCTGAACTCGATTGAGGTTAAACCACAAGAAGTACTGACTATGAGCGGGGCCGAGTTCATACAACGTGAACTTCCCGTCCTTTTGATGGTCCTCGTACCATTTGTAGTTTTCCGGCTTCACGTTATCCAGCGCATCCAGCTCGCCGCCCCGGAATTTCAGATCGGCCGCGTCCTGGTCGGGCACGAGCAGAAAAATCAGCTCGTTCAGATATGGCAGCCGCTGTTTCTGCTGATCGAATCCGTAATAGTACGGGTTCCGCACGAGCACCACTTTCTCTCCAGGCACGAACTGCCCCAGACGCCACGCGCCGGTTGTGACGAGCTTCTCAGGAGGCGTGCCGACGTTATACGCCGACCCGAAGTTCCCTGCCTTGAACGCGCCTTCCAGCGCGTGTTTTGGCATGATGGCGAGCCCGCCCGCACACAATGTGTCGAGGAGAGACGAGTTTGGTTTCAGCGTATTGATCACGACCGTGTGCGGATCGGGTGCAGAGACTTTGAAGCTCTGACCGCCGACCTTCAGCAAGTCCTGAATTGACGGATGCAGCACCGGATCGTATGCAACGTCGAAGCTGAACAGCACATCTTCTGCCGTGATCGGATGGCCATCAGATGCGGCGGCGCCTTTCCGCAGATGGAATGTCCACGTCACACCGTCTGGAGCGACCTCCCACGATTTTGCGAGCTCTGGGCCGAACTTCTGCGTCGCGTTGTCGAACGCCACCAACGTGGTGAACAACTGATTGTCGACATCGAACGACGAGGTTTCCGACGCCATCAGGATGTTGAAGGTCCTCGGGGCGACAGTGGTTCCGAACACGAACCGTCCGCCGTGCCGCCCGACGGTCTGCACCTCGCGGATCATCGGCTCTTCCGGCGGCGGCACGATGTCCCGGTAAGCCTCGGCCTCCGTAGTGCGCCCGCGACATCCCCCCGTCGCGAGCGTGGCGACGGCGAGCGCGAGAACAAGGAATCGTTTCATTTCACGTAGACCCGATCGATGTTCCAGATGATCCGCGGCGTGATGACGCTCGGCGCGCCGTTGCCAAACTTGTTGCTCATCGGCACCTTGATCTTCAGGCTGGGCAGCCAGATGTCCCAGCTTTGCTCGTTCCAGATTGTCTGGATCTCTTTCCAAGCGGCCTGTTGGGTCGGGACATCGATGGTCGTCACGATCGTATCCATCAGGCGATCGATGCGAGCTTCTTCCGGCGTCGCCGGCTTCTGCTGCCGGACGAAATGGTAGTGAGTGATTCCGCCGGAACGAATGACATTCCCGTAGTTCGACGGCCACGGCGGGACCGCGCCGCCGATGCCAAGAAGAATCGCGTCGTAATTGAAGTCGTTGCGAATATTGGTGATCAGGGAGTTGAAGTCGACTGGCGCGAGCGTCATCTTGATGCCGACCTTCGCCAGGTCGTCTTTGATGAAGTTGCCGGTCGCTACACGCGTCACGTTGTCCGCGTTCGTCTTCAAGGTGAACGCGATGGGGTTGCCGTGCGAGTCCTCGAGCACGCCATCCTTGTTATTGTCCTTGAAGCCCAGGCTTGCCAGCAGCCGCTTGGATTCTTCGACGTTGTAGTCGTAGTGCACAAGGTCGGCCGAATACCACTGTTTATTGGTGCGAGCGACCTGGGACCAGCTTTTTTCACCGTATCCGAACAAGGCGCTTTGAATGATGGCATCCCGGTCGATCGCGTGCGACACGGCGCGCCGAAATACGGGACTATTGAACCAGGCGTACTTCACCGGGTCGGCGAAACTGTCACCGACGCGTTTCCCCGTTGGCAGCGTCTCACCGGGAAGTGGCGGCTGAACCTTATTCAGATTGAACCAGAAGAAGCGGCCGACGTACTCCGGTCCAAGATCGTAGAGTGTGTAGTTGCCTTTCTGCTGGTTATCCTCGTACCACCGGTAGTTTTCAGGTTTCACGTTATCGAGGCCATCAAGCTCGCCGGATCTGAACTTCAAATCGGCCGCATCCTGATCGGGCACGATAAGAAACACAAACTCGTTCAGGTATGGCAGGCGCTGATTCGCCTTGTCCACTCCGAACCAATAGGGATTCCGCTCGAGCACCGTTTTCTCGCCGGGCACGTATTGCTTGATGCGCCACGGCCCACTCGTGACGATCTGGTCCGGAGGTGTGTTGACGCCGTAAGCGGAAGCGAACGTCCCGTTCTTGAACGCCGGCTCGAGCACATGTTTCGGCATGATCTCGAGATTCCCGACAGCGATCAGCATCGTCCCGAACGGCTTCGCGCTTTTCACCACCACCGTGAGCGGATCGGGCGCTGAAAACTCAAACTTCTTCCCGTCGATCATCAGGTAGTCGTAATTCGCGGGATGGAGCGTGTCGTCCTGGGCGATCTGCGCGGTGAACAACACATCCTCCGCAGTGATCGGATGACCGTCGGAGAACTTCGCGCCCTGCCTGAGATGAAAGGTCCAGGTGAGGCCGTCGGCCGACACCTCCCAGGATTTCGCGAGCATCGGCACGAACTCCTGGGTACTGTTGTCGAAATCGATAGGCGTGATGAAAAGGTTCCGATTCGTGATGTCGTTGGACGACTGCTCGTTGGCCATGATGCCGTTGAACGTCCGCGGACCGTTCGTCTCGGCGTACACGAAACGCCCTCCGTATTTACCGACGGTGGGCGCTTCGACGACCATCGGCTCCGCCGGAAGCGGATGCGGATCCTTGTAGCCCTCAGCCACCTGCGCGGTCTGGCGCCGGCAGCCGGAGCCGGACACAATGGTTGCCGCAAGTACCACAAATAGAACGAATTTACGGTTCATGTTTATTGAGAATATCACCTACTGGCGGGCGATTTTGATGGACTCGATGCAGTCGTTGAAACCCTCATGGTCGCAATCTCCCGGCACCAGCTGGAGGTTGGACACGTCGGCCGAAATCTCGACCGATTTTCCCCTGAAATTTGTATCGACATACAACGTCGCCTTCCACCCGGTCGCCACGCGGATCGAGGAGATGCAATTCTTCCAGAAATAATGCGTGTCGGAGGCCCCGGTAGTCGAGTTCGTCGAAGTCGTAAAGCACGGCCCCTTGTAATCGTCGAGATTGGCAATATCCCTTTCGACAAACGCCGACTCACCCAGGTAATTGGCGTGCTCGTAAATAATAATTCCGCTCGACCAGTCCGACGGACTCACGGGCAGAGTCTTCTGACATCCGATCGAGGGAATTACCGAAATCAGCAGTACGGCGAGGGATGCGCTTCGCATACCGGCTCTACTTTACCAGTCCGGCTGTTGGCTTTAGGCTTTGGGCTTTAGGCTTCAGGCCTTGTCCACTGGCCCGAAGCCCAAAGTCCAAACCGCAAACCCCCGATACACGTTCAGGCACTGGCCTGCATGGCCTGCAACCTGCACTAAATCAAAAGACCTTAAGCATTTCACGGATTTACTTGAATTTTCATAGGTTCGCGCCCACGAAATTGTGAGCGTGAATACAAAAGTGTAAGGGACCCTTATGAAAAGCTCTGCGCTTATCGCTTCGCTTCTCGCGTCAACGCTCGTGGCCGCGTGCGGCTTTCAAAGCAAGTCCGAAAGGTTGATGCCGACGGCACCGTCGGGCACGAACTCGTCTTCCATCACCGATGGCGGAGGTTCAGCCTCGCCTTCGTCTCCGTCGTCCTCATCAGCGTCGACGCCCGCGCCGTCCAGCAGCTCGGTTTTCTCGGGCACCTGGGCGTCGTCGACGCCGAACGGACTTCCGAATATTGGCAGTTGCACAGAGCTGAAGTGGCAGATCACGAATCTCACATCAACTGATGTCGCCGGAAACGTATCGGCCACCTGCGGCGGATCCGTCACCATCACCGCGGATCTGACCGGCAAGCTGAATGGCAGCGACGTCATCGATCTGACGGCGAAGGGCCAGGCCGTGGGCCTCGGAATCACCTGCGGCTTTACGCTCACCGGGGTCGGCACACGTCAGAGCACGGATTCGGTCGAGCTCGACTATCAGGGCAGCACATGTCTGGGACCGGTGAGAGGCACCGAAGTATTGCGGCGCAATTCTCCAACGCCCCCACCCGCGCCTCCCGCTTCAGAGTCGCCCGCTCCGCCGCCACCTCCGGCCGACGACGACGGCACATTCGGATGCACGCGTATGCTGCCCCAGAAGATCAAGTACGTGGAGTGCATCCACGCGCGCATTCGTCCGACCGACGAATTCAGCGGGTTCGAGGTCACCAAGCGTGTCGCCTGGGGCCTCCGCAATGAAGGCGCCGGCCTCCTGTTGAAGCCGGCAGGTGAGAACATCGTCAGCTGGAGAGGCCAGAGCTTCGCAGCTGGGCGAATCATCTATTCCGATGGCCACCTTTATAAGGTCTTGACCGACGTCGGACGCGGCGGCGCCAACGGCCCGAGCTGGCAGGACGAAGGATTCCTGGACCCAAGCCGGCGGTATCCGGCAATGGACCCGAGCCTTCCGTAAAGGCTCGAGCCGAGAAGTTGAGCCCAATTTCCCGCGCTTGGCGCATTGCCTGATAGAAAGGATCATCAGGCAATGCGTCACGCAGCTCTTCTCGTCACTCTTCTCTTCACTCTGCGCTTCCCCGCCGTTCTTTCAGCCCAAAGCACAACGTCACCGGAGATCTTCGTGCGCACCGGCCTTGTGCAGCTCTGGGACGACGAAGGGAATATCGGCATCGGGCCGTCGATCGGCATAGGCGCAGGCATCAGACTGCCGCATGGCATCGCCATCGAAGGACTCGTAGAGCGCCATACGAACGACCGGAATTTCTCGAGCGGCGTCGCCTTCAACTCAACAGTGGTGGGCGCCGCCGGCCGCATCGCGAAGTACGTCGGGAGCTCCCGCACGCAGCCGTACTTCGGAGGCAGCGCCGGAATCACCCGCGTAAAGACCATCAGTCAGTTTCCGGGATTCCCCACCAACGAGCGGAGCACGACCTCGAGAACCCTCGGCGGATTCGCAGGAATCCGGTTCGCCGTAGGTCAGCGCGTGTTTGTGCGGCCGGAGTTCGAACTGTCGCAAGCCGGCGAGCATCTGAGAATCGGCGGGTCGGTGGCTGCCGGTTTCGGCTGGTAGCGCTTGTCCGAGCTCGTTTCGCTTACGGTGCGAGTCTGAAGAGCGCCGAGTCGTTGGCGAGATAGAGCGCCTCGTCTGGACCCTGCGCGACCAGGCGAATCGATCCGAGCTTGTCCTGCAGTAATCGTTCGGTCGAGACGATTCGCTCCGGACGGTCCGAATCGAACTGCAGACGAATCAGGTGACGCCCTGCCTCTGCCGCAATAAAGAGATTGTCACTGAACACCGGCATCCGCGCACCGCGATAGAACGCAGCCGACACAGCGCCGGTCCCCTCGGGAAGGGCGTATTGCACGGGGGCAGCGCTGTCCTTCTGCTTTGCATCTGCAGGCGGCACTGCCGTTAACCGGCCGCTCGTCTCACCGAGACTGTCGAGGACCCACACGTCGCCAGTCGACGGCTGCCAGGCCAACGCCCGTGGACCTGGATGATCGAGAGAATAGATCGGCGAGAATCCCGGACGATCGTCCGGGGTCGTCGCATCCATATTCAACCTGAGCACCTTGCCGTTATATGACGCGAGACTGCCGGAAGCGCGGCCGTTGCCGGCATCGTCGAGGGCCACGTAAATCTTTCCATCAGGTCCGATACGAAGCGCGGCCCCTGCTCCGCTCGCCGATGCCGGGATCCGATCGAGCAGCACCGCTCGCTCGCCGAACCGGCCACCCACGTTGCGATATCGCGCGAGCGTAAATCCAAGCTCGCCACGCCTGCCCTTTGCCGCCGTCAAGACATATACAAAACCGTTCGACTGAACGTTCGGATCGGCGGCCATCGCCAACAAGCCGCCTTCTGGCAACCAGACATCACCCGACACATCGAGGGCCGGTTGCGCCGACAGCTCGCCATCACGAACCTCGCGCACGGTTCCTCCGCGCTCGGCGACGAGAATCGATCCATCCGGCAAGAAGGCGATATCTGTGGGAATACTGAGACCCTCGGCGACCAGGTCAAGCTGCAGCTGAACATGCTCCGCAGTCACGACGCGCGGATCGATCGCCAGGCCGCTCGATAACGTGAGCGCCCGAAGCGTGACGCGCAGCGGCGCCGATTTCGCGCTCTCGAGCACGCCGCCGTCGACGGCAAACGCGGCGATCTCGATGGTGTGCGATCCGGCTGTGAGGGATGGAAGCGGTGCGCTGCAGTCGAACCCGGCGGCCGACGCGATCGTTCCACATGACGCGCCGGCGAGCACGCTGCGGTTGCCGTCGATGTAAATCGCGTACTGGAACGTCGACAGCTCGGAGGCGTTGGCGGCCTGCTGGCTCCATCCAAGGCGCTCGCCCCCGGACACCTGAACATCGCCGCTCGATCCGCCGGACGTGGGCGATGGGGGCGTGTCCTTGCTGCCGCAGCCGCCCAACGTCAGCGCGCACACGACAGACACGACAGCCCGCGCCAATGCTCGATGCAGCACCTCAGGCATCATACGATACGATACGGCCGTGCGCCGATTCGAATCGCTGATGGCCGCTGCGATGGCCATTGTGTGCATGTTGACCGTGGACGACGCGCACGCGCAACTGCGAAGCCGCGTTTACGCGAGTGGATTTTCAGTTCCTGTCGCGTTCGTACAGGACCCGACGGATCGCAATATCCAGTACGTCGTGCAGCAGGACGGGCGCATTCGTGCCGTGCAGAACGGCTCGGTGGTCGCAACCGATTTCCTCAATCTCGCGAGCAGCATCTCGTACGGCGGAGAACGCGGGCTCCTCGGCCTGGCCTTTGCGCCCAACTACGCCGACAGCGGCCGGTTCTTCGTGGCGTTCACCAACCCGGCCGGCAACAACGTCGTCGCGCGCTTTCGCCGATCGAACAATCGGTTGGTAGCCGACGCGGCGTCGCGCTTCGACCTGCTGCTCGGCAGGACGCAGCGATTCGTGAATCACCCGTTCACGAATCACAACGGGGGGCATCTGGCGTTCGGCCCCGATGGCTACCTCTACATCGGCTTCGGCGATGGCGGCTCCGGCAACGATCCCGATCATCGTGCGCAAGATCCAAACGACCTTCTTGGAAAAATGCTTCGCATCGACGTCAACGTGCCCGATTCGGACAACGCGGGCTACTCCGTGCCTTCGAGCAACCCGTTCGTGGGCGGATCGCCAGTGGCCGCTCGTACCGAAATCTGGGCCTTCGGTTTGCGCAATCCGTGGCGATATAACTTCGACGATCCCAGCCGAGGTGGAACCGGCGCGCTTGTGATCGCGGACGTGGGGCAGGGCGCCTTCGAAGAGATCGATTTCGAGCCGGCTGGCGCGGGCGGACGGAATTACGGCTGGCGCAATCGCGAAGGAGCGCACGACAATGTGACGTCTCGCCCTCCCGCATATACGCCTCTCGTCGATCCGGTTTTCGAATACGGCCGCAACGACGGACAGTCGATCAGCGGCGGCTATGTGTATCGCGGTTTGGGTCTCCCCGGGACCTTTCGCGGCCGCTATTTCTTCGCCGACTATGTTGCCGGACGCGTGTGGTCGCTCGCGCTGAACCAGACCGGCACCGGCAGCGCCTCCGATCGGCGTGAGCACACCGACGAGCTCGGCGGACGTGCGGCCATTGGCAGCGTCAGCGCTTTCGGCGCGGACGCCGACGGCGAGCTGTATGTCATCAGCCACACGTTGGGGTCAATCCTGAAGATCATTCCAACGGCAGCGGCACCACCGGCACCTTCGGGGCTGCGGATCATCAAGTAGTCATTTTCCGTCTCGACACAGAGACACAGAGGACACAGAGAATTGTGTTCTTGAAGAAGAATTGGGGATTGGGGATTGGAGATTGAGGATTGATTGTCGATTGCTGATTTGCGATTGATGATTGGAAAATCTGAAATAGATCTTCATTCCTCAGTCGTCAATCATCAAATCAATCTCGAAATCACCCTTCTTCAATCTTAATTTCATTTTTGAATGAAAACTCTGTGCTCTCCGTGTCTCTGTGTTGAGATAGCGTGTTTTAAATTTGAGTAGATTTACTGCTGTTGCTGCTGCGCCTGCTCGAAGGACTCGGCTGGCGCCGCGCCTTCGGCGGCCACCCAGGTGATGACCGGCACCAGCTTTTCCGCCCGGATCGGCGCGTCGGCCAGCGAGACAGTCACGAGCACGCTCAGCTCGCTGGCGGCCGCACCACGAAACACTCCCTTGGTTGGCGGCACATCGCCGTAATCGCGCCCAACCGCCACGCGAACGTGGCTCTCAGCGGCGAGCACGTCGTTGGTCGGATCGAATCCGATCCAGCCGAGTGGCGGAAGGAAGGCCTCCGCCCACGCGTGGGTCGCGCCTTCCGTGGAACGGTAACGACTCTGCTCGCTCGGCGACAGGTATCCGCTGACGTACCGGCACGGGATACCGACACGCCGTGCCAGCGCAATCATGATATGCGCGAGATCCTGACACACGCCCGCCTTCGCCTTCAGCGCGTCGTCGATCGGCGAATCGACGTGAGTGCTTCGCGGCGCGTACGTAAATTGCTGAAACAGGGATTCATTCAAGCGTCGCATCATGGTCAACGGATCGTCGTGACGCTGCCAGCCGAGCTCGTGCGCAAGGTCCGCCAACAGCGGCGATTCGCGCGCGAAGCGGCTCGGATGCAGGCTGTCCCATTCTTCTCCCGCTGCCGCCAGAGAATCGAGCGCCTCCCAGGTCTCGTACGGTAGCGCGTCTACAAGCGTTGCGGCGGGTGCGATCTCAATGACGGCGTCGGCCGTGATCGAGAATCGGCTGTGCCTGCTGGGCACATCAAAATGATGAACGATGTTGCCGAGAGGATCTTGATAGAAGAAGACCCGAGCCCGTGGCTGCGTGGTGAGCTCGAACCGCAACAGGCGCTGGCGGCCGTCGCCTCGCGGCTGCATCCGCGCCTCCATCGTGCTTTCGCTGATTGGGGCGCTGTAGGCAAACCTGTTGACGTGCCGAATGACGTGTTGAGCGTTCGCGTTCATGATGCGATCGCCGATTCGAGCTCGTAGTTGATGTAGGTCTGATAGAGCGCGCTGTGCACCTGCTCGCATTGCCTGCGGATACCCTGCAGGTAGCTCTGCAGGCTCTCTGCGATGATCTCGTCAATCTGGCTGTAGTCGAGCGACGCGCGCCACCGGCCGGCAAACCGCTCGACTCGCCCGCTGGAGCTTCTTCCCAGCGACCGCGCGACCGATCGGAGCGAGGCTTCGACGGTCTCGACGGCAAAACGCACAGACCGCGGAAAGTCGGCGCTCAGCAACAGGAACTCGGCCACTCGTTCCGGCCGTACATCCGCGGTGTAACGCTGACAATATGCCTCGAAGGCCGAGCACGACCGCAACAGCGCCGTCCACGAGATATACGCGCCGATGCCGCCCGCCCCATCCTGGGCTGCGGCATCGCCGAACAGCACCTCCAACGTCGTGGCGGTGGCGCCGGCACGTTCGATCGAACGTCCGATTTGTATGTAATGCCAGCCTTCGGTGTGGATCATCGTCGAATCGGTGAGGCCCTGAAACAGGTGCGCCGCCTCCTTCACGCTCGTGTAGAACGACGACGAGCCCGGCGAGTTCGTCTGCCGGACCGAGAGATAAATGCGGTTGAGCTGCTCCCACATTTCCGTGCTGATCTGCTCGCGGACCTGTCGAGCGTTCTCGCGAGCCGCGGCGACGCACGCGATGATGGTCTGATTCAGGCGGTCTTCGGTGATGGACTCGCCAAGCGCCAGAGGAGCGACACCGTAACCGACCGGCGGCGCGCCCACCGCGCCTCTCAACCGCCGAACGGTATCGGACGATCGATCGAGCGTGAGGCCCAGGCACACGTCGCCAAGTCGCGCGGTGTGCTCCGCCCGTTCGAGATATCGACTCATCCAATATGCGCTGTCGGCGACGCGGGAAAGCATAATTTAATTAATCCGCCAACACCCAGGTGTCCTTGCTCCCACCGCCCTGCGATGAATTCACCACAAGCGATCCTTTTCGAAGCGCCACACGCGTGAGCCCGCCGGGCACCACCGTGAACGACTCGCCGCAGAGCACGTACGGCCGCAGGTCCACGTGGCGCGAATCGATCCGGTTGTTGATGAAATTCGGCGCGCGCGAAAGCGCCAGCGTCGGCTGTGCGATGTAGTTCCGCGGCTCGGCTTGAATTCGCTGACGGAACGCATCACGCTGGCTGACAGTGCTGTGCGGGCCGATCAGCATCCCGTAGCCGCCGGACTCGCCGACGGCCTTGACGACAAGCTTGTCGAGATTCTCGAGCACGTACGCACGATCGGCCGGATTAGAGAGCAAGTAGGTCTCGACGTTCGGCAGAATCGGGTCCTGGTCGAGATAGAAGCGAATAATGGCCGGCACGTAGGCGTACATGGCCTTGTCGTCGGCGACACCCGTGCCGATCGCGTTGAGAATCGACACGTTGCCCGCACGGTAGGCGTTGAACAATCCGGGAACGCCAAGCCGCGAGTCGGGCCTGAACGCCAGCGGATCGATGAAATCGTCGTCGACTCGGCGATAAATGACATCGACCCGGCGCAGTCCCGCCGTGGTCCGCATGTACACGATGTTGTCGTGCACGATCAAGTCGCGCCCTTCGACGAGCTCGATGCCCATCTGCCGCGCGAGGAACGTGTGCTCAAAGTACGCGGAATTGAACACGCCCGGAGTCAACAGGACGATAGTCGGATCCGCGCGGTCCGTTGGCGCCAGCGACCGCAGGGTCGCGAGAAGCGATTGGCCGTAGTGGTCGATCGGCCGAACCGCGTAATTCGTGAACAGCTCCGGAAAGACGCGTTTGATGATCTGCCGGTTGGTCAGCATGTACGACACGCCGCTCGGCACACGAAGATTGTCTTCGAGCACCGCGAACCGGCCGTCCGGCAGCCGCACTAAATCGCTTCCCGCCACCGACACGTAAATGTCCTTGCGTGGACGCACGCCCAGCATCTCGCGCCGATAGTGCTGTGCGCTGTAGACCAGATGCCGCGGAACAATCCCTTCCTTCAGAATCCGCTCTTCCTGGTAAATATCTTTGAGAAACAGATTGAGGGCTGTGACGCGCTGAATCAGCCCCCGCTCGATCGTCTCCCACTCGCGCGCGGTGATGATTCGCGGCAGAAGGTCGTACGGAAAGATCCGTTCGGTTCCCTGCTCGTCCCCGTAGACCGTGAAGGTCACGCCCTGGTGGAGAAATGCGCTGTCCGCGTTTTGCTGCCGCTGGCTGAGATCAGATGGCGAGAGCTCGAGCAGCCGCCGGTACAGCGCCTCGTACGGCGGACGCGGCGCACTCGAGGCATCGAACATCTCGTCGTAACAATGATCGAGCGCGTATCGCGAAAAAAGTCCGGTATGAGTGTCGATCGCTTTCTCCGTCGCCATGCTCAATGCGGAGTATATGCGCCACGACTTCGTTCGCAACGAAAGCGACAAGGTTGTCGCCAGCCATCTCTGGAAGCGACGTTCTTGTTGGATGCCCCCCTCGTCGTTTCGTTCCAACTGCCCGAATTCGCTAGAGATTTCCGCGATTCCGGGGCCTCGCTTCCGTGCGATCGAAGCACAGTTTTTGCTTATGTAATCGCCGTGACCCCGCCACGACGCTCGCCTCTCACCAATGACGATGCCGTACTGTGGACACTCGAAGAGATCGGGCGCCTGGTGTCGCACAGCGGCAACCCCGCTGAAACGCTCACCAATATCGTTCAGCTGATCAAGGAGCGCTTCGGCACCGACGTGTGCTCGGTGTATCTGCTCGAAGCCGATCGGTCGACGCTGGTGCTGGCGGCGACGGTGGGATTGCGCCAGGAGAGCGTCGGCCGCGTCCGCATGCGGCTCACCGAGGGGCTCGCGGGATTGGTGGCGGAGCAGCTCAAGCCGCAAATGATCGAAGAAGCGATGAAGCACCCCCGCTTCAAATACTTCAGCGAAGCCGGCGAAGATCGGTATCACTCGTTTCTCGGGGTGCCGCTGATGGATCGCGGCCTTCTGCAGGGTGTGCTGGTCGTGCAGACGATCGAGCCGCGGACCTTCGACACCGATGCCGTGCGACTGCTGACGGCAGCCGGCGCGCAGCTCGCGTCGATCGTCAGCGAGGCACGCACGCTCGGCCAATTTGTCGCGCCGGCCCACCAGCGCCTTCACGCCCTGGCGCAGAACCTCTGGTGGAGCTGGGATCCCGACACGGTCGCGTTGTTTCGCGAGCTGGATCCCGTGTTATGGCGCGACCTCGATCACAATCCGATAGCGCTGCTGCAGCAGATTCCGATCGATCGCCTCGAGGAGCGTGTCTCGGCGCTCGTTCTTCACAGCCGCATCAATTATGCGTATCGCCGGATGCAGGAACACCTGACGTCGACGCGTACTTGGGGCGCGCGCAATGCGGGTGTCCTCTGGGCCCGCCCTGTCGCGTACTTCTCCGCCGAATTCGGGCTGCACGAGTCGGTGCCCATCTATTCGGGGGGCCTGGGCATCCTCGCCGGTGACCACATCAAAGCCGCGTCCGATCTCGGCATCCCGCTGGTCGGGGTTGGTCTGTACTACGACCAGGGCTACTTCAAACAGCGATTCGACAAGGACGGCTATCAGCAGGAGGATTATCTCGACGTCGACAGCAAGGTGCTGCCGCTGCAGCCTGCGACCGCCCCGGACGGCCACCCGATCACCATCCACATCGAAACACGGACCGAAACGATCGCGGCGCGGCTATGGAAGATGTCCGTGGGCCGCAACACCTTGCTCCTTCTCGACTCGGACGTGGCGGGCAACCAGCCGGAAGATCGCGAGCTGACGGCGCGGCTCTACGGCGGCGACGATCGCGTGCGGATTCGCCAGGAACTGATCCTCGGCGTCGGCGGCGTCCGAGCGCTGCACGCGCTCGGGATCGCGCCAGGTGTTGTCCACCTGAATGAAGGGCACAGCGCGTTTGCCGCGCTCGAGCTCGCGCGGCACCGCATGGCCACCGAGGGTCTCTCTTCGACAGAAGCGCTTCGCCGGATTTCTTCGCACGTAGTGTTCACGACGCACACGCCCGTGCCCGCGGGGCACGATCGCTTCGACCATGAGCTGATCGAGGAACATCTCGGCCCGCTCCGCGAGCAGCTCGGCTTCACCGAGGACGATTTGATGGCGCTCGGCCGCGCGTGTCCAGCCGACGCCCACGAAGGTTTTTGCATGACGATTCTGGCGTTGAAGCTGTCGCGGCGAGCCAACGCCGTGTCGTCGCTTCACGGCCAGGTGTCGCGCGCCATGTGGACGCCGTTGTATCCAGGCGCGTCGGAGGAGCAAGTGCCCATCGGGCACATCACCAACGGCATTCATGTACGCAGCTGGCTCGCGCCGCAGATGCACCAGCTCTACGATCGTCATCTCGGCCCAGACTGGCCGGATCGCTGTTCGGAGTCCGGCTGCTGGGATCCGATCGACAGCATCGAAGACGGCGAGCTCTGGGAAACGCATCAAACGCTGAAGACTCAGCTGATCGAAGTCGCCCGCCGGCGTGCGGCGCGCTGCGCCGAGCGGCGCGGCGAGTCATCGGAATCGGTCGATCAACTCCGGCACGCGCTCAGTCTCGATGCGCTCACCATTGGATTCGCGCGGCGATTCGCGACTTACAAGCGCGCGAACCTCGTGCTGCGCGACATGGAAACGATCGCGGCGTTCGTCAACGACGCGAAGGTGCCCATTCAGTTCGTGTTCGCGGGGAAAGCACATCCGCGCGATCGCCCAGGCAAGGACGTGCTTCAGCAGATCGTCCAGCTCCTTCGCGATGC
>Ga0068859_100004044_pt1 | contig 14950 bp, 14 predicted proteins | sample KBSSwiS22_FD_66585 | JGI IMG/M metagenome (GOLD analysis project Ga0068859, IMG submission 66585) | Switchgrass rhizosphere microbial communities from Kellogg Biological Station, Michigan, USA - KBS Switchgrass S2-2 | ecosystem: Host-associated > Plants > Roots > Rhizosphere > Soil ...
CCGTCTCGAATCGTCAGGAACTGAATCTTGCCGCTCGATCGCTTGTTGTGCAGCCAGCCCATCAGGGTGACTTCTTCTCCTACGTGCTTGCCGGCTTCTTCAATGTAGATTCGCGTCATTCCTCGTCCTCTTGTCGTGGTGCAGGCAACTTGTATTTCAAACGGAACTCCTCAATGGAATTTCGAGCTTCATCGAAGAGATCCCGCAACCGGCTTCTGCTGTCGGAAGCCCTGTCGAGTCGGTCGTCGTGCGCTTCCAGAATCAGCGGTCCGTCGAATTCTGTGAGCACAATTCGTTCGACAAGGGCTGGCCAGTTCCGGCTTCCTTCGAATGGCCAGAGATGATCATCGCCGTTGCCGTTGTTGTCGTTCAGATGAATTGCATCGGGCTGCCCGTCCATCTCCCCGTGTCCGGTATCGTAACAGATGCCCACGTTCGGGATCTGTGCGGCCTTTCCGAAGTCCTGTATGCGTTCAAATGTCGCAATGCCGTTGGAAAGGGTCTCCAGCAAAACACGCACGCCCGCGAAGGACTGAATGACCGCAATGGCCGTATAAGCGTGATCGAACACAACAGGATTGAATGCCTGGCCTGGTTCGCCGAGGTGTAGCACCAGGAAGCGCACAGCCATCACGTCGCAGAGTTCAAGGCAACGCTTTACTTCATCGAGTGCACGCTGACGTTCGACGTGGCGCGGTGAGAGGATCTGTTCGCCGGGCCGTTCGATTGGAAGGTGAAGGGACGGAGGGGGGAGCTCCACATCCCCGAACCATCGCGCGATACTGCGAACCTCGGAACGGTTGTGATAGTTGAAGCCGGGCAGCATCGCATGGAGCTCGATGGCGCTGAATGCTGCGCGCCTCACCCGTTCAAGAGTATCCGGAGTCAAGGGCGTTGTCCCAAAGCAACTTGTGGAGATTCCGAAGTCCATAGGCTCAAGTCAAAAATGCTATCATTCCCGGCATGGTTCTTCGATTGGCCAGTGTTTTGGCAATGGTCTGTATATGTGCCGTTTCCGCCGTGCCGATGCCTCCCCAATCGCCAATCCTGATTGATGATGATATTCGTATCTTCACCATCGTCAGTGCGTTGAATGTTTCCGGCTTCGACGTGGAACTCGGCTCGAGATACCATCCCGTACGCGAAGAACTACGCAAAATTGCTGAGGGACTCGATCCCTCGTTGCTGGAGCGCATGAGGGACTATTACCGCACCCACAAGGCCGGCGGTACCGACGACGACCAGCTCGCAAAATACATATCCCTCGCAGTCGTCCTGACAGATCCTCCTTTTAAAGCGCTGGCGCGGGAAGAGTCTCTCCCCAACGACGCTCGATCTGTCCTGGACTTTATTCCATTGCTTCAGGAGTTCTATCAGAAAGCTGCAATAACACGCGTGTGGTCTCGCGTGTCCCCTGAGTATGAGAAGGAGATGGACCGCATCGGTCCATTTGTCCGCAACGCGATCACCCGCACGGATAGTTACCTGCGCGCTGCTTCCGGGGGCCTGACCCAGCAGACAATGAGAATCACAGTGGAACTGGGAGCGCCCCAGAATACAGTGAATGTACGCAGTCATCTTGACGACTATTCGGTCGTTCTTGGTTATGCTCCGACCGTTAAGGTTGATGAGATCCGTCATGCCTACCTTCACGTGCGTCTGAACAACTACGCTGCTGCGGCCGCATTCAAGGTTCAGTCGCGCTCGAATCTTATGGCGCTCATGAACGGGGCATCGGGGGTTCAACGCGAGTTTTCTTTGAATTTCGAGAACATGTTCACGGAGTCTCTTATTCGTGCCGTGGAACTGCGTCTGGATCGCGTGGCTCCCGCCGCAGCCGATCAAGTCGTAAAAAGCAACTATCGGTCCGGTCTTTTGTTAATGCCGTATTTCTATGAATCGCTGCCTGTCTACGAAGCCGGCGACAATCCATTTCGCGTGGAAATCGGGCTCCTTGCTGCAGGAGTCGATGCGGGAAAGGAGCGAGACCGGTTTCAGACCACATTCAGCACGATTCCGGAGCAGCAGCGTCAGGTTGTTCGTGGCGAAGTTCCGGTAGCACCGGCGCCGGCACCCGTCGATCCTGTCCGGGAACTTCTGCAAACAGCCGAAGCTGCTTTCGACCGCGACAAGCCCCGGGCGCGCGAAGCCTTCGAAAAGGTCCTGCGAGACTATGATCCCAACGAAGGCCGGGCGCTTTACGGTCTCGGACTGATCGAAATGGACAAGGCAGATGAAGACAGTCTCAACCGTGCGCTCCAGTATTTTTCGCGGACACTCCAGAGCAGTTCCGCCGATCAGTCAATGAAAACCTGGTCCTACATCTATTCGGGGCACATCCACGATTTCAAATGCAATCGCCCCGCTGCACTCGAGAACTATCGCAAGGCGCTGGAGACCGGCAACAATGCAAGAGACGCACAGCGGATTGCCAGGCGTGATATGGCGCAGCCTTTCGGAGGTGAATGCCAACAATAGGAACTCTGCACGAGCTTCAGGTCGTGCTGGGATATCACTTCCATGATACGAACCTGCTGCAGCGCGCTCTGACCCACAGTTCTCATGCTCATGAGCAGCGTACCGGGGAAGACAACGAACAATTGGAGTTTCTTGGAGATGCGGTCCTTGGATTTGTGGTCAGCGATTCCCTGTGCCGGCAATATCCGACATTTACGGAAGGAGAGCTTTCCAAGCTGAAGGGATTCTTCGTCAGTTCTGCGAACCTGGTCAGGTATGCAGAACAGCTTGAACTGGGACGATACCTGCACCTTGGAAAGGGCGAGGAGAAAACCGGAGGTCGGAAGAAACAGGCTCTCCTCGTCGATGCGTTCGAGGCGATTCTGGGCGCGATGTATCTCGATTCCGGTCTCGATGCTCCCAGGAGCATCATCGATCGACTGGTCGGGCTGCAGATTGCAGAAATCGGCCGGCCGGCCGGTCAGTTTACCGATTTCAAGACTGCGCTGCAGGAGTGGTTGCAGAGCCAGAGCATGGGATCTTGCCGGTATACGCTCGCGAGCGAGGAAGGCCCGGCTCATCAGAAACTATTCACCGTCCAGGTCGAGCTTGGCGGCGATATCATCGCCCAGGGTATCGGGCTGACGAAGCGCGCTGCCGAACAGGCCGCGGCAAAACAAGCATTCGAGGATTTGAAGCAACATGGCAGGAGAGACATTCAAGAAATCGACAGCACGCGAGTACTTTGAGTCGCTTGCAATCACGGTAATCCTTGCCCTGTTCGGGACGACGTTTATCGTCCAGGCATTCAAGATTCCCACTCCTTCCATGGAAGACAATCTTCTGGTCGGGGATCATCTGCTCGTGAATAAGTTTGCCTATGGCGCGCCGGGATCCGTTGTGGACGCCGTGACTCCACTGCGAGCCATCCATAGAGGCGACGTCATCGTCTTCAAGTATCCGTTTGACCTGACAAAGCACTACGTCAAGCGTGTCATTGGTCTCCCCGGAGACAGGATTCATGTGGTCGACACCGACGTCTTCATCAACGGCGAGGTTCTGGCCGAGCCCTACAAGCATTTGACGCCGAGCAAGTATCGGGAGGATTTTCCGGGTCACGAGGGTAGTAGATTTTATCAACTCCCTGAACTGAATAACTCGGGCTGGTATGAACCGTTCAGAAACGAAATGGACGTCGTTGTCCCCGAAGGAAAATATTTCGCGATGGGCGACAACCGCGACAATAGCGCTGACAGCCGATACTGGGGATTTGTGCCCAGGGAGCTGATTGTGGGCAAGGCGTTGATTGTCTACTGGTCCTATGAGTCGGATTCCGATGCCTATCGTCAAACTCAGGCAAGCGACATCCTGCGGCAAGCCAAGGATCTGCTTTTGAACTTCTTCGGGAAAACCCGCTGGTCGCGTACGTTCAAGATAATCAGGTAGACATGAAAAAAATCGCGTGCTGTGTGACAGCTGTGATTCTGGCCGGGGCAGCTGCAGTCCTCGCTTTCCGGTTCGCCGCGGCTGAGCCGATAGCCGCTCAAAACGACGTATCCGAGCGATCGGCCAAATCCCTGCAATCGAAAATCGATACCATTCAGGCCGCCGAAAAAGCAAAGGACCGGCGCGGAACCGATACTGTCGAGGTTTCAGAGTCCGAGCTGGAATCCTATGTTCTCTACAGCATGCGTGACCAGATTCCAGCGCGTGTGGACTCCATCGATGTGCAACTCGCTTCAGATACTGTCGCCGCCGATGCGAAACTGACGTTTCCTCCTGACGCAACCGGCAATCCCCTCGCCGACGCGCTCGTGGGTGGAACGCATACGTTTTTCCTGAAGGGGAAACTTGTGGCTTCAGCACGAAGAGGGCGCTTCGAACTTCAGGAAGCGAAGGTCGATGGCATCCCCGTTCCACTTATCCTGATTGAGACGCTCGTGGAAAAGTACGTCAAGCCCAAGTACCCGGAGGTGGACCTGAAGGAGCCCTTTCCGATGCCGTGGGGGATAGATAGCCTTGTCATTACGCAGGGGAAGGCCACTATCGTTTATTAAGATTTAGAAATTGGAAAGTCCAGCATTGGAAATCCGAAAGTCGAAGACTTAAATTGGACTTGGCCGTGCGGGGACCATTGGCTCGTCCAATTTAAGCTTTCGACTTTCGGATTTCCAATGCTGGACTTTCCAATTTCTAAATCTTAGCTAAGACGGGCTTGCTTCAATTGCCTTCGACGCCAGGAAAATGTAATTGATGTAGGAGCGCTCTTCAGAGATCAGATTGAAGTTGAATGAGGAGAGCCGGTCCTTCAGATCATCGAGGTAGAACCAGCTGAATTTCAGGACTCGGTCGGCAGCCCGGACAATAACGGGCGCTTTTTTCGGACCGATTGTGGTCTGGCATACAAACTGGCCACCGGGTTTGAGCACGCGCGAGATCTCGCCGAGTGCCTGAGGAAACAGTTGGAGAGCTCCACAGCAACTCACCGCGTCGAACGTCTCGTTCTTGAAGGGAAGCGTAAGCGCACTGCCGCGCAGGTAGTAGATATTGCGAAGTCCTTCCTTGCGCGTCAGGCGCACGGCACGGCCGAGCATGACGGTGGAAAGGTCCACGCCCACAATCGTGGAATCCGGCATCAGTCGCCCAAGGCGCCTCGTAACATTTCCGGGTCCCGATGCAAGATCGAGCACCATTCGGTTCGGTCGCTGGATCAGGTTCGCAATCCTGTCCAGGTCCTTCGGGAAGGAATGTTTGCTGGCAATGAAGTAGCCCAGCGGCCGCCAGATACCTTCGTAGACTGCGACGGGCGCCTTCATTTGCATCAGTTTCTGAAAGGGCACCACGGCCTCTTCCGGCCCAACCTGCATGTTGAGATATCCGTGTTCGACAGGGAATCGCGCGCCGCAGTCCATACACGTCAGATTGCCAGGACTGTCAAAGGGATGCGCGCTCCGGTTCGCACTAAACCATCGCTTGTTGTCGCCACCGCACACGCAGCACTGGAATGCGGAGAAGATACCCGGGATGTCTTGGTTCATATCTTGTAGGTCGATTCGATGTTCAACAACACAAAGCCGACAATTTAGGTGAATGGTGGGAAGGCTGTCAAGACTGTAGCACAGGATCCGCTGTAGGCTATTGACCTGCAGCGCGCTAATTGCCGGCTTGCACTACAATGATCGGTTATGGATTTCACCCTGGTGTCCCCCTACACGCCTCGAGGCGATCAGGCGACGGCGATCGAACAACTCGTGGACGGTCTGAAGGAAGGCGAAAAGCACCAGGTTTTGCTTGGCGTCACGGGGTCGGGTAAGACCTTCACAATGGCAAAGATCGTGGAGCGCCTCAATCGCCCCACGCTTGTTCTCGCGCACAACAAGACTCTGGCGGCACAGCTTTATCAGGAATTCCGAAGCTTCTTTCCCAACAACGCGGTCGAGTATTTCGTCAGTTATTACGACTATTACCAGCCTGAGGCGTACATCGCCGCAACCGATACCTACATTGAAAAGGAATCGACGATCAATGACGAGATCGACCGCATGCGCCTCTCGGCCACACGTTCGCTGTTTGAACGGCGGGACGTGTTGATTGTCGCTTCGGTGTCGTGCATTTACGGTTTGGGATCGCCGGAAGCGTATTACGGCATGCTGCTCTTACTGGAACCGGGGCAGCGCATTTCCCGTCGGGATATTCTCTCCAAGCTAGTGGAGATTCTCTACGAGCGCAACGACATCGACTTCAAGCGCGGAAGCTTCCGTGTGCATGGCGACACCATAGAGGTCCATCCCACATACGAGAACATTGGATACCGCATCGAACTCTGGGGTGATGATGTCGAGAAGATCAGCACGTTCGATCCGCTCACGGGAGATGAGATCCGGCTTCTGGAACGTCTCACTATCTATCCCAAAACGCATTTCGTCATGCCGCGGCCGCGACTGGAACAGGCCGTCGAAACAGTCAGGGATGAGTTGAAGGGCTGGGAGTCTCTTCTCGAGGGACAGGGAAGGCTTCTGGAGGCTCAACGCATTCATCAGCGGACGCTCTTCGACATGGAGATGATCAAGGAGATTGGATACTGCCACGGCATCGAGAACTACAGCCGGCATCTGACAGGGAGATTGCCCGGACAGCCGCCTCCGACCTTGCTGGACTACCTGCCGCAGGATTCGCTGATGTTCATCGATGAGAGCCATCAGACGGTGCCCCAGTTGCGCGGGATGTATCACGGAGATCGATCGCGCAAGGAGAACCTGGTTGAATACGGATTCCGCCTGCCTTCCGCGATGGATAACCGGCCCCTGACATTTGAAGAGTTTGAAAAGCGCACGAATCAATTGATCTATGTTTCGGCCACGCCGGGCCCCTATGAATTGACGAAGGTTGGAGGTGTGGTTGTCGAGCAGGTCATTCGACCTACAGGTCTCACGGATCCCGCCGTGGAGGTACGGCCCGTGCGGGGGCAGATTGACGATCTTCTGCACGAGATTCGACTACGCGCGGAGAAGAACCAGCGGGTGCTCGTCACCACTCTCACAAAGCGGATGGCTGAGGATCTTGCGGAGTACTACACGGAAGTGGGAGTTCGTTGCCGCTACCTCCACTCCGAAGTGGAAACGCTGGAACGGATCAAGATCCTTCGCTCATTACGCAAAGGCGAGTTTGACGTGCTGATTGGAATCAATCTTCTCCGGGAGGGCTTGGATCTTCCGGAGGTTTCGCTGGTCGCAATCCTCGATGCGGATAAGGAGGGCTTCCTGCGCTCGGCCGATTCGCTCATTCAGACAATCGGCCGTGCCGCCCGCCATCTCGAGGGGAAGGCGATTCTCTACGCAGACATTCAGACGGACTCGATGAAGCGCGCCATAAGCGAGACCAACCGGCGGCGCGAAATCCAGGAGAAATACAACCTGGAGAACAACATCACTCCAGAAAGCATCATCAAACCAGTGGATATGACCCTTGTCGCGATCGCGGAAGCCGACTACTCCCGCCTGCCGGAAGAAACGCCTTCAGAGCCTGAAACAATGGACCCCGAAAAGATGGCCGAGGCGATCAAAAAGCTCGAAGACGAGATGCGAGAGGCCGCCCGGAAGTTCGAGTTCGAGCGGGCCGCCCAGCTGCGTGACAAGGCGCGCGCTCTCCGGGCCAAACTGGTGGAAGCAAATTGAGCGGACGTACGCTACTCTTACGAAGACAATGATTGCGGATACGAACCTGGCACTTCTGAAACTACGGCTCCTTTTTCATGGTATTCGGGCAGGCAAGGACCTGCCGGCGCCCCTGACGAATCCATTCGGATTGATTCATCTGGCATTGCCGGAGAAAGTATTTGTCAGTGTTCACTTGAACACAAACGGTACGGAGTCTCCGTTCACACTCAGACGAGATGGAGGCAAGTTTTACCTGGATATCGCCGGAAGCTCGTCGATCCCCGTGAACTGGACTCCTCCACTGGCGAGCTATCAGAAGCGCACATCTTCCGGCTTGCTCGTGTCTGACATCCTGACCGTACATGGCGACTTCATCGCGGTACATCCTTCGCATCGCTGCCGTTTCGGCCAGAGCGGATTGTCCTGCCGCTATTGCGGTTCGTCGAAGGAGTTGTCAGACCATCCGCCATTTACACCTCGCGACCTTGTGGAAGCCATTCACCTTGTGATGGGTGAGAAGCGTTGCGATGTGGTGAGTCTTTCATCGGGCCACGTTGGTACGCCCGATGGAGGTGTCGAGCGTCTCGAAAAATGGGTGACCGAGATTCGCAAGCACAATAACGTGCTCATCTCTCTCGATCTCGTTCCACCGGAGACGAACGACTGGATCGACAAGACGTACGCAATGGGTGTCGATGCGCTGTACTACGATTCCGACTTTTTCAATCCGAATGACGAATCCCCAAGGGAGTTTCAAAAGCACAAGGCTCGGCAACTCGAGGCTCTCGCATACGCGGCAAGGATTTTCCCGACGGGCGCCGTGTTGTCACATCTTGTCGTGGGGCTTGAGCCGCTGAAGGACACATTCGAGAGTGTCGATCTATTGATAGACCGTGGTGTGGTGCCGGTTCTCGCGTACTTCCCGCCTTACGGCGGATCGGCGTTGCGAGCCCGGTGGACGGCAAGCCCGGACGAGGTGGCGCCTGTCTATGCGCATCTGTACGAACGTCTCGTCCGGACCAGGATCAATCCGCACTGGGTGCAGCAGTACGACGTCGTGCTGACTTCGCTCGAGGGCCGGTTTCTGTCGAAAGAATCGCCGCGCTATCACCTGAAACTGAAGAATTTCTACGAGACCCGCACCGGACGTGCGGTGCGATTTGGACTGGCGAGCCTGCGGCGCCATCTCCGCGTGCGGGAGGTTCCGGCGTAATGCAGGTCAAGATCGACACGCGGCCGCTACCGATCGTCATTCTCGCTCGATGGTGGCGCTTCCCGGTTTTTGCTCTGGTCAATTTCGGCCTGTACTACTTCTATCACCAGCCCCCGCCGGCAGGGTTGTCAGTCGAAGGTTTCAGGGTTCTGATTGTGTTCCTCGCGTGCATATTCCTGTGGGTGACTCAATTGCTGCCGCTGCCCATCACGGGCCTGTTTGCGCTGGTTGCGCCGTCCCTTCTCGGAGTCATCAAGCTGAAGGATGCCTTCGCCTTTTTCGGGTCCGACGCCGTGTTCTTCATTCTCGGCGTGTTCATCCTTGCCGCCGCCTTGTATAAATCCGGATTGTCTACGCGCATGGCTTTGCATCTTCTGAAAAGCGGCGCGAAGTCGCCCAGGCGACTTGTATTTCAGGTGATGTTTACCGCTGCGGTTCTGTCGTTCATCATGAGCGAGCACGCGGTTGCAGCCATGATGTTTCCGCTGGTGGTCATCATTTCAAAACGTCTCAGCGCGACACCGGAAGGAAGCGCCTATTCGCGTGTGCTTTTTCTCGCGATGGCCTGGGGCTGTGTCATTGGTGGTATCGCCACGATGCTGGGCGGAGCGCGCGTTCCGCTTGCGGTTAATTTTCTGCACGATCAGACGGGACAAACGATCACGTTCACGCAGTGGTCTGTCGGCATGTTCCCGATCGTCGTTGTGCTGTTCTCCTTCTGCTACTTCCTGCTGACCCGTTATTACCCCATCAAGATTCTTACGGTTATGGAAGCGGATTCCATCATCGATCAGCAGCTCCGGGATTGCGGCCGGCCGCTGCTCGAGGAACGGTTCCTGGCTCTGTTGCTTGTGTGCACGATCATTGGATGGATTTTCTGGGGTGAGACGACGGCAATCATGGCGGCAATTGCGATTCTGTCCGTGATCCTGCTGTTCATGTTCCGCGTCGTGAAGTGGAGGCAGATTCAGGAGAGCGTGGAATGGGGCGTCATTCTGATGTACGGGGGCGCCATAGCGTTGAGCTCAATCCTGAGTTCCACGAAGGCTGGAGACTGGTTTGCGGCAACCTACATCGTGCCCCATCTGAGCTCACCATGGACGCTCGTGATCGTGCTTTCGCTGATGACGATGGCCCTGACGGAAGCCTTGAGCAATGCCGCGGTAGTTGCGATTGTCGTGCCTCTAGGCCTACCCATCGCAATAAACTTTGGTCTGGATCCGAAGGCTGTTGTCTATGCGGTCGCGTCCGCGTCCAGCATGAACTACGTCCTTCCGATGAGCACACCTGCTGTCGCGATTGCCTACTCTTCGGGCTATCTCAAGATCCGCGAAGTCATTGTGCCCGCATCGATCATGTGGGTTGTCTCCTGGGTCACGCTCATGCTGACGGCCAAATTCTGGTGGCCCGTGCTGGGTGTCACGATCGGACGATAAGGCAAACCGTTTTTCGTGCGGGCCGTGTTATACAATGGGCGTTCATGAAACGCCTGCTCCCCCTCCTTCTGGCAGTTTGCGCACCTGCCTATGCACAGACTGGCGAGGAGCTTTTCCAAAAGGGGCAGTACGCGCAGGCGGTTGCCGAATTCGAAAGGCAACCCGCAGGTGTGCGTTCTTCCTCGACGCTCAACTATCTCGGGATGTCCTATCATCTTCTGGGACGGTTCAAGGAAGCTCAGAGTGCCTATGAGCTCTCCATCAAAGCGGAGTCCACTTTGGCCGCTCCACGGAACAACCTCGGAGCGCTCTACTATTCGCAGCGTATGTTCGGAGATGCGGACCGTGAATTCAGGCGTGCCGCGGATCGGGATGCGGAGAACTCGACGCTGTCGAGCAACCTTCACTGGGCGCGGTATGCGCGAGACAACGCCCGCGATGCCCGGGACCGGTCGAACCAGGTCGCTACGACCCGGCCGTATCTTCTGGAGCCGATAGATCCGTCGTTTCGAGGATTTCTTGCCGCCACTCCACTGCTACCGGCTGCTGTGCTGGAGGAAGCCGCACTACATGCAACACGCGGGGATGTTTTCGTGGCACGGAAGTTATTCGATGACGCGATTATCGAATACAAACGGGCTCTGGTCATCGACCGCTACGACGCATCGATCGCCAATCGTCTCGGCATCGCGTATCACAACCTGCACAAGTACCGCGATTCCGAGCAGCAATACCGAGAGGCTATTCGGCTCCGTCCGAATCATCTCGACGCCATGAATAACCTCGCGGTCCTGGATTACATCCGGGGTGATTACGAGGTTGCGCTCAGCCGGTATAAGTCGGCGCTCAAGTTCAAACCGGACTCCGTGACGATTCTTCGAAACATGGGGGCTTGTTTGTTTGCTCTGGAACGCTGGGACGAAGGCGTTGCCGTATACCAGGAGGCGCTGGCGCTGCGGCCTGATCTTTTCGATCCCCAGCCCGCCGGCGCTGGAACCTCGATCCAGATGAATCAGCAGCAGACTGCATTCATGAATTTCTATCTCGCGAAGATCTTCGCGTTACGGGGTGACAAAGATGCTGCCCTTTCATTCCTGCAGAAGGCCGTAGATTACGGTTTCGATAACGAAAAGATGCTGCAGTCCGAAGATGCTTTCAAGGGGCTCGTCGCGGATGAACGCTTTGAACGCGTTCTGAAATCGATTGCGGAAAGGAAGTCCGGGAACGACTAGTGGACTACCTCGAAACGGCGATCGACCTCTGCCGGGCCGCCGGAGACATCCTCAATTATTACGCCGACCGCGATAAGCTCGTCGAATTCAAGGGTCATGCCAATCTCGTCACGATTGCGGACAAGAAGAGCGAGGAGCTCATCATCGGCGGCATTCTGAGCCGTTACCCATCGCATTCGATCCTTGCCGAAGAATCCGGCGCTACGCAATCCGGAGCAGCGGTGAAATGGATCATTGACCCGCTGGATGGCACCACGAACTTTGCCCATGGCTATCCGTTCTATTGCGTCTCGATCGCCGTCGAGGAAAAGGGAGAGATCGTTTGCGGCGCGGTGTACGATCCCGTGCGCGAGGAGATGTTCAGCGCCGCACGTGGAGCGGGCGCCTACAGGAATGGCGAAAGACTGAAGGTCTCCAATGTGGACCGCCTCTCGCAGGCTTTGTTGATTACCGGTTTTCCATACAACTTCCGCGAACGCCTGGATACGGTCATCAGACAGTTCGGTAAATTTCTCGTCGCAAGCCAGGCGGTGCGGCGGGGCGGATCCGCTGCTCTGGATCTCTGCTACGTCGCGTCAGGCAGGCTGGATGGATTCTGGGAACTCTACCTGCAGCCCTGGGATACGGCGGCCGGCCACGTGATTCTCGAAGAGGCGGGTGGCCGGGTCACGGACTTCAAGGGCGGACCATTCTCGATCTACAACAAAGAGACCCTCGCCTCGAACGGGTTGCTTCACGATGAGATGCGCGCAGTCCTGGTGGAGTGAGAGACCGATTACAGCATTTTCACGACAATGAGCGTCCGATCATCGTGGAAAGGCGTGCGGCCGACGAAATCTTCCACCTCACGGTTGACCACCGCCACAATTTCTTCGGCAGTCTTCTGCCGATGCTCGTTGATCACGCCGGACAGACGTTTCAGCCCAAAGTCTTCGTTACTGGCATCGCGCGCCTCGACGAGGCCGTCGGAATAGAAGACCAGAACATCGCCGGACTCCAGCGGTAGGTCGAGCTCCTGGTATTGCGAGTCCGGAAACAATCCCACCGGAACTCCGGCGAGCTCCAGAAATCTTGGCGCGTCGTTATGGATCAGCAGGGGATAAGGCAATCCCGAGTTGGCGAGGTTGATTCGGCGCGTCTGCGGATCGTAAATGGCATAGGTCAGGGCGCAGTACTGGCTCTCAATGGGCCGTGAGTAAAGCGTCTTGTTGACCAGCTCAAGCATCTGTCCTGGCGGATACTTGCGTGTTGCGCGGGTACGGATAATCCCGCTCGAGAGTGCTGCGTAGAGCGCGGCCGGCGCACCCTTTCCTGCGACGTCCCCGAGAACGATCGCGAGGCGCCCGTCATCGAAGCGAATGAAATCGTAAAGATCCCCTCCCAGGTGCGCGACAGGGCTGAACGTGACGGCGATATTGAGCGGCTCAACCGTGGGCACTTCCTCGGGCATCAACTGATGCTGAATGGCCCGCGCGATTTTCATTTCGCGGTCCATCCGTCGTTCGTTGTCCGAAACCCTGGCATAGAGCTGGGCATTGACGAGTGCGGCAGCGATGCGAGACGCGAGCGTCGTCAGCATGCGCTCGTGGTATTCGGTGAAGTAATCCGGTTGCGTGCTCTCGAGATCCAAAACGCCGATAACTTTACCCTTGTGCTTCAACGGTACGGCCAGCTCAGACCGTGTCTCGGGATGGACATTGATGTAGCGAGGATCGGCGAGAACATTACCCGAACGCACGGGCACATTCATCATTGCGGCTGATCCGACAAGCCCATCACCCAGCGGCACGGTCAGTCTTTTGTTTTCGCGTTCGTTGGAGCGCACAACGGTCTTGAGCTGCAGTACGCCAGTCCGCTCATCGAGCTGGAAGATCGAGAAGATGTGGTAGTTCACCGTGGACTTCACGGCATTGGCGATGCGACGGAAGACCTCCTCGGTTTCCAGCGTGGACGTCATGTCGAGGCTGACTTCATAAAGCATGGCCAGCATCTCGCGGTTGTGGCGTTCACTCTCGTAGATATTCGCATTGTTGATCGCAATCGCGATCTGGCTCGCCAGAAGATTCAGAACATGCACCTGCTCTTCCCGGAAGTACCCGATCTCGGGGCTTTCGATATCCAGGACGCCGACGACACGGTTTTTGAGCATCAGGGGGATAGCGAGTTCCGACCTGGCTTCCTTGACGACTTCGATGTACCGGGCGTCTGTTCGCACATCGTCTACAACCACGGTGCGCTGTTCCAGAGCGGCAGTTCCGATCAGTCCTTCTCCGAATCCGATGCGCAGGGTTTGGACGACTTTTTGCTCATGGCCGATACCGAAACGGTAATAGAGGTCACGCTTTGCCTCGTCGACGAGGAAAATCGCAAAGATCTGATAGGGAATGACCCTGTTGGTTAACGCGGCGATCTTCCGGAGAAGCTGGTCGAGATCCAGAGTTGACGTGATGTCGTGATTGATTTCGACGAGCGTTTCCAGAAAGTTTGGATCGGTTCCCAAAACCGGTTTCATAACTTGCGAGATTCCTCCACGATGGCAACTCCTGAACTGGTTCCAATGCGCGATGCTCCGGCCTGCAGCAGCGCGAGCGCTTCACTATGAGATCGTATTCCACCTGCCGCCTTGATTTGTATTTCCGGCAGCAGGGTCGCGCGCATTAGAGCGACATCTTCAACCGTGGCGCCGGACGGACCAAATCCGGTTGACGTCTTCATGAAGTTCGGCCGCACGCGATTCGCGATCGCGCAAACCCGAAGCTTTTCATCGTTCGTCAGACAGCCGGTCTCCATGATGAACTTTATCGCAACGCCCAATCCGCGAGCGATGCCCGTCAAGTATTGCATTTCGGCCTCTACCGCCGCATCCGCACCAGACTTGAGAAGCGAAATATTGATCACGATATCTGCTTCATTTGCGCCCATCGAGGCTGCCGTCCGCATTTCTACCGCCTTGACTTCGCTGTAGGTCACCCCGAACGGAAATGCGATGACTGTCGCCACCTTGATGCGCGTGTTCCGGAGGATTTCACGGGCCATAGACACATGAGAAGGGAAGACGCAGACTGCGGCCATATCGTAGTCACGAGCTTCCCGGCACAGGCGGCTGACATCGCTTGTGGTGCCCGTAGAGCGCAACAGCGTGTGGTCGATATGGCGCCCAAAATCACTCGGCATCGAGAACCCGGATCTCCTTGAGATTGCGATAGTGCTGAGCGAAATCGAGTCCATAACCGACAACGAACACGTTGGGAATGTGGAAACCGACATAGTCGAGCGCGACAGGCGGCCGACGACTTGATTCTTTTTCGATCAGTGCCGCGATGCGAAGCGACTTCGGATTCCTCGATGCCAGCAGTCCGTGAACGGCGCCCAGCGTCAAACCTGAGTCGACGATGTCTTCGACCAGCAGGACATCTTTCCCGGCGATCGGAACCGACAGATCCTGCTCGATGCGCA
>Ga0068859_100004049_pt1 | contig 14942 bp, 9 predicted proteins | sample KBSSwiS22_FD_66585 | JGI IMG/M metagenome (GOLD analysis project Ga0068859, IMG submission 66585) | Switchgrass rhizosphere microbial communities from Kellogg Biological Station, Michigan, USA - KBS Switchgrass S2-2 | ecosystem: Host-associated > Plants > Roots > Rhizosphere > Soil ...
CCGATTTCCCGGCCTTGACAAGCATCCACTAATTGGATTAACGTTTCATTCAATTAAATAAGGCCACCCAGCACAGGAAAATCGCCATGGCACCCCGCGCCTACGATCGCAGCCTCCGCGACGAAGCGATGGCCGAGACGCGCCAGCGGATCGTGGACGCCACGATTGCGCTGCACGCCGAGCAGGGCTCGAGCCGCACCACCTACGCGATGATCGCCGAGCGCGCCAATGTGGCGATCCCGACGGTATACAACTACTTTCCGACGCTGACCAATCTCTTCGGCGCCTGCATCGGCGACACGACCTCGCGCGCGCCGATCGTGGGTCCCAAGACGCTCGCTGGGACGAGCGATCCAGGGCAGCGGCTCGCGGCGCTCGTCCCTGCCCTGTTCGCGCGCTACCGGTTCCTCTCGCCCTGGCTCCGCTGGTCGCAGCACGAGGCGCATCTCATTCCCGAGCTCGGCGCCTTTCACGCCCAGTTTCACGAGCAACACCTGCAGCTCATCCGCGATGCCATTGCGCCCCGCGGCGGCGGGCGTGCGGCGGCTGCCACGGTGGGACTGGTCGAGGTACTCACCCGATATTCGTCCTGGGAGACGCTGACGCAGGATCACGGACTCTCGGACGATCAGGCCGTTGCCGCCGTGCTGGACGTGCTCCGGTCGATCATCACCGCCAGGCGCGAAAAGCCCGCGGGCGCGCGCAGGCATCGAGCAACCGCAACTCAACGAGGACGTTCATCGTGAGCCAAACTACCGTACCGAATCCGACCCGCGTCGACGAAATCGCCGACGGAATCTTTCGCCTCGCCACCGCCGTCGACCTGCCGGACGGTCCGGGCGCGTTCAGCTTCAACCAGTACCTGATCGACGACGACGAGCCGCTGCTGTTTCACACCGGGCCGCGCAAGCTCTTTCCGCTGGTGCGCCAGGGCGTTGAAAAGATCATGCCGCTCGCTCGCCTGCGCTACGTCGGCTTCTCGCACTTCGAAGCGGACGAGTGCGGCGCGCTCAACGACTTCCTCGCCGCGGCGCCGCGCGCCGAGCCGGTCTGCGGCGGAATCGCGGCCATGGTCTCGGTCAACGATTATGCCGACCGGCCACCGCGTGCGCTCGCGGACGGAGCCACGCTCAAGCTCGGGCGGCATGAGCTGCGCTGGTGCGACGCGCCGCATCTGCCGCATGGCTGGGAATGCGGGTTCATGATGGAAACGGCGACCTCCACGCTGCTCTGCGGGGACTTGTTCACCCAGGGCGGCAAGGATCACCCGGCGTTGACCGCCGCCGACATTCTCGGTCCGAGCGAAGCGTTCCGTGCGCCGATGGATTACTACGCGCATGCGCCCAACAGCCGCGAACTGCTCGCGCGGCTCGCCGCATTCAAGCCGACGACGCTGGCATGCATGCACGGCAGCGCCTGGCAGGGCGACGGCGGCCGGTTGCTGCTCGCGCTGGCGGACCGCATCGCGCCGGGTAGCTTGACCGGATCATCAGCCAACGCCGCCTGACCATGAGCGTGGCCATGCAGCCTGCCGCTGCGATCCACAATTACCCTGGATCTCCTATCGCATCGAACTCACGGCCGTGCCTTGTCCACGAGCGAGCGGACATCCTTCGCCGCAGCGAGCGTCCAGCAAGCCTCGACGAGCGCATCGGCCTTCGTTGGTCCGATCACCGCGTCCGCCAGCGAGTGGAATTTCGCCTCGAGGTCTTTGTCGCTCATCGGCCGTTCGAGCGATCCGATCGCGTGCTCGACGAACACGTGGACCTTGCGCCCATCCTTGAGGATGGCGGTCACGTCGGCCGAGGCCTCGTCGATAGTCTGGTCGACGGTGGCAACAACTTTTCGGCGTAGGGACGTGACGTCGTCGCGTCGCACGATCTGGTCGTCGTATTCATCCTCGCCCGCCCGGCCGAAGATGAGCCCTGCCGCGAAGCCGTGGTAGACGCTGAATTTTCCTTGCAACCCGTCCTGCGGTTCCTTGTTGCCGGTCAACTCGAGCACGAGCGGGTGCACTCGAAGCTCGACGCGCTCGATGTCCTCCGCTTTGACGCCCTTTGCCCGCAGCTGCGTGGCCGCGTCGATCGTCGGATGGATCACGATGCCGCAGGCGAACGGTTTGTAAGTGTTGAACGAGATCTCGAAGCGGCTGCCGAGCTCGCCAGTGATCTCGTTCCAGTCGTACTTGGTGGAGAGAACCTGGGCGTAGCCGCGCGGCGCTTCGAGCGCCTTCGGGCTCGCCGTGAAGCCATGCTTCGCAAGCAGAGCCGACGTGAGCCCCGCGCGCGCCGCCGCACCTGGATGGAACGGCTTGGTCATCGTGCCGAATTGCTCACGCAGCCCGATGGGTTGCGAGGCGGCGATGCCCAACGCCATCGCGGTCTTCGCCTCGTCCAGCCGGAGCAGGCGTGCACAGCCGGCCGCAGCGCCGAGCGTGCCCGTGGAACCGGTGATGTGCCAGCCGCGGTCGTAATGCTCGGGATAGATGCAATTGCCGATGCGGCAGGAAACGTCGATGCCGAGCACCAGCGCGTCGATCACCTCACGCCCGCTGGCACCCGTGACTTCGGCGAGGGCAACCAGCGCCGAAGCGACCGGTCCGGCGGGATGGATGATCGTCGCAAGATGCGTGTCGTCGAAGTCGAACGTGTGTGACGTGATCCCATTCACGAGCGCCGCGCTCGCCATGTCGACTTTGTCGGCGCGACCTAGCACGCTCGACTGAGCCGCGGGCTGCAGCATCCGGACCGCGCCGAGGGCTGCTTCGGCCGACTCGTGCCGGGCTGCACCGACTGCGCAACCGACCCAGTTGATAAAAGTACGGTGGGCCTCGTGCTCCACCGCATCGTTCCAGCCGCGTGACGGATGCGACGCGACGAACTTCGCGAGGATCTGCGTGATGGGCGGGGCGTGATGATCCGCTTCGACTCGAGTATTGCGCGCCATGGCATCAGGTCCTAGTCCGTCAGCTCGATCTTGCGGTCGCGGGCGAGCTTCGTCCAGCGCCCGATGTCGTCCTTGATGTATTGGCCGAATTGCTCCGGCGTCATCGGCATGACTTCCAGCGCTTCGCCTGCGAAGCGCTCGCGCACCTCGGGTGTGGCGAGCGCCTTGTTGGCTTCCTCGTTGAGTGTTTTCACGATCGCCGGGGGCAGCTTGGCCGGCCCCACGATGCCATACCATTGCACGCCATCGAAACCCTTGTAGCCTTGCTCCTCGAACGTCGGCACGTCGGGAATCAGCGGATGCCGCTTCAGCCCGGTAACCGCGATGGGCTTGATCTTTCCGCTGCGGATGTGGCCGATCGCCGCGGCCAATCCTGGCATCATCATCTGGGTCTGGCCTCCCATCAGGTCGGTGAGGCCGGGCGCGATGCCCCGATACGGCGCGTGGACTGCCTCGAAACTCGCCGCCTGCTTCAACTGTTCCATCGCAAGATGCGTAAGGGTGCCATTGCCCGCGGAGCCGTAGCTGATCGGATTCTTCTTCGCGTAATCGACCAGCTCCTGCAGGTTCTTTACGGGGACCGAGGGATGCACCACGAGCACGTTCGGCGTGCCGCCCACCATCGCGATCGGCGTGAAGTCCTTGACTGCGTCGTAAGGCACCTTGCGTACGGCCGGATTAGTGCCGTGCGTCCCGACGTATCCAAGCATCAGGATGTAGCCGTCGGGCGCCGCGCGTGCGGTCGCCTGCGACGCGATGACACCGCCGCCGCCCGATTGATTCTCGACTATAAACGTTTGGCCGAGCGCCTTGGTGTAGCGGTCCGCCATGGTGCGAGCGACCAGGTCGACACCGCCGCCGGGAGCAACGGGCGCAATGATCTTGACGGTCTTCGTGGGATAGGACTGCGCGAAGGACGTCGGTGACAGGCAAGCGACGGCGCATGCCACGGAGAGTGCGAAAAGCAATAGTCGGCGATTCATCGGAAGCGGTCCTTCGTGAATGGTGAGATGTCGCTCAAGTGAAAATTCAATCGATCTTGACGTTCCCGTTCTTGACCAGGTCGACCCAGAACTTGCCGTCCTCGACGAGGAACGTCTTGAATTGCTCGAGCGACATCGCCAGGGAACTACCGTCGATAGCCTCGGGGCTGGCTATGCTACCCGTATGCGCGGGCGGCTACTTGCCGCCGTAACGCGAGCTCCGGCAACCTTCCATAAACAATGACTATCGATGCGAAAGAAATAAACGATTTTACAAAAAGCGGTTCGACGGCGTGAAATGTCGGAACCACGACGACAGGAGATCCGCATGACCAGCGAGAACCAATGCCCGGTGACTGGCACGCGCGCCGCGCTGTCCGCCGCCGGCTCTCGATCGAATCGCGACTGGTGGCCGGAGCAGTTGAACTTGCGGCTGCTTCGCCAGCATTCGTCCCTCTCCGATCCGATGGGTCCGGCCTTCGACTACGCCAAAGAATTCAAGAGTCTGGACCTCGCGGCGGTCAAGAACGATCTGCTCGCCCTGATGACCGACTCCCAGGATTGGTGGCCGGCCGATTTCGGTCACTACGGGCCGTTATTCATCCGCATGGCCTGGCACAGTGCCGGCACCTATCGCGTTGGTGACGGTCGCGGTGGTGCCGGCGCGGGTCAGCAGCGTTTCGCGCCCATCAGCAGCTGGCCGGACAACGCGAACCTCGACAAGGCTCGCCGCCTGCTGTGGCCGATCAAGCGGAAGTACGGACGGAAGATCTCGTGGGCCGACCTCATGATCCTCGCCGGCAACGTCGCGCTGGAGTCGATGGGCTTCAAGACGTTCGGCTTCGCCGGCGGCCGCGAGGACGTGTGGGAGCCGGAAGAAGTCTATTGGGGGTCCGAGGATACGTGGCTGGGCGACAAGCGCTACTCCGGCGACCGCGACCTCGAAAAACCGCTCGGCGCGGTCCAAATGGGCCTCATCTATGTCAACCCGGAAGGGCCGAACGGAAATCCCGATCCCATTGCGGCGGCACGGGACATTCGAGAGACATTCGCGCGGATGGCAATGAACGATGAGGAGACCGTCGCGCTGATTGCGGGCGGGCACTCGTTCGGCAAGACCCACGGCGCCGGCGACGCGAAGCAAGTGGGGCGCGAGCCCGAAGCCGCCGCCATCGAGGCGCAAGGCCTGGGCTGGAAGAGCAGCTTCGGCACGGGCAACGGCGCCGATGCGATTACGAGCGGTCTCGAAGTCACGTGGACGTCCACGCCCACGAAGTGGAGCAACGGTTTTTTGCACAACCTGTTCGGCTATGAATGGGAGCTGACGAAGAGCCCGGCCGGCGCGCATCAGTGGCGACCGAAGGGCGGCGCAGGCGCCGGCTCGATTCCGGATGCCTTCGATTCGTCGAAGCGCAGGGAGCCGGCAATGCTGACGACCGACCTCGCCTTACGGCTCGATCCCGTGTACGAGAGGATTGCTCGCCGCTTCCTCGAGAATCCGGATCAGTTGGCCGACGCGTTCGCGCGCGCGTGGTTCAAGCTGACCCACCGCGACATGGGACCGCGCGCGCGCTATCTAGGGCCCGAAGTCCCTGCCGAAGCGCTGATCTGGCAAGACCCGCTCCCCGCGGTCGATCACGAGCTGATCGATACAACGGACATTGCGACCCTGAAGGCGAAGGTGGCGGCATCGGGCCTGACGGTTTCGCAACTGGTCGCGACTGCCTGGGCGTCGGCCTCCACGTTCCGTGGCTCCGACAAGCGCGGCGGTGCGAATGGCGCGCGTATTCGTCTCGCCCCGCAGAAGGATTGGGAAGTCAACGAGCCGCGCGAGCTTGCGGGCGTCTTGAACAGCTTCGAGCGCATTCGCAGCGAGTTCAACGGCGCGCAATCGGGGCGCAAGAAAGTGTCGCTGGCAGATCTGATCGTCCTGGGCGGCTGTGTGGGGGTCGAGCGAGCAGCGAAGGACGCCGGTCATGCTGTGACGGTTCCGTTCACACCCGGACGCACGGACGCCTCGCAGGAACAGACCGATGTTGAGGCATTCGCCGTACTCGAGCCGATCGCTGACGGCTTCCGCAACTACCTCAAGAAAGACGTGGCGGTGCCGGACAAGGCGTTGCTGGTCGACAAGGCGCAACTTCTGACGCTTACGGCGCCCGAGATGACGGTCCTCGTCGGTGGGCTGCGCGTGCTGGACATCAGCGTCGGCCGGTCCCGGCACGGCGTCCTGACGAAGAAGCCGGGGGCGCTCACCAACGACTTCTTCGTGAACCTGCTCGACATGGGCACGCAGTGGCAGCCGGTGTCGGATGCCCAGGGTGTGTTCGAAGGACGCGATCGCGGGACCGGTGAGCGCAGGTGGACCGCCACGCGTGTCGATCTGGTGTTCGGCTCGAACTCCGAGCTCCGTGCCATCGCGGAGGTCTACGGTTCCCAAGATTCGAAGGAGAAATTCGTCCGTGACTTCGTGGCCGCGTGGTGCAAGGTGATGGACCTGGATCGCTTCGACCTCCGCTGAGCGAGTGGTTCGGGCTGTGACCGCGTCGAGGCGGCAACTGAGGCGTGCGCAGCCCCTATGGTATTCGTGATTGTTAACACCGAAGGAGTGCAGAGCGTGGTTAGAATCGCGTGACCCGCGCGACTTTCCAGAGGACTCTGGCGTGCACCATCCGCATCCGCTTGCCTCGTCTGCTCAACGCGACCCCCGCAGATTCGTCGCGGCAATCCTTTTTCTTGCCTGGGTGACCACCCTTCCCGCGGCTGCTCAAGTCGCGGCGAAGGCGGAGGCGCCCTACGTTCCAACTCCCGTCGCGATCGTCGACCGCATGCTGACGCTCGCCGCCATTGGACCCGGCGACTACGTGATCGACCTCGGCTCGGGCGACGGCAGACTGGTCACGACCGCCGTCGCGAAATACAACGCGCGGGGCGGCCTCGGCTTCGAGATCGATCCCAGGCTCGTCAAGGAGGCCAACGAAAAGGCCAGGAACGCCGGCGTCGGCGATCGTGTGAAGTTCGTCGAGCGCGATCTCTTCACCGCGGACGTGGGCGAGGCCACGGTTGTGACGCTCTACTTGGTGCCCGGCATCATGGGCCGCGTCGAGGACAAACTTCTGAAGGAGCTCAAGCCGGGCACCCGCGTCGTTTCGCACGACTATCCACTGCCGTCGTGGAAGCCGGTCGACGTCGTGGAATTCGAGACCGAGGACAAGGTGCCGATCACCGGTACCAGGCGTACGATGCTTCTGCTCTATCGCGTCCCGGACAAGACGCGCTGACCCACATGGCTGCCGAAGCATGACGTTGCCCATCATCGACATCGCCCCGCTCATGAGCAGGCGCGATGCCGCAGGACGCAATGCGGTGGCGGCGCGGATTGAAGCTGCTTGCCGCGATACAGGCTTTTTCTACATCCGTGGCCATGGCGTCACGGAGGAAGCGATTGCGCATCTCGACGCTGCCAGTCGGCGCTTTTTCGCGCTTCCCCGCGAAGCGAAGCAGGCGATTGCGATGGAGCACGGTGGGCGCGCGTGGCGTGGCTGGTTTCCGCTCGAAGGCGAGCTCACCTCCGGCGTGCCCGACCGCAAGGAGGGGTTGTATCTCGGCGCGGAACTCGGACCGGAGCACCCGCGCGTGCGGGCGGGCCGGCCGCTCCACGGCGCCAATCTGTGGCCGCACGAAGTGCCCGAGCTTCGTCCAGCGGTCGAAGCTTACATGGGCGCGACGATCCGGGCCGCGCATGCGCTGATGGAAGGCATCGCGCTCGCCCTTGGTCTCGACGCCGAGTATTTTGCGCGAACGTATACGGCCGAGCCGACCGTACTCTTCCGCATCTTCCGCTATCCGCCCGAGCGATCCTCGGACAGGGAACGCTGGGGTGTCGGCGAGCACACCGACTATGGCCTGCTGACGCTGCTCGCGCAAGACGAGCACGGCGGCCTGCAAGTAAGGAGCCGCAGCGGGTGGGTCGACGCGCCTCCTCTCGCGGGAACGCTGGTCTGCAACATCGGCGACATGCTCGATCGGCTGACCGGCGGCTGGTTCAAGTCGACGCCCCACCGCGTGCGCAACACCAGCGGACGCGAGCGGCTGTCGTTCCCGCTGTTCTTCGATCCGGATTTTGCCGCGCGCATCCAGCCGCTGCCGAGGCACGCCGCAATCGACGCGCGGCTGATCGACGAGGACCGCGCGCAGCGTTGGGATGGGGCGAGCGTGCACGAATTCTCCGGCACCTACGGCGACTATTTGCTCGCCAAGGTGTCGAAGGTTTTTCCACAGCTTCGGGAAAGGGTGCTGTAGCCGATTGGTGCCGCGCGCCAGGTGACTTTGACGGTCGTGCAATGGAATTGCGACCGCCGCTGGTCAAGCCGTTCGCCGAACTGCAGCCCCGCACCTGCAACAATACGGTCTTTCGCGCCGGCGAGCGTCGTTGCCGGCCGCACGCATGCATCATCCGCTCATGTCCGATCCCATCGTCATCCACGGCGCCCGCCAGAACAACCTGAAGAACCTCACGCTCGAGCTGCCGACGAACGAGCTCGTGGTCGTCACGGGCGTTTCGGGCTCCGGCAAGTCATCGCTCGTCTTCGACACGCTGTATGCCGAAGGGCAGCGCCGTTACGTCGAGACGTTCTCGCCGTACGCGCGGCAATTCCTCGACCGCATGGACAAGCCGCAGGTCGACCGCATCGATGGCATTCCTCCGGCGATCGCGATCGACCAGACGAATCCGGTGCGCACGTCGCGCTCGACCGTCGGCACGATGACCGAGCTTGCCGATCACCTGAAAGTGCTCTATGCGCGTGCCTCGACGCTGTACTGCCGCGGCTGCGGGCGGGCGGTCACGCGCGACACGCCGTCGTCGATCCACGCGGAACTGACGCGGCGCAGCGCCGCGGCCGGCGATCCGAGGCTGGTAATGACGTTTCCCGTCACGGTGCCGGCGAACTACTCCGAAGCCGAAGTGCGGGCATTGCTCGAAGCGCAGGGCTATACGCGCATCCAGTCACGCAACGGCGATCGGCTGTCCGTCGTCCAGGACCGGTTCCGGATGACCGGAGTCGATCGCGCGCGCGTGATGGACGCGATCGAGGCGGCGCTGCGCGTCGGCAAGGGCCGCGTCGACGTTCACATCGCCGACGGTACGGACGATGCCGCCGCTGCAACGGCGTCGCCCGCCTGGCGCTTTTCGTCCGATCTGCACTGTCCGGATTGCGACATCCACTATCGGGATCCAACGCCGAGTCTGTTCTCGTTCAACTCGCCGCTCGGCGCCTGCGAGACCTGCCGCGGCTTCGGCCGCGTGATCGGCCTCGACTACGGGCTCGTCGTCCCCGACGCGGCAAAGACGCTGCGAGCGGGCGCGGTGAAGCCATGGCAGAGCCCGAGCTTCCGCGAGTGCCAGGACGATCTTCAGAAATACGCGAAAAAGCGCGGCGTCCCGCTCGATGTTCCGTGGCGCGAGCTTTCCGACGACCATCGGCGCTGGGTGCTCGACGGCGAGCCGGAGTGGCAGAACTGGCACAAATCGTGGCCGGGCGTCTGGTACGGCGCCGCGCGATTCTTCGCGTGGCTCGAAACGAAGTCGTACAAGATGCACATTCGCGTGCTGCTGTCGAAGTATCGCGCGTACACGCCCTGCCCGGCGTGCGGCGGCGCGCGGCTCAAGCCCGATGCGCTGCTATGGCGGCTCGGCACGAAAACCGACGCCGATCGCGTGCTCGCTCCAACGTTGCGGTTTCGCCCGCATGGCGTTCGATTCGGCGACGACCTGCTCGCGCAGCTGCCCGGCCTCACGCTGCACGATCTCGCGTTGCTGCCGATCGCGTCGACGGCGGAGTTCTTTGCGCGGCTGACGCTTCCCGCGCCGCTCGACGAGGCGGCCGAATTGCTGCTGACCGAGATCCGCGCTCGCATCGGCTATCTCACGGACGTCGGGTTGTCGTACCTGACGCTCGACCGCCAGTCGCGTACGCTGTCCGGCGGCGAAGTGCAGCGGATCAACCTGACGACGGCACTGGGCACCTCGCTCGTGAACACACTGTTCGTGCTCGACGAGCCGTCGATCGGCCTGCACCCGCGCGACATCGGACGCATCATCGGCGTGATGCAGCGGCTGCGCGACGCGGGCAATTCCCTGGTCGTCGTCGAGCACGATCCGCAGGTCATGCTCGCTGCCGACCGGATCCTCGACATCGGCCCGGGACCGGGCGAGCGCGGCGGCGAGATCGTGTTCTTCGGCACGCCGGAGGAGTTGCGCCGAGCGTCCACGTCAATCACGGCCGACTACCTCGCCGGCCGCAAGCGCACTGCGCTGCCGGCTGACGAAGCGCGGATCACGCACAGTACCGAACGCCTCGAACTTATCGGCGCAGCCGAGCACAACCTGAAGGACATCGACGTCGCGATCCCGCTCAATGCGCTCGTTTGCGTGACGGGAGTCTCCGGCTCCGGCAAGTCGACGCTCGTGCAGGATGTGCTGTATCCCGCCCTGCTGCGCTCAAAAGGCAAGCCGACAGAGGCGCCTGGCGCGTTTCGCGGGCTCGCCGGCCACGACCGCGTGGGCGACGTCCTGCTGATCGATCAGACGCCAATCGGCCGGACGACGCGCTCGAATCCGGCGAGTTACGTCGGGGCGTTCGACTGCATCCGCAAACGTTTTGCGACATCGACGGTCGCGAAGGAACGCGGCTATACGCCGGGAACGTTCAGCTTCAATGCCGGCAACGGCCGCTGTCCGGCATGCGGCGGCAACGGCTTCGAGCACGTCGAGATGCAATTCCTGTCCGACGTCTATCTGCGCTGTCCCGACTGCGACGGCAAGCGCTTTCGCCCGGAAGTGCTCGAGGTACAGCTTTCCGGCCGATCGATCGCCGATGTGCTCGAGATGACCGTCGCGCAGGCACTAGTATTCTTCGCAGGCGAGCGCGATATCGAGTCGGCCTTGCGGCCGCTCGTCGCCGTCGGTCTCGAATACGTGAAGCTCGGACAGCCGGTGCCCACGCTGTCCGGCGGCGAAGCGCAGCGGCTGAAGCTCGCCGGCCAGCTCGTCGAGGCATCGCGCGGCGACGCCGACTGCGGCAAGCTATTCCTGTTCGACGAGCCGACGACCGGCCTGCATTTCGACGACATCGCCAAGCTGTTGCGCTCGTTCCGCGAGCTGGTCGCGGCCGGCCATTCGCTCGTCGTGATCGAGCACAACCTCGACGTCATCGGCGCCGCGGACTGGGTCATCGACCTCGGACCGGAAGGCGGCGATGGCGGCGGCCGCGTCGTGTTCGCCGGCCCCGTCGCGCAGTTGCTCGACTGCCCGTCGTCGCACACCGGCGTCGCGCTCGCCGCGTACCAGGCAGCGGTCGCGGCCCCCGCGGCGCTCGTTGCCCGAGAGCCGCGCCGGCCAGTGGGCAACGGCAACGCGATCCGCATCCGCAACGCGCGCGAGCACAACCTGAAGAATATCGACGTCGAAATTCCCCGCGATCGTTTCACGGTCATCACCGGCGTCTCGGGCAGCGGCAAGAGCACGCTCGCATTCGACATCCTGTTCGCCGAGGGACAGCGCCGCTACCTCGAGTCGCTGAACGCGTACGCCCGGCAGTTCGTGCAGCCCGCCGCACGCCCCGCGGTCGACGCGATCTTCGGCATTCCGCCGACCGTTGCCATCGAGCAGCGAACCAGCCGCGGCGGCCGCAAGAGCACCGTCGCAACACTCACCGAGATCTACCACTTCCTGCGGCTGCTGTACGTGAAGCTCGGCACGCAGCACTGCCCCGATCATGGCGTGCCGATCGCGCCGCAGACTGAAGACAGCATCGTCGCATCGCTGCTTGCGCGGCATCGCAACCGCCGCATCGTGCTGCTCGCGCCGCTCGTGGTCGCGCGCAAAGGCTACTACACCGATCTCGCGAAATGGGCTGCGCGCCGCGGCGTTGCGCAGCTGCGCGTCGATGGCGACATGCTATCGACGTCGAAATGGCCGCGGCTCGACCGGTTCAAGGAGCACACGATCGAGCTGCCGATCGCTGAGCTCGTCGCAACACCGGCGAACGAGGGTGAGCTGCGTGCTGCACTCGCAGAGGCGCTCGACCACGGCAAGGGCTTCGTCCACGTCGCGCCCGCGGACGGGCCACCGCCGAAATCAACGGGACGCACGAATGGCAACGGCGCTCCAGCGGCGGCCGCTGAAGTGTACTCGACGGCACGCGCGTGCCCGGTGTGCAGCAAAAGCTTTGCCGCTCCGGATCCGCGGCTCTTCTCGTTCAACTCCAAGCACGGCTGGTGTCCCGAGTGCTTCGGCACCGGCGTCGCGATGGAGGACTTCGACGAGGAACAGACCGGTGACGAGGCGTGGTGGAACGCTCGCTACGAGGGCGAGGCGCAGCTCTGCGAGGCGTGCGGCGGCAAGCGACTGAATCGCGACGCGCTCGCCGTACGGTTTCGCGGGCACTCGATCGCCGACCTCACCGCGCTTCCGGCGAGCGAGGCGCGGCAGTTCTTCGCCGCACTCGAGCTGACCGGCCGCGACGCGGCGATCGCGCGCGACATCGTCGCCGAGCTCGCGACGCGGCTCGCGTTCCTGAACGATGTCGGTCTCGCCTATCTCGAGCTTGACCGTTCGGCGCCTACGCTGTCCGGCGGCGAGGCGCAGCGCATTCGCCTCGCTGCGCAACTCGGGTCGAATCTGCGCGGCGTCTGCTACATCCTCGACGAGCCGACGATCGGGCTGCACCCGCGCGACAACCGGATGCTCCTCGACACGCTGGCGAAGCTCGAGGCGAAGGGCAACACGCTCGTCGTCGTCGAGCATGACGAGGAGACGATCCGTCACGCGGCGCACGTGATCGACCTCGGACCGGGCGCGGGGACCGGGGGCGGCGCCGTCGTCGCGCAAGGTACGGCCGCCGACCTGATGCGGGTGCCCGCGTCGGTCACCGGCCGATTTCTGGCGCGGCCGCTCGAGCACCCGCTGGTCGAGCGGCGGTCGACGACGGATCGCTCGCCGGCCATCGTCGTCGCGGGTGCGACGCTGCACAACTTGCGCGGCGTGACCGCGCGCGTCCCGCTCGGGCGCCTCGTGGCGGTGACCGGCGTGTCCGGCAGCGGCAAGAGCACGCTCGCGCGCGACGTTCTGTACGCGAACCTTTGCGAGCTCGTTGGCGGGCGGCGGCGGCGCAAGCCGATCGCGCTCGCCGGCTGCAAATCGATCTCGGGTTGGGAAGAAATCGACCGCGTGCTCGAAGTCGATCAGGCGCCGATCGGCAAGACGCCGCGCTCATGCCCGGCGACCTATGTCGGATTCTGGGATACGGTCCGCCGGCTTTTCGCCGACACGACCGAAGCTCGCATGCGTGGCTTCACGGCGAGCCGATTCTCGTTCAACACACCGGGCGGCCGTTGCCCCGAATGCGAGGGCCAGGGCATGAAGAAAATCGAGATGAGCTTCCTGCCCGACGTCAAGGTTGCGTGCGAAGCATGCAACGGCGCACGCTTCAACGCCGAAACGCTCGCCGTCAGCTGGCGCGGAAAGTCGATCGCCGACGTGCTGGCGATGAACGTCGACGAAGCGGTTGCGTTCTTCGCCGCCCACCGCTCGATTCATCATGCGCTGCGCTTGCTGCAGGAGGTCGGCCTCGGCTACCTGACGCTCGGGCAGCAGAGTCCGACGCTGTCCGGCGGCGAAGCGCAGCGCATCAAGCTGGTGACCGAGCTTGCGAAGGTGCGCACCGACGCCGCGCGCGCGCGCGGCACCGCGACGTCAACGCGAACGCTGTATGTGCTTGACGAGCCGACGGTCGGATTGCACATGGCCGACGTCGAAAAGCTGATTCGCGTGCTCCACCGGCTCGTCGATACCGGCAACACGGTCGTCGTCATCGAGCACAATCTCGACGTGATTGCCGATGCGCACTGGATCGTCGACCTCGGTCCGGACGGCGGCGCAGCCGGCGGCCAGATCGTCGCGCAGGGCACACCCGAGGGAATCGCGCGGCACTGCGAAGGTTCTTGCACCGCGGTGCTACTCGAGGCGTTTCTGGCCAAGCGCACGCGGCGCGATGCCGAGCCCGCGACCTGCGCACCGGTATCGACTTGAAGTCTGCCGACTACACGCGATGAAGGTGCATCCCGCCGCCGACGTTCAGCACCTCGCCGGTCGCAAATGGAAGCAGGCCGCGAGCGATCGTTGCGACCGCCGTTCCGACGTCGGCCGGCTCGCCCCAGCGCCGAAGCGGCACGCCATCATTCTCGATGAACCGATCATACTTTTCGCTGGCTGGCGCCGTCATGTCCGTTCGGATGATTCCCGGGCGTATTTCGAAGGCATGAATGCCCGATGATGCGAGCCGTGCGGCGAACAGCTTGCTCGCCGTTGACAGGCCTGCCTTCGTGATGCAGTAGTCAGCGCGATTGAGGCCGAGTATCTGGGCATTCGCCGAGGTGATCGTGACGATGGAGCGATAGGGCGAGTGCTCGCCGGACTCGTCGTCCGCTAACATCGACCGGGCTACTGCCTGCGTCAGAAAGAACGTCCCCCGCAGGTTCGTCCTGACGCAACGATCGAAACTGTCGACGGTGAGATCGAGCAGGTCGCCGCGCCGTATCGAGGTTACGCCGGCATTGTTGACGAGGCAGTGGATGGGACCGAGCTGGTCATGGATTTCGCCAACGAGCGCGGCGTGCAGCTCCACGTCGCCGATGTCGCGGGAAAAATAGCAAACCCTGACGCCCAGTGCGCGCAGGCGCGACAATCCTTCTTCAGCGTCCGCTTCCGTCTCCAGGCTTGCGATGGCAATGTCGAATTTTGCCGCGGCCAGTGCCGCTGCGACGGCATGCCCGATTCCTTGCGCGCCTCCCGTGACGAGCGCGGTTGCCATCGTCACGCCTTTCCCGGCTGAACATTCGGCATCGCCGTCACCAGCGCGCGCCAAAGGCGCGGCGCAGCTGCTCGATTTGCGCTTCGGTGAGCGGCTCGGGCGTTGCTCCGCCGAGGCAAGCCAGCCGCGCGGTTTCCTC
>Ga0068859_100004056_pt1 | contig 14931 bp, 15 predicted proteins | sample KBSSwiS22_FD_66585 | JGI IMG/M metagenome (GOLD analysis project Ga0068859, IMG submission 66585) | Switchgrass rhizosphere microbial communities from Kellogg Biological Station, Michigan, USA - KBS Switchgrass S2-2 | ecosystem: Host-associated > Plants > Roots > Rhizosphere > Soil ...
GAGTTTTGGCACTTCCAGGCAATTGCGGGAAAGTTTGTGACTAAGCCGAAGGCACAAGTCTTTAGAAACGCGCAGACATTTGAACCTTCCCGCAAGCCGCCCTCAACTCGATGGTTCATCAACCGCATGCAATCGATTCGAGGCGAGCAATTACTCAGCATCATGAGAGCGCTGGACCAGGTAATGAACAATACCAGTCTGATTTTATTGTTTGAGGTGAACGGGAAAAAACTTCTGTTTCCCGGCGATGCTCAGATCGAAAACTGGTCCTATGCACTTCAACAGGAGAAGGTCCAAAAGCTTTTGGAAGACGTTGACTTGTATAAGGTGGGACATCACGGCAGCCTTAACGCTACTCCCAAGTCGCTCTGGAAGTTGTTCAAGAAACGCTCGACCAAAAAGTCTGCGGATCGGCTTCAGAGCATTGTGTCGACGATGTCAGGGAAGCACGGCAGCCCTCCGAAGACCGAAGTGCCGAGACGTCCATTGGTTGAGACGTTGAGCAAAGAGTCCAACTACTTCACTACCCAGGAGCTGCGAGGAGTGAAGAATATTCGTAAAGACTTTGAGATTGAGTTGTAAGTTTCGAAGCTTTTGCACAAAACTCGTAATCCACCCACGGCAGTGGTGGTCCCTTCAAATCCTTTCTACCTACGCTCTCTCCCGGCGCTTAATCCCACCCACGGCAGTGGGTGGTTCGTTCAAGTCCTTTCTACCTACGCTCTCTCCCGGCGCTGAATCCCACCCACGGCAGTGGGTGGTCCCTTCAAATCCTTTCTACGTACACTCTCTCCCGGCGCTGAATCCCACCCACGGCAGTGGGTGGTCCCTTCAAATCCTTTCTACCTACACTCTCTCCCGGCGCTTAATCCCACCCACGGCAGTGGGTGGTTCGTTCAGATCTATCCAGTGCAGCGCAGACTAGCAGGGAACTGAAGTATCCACCCACTGCCGTGGGTGGGATTCGAACCGCAGTTTGAGTTTCGGGTAGAAAGGAACTGAAGTATCCACCCACTGCCGTGGGTGGGATTCGGACATGCGAGAATTAGACAATTCGCACGGTCCAATGTTGCTATTTCCACGCTAGTCTGTTGACTCAGGTAACGACTCGCGGTTTACTGAGTGCTCATGAAGCGGCTAATAGTTTTTCTGTGCTCCTGTATGGTGCTCTTTGGGGCGAGTTGTGCGCGCTTTCACAACGCGCCAACTGAATCAAAAGACGCACGCTACGTTGTCATCTCGCCAATCTACAACGAAATCATCTGGGCCCTGGGTGCACAGAACACGGTGGTCGGCATCGATCTCTCCACTACCTATCCACCCGAAGTTAAGAACGTGCAGACCGTCGGCTACCATCGCGCGTTGAGTGCGGAAGGCATTCTCTCCCTACATCCGACGGCGATAATTCACGACAACAACATCGGCCCACCGCAAGTAGTGCAACAACTTCAGCAACTCAACATACCGATGAAGCAGTTCACCGCGAAAAATGATTCCTTCGATGGGACCAAAGCATTGATTCGCGAGATGGGCGCCTACTTTCATAAAGAGTCGCGTGCTGAAGAGCTTTGCAACACACTCGACACGCAACGCGCCGCGTCAATGGAAAAGGTAAAGCAATACACTGATCATCCGCGCGTGGCGGTGATTCATTTTGGACGCGCGTCGAACGTGTATCTCGTCGTGGGTAAGGGAAGCGGCGGTGATGGCGGTGGCGTCAGTCAGATGATCGAGCTCGCCGGCGGAGAGATGGCGGTCGAGAACACAGGCCGTGGCATGCAGCGAATGGAGTCGCCGGAGCTGATCGCGAAAGCAAATCCCGACGTCATTTTGCTGACCGACTACGGTTACGATCGTCTCGGCGGATCGACCGATCAGATAAAAGCGTTACCGGGTGTGGCGACGTCGAACGCTGCTCGCGACAATCGCATCTTCCGAATCGAAGAGAACGTGCTAAATTACTTCGGCCCGCGCTCCGGTGAGAACATCGCAAAAATAGCGGAAATCATCCATAAAAAGTGACAACGCAACACGGTCGTCGACAATTACTCCTCATCGCCCTCGTTGCCGTCACGCTTCTCGTACTACTCGCTTCGATACGATACGGCGCGATTGATTTTTCTATCACCGAAATCAGCCGCGCACTCGCATCTCTGTTGCCCGGACGTCCGGAACCAACCCTGGACCAGCGCATCTTTCTCGAGCTGCGTTTCCCGCGTGCAATTCTTTGCCTGTTAGTTGGCGCGAGCCTCGGCGTCGGTGGAACGCTGATGCAGGCGCTGTTTCGAAATCCGATTGTCGAGCCCGGACTGGTTGGGACTTCAAGCGGCGCTGCGTTTGGTTCTGCCCTGTTCTTCGTTCTCGGCGGCGTGTTTCATATCGGCGCGAGTCTCTGGAGTTTGCCGATTGCAGCGTGCGCCGGCGGCGTGATTTCCACCTACCTGGTTTTTCTTCTGGCGCGATCTCGCGAAGATGGGCGCGCGTCCATCGTCATGTTGTTGTTGACGGGGTTGGCGGTCAATGCGCTTTTCATGAGCGCGATCGGCTTTCTGTCGTACATTGCGCGTGATCCGCAAGCACGCTCGATCACGTTTTGGAGTTTGGGGACTTTGTCCGGAGCGAGTTGGAAGTCCGTCGAGATCGTGGCCTTGTCGACGGTGCTCGGATCGATCGTCGCGATACGTTATGCAAAGCAGCTCAACGCGTTGATGATCGGTGAAGAAGAAGCGACCTATCTTGGAGTTAACGTCAATCGTCTGAAGTGGATCATTCTTTCAGTCAATGTCGTCATCGTTGCGGTGGCGACGGCATTCACGGGCGTCATCAGTTTTGTCGGGCTCATCGTGCCGCATATTCTGCGGATGCTTGGCGGCGCCGATAATCGATTTCTGATCGTCGGCAGCGCGCTGACTGGTGCGACACTGCTGACCCTTGCGGATCTAATCGCGCGTCTTTCCGTGCGGCCGGCGGAGCTCCCGATCGGTATCGTGACGTCAGCAGTCGGAGTGCCGGTATTCATTTTCTTACTGCGACGACGGCAGTACGTGTTCTGATGCTTGTTGGGCGTGACATCACTTTCCGCGTCGGTAGCAAGGAGCTCATCTCGGATATTTCTGCGTCGTTCGCGCCGGGCGGGCTGCATTTGCTCGTTGGCCCGAATGGCGCGGGCAAGTCGACGCTCGTCAAAGTTCTTGCGCGTCTGTTGCGTCCGCAAACAGGGACCGTTGAGTACGAAGGCGCCGACGTTGGTCACGCGAGCGAAGCGGAGCTTGCGAAACGCCGCGCGGTGCTTTCACAGGCGATCGAGATCGCGTTTCCTTTGACGGTTCGTGAGGTGGTGATGATGGGCCGCTATCCTCACTTTTCTGGTCGACCTGGTCCAACAGACGAGCACATTGTCGACGAAGTCATGAAGCACTTCGACGTCACGGAGTTCAAGGATCGTTACTATCAGAGCCTCAGCGGTGGTGAGCGTCAGCGTGTAAACTTCGCGCGCGTGCTGGCGCAACTGTGGGACCACACTACTGATTCATGCCGGTATCTTTTCCTCGACGAGCCGCTGACGTTTCTCGATATTCGTCACCAGATCGATTTCATGAAACGGATACGAAGTTTCACGAAGGACTCTGATGTGGTTACGGTAGGCGTCGTACACGACCTCAACCTCGCCGCGCGGTTTGCCGATCAGATTCTGATGTTAGATGGAGGACGCGTTGTCGCCAACGGTCCTCCCTCTGAGGTATTTACAACCGAACGGATCGGCCAGGTCTTCGGAGTCGAGCCAACAATGGTTCAGACCGAAGACTCAAACATCCACCTCATATTTAATTAGCCGCGGCTTAAAAAAACTCTTCATCACAGACTCGAATTCATGGCGCAGTGTTCCTTGCGACCCAGTACCCAGTTCTGCTGGATGAGATAGTCGAGCGAGCCGAGTCTTAGGTTGGCGCGTGCGCCGTTCGGCGTTGCGTAGGTTGATCCAAACTGCCCAACACACTTTGCCGCGTTCTCCAATCCATACCGATCAAACCATGCACTACCGGTCGGATTAGTTATCACTCTGCTTAGCAATTGCGCCAACGTTGATGCCATCGCATCCGCCGCCAGGTTTTGATTGGGAGTTGGCAGCTGAGCTCCCCCGGAAAAAAACTGTGGCGCCGCCACAATCGGACAACGGTTCGGATTGCCGATGAATGCGTACTGGAATTGCGATCCAAACGCCTCGCCCGTTCCGTGATGCGGCAGTGTTGAAGGCACGCAGAAGCCGGTTGCGTTTGAACTCACGTCAGCCGACGCCAATACCACATAGATACCTGATGGATCCTGTGGAAGCCCGCCGGTGACGATCTGATTCGCAACGATTCCCGCAATGTCTGACGCGGTCAACTCCAGACCGTGCGAGTACCGATCGATAACCGCTCCCGAATAGAGAATCGCGCCACTCGGTGCTCCACCAATACCATTCGGATACATTGCGTTGATCTGGAAGTATGGTGTGCCTCCGAGGTTCGAAAGAAAGTCCGTCAGAATAAATTGCACCGCCGTGTTGTCAGCGTTGTTATCCCAGGTTCCGTACCAGATAAAGTACACGCCAGGAGCTCCCGTCACGAGTGGTCCATTGTGATAAGCCATTTTGCTGTCGGTCTTAATCTGACCCTTCTGGCTGGCCGGCGGTACTTGCGCGAATGCGGCGGTCCCACACAGAGCCAGGATCACGGCCACACCTAGCATGATTCTTTTCGTTCTCATTTCAATTCTCCTTTCATATTCAAGACCTGATCTCGCGCCGCGACCAGCGATCGGACACAGACGACGAGCGAGCCGTTGGGCTCCTCGCGGTAGTGAATCGAAGCGCTTTCGATCAGGCGATAGATCATTCGGGTTGGTACATGTGATAAAAGGGCGGCATGGTCGGGCGGCAGCATGATGGCGTCTCCGGTTGAGCATTCGGTGCAGAGCGCGGGCAGCGAGCCGCTCGCGGTCCTGATGGCATAGAATTCGTGAATCTCAACTGTCCTTTCAGTCCGGCGCGTTTTCTTCACGACTTGCCTCCTGGGCTATGGACGGTTTATTGCCGTCGCTATAAGCCGACCCTATAATTGGCGAGCTTTTCGCCAACCGCGCCGACGTTAGTCCCGGGTGCTTTAAAAGTCTTTTGGGTTTTCTTAAGTTACGCTGATAAAGCTCTTACCGCAGGTCTTACAGAATTCTTACCGCCGTTATGGTCTGGCCTGACAATCACTTATATGAATTCGGCCCCTTTGTGCTTGATGCGCGCAGTCGAATTCTGCTCCGCGACGGCGCTACAGTTCGTCTCACCCCAAAAGCTTTCGAGACTCTTCTGGTCCTCATTCAGCACGGAGTGCAGGTAGTTGATAAGGAGCATTTACTGAAGGAGGTGTGGCCAGACACCTTTGTCGAGGAGGGCAGCCTTTCGCGCAACATACACGAATTGCGGAAGGCGTTGGGCGACGACTCTTCGCAGCCCAGCTACATAGAAACCATCCCGAAGCGAGGTTACAGGTTCCTTGCGCCTCTCAAGGTATCCGATGTCGCGCAAATCGTTCCCGCCTCCGTCAGTGGGGAAGCGACGATTATCGAGAAACACACGTTTGCCAGGGTGTTAAGTGAAGAGTTTGAAGAGACCGAGCTGCCCTCAGAGATTAAGCCGCTGCCGGCGCTTCCACCGGCTCGCAACCCATCACCTCGAACAATAAAAATTGTCCTGGTGGCCTCGGCAGCGCTTTCACTATTGCTCGTCGGCGCTATGAAAGCGGTTCTTTATCTGAAACGTCACGCCACGTCTCCTGCGCCAGTGTCGCGCGCTAAGAGCACGCTGCTCAGATTGACCAACAACAATGCGTTGGATGAGGGACCCACCTGGTCGCCTGATGGCGGCCGGATAGCCTTTTCGAGCAATCGCGACGGGAAGGTTGAGATCTATTTGATGAATATCGATGGATCGAATGTGAACCGGCTCACGAACAATTTGTCTGACGACTATGGTCCAAAGTGGTCCCCGGACGGCCGCAAGATCCTGTTCGATAGCGAGCGCGACGGAAATAAAGAGGTTTATGTAATGGACGCCGACGGCGGCAACCAGACTCGCTTAACCAGAAACACTGCGACTGATAGCGCTACCTCATGGTCTCCTGACGGTAGCCAGATTGCATTTGCCAGCAACCGCGATAACTCCAGTTTTTATAACTTTGATATCTACGTGATGAATGCCGATGGCTCTAACGTCAGGAGAATAGTGGACGACCCTGAGTATGATGCGGAGCCGAGGTGGTCACCGGATGGTAAGAAGATCCTTTTCGTCACCGGCAGAAACGGTAACTTCGACGTGTACGAGGCGAACGCCGATGGCACGGCCCAGCATAACCTGACTTCGGATTACGACAAGAACGACGGCGCGGCTGTCTGGTCGCCGGATGGCAACACCATTGCCTTTGTCAGGACCATTCAAGGCAAAGAGCAAATCTTTGTTATGAGTGGCGATGGAACCGGTCTCAAACGTGTGACCAACAACTCCTCGAATAACGGCAGGCCCGCGTGGTCGCCCGACGGCTCTAAGCTTGTTTTTCAGACTGACCGAGACGGGAACTTCGAGATATCCGTCATGAGTGTTGACGGCGAATTAATCCAGCTTACCGATGATCCGGCCGATGATCTCGAGCCCGACTGGTCTCCCGACGGAAGCCGGCTTGCGTTTTCGAGCAACCGTGCGGGCATGCATCACATTTACGTTATGAACGCTGATGGCGGCTTGCCCACACAAATAACGAGTGCGAAGGCGGACGATAGCGAACCTGCATGGTCGCGCGACGGCAAACGGATAGCATTCGTGCGTGGGACAGACGGAAATCTTGAGATCTATGTGGTGAATGCTGACGGAAGCAATGAAGCCAGATTGACATTCGATCCCGGGATTGACATGTCTCCTAATTGGTCACCCGACGGAAGAATCTTCTTTACCAGTAACCGGGAAGGTAAACGTGAAATATATTTCATGAACGCTGATGGCGGCGGTGTCCGCAGGTTCACAACGATAGGAGCGAAAGCGCCCGCCTGGTCGCCGGACGGAAGCAAGGTCGCTTTTATGAGCCTGAGTACGGAGCCGGGCAGCACCCATAACATGTTTCAGGTGTTCGTTGCGGATCCTGATGGCGGTAACGTTAGGATGGTTACAAAGGATCCACCGAGCTCGTTTAATCCGTGCTGGTCGGCGGACGGCGCCAGCATCGCTTTTGCTGTTGATAATCTCGCACTCGAATCAAATATCTTTCAAGTCGATCTGAATGGCGGTAATCGCAAGCGATTGACGGCAGGACCCAAGACTGACGAACAAGCAGCAATCTCACCCGACGGTTCAAGGCTCGCCTTCCAGAGTAACCGCGACGGTAACTTCGAGATCTATTTAATGAATCTCCGTTAGCCGAATTTAGCCACAAAAAGGCACAAAAAGCTCAAAATCAGAAGAAGCTGTTTTGGGCTTTTTGTGCTTCTTTGTGTCATAAGGTTAAATGTTAACAATGAATGAGATTGAACACGGTAACGCCGTCATAGAAGAGACCGAGAGTAAGACAAGGCTGGAGCGACCACCGCTCTATAAGGTCCTTTTGCATAACGACGATTTCACCCCGATGGAATTTGTCGTCTTCATCCTGCAAACTATATTTAATCACGGCGAAAACGACGCTATTCGTCTCATGCTGGACGTACACAGGAAAGGTATCGGTCTGGCTGGCGTCTTTACTTTTGAAGTCGCTGAGATGAAGGTAGACAAAGTGACGAGCCTGGCTCAAGCTAATGAGTTCCCGCTCTTGTGTACGATGGAAGAGGACGATGATCACAAAGGAACTTGAAAACACTTTAAGCCTGGCAATTGCAGACGCGACCACTCGACAACACGAGTACGTAACGTTGGAACATCTGCTTCTTGCGCTGCTCCATGATCCCACCGCGCGCGACGTAATTTATGCCTGCGGCGGAAACCTTAATACTTTGAAGAAGGATATCGAGGACTTCTTTGCCGCCCACAGCGAAATGGTTAATCCGGATCCGAGCACGTTGCCGGAACAGACAATCGCATTCCAACGGGTATTGCAGTACGCGTTGCTCCAGGCGCAAGCGAGCGAACAAAAGGAAGTGAACGGTGGCGGTGTTCTGGCGGCGCTATTCCACGCGCAGCATTCTCACGCTGTGTATCTGTTAAATAAACATGGAATCACACGTCTCGCCGTACTCAACTACATCTCGCACGGAATTTCTGCCGCAGGGGAGACCCAGGCAACTGGTGATATCAACGCTGATGAAGGCGAGGAAGAAGCGCGGCAATCCAGAGATCCGTTAAAGGCTTTCACCGTTAACCTGAACGAGCGCGCCGCGGCGGGACAAATCGATCCACTCATCGGCCGCAACGACGAGTTGCAGCGAACGATTCAGATATTGTGCCGCCGTCGTAAAAACAATCCGGTTTACGTGGGCGAGCCAGGCGTTGGCAAAACAGCGATTGCTGAAGGGCTCGCACTAAAAATTCATTTGGGTGAAGTTCCGGAGTTGCTGCGTTCTGCAACTTTGTATGCGTTAGATATGGGAGCTGTTCTCGCAGGTACGAAATACCGCGGTGAGTTTGAACAGCGATTCAAGGGCGTAATCACAGCGCTAAAAAAGATTCCTGGCTCAATACTTTTCATCGACGAGATTCACACGATAGTCGGCGCCGGGGCGGTTAATGGTGGCTCTATGGACGCCTCGAATATTCTCAAGCCCGCGCTGGCTTCCGGTGAAATGCGTTGCATTGGATCAACGACCTACAGCGAGTATAAGGCGTCATTCGAAAGAGACCGCGCACTCGCCCGCCGCTTTCAAAAAATCGAAGTCTCAGAAACGTCTGTGGAAGAAACGGTGGGAATACTGAACGGACTGAAGAGCTACTACGAGGAGTATCACGGTGTGAAGTACAGCCCTGATGCGATACGAGTAGCTGCTGAGATGTCTGCGAAGTACATGCACGATCGGTTCTTACCCGATAAGGCGATAGACGTGCTTGATGAAGCGGGCGCGGCGTTAAAGTTGAGCTCAACTTCGGAGGAGAAAGTCGTTCACACAGAGGACATCGAAACTGTGGTTGCGCGAATGGCTAAAGTTCCGCCTAAGACAGTAGTGAGTTCAGAAAAAGTCCGGCTGGGAGAACTGCAAGGCAAACTACAGGGCGTGATCTTTGGCCAGGACCATGCGATCGAGCAGGTCGTTCGCGCCATCAAGTTGTCTCGTTCCGGCCTGGGCCAACCAGAGAAGCCCGTCGGATGTTTCCTGTTTTCCGGTCCTACAGGTGTAGGCAAGACTGAGTTGGCGAAACAGATTGCAGTGATTTTAGGCGTCGAGTTTATTCGCTTTGATATGAGCGAATACGCGGAGAGTCACACCGTTTCGAGGTTGATTGGAGCGCCACCGGGTTATGTGGGTTTCGATCAGGGTGGTCTACTGACAGACGCGATTAACAGAACTCCGTACGCGGTGCTAGTGCTCGATGAGATTGAAAAAGCGCATCCGAATCTCTTCAACATCCTGCTACAAGTGATGGATCATGCGACGCTGACTGATAACAACGGTAAGAAGGCTGATTTCAGAAACGTCATTCTGATCATGACGACCAATGCCGGAGCGAGAGAGATGAGCGAGAGCGGCATTGGCTTTCAGAAGGATCAGGGCAAAGGGCAGGGAAGAGGCGCAATCGAGCGAACGTTTAGTCCGGAGTTTCGCAATCGTCTGGACGCGTGGATCGCGTTCAAGGCGTTAGACGCCCACGTCATCGAGCAGATTGTCGATAAATTTATCGCCGAATTGAACGAGCAGCTCGTTGAAAAGAATGTGGTTGTTAAGCTTTCGCCGGAAGCGCGCTCGTGGTTGGCCCAACGTGGCTTCGATCGGCTGTTGGGCGCAAGACCGATGGCTCGCTTGATCCAGGGGAAGATCAAGGAACCACTGGCCGAAAAGATCCTGTTTGGCAGTGAGACCGTTGCCGGCGATGTTTTGGTAGAGCTGAAGAACGAAGAGCTCTCATTGAAATTCCCGGAACCATGATGTCGCATCATAGTGGCCTGATTCATTTCATCGATCCCGAAAAGTCAATTGACGGCATTGTTGCTTTAGGTGGACCTCTCACCACCACAAACCTTATGCGCGCTTACTGCCGTGGGATTTTTCCATGGCCCATCGAGGACCTCGTGCCTTGGTGTTGTCCGGAAGAAAGGGCCATCATCGACTTTAACGAGGTGCACATTCCTCGACGGCTCGCGCGAACCAGGCATAATTTTCAATTCACTATCGATCGCGTATTTCCGCAGGTGATCAGTCACTGCGCGTCAATCAAACGCAAGCACGAATCAGGCACGTGGATCACGGGACAAATGATCCGCGCATATTGCGAGCTTCACAGGCTGGGCCATGCTCACAGTGTAGAGGTTTGGGAAGGCGCTGAGCTCGTCGGCGGACTTTACGGAGTGAATGCTTGTGGAAGTTTTGCTGGTGAAAGCATGTTCTCGTTGCGATCGAATGCGTCGAAGTTAGCGCTGCTGTTCTTGATCGAGCACCTGAAGGAGCGTGGCCTGGATTGGATTGATATCCAGATGCTGTCCCCTCACCTCGAAGCACTAGGTGCGAAAATCGTGTCGCGAGCAGAATTTCTCGACAAGCTGACCGCTACACAACAACGCAACCTGACGCTGTTCCAAACCCTGGAATAGAAGTCAGATGAGAGAATAGAACAAGTGAGGAAGAGGGGGCTTGCCCCCGCTCTTCCAATCCAAGCAACGGCGGGGGTAAGCCCCTCTTCCTGACTTGTTCTATTCCAACTCCTTTCCAACCTCCTTGTCCCAGTAACCCTTGGCAGAAAGTGCTTGGCAACGCAAAGTACTTGTGATATTTATGGTAGCGTGAGATCGCCGAGTCCGACCATCATGATGCTGGGGGCGCTAGTTGCGCTCGTTTGGTCTTATTCCTGTCTCAGCTTCGCCGCTCACTTAAAAACGAAAGCTCGCCTTCGCACGGGATACACCCGCAAGCTCTTCCACGTGCTGATCTTCACGACAGCCGTGTTTGTTCAGGCCATTGGTGGCTTCTGGGCCGTATGCGTGTTCGGCTCCGTAGTCGCCCTCGTGGTCGGCTTTGCCGTGTTTCGTGGTCAGGGCGACCGGCTGTACGAGGCGCTGGCGCGCGAGCAGGATGGCCCAGACCGCACCTATTACATCGTGGTCTCTTACTTCGCCACGATGATCGGTGGAATGACAAGCAACGTAATCTTTGGTCCATTAGCAGTAGTGGGCTACCTGGTAGGCGGTCTGGGCGATGCTGCCGGGGAGCCGGCGGGTGTACGCTGGGGCAGGCATCCCTACAAAGTTTCGCTTAATGGCGCGATCGTCACCAAGACATTCGAGGGGTCGCTCGCGGTGCTGGTCGCTTCTGTCGTAGCTCTTCTGATCGGCGTGGCAATCAGCCCGCAACTAAGCTTCGATCTTCGTTCACTAATCGTTGTTCCACTAATTGCCCTTATCTGTACTCTCGTCGAGGCGTTTTCACCGCGTGGCTGGGACAACGTACCGATGCAAGTTGTTCCGACTGTGCTGGCAGCGATTTTATTGTCGAAATGAACTGAGGAAACAGTAATGCGAGAAATTCTGAAATCCGCCGACTTCAAAAGAATGATCGTGGTGTCAACGCTGCTGTTTTGGTGCGCCAGCCTGATCGCCGTGCGCATAGATCGAACAGGCTCAGGCTATTATCGATTTCTCGTTTTCAATCTCTTTCTCGCCTGCATGCCGCTATTTCTGAGTACGGCGCTGCGAATTGCGCGTCATTGGGAGTTGCCCTGGCCCATCCAGTTTGCAGTTTTGGTTCTGTGGTTACTATTTCTTCCCAATGCACCTTACATTCTGACCGACATACTGCACCTGACCCGCGCCGCCCACGCTCCCGCCTGGTACGACCTCGCACTTCTCCTTTCATGTGCCGGAACGGGTCTGCTGGTGGGGTACCTTTCACTCATCGACGTCCAAACAATCGTGGCTCGCCGTCTTGGCCAAGCCTGGAGCTGGATCTTTGCCCTGGTGTCGTTAGTGCTGAGCGGATTTGCGATCTATCTTGGCAGGTTTTTGCGCTGGAACAGTTGGGACGTTTTGGTCGATCCTAGTCGAGTGTTTGGAATAGCTGACGGCTTACTACGTCCGTGGGCACACGTGCGCCCGCTGGCAGTGACTTTGATCTTCGGCGGCATTCTGATGCTTGGATACATCAGTTTACGAATCCTGGTGGTCCATCCGAAATCTTAACATCCGCTCACTGCCCGCAGGGAAAGTCTGCCTTTGTGCTTTAATGGAACTCGACGGACCCAACCGCGTCTAAGAATCAACCATGCGAAAGTCAGGAAACCGCTCCAGCACTGGTTGTATTACGAATCAATTGAGCACGATCTTCCGGCCTCAACGTAAAGCAGGTAAACTTCATACTGTCCACCGGAATCGCCTCGGGAACCTGCGTTCTCAAACTGGTACTGCATGGTCACGTGAGCAACTCCGTCACCTTCCGGATCGCCTCGTGATAGGCGTCAAGGCGACGCCTGTAGTTACTAGTTAAGGTGGAAATACGCCGAAGGCGTTGGCTAATTTCAGCCCAGGGTTCGAGGAACGAGAACCCTGGGTTACAGTTTACAGGAACGATGGAACCCTGAAAGGGTTCGCCGATCGACAAACCCTTTCAGGGTTTATAACGAAAAATAGATTTGCTAACCCAGGGTTCTCGTTCCTCGAACCCTGGGCTGAAATTAGCCAACGCCTTCGGCGTATTTTCAGACTGAACCAGTAGACATAAACTCATCGGCGTATGGTGAAAGCAGCAAAGGCTCGAACGGGGCAGACAAACAAAGCAAACTATATGAGTGATGAGGCATTTGCCGATCTTAAGGAAGCCATGGAAGATGCACGTGCCTTTGAGCGTGGCAAGCGTCGCAATTTGAAGGTAACCCGAATTCAAGCTCCGCGACCTCCGAAAGCAATGTCGGCCAGGGACATCGCGCGAATCCGCGAAAGACTTAACTGCTCGCAAGCAGTGTTTGCAATGATGCTGAACATCAGCCCAAAGACGGTTCAGGCCTGGGAGCAAGGCGCAAGAGAACCTGGCGATGCTGCGCTCAAGCTGTTAACCATCGCCCAAAAGCATCCAGAGATTCTACTCGAGGCTTAGGACGAGGAACTGTGATCACTTCGCAATCGTAGCCACAAACTTAACGGAGCGGGCGTACTTGCCGTCTGAGAGGTTGCCGGCGTTGTCGTCGATGCCGCGGACGATCCCGTTCTCAACTTTGTATTCTTTGAGCTTGTTGCTGCTGCTCTCCTGATACTGGCTGGGGTGATAACGAACCCACATGCCGTTGTCGTCAAATACGTATTCGAGCCCACGGATCTTCTCGCCTTCCAATAGTGTCGCCGACTTTATCTCTTCGGCCAACGCCTCAGGTGGAATCGGCTTGTCCGTCACCAGGACCACCAGCGAGTCAGTTCCAAACCGTTGCGCGCGACCAGCGTAGGAGAATTTCAACTCCACAACTTCGCCCTTCGCTGTGTAAGTTCCACTCGCCTGCCCCGGTTGCAGTTCACCAGGGGTTGTCGGCTTTGCCGGCGACTCTTTAGCAGCCTGAGCCGGCTGATTCGTGCTTTCACTCGTCTGAGATTGTTTGTGCAACCCGCACGCACTGATAAGAAAGACACAACAGGCAGAGACAAACAAGCGATTCATGTTTTTTGCCCTTTGCTCCCAAGGGGGGAGAATTTTGCGGAACGGCGAATCGTATCACAGGACCAACTTCTCTCAGGGTGACAATTATAAAACTGTCCTAAACATCTTCAGCGGCGGTCCCAAAACCCTGGATACTGCGGTCCATCATGAGATCGCAGCCCACGCATCCCCGCAAACTCCTTCCATTACTCGCAGTGCTGTGTTTGTTGTCGCTTTGGGTGACTGGCGCTTTGGCCCAGTCGTCCACGCCCGATCCGGTTGCTTCTCTCCGATCCGCAAAACTGATCTACGTGCGGTCGTCGTCAATACTGGTTGGCAAGTCGGTGATTGAAGAAAAGCTTCAGAAGAGGGCGGAGTTTTCACAGTTGGGTCTCGCCATCACCCGAGATCCAAACGCCGCTGACCTGATCCTCGAAGTACATCATGATCACTTCACGAAGTATGTCTATACTGCGATCGACGCGCGGACTAACATTCTCGTGGCTGGTGGTAAGTTGAGCTCGCTGGGCGGAACGGTCGCAGGAAAAGTAGCTAAGCGATTCTTGAAACAGGTCATGCAGGCGCGCGCGACTGCTCCGGCTAAGAGCTAGAAGAACGTGCGGCCCCACGTCAGTTGTTTCCAGAGTCGAATCGTGACGATCAGCGGCAACATTAACGAGATTCCGAGAAGCATCGCGATCAAGTTCAGAGGAAAAACGACCGCATAAGTCGAGACGAATACCTGCCGAACGCCAAAACAAAATAACGGTATCGAAAAGTAAAGCGCGGCCCACCTTCGCAGAAACGCCAGACCAAAGCCGACCACTTCAACCGCCGCCATCAGAAAGAATCCGCGAAGAGACTGCGTCTGGGTCTGTGCTCTAAAGAAGGTGTCTGCGAATATCGCCGGATTCAGTAACAACGTAAGTGCGCCAAAGGCTCGAAAGTAGTTCCGACTCATGAGCCAGTTACACGCCGAGCCCGATTACAAGTTTCAATTGTTGGTCTCTGCGTCTTTGCGGTAAAAGAAAACGAAAAAGCATGTAACCGCAGAGGCGCAGAAGACGCAGAGTTTACGCAGAGAACATTGGTAGTGTCTTAGTTTGGGATTTCTCTGTGCAACCTCGGTGTTCTCTGTGTCTTTTGTGGTGAACTAAT
>Ga0068859_100004057_pt1 | contig 14931 bp, 33 predicted proteins | sample KBSSwiS22_FD_66585 | JGI IMG/M metagenome (GOLD analysis project Ga0068859, IMG submission 66585) | Switchgrass rhizosphere microbial communities from Kellogg Biological Station, Michigan, USA - KBS Switchgrass S2-2 | ecosystem: Host-associated > Plants > Roots > Rhizosphere > Soil ...
AGACGGCCGGGTCGAGAAACTTGTGCGCGCCCTGCGCCAGGTCGGGCACGTCGTCGGCGAGCACGGCCTGCGCGACCTGCCCCGTCCACATCGTCGGGTCGAGCGTCGTCGCCGCGTAGCGCCCCGACTGCTCGCCGAAGTAGCCCGCCGCGGCGACGAAGTTGGAGGCGACGAGCGCCCCCTCGATGCTCTTCCGCTTGAGCGCGGCGCCGTTCCGGATCGCCTGGCCGATGGCCACCGCTGCAGCGGCGCGGCCGCGCTCGGTGCGCTCCTTGTCCTTGCTCGAACCGTAGCCCTCCGAGCGGATGCAGCGTGCGAGCGCGTACTCCGCGCGCGTCAGGCCCGCTCGCGCGGCGAGCTGCTCCGGCGGCGTCAGGGTGACGCGCACGGTGCCGCCGCTCCCCGTCGGGACGGAGACCAGCGTGCTGCTCGTCAGCGCGGTGTTCGCGCCGGGGCTCGAGAGAGCCGCATGGAGCGCGGCGACGCTCATGTCAGACCGCCGGGATGACCTTGCCGGCGACCTTCTTGCCGCCGACGAACGACGCGATGGTCAGCACGCCCATCAGGACCGCGCCGCCGGCGGCGACGGGCCGGGTGTCGTGGCCCTTGACGATGAGCGACGCGGGCAGCTTCGCCGCGACGCGGCCGCCACCCTCGATCACCACGGCCGCGGCCACGAAGGCCTTCGCGAGATTCATCAGGTGCTTCATCGGTCGCTTCTCCTGTTCAGGGCAGGGGCACAAGGCCCGTCTTCGGGTCGTACTTGGGGATCGGGTTGCGCTCCTCGATCCAGGACGCCTTGCAGCTGTCGACGCCGTGCGCGTGCACGCATCGATTCCAGATCGCGGAGGGCCCGTTGAGGTCGCCCGGTAGCTCGGTGTTGAAGCCCTGGGGCGACAGCCGCAGCGCGATCGCCGCGACCTGCTCGTAGGTGACATCGATGGGCAGCCCGAGCTCGCGGCACAGCGCGTCGTGCCCGGCCAACTGCTGCTCGGTCAGGGCGAACTCCTTCTGACATGCCGGCGCCGAGCCGTGCGCCTTCTCCAGCCCGGCGCTCGCGGCGCGCGCGGCCTGCATGCCCGCGTTCGGGTTGCCGGTCGCGACGCCAACGAAGAGCCCCACGCCGAACGAAATGGTCTGGTTCGCGTTGAACAGCGAGTGCTCCGTCTGCTTGAGCAGGCAGCTCTTCAGCTCGCGCCCGAGCGCGGACTTGCGCAGCGCCAGCTCGCGCAGCTTGGGCAGGTCGGCTAGCGTGTACGACCGCGCGCCGCGGCCGCCGGCGAACAGCACGAGGCCCACCGCGGCCGCGAGGCCGATGAGCACCACCGGCGGCATCTAGAACCAGCTCTTGATGTCGTTCCAGACCGTCTGGCCCTGCTTGACCAGGCCGCCGACGTCCTGGGCACCGCCGAGGATGCGGTCGAGCGTCGACGCCGACGACTTCGGCGGGTCGGTCGGGTTCGGCGTCGCGTAGATGGGCGGCGCCGCCGGCGCGCTGAAGCCCGGCTTGAGCTTCTTGTACGCGACGAGGCCCCCGACAGCGACGGCCGCCAGGATGAGCACCGTCTTCGTGTCCACGGGCTACTCCTCGCCGCCGACGGCCTTCATCGGCATCACGCTCGCGTAGCGGCCCCAGCTGGCCGGGTCGATCCGCGTCTTGTTGGCGGTCTTGACCTTGGTGCCGGTGTGGCCCGCCACCGCCGAGATGCGGTCCTCGGCCGTGGTCGACCGGGTGTCGCGCGGCGTGATCAGGTCGGTGATGAGCACGACGTTCGACACGCTGTTCGCGTCGAGGCGGACGAGAATCTCGCCGTCGTAGAACGGCTGGTCGGGAATCTTGCCGTCGGTGGTCGGCCACCAGATCGGCAGCGCGCGCAGCGTCGACTGCACGAAGGGGTCGGTGGTCGACGCGGTGTCGTTCTCCGACTCCTGCTGGTACTGGTTCTGCAGCACGTCGACGGGCTGCTGCGACAGCTGCAGCGCGTCGCACGTGACCGTGCCGATCGAGCTGATGTCGGTGCCGCCGGTGACGTGGTCGGCCGACTTGTACAGCAGGAGGCTGCGCAGCGTGCCGCCGTAGACGCCGGCGCGCAGGTCGACGGTGCCGGCCTGGGTCTGCGACTTGACCTCGCGGCGGCTCTTCGACTCGGTGCTCTTGAGCGCCTCGCGGCACTCGACGAACACGGTGTACGTCTGCGTGATGGCGCTCAGGCCCGAGCCGGTGCCGACCTGGCCGGCCGCGGCCGCGGTCAGCTCGATGCGCGAGATGGAGTCCGCCGGCGTGGCGTAGTCCCAGCGGCGCTTGGCGCGGCGAGGGGCGAAATCGAGCACCCACTTGACCGTCTTCGTCGCCGTGGTCGAGATGGCCTGGATCGACGAGTCGGCGACGGCGAAACGGCCGTTCTCGTAGATGTGCTTCGCCCTCGCCTCCATTCCGGTGAGGTTCCACAGGTCACCCTTGGCGTCGGTGACCACGATGCGCGGCAGCCAGCCATTTTGGCCGGCCGCGGTGATCGAGGTCGATCCGTCGGTGGTCGACGTGATCACGCCCTTGATGATGATGCGGATGATCTCGAGCCGACCGCCGCGGGGCCCGGTCGAGCGGAGGAAGTTCAGCGGGACTGTCTTGCTGCTGCCACCGACGATTGCAAGGGCCTCGGAACGGTAGACGTGCGACATGGATTGGCGCTCCCTCGGGTTGGTGTCGAGAGGTCCAAGCTGTCGGCTGCAAATTGGTGCGGGGATTTCGCGCGCGCAGCGTCACGCACGCTGCGAATCGGCACGCGCGTGCGGTCTACTCGTCGACGTGCTCGAACATCGCTTCGAGCGCTTCGAGCGAGCGGTCGAGGCACTCGACGAGCGCCTCGATGCTGTGGTTGCCGGTGTGGCCGCGCAGCTCGCCGAGATGCACGCGCACGTCGGCGATGACCTCGGCCGGCGTGGGCGGCGACTCGTCGACGACGGGCGGCGGCGGGGGCGGCGGCGCCGGCGCGGGGGTCGGCTTTCTCGGGTTGCGGAGCGTCAGTGCCATGGTCTCTGTCTCTCTTCTCCGGGCGATTGCGCGCGCCCGGGCGCGTTGGTCACGTGCGTTCGTGCGAGTGCAACCACATCGCGAGGTAGCGCAGCTCCTGGCCGAGCTCGTCGACGCGGTTGATGGCGTCGGCGAACACGGCCAGGTCCTCGCCCTTGGTCAGGTCGGAGAGCTCGCGCCCGATCGAGTGGACGCGGTCAGCGAGCTCGCGGCGGCTTCGTGGGGTGCCTCCGTCTTTCATGCACCACCGCAGCTGCAGCGCTCGCACGTGCACTCCGCCTCGTTTCGGCGCTCGATCGCCGTCTGCAGGTCGAACGCCGTCCACCACGCGTCGGCGAGCGCGAAGCGGATTTCTTCTTCGAGCAGCTCGCGCTCGCGCGCCTGCAGCTGCTCGCGCAGGTGCTCCTGCAGCGGCTGCAGCGTCTCTCGCGAGCCCCGCGTCACCGCGCACCACGCTGGCGCCGACGCAGCGTCAGGCCGATCTCCCGCCGGTGCAGCGAAAGGTGCTTCGAGTGCACGGCCGTCGTGACGCCGCTCTCGATGGTGATGTGCTCGTACTTCTGCAGGCGCGGCGCAGCCTGTGCGGTGCCGGCCATGGGGTCGGCTTCGAGGCTCTTCGCCAGGTCGGGCCGCAGGCCCAGGCGGATGAGGCCCTGAACGTCGTACGGGTCCTGGATCGGGAACACCTCGATGCGCGTCGCCTGCGACGTGACGACGCGGTGCGCGAAGTACACCGACTGCATCGTGAGCCCGAGCGCCACGCCGAAGTGCCGGCGCCGGGCGATCAGGTCGAGCCACTCGGGGCTCATCTTCTTCGACGTCGTCGTCTCCGATGTGACGGCCTCGTCGACCATGTAGAACACCGGCGCGAACGTCTTCGACTTCGCGGCCTCGGCCGCGGCCATCGATGCCGCGGCGAGCTCGATGGCCAGGTCGCGGCCTTGGTCGACCGTGATGGGCTTGTCGAGCACGTGCACGACGCTGCCGCCGTACTTGCGCAGCCCGGCGCGCGCGGCGTCGAGGCTCGTGTAGCGCCGGCTCGGGATGCTGCGCCGGTCGTCGTAGAAGCCGAGATTGGGGTCGTTGGCGAGCATGTAACCGTTCGTCTCGCGCGTGCGGTCCCACATCCACCGGCGCAGCCAGTAGCTCTTGCCGACCTTCTGTCGGCCGACGGCGATAACCGTCTCGTCGAGCGAGCGGAACGGGACGCCCATCAGAAGAACCGCACTCGGTCGAACACGCGTACGCCGCGGGCGGCCGCCTCTTCGCGCGTGAGGCGCGCCCACACGATCGCGCGGATGTCGCGGCTGCTCGGCGCCGGCATGCGCACGTGCACCAGGCCGTCGCGGCAGCTCAGGTAGCCGATGAGGTAGCGGTTCACCGCTTCCTCCGCCGTTCGCGGCCGAGCTGCCGCTGCGCGTCGAGCAGCTCGCGCTGCAGGTTCTCTACCTCGCGCTCGCGCTCCTGGCGCCGCCAGCGGCGCGAGCACGCCGAGATGTGCGCGAGTCGGTACGCTACGAAGAGCGCCGGCACCGTGGCGAGGCCGGCGCTGAAGGCGCCCCAGAGCTGCAGGTCGACGTGCATCACGCCGCCTTCTCGGGAGGCTTCGCTGCGACGTCGACCGCTCCGGCGCCCCACATGCTGCTGCCGGCGCGCGGCCGCACGCCGTTCGTCGTCGGCTTCGGAGGCGCCGCCGGCGGCGCCGACGCCGGCGCGCCTGGCGCCGCAGCGGCGGCGTCGCCGGTAGGTACGTCGGCGCGCTCCTTCGCTTCGAGCTTCTTCCGCCCCCAGAACGTCAGCAGCAGCTGGTAGCCGCTCGTGCCGCACGCGACGAGCTCGGCGTGGTCGCTCGGGTCGCCGAGCTCCTGCGGGAGCCACTTGTCGAGGGTGATTTCCCAGCACTTCACCGTCACGCCCAGGACGAACTCGGGCAGCGGCGGCAGCGGCAACTCGGCCGCACAGATGATCGGTTCGCACGCGCGCAGCATCTGGCCGATGTACGCGGCGCCCAGCTTCACGTAGCCGGCGCGCTCGGCCGCGGCCTTCGAGGCAGCGGCCTCGGCCGCGGCCGCCTCCTCGTTCGCTGCAGCGGCCGACGAGAGGTCGATGGGCGGGCCGCCCTCGCCGCCCGCCCCGGACGGGGGGGAGTCGGGGGCGGGCGGGTCAGGCGGGGAAACGGGTGGCGGAGGCTGCTGCGGGGCCGCTGCAGCCGCTGCAGCGTGCTTCGCGCCGAAGCCGGGCCGACCGGCGCGGCCGAGGCCGTGGTCGTACCTAGCGAGCCGCTCGCGCTCCTCGGGCGAAAGGTTCGACTTCTTGCGCGCCCGACTTGCCCACGCCCTCTCGCTCGCTGGCTGCCCCATGAACGCCAGCTTGCCGATCGAGCGTGCTGGGTGCGTATTTCGCGCGCACGGCGTCACAGGCAGCGCAGCGGCCCGCACGGCACAGGCGGCCGATGCTCTGCGGGCGCACGCCCTGCTCGTGCCGCAGCTGCTTCATGTCGGCGCGGTCTTTCTTCCACCTACACGATGCACAGCAGAAGGTCGGCTCTCGACCGCGCGCGTGCGGGCGGTCGAAGGGCTGGTCACAGTACTGGCACAGCAGCCGAATCCTCCCACTTTAGCCTGTTTTCTCCGGCGTGCGCTCGCGTTCGGCGTCCGCACGCTCGGCCTGCTCGACGAGCGCACGGGCCAGCGCACGCGCATCCGACGGCGACAGGCGCGCCGCACGCCCGTCGAGGACCAGCTCCACGAGCGCCAGCACGGGCGCGGAATCGGCGAGGCACTCGACGGTGATGTGGCTCCCGTCGAGGCAGCGAATGATGCGCATCACGGCGCACCGTTGCACGGCGACAGGAACACCAGCCAGACGACGAACGCAGCCGCGAAGCACACGAAGGAGAAAGCGCCCCAGGGCAGCTTGTTCACGGCGCACCGTCGGCGAGGGGGACGCACTCGCTGGTGTTCTGCGGGCCACCGACGCAGCCGAGGCCTTCGCTGCAGCTCTCGCCGACGCGGCAGCAGGTTTCGTGCGCCCCACCGCACGGAATTGCATCCGGAGGTGCTGCGTCCGCAGCGTGCGCAGCATCCGGAAGCGCTGCGTCCGGAACGGCAGCCGCAGCATCGGGCTGTTGCGGGTCGCACGGGTCGTCGCTGCAGCTGCAGGCGAACGCGAGCGCGAGGACCACGAGCGCCGGCTTCAGCATCGGCCCACCGCCCGGCCGACGGAGGCCTGCTGCTTCTGCAGCGCCTCAAGGAACGCATCGAGCGCGTCGAGTTCGTCGGCGCGCGCGGCCGCGGTGTTGAGCAGGCCCACGAACGTCGCGATGATCGTGCGCTTGCCCTTGTCGAGGCCCGGGTCGCACTCGACGTTGCGCTCCAGCTCGCCGCCGGCCTCGGCGTTCCAGTGCTTCAGCTCGCCCGCGATGCGCAGCATCAGCAGCAGGTTGGAGAGGTACTTCAACGGGTCGGTTATTTTCGGCTCCCACGTCGCCATGCCTTCACCTCCAGCGCCGGTGTTTCGGCGCGCTTCGGACCTTTTCTCGGCGCGGCCTGCAGCTCGCGCATCGCCTCCTGCAGCTCGCGCGCGGCGCGCGCCAGGCGCGCCGCGTCGACGTTCGAAATCGGTACCCGGAACGGGTACACGACGCGGCCGCCCAGCTTCGTCAGGTCGGTGCGCGCGACCAGCTCGGCCGCCGCGGTGAACGCGCGCAGCTCGATCGCGTTCAGGCGTCTGCAGCGCTCGCAGATGCCCACCTCGGGCGGCGCGCCGCGCTTCAGCCCGCACTGTTCGCAACCGACGTAGGTCTCGCACGCGCGGCACCAGCTGCGCTCGCTCCACGCTTCGCGAAGTCCACAGAACTGGCAGGGCCGGCTGACCGTCACGCCGCGTGGTCATCGGCTCTCCGTTCGAAAAGTTGCGCCGCAACTTCCGTGCGCGTGCCGGGTAGCGAGGACCCACCCACGACGACGAGCACTCGCTCGTCGTCCACGTCGAGCGGCCGCGTCCACGCCACGGCCGCGCACGTCACGCACAGCCCGGCCAGCTCGCACGCGCCGCAGACGACGCGCGAGCAGCTCGTGCACGTCGGCGCGTTCGCGGCCTCGCCGCGCAGCACCAGGCTCCTGCAGGCCGAGCAGATGTGCTCGGGCGTCGACGCCCGGGCGGTCACGTTGCCTCCGGGTGCAGGCGCCGGCAGTCGCCGCACTTCGGGTTGTACGAGCCACACTCGTCGCACCCGGAGAGCTGTTCGACCAGGCGGAACGGAATCGGCGCGTCGACGTCCTCCGCGCCCGTGGCGGCGACGTCGTCGACGATGCGCTCGACCTGGTCGAGCCACAGCTCGGCGGCGAACTTCACCAGCGCGAGGACCTCCGCGCGCGTCAGCTCGGCCGAGCCGTGGCCCGTCCTGTACTCCAGACCCGAAACCAGGATGCGCCCGTCGAGGTGGGTCAGGTGGAACACGCGCCGGTCGCGCAGCCTGGCGCTCACGACGCCCGCCCGAAGTACTCGTGTTCGGACGCGACCAGGCCGCGCAACATGGCCACCGCCAGCGCTCCCGCCACGTACGGCCAGCTGCGCCCCGCCGGCGGCGTGGTCAGGCGTTCGAGAAGCGACGCGACGTCGCCGAGCACGGCACGCACGAACGGCCGCGACCGGTCACCCCCGGCCCGAATCGACGGCACGTGGGTCGGCGGCGCGTCGAGTACGACGAACCGATCCGGCGGCACGATGCGCAGCAGCGCGAATTCCAGCCACTCCGCTTCGGGCAAGAGCGTGACGAAGCGCGCGACGTCGCCGGCGGCCGCGGCCGCAGGGTCGACGAACGCGCAGCTCACGAGTCGCTCCGGCCGAAGAGGCGGGCGAGACGCCAGCCAGCCGACGCGAACAGCCCGCGGCGCGCAGCCCCCCTATTCACAGCCTCCGAGCCGTCGCCGTCGCCGACCTGGTCGACGTCGCCGCGCGCATCGGCGACGACAGGCGCCGACGCGTCGTCGAAGAGCGCAGCTTCGAGCAACGAATCGCCGTCGCGTTCGTTCGGCGGCAACGTGCTCCGCGGCGAAGACGCTGAGCCGTCGATTTCCGGACCGACCGGCGGGTTGTCCACAAACCCACAGGGCCTATCCGGACTTTCCGGACTAGCAGAACCAGAGTCAGAGGCAGAACCAGAGAAGAGAGCAGACAAGGTAGCTTGTTCAACGGGGGTGTCAGGCGACTTGTCCACAGCCGGGACGCTGCGCTCGCCGAAGCCCGCGGCGATCGCGAGAGACCCCAGCGTGTACAGGTTCCGGGCCTGGCTCTGGTCGTAGGCGCCCGGGTCGTTCGGGTCCTCAGCGCGCAGCGACCGGTACTTGCCCGGACCGCTCAGGTACGGGCCGAGCAGCTTCGTCTCGGCCGCCGGCACGTACTGCGGCGTCACGACCAGCCAGCCCTTCCGGGTGAGCTCGTCGCGCGCCCGGCGGACCGTGCTCAGGCTGCGCTGGTAGCGATAGGCCAGCTCCCACAGGCCGACCTCGAGCCCGGCGTGCCCGCGGCGCACGAACACCGCCACGAGCGCCAGGATGGCCCTGGCGAGCACGGAGAGGCCCACGACGGGCAGCGGCGCCGGCGGCTCGTCGAGCTGCAGGACGTCCGTGTACGGCGCGCAGCGCTCGCGCAGCGCCTGCGCCGCCTTCACCCGGCGCCGGAACTCGCGCCGGGCCTCGCCGTCGACCAGGTCGGCTCGGTGGTTCAGTCGGTTCAGCTCTTCGTTCATCTGCCCTTCCTCCCGAGTCCGGGCGGGCAGCAGACACACCGATCCCCTCGCACCTCCGGGCCATCTGGCGCCTGTCAGAGCAGGTCGCTAGAATGGTCGGTGCGTTCAGGGGCCGAGTGGCCCACTCCCCCACGGACGTGTTCGGACGTCGGCCGCTGCTTCCAACAGCGGCCGCGTCGCTTTTCGGCCTTAGCTCTTCGTCGAGACCTCCTCGTCGAAGAGCGGCAGGTCGTCGGGTAGTGGGAGCGAACGCAGGCGGGAGCGGGACCGATCTACATTATGGAACCTAGCCAAGGCGCGACTGCGGTCGAGAGGGTCTCCTTTTTTGCCGCCGCTGCCGCTGCCGCCGTCTTCGGGCTTGGTCTCCCACGCCGCCTGCGTCACGTACTCCACCACCAGGTCTCGTCGAGGAAGCCGCAGGTTCGCCTGCAGCTTCCGAATCGCGTCTACGTGCCCACCCGGCGCCACGTCGAGCCGGAAGCTCGTGCGGACTTCCTTGGTGGGATGGTGCTTCTGCGCGGCGAGCTGGCGAACCCGCTGCGCGAACGGGTGCGCCGTTGCCTGGCCCAGCACGATCGCGTCGTAGGCGAACGTCACCAGCACCTGAAGCATCTCCCCCGCGCTTAGGCTCACCGCGCGGCCCAGCTCGACGAGCTGCCGCGGCGTCTCGGCGCGGAGGTTGAACGGCTCCGGCCGCATCTGTGGCACTTCTACTCCCGCAACTGCTGTCACGGGAGTGAGCGTCCTACGATGCGTAGGTGTCAGTCAAGTTCCTGATTTGCCCAGGGATCTGCTCCCGACACCGACGAAGGCCCAGGGTACACCTGACCGCTGACATCGAAAAAAGTGAGTCCGGACGTACGAATTTCCCGGCCGATTCGTCAGGTTCGGCCGATCGCCGTGCTAGGCGGCCAGGTGCATCGCGAGCGCGAAGCCGAGCGCGAAGCCGAGCAGCAGCAGCGTGCCGTGGTGCTCGCGGCGCGCCTGCAGCTGCAGGTGCTCTTCGAGGTCGTCGAGGCGCCAGCCCAGCCGCACCATCGGGTCGACGTCGCGATCGGCGTGCTCTTGCTTCTGCTCAGCGGTCGGTTCCATGGCTCTTCTCCGTCGGTGGCGTGGTGAGGTGACGAGTGACGACGCGCGCCAGGTCGCCCGGCCGACCGCGTGCGACCGGCAGCAGCGAGAGGAAGCGCGAGACGACGCCGCCGACGAGGATGCCGGCGAGGTCGGGCGAGCCGAGCTGGCGGAACGCGAGCGCGGCCAGGAGCACGATGAGCACGATCAGCACCTGCGCGACCGGCCCGAGCACGAGCAGCTTGCGGCTCATCGGCGCAGGGCCCAGTAGAGACCGACCGCGTTGCCGAGCAGCCCGGCGCCTGCGACGACGACGCGCCGCGCTGGCGTGGTCTCCGGCAGCGCGAAGTCAGCGACCACGCCGGCCAGGCCGCCGGCGACGCCGGCGGCGAACGTCAGCAGCACGAGGTTTCGCAGCGACGGCTTCACAGAACCTTCGCGTAGAGCAGCCAGGCGACGGCGAGCGCCGCGGCCGCGGACAGCGCGACGCCCTGCGTGATGTGCGTGCGGCTGAGCGGCCCGGGGAGCGTGCCGCTCGCGATGATGTCGGTGTTGAAGAGCTTGCCGACCGCGGTCTGCTTGATGGCGTTGCCCTGCACCTTGTACGCGGCGAAGCCGACACCGCCGACGACGGCCGCGCCGCCGAGTCCCGCCACCGCCAACTTCGTGTAGCCCTTCATCGCTGACCTCCGGTTAGAGCAAGAGCCCGTCGACCAGGCCGGCGACGACGCAGCCGCCGACGACGCCCATGACGACGTTCGTGCGCACCTGGCCCTGCACCTGGTTCTGCGCGACGCCGCCGGCGGACTTGCCGGCGCCGACGAACGCGCGGCCTGCAGCGCCCCAGTTGCCGTGGAAGAGCTCTTCGAGCGCGGTGTCGACGCCGGCGCCGGCGGCGTCGACGGCCGCGGCCGGGTCGAGCTTCACGGGGTGCAGCTCGTTCACCAGGTAGACGCCGGCGAGTGCGCCGCCGGCGTAGAGCGCGATGCGAAGCATGGTGTTCACTTCTTCCTGCCCTTCCCCGCCGGCGTCGCGTCGGGCCGCTCGCCGAGCTGCTCGACGACGTCGGCGACGCCGGCGATGCCGGCGCCGAGTTGCTCCTTGGCCTGCGCGACGTCGCGCGCGTCGAGGACGTGCGCCGCGGTCAGCAGCGTGCAGGCGGCGCCGACGGCGATGCCGATGGGCGCGGCGCCCGGGATGAGCACGGGCACGACGGACGCCACGCCGCAGGCCCCGGTAACGAAGGCCTTCCAGTGTCGCTTGAGGAAGTTCATGGCTGCCCCTCCGGGTGGCCGCCAGGGTGATAGACGTCGGCGCCTGGATGGGCTTCGCTGCACGGCACGGCGCGCAAGGGCTTCGCCGGCGGCGCGGCCGCGACCACTTCGGCGAGCGCCTGCAGCGTGGCGCGGCAGCGCGCGACGCTCTGGCGCAGCTGGGCGCGCTCGCGCTCGATGTCGCCGGTGACGGTGTCGAGCTCGCCGAGTCGCGCGTGGAGCGTGGCGAGCTCGGCCTGCAGGCGCTGCATCGCGTCCATCAGACCCACACCAGGCCGCGGACCGTCGACAGCAGGGACAGCGCACGCGTCTCGGCGGTCGACGCCGCCGGCGCGGTGAACCGGTTCTCCGCGATGGGCGCAGCGCCGCCGCTGTAGTTGTAGATGCCGACCACGAGCCCCGCCGGCGAGCGCTGCAGCAGCAGGGATTCGCCGGGCGCGAACGCCGCGGGGAACGCACCAGTCGGGTCGACCACGACGATCTGCGGGATGATGATGTTGGCCACGGCTGCAGCTCCTTAGGTGGTCGAGTCGGTGATGAGGCCCAGCAGGGCCAGCTTGGTCAACAGGTCGGCGAGCGCCGCGTTCGCGCCGCGCGAGCCGGTGATGTTCTGCTGCGCGACGGGCGCCACGCCGAAGAAGCCGAGGCCCGTCGTGTTGACCGAGATGCGGGTGGTGTTGTTGTGCTGGATCGAGGTCGACTGGCCCGACGCGCAGTTGAGCGACGTGGCGCCCGCGGCCGTGATGCGCAGGCTGTGCTGCGACGTCGACGTCATGTCGCGGTGCGAGATGTAGACGTTGTCCGTCGCGCGCGAGTCGATGCGGCAGCGGCCCATGGCCATCGTCTGATCGGAGTCGGGCGTGGTCGCGCCGAGTTCGAGGACCGGCGCGCCGCCGAGCGCGATGCCGATGCCGTTCGCGCTCGGCGAGTAGAGCCCCGTGTCCGGGTCGCCGGTGAAGGCGAAATCCGGCGTGCCCGCGCTCGCACCGTTCGAGCCGATGATCGAGCCCTGCGACGTGAGCGCGCCGACGGTCAGCCGGTTGGTGCCGCCGTCGAACTGCAGCGCGGCCGAGACCGCGAGCGCGCCGGTGTTGTCGATGTAGACCACGCGGTTCGGCGTGCCTCCGCCGACGAGCGCGCCGATGGTCACGCTGCCGCCGTTCGGCTGCGCTCCGGACGGCCGGACGGTCATGCTTCTCCCTCGGTGCGCCACGAGAGCCGGGCCGAGCCAGCGCCGGAGCCCTGCTTCACGCTCACGAGGATGGTGTCGAACGGCTCGCCTTCGAGATCGAGCGATTCGGTGGCGCCGGAAGCGACCGTGCGCTCGACCGCACCCGTGCCATCGAGCACGAGCTGAGTCATCGTCGGCGACGCGAGCGTCGAGATCGGGTCGCCCGCCTGCTCGGTCGCGGCGATGCGCGCCCGGTAGTGCACCCCTTGGACCTTGTACACCGTGGACGCGGCGGCAGAGATGAGGGTCAGACGGCCTCGCGCGAACCCGTAGAGCGGGAACTCGGCTGCGGTTTCGTACCCCACGGCCGTGGGGTAGTCCGGTGCCGAGCGGAACGCCGGGCCGCGGCGCTGCTGGAACCACGGCGGCATCGCGTAGTGGACCTTGACCGCGAGGATGGGCGGGGCCTTCGTCAGCAGCGGCTCTGCGGTGAAGCCCTGCACCTCCGGGCCGTACGGCAGGACACGACGCCAGGGCATCACCTGCAGCGGGCCGACGAGTGGCCCGACGGCGGGCGACCCGATGGTAAGGAAGGCAAGCCCGCCCTTGTGGCTCACGATGCAGCAGTCGATCTCCGACGAGCAGTCGATCTCGATGGCCGCGAACTCCTGCTCGTCGTGGATGTCGATCAGGACGTACCGGTCGGTCGCCGTCGACGGCGCGGCGCCCGGAATCATGTACGGCTGGCTGTAGACCTTCGGTGACCGGCAGCCCATCACTTGCCTCCCGCCGCGAAGAGCGACTGACCCGGCTTGGTCGCCTTCGTCGGTTTCGGCGGCACGGTGCAGCCCTCGGCCTTCGCGCGGCGCGCCGCCTCTTCCTCGCTGATGCTCTTGCCGGTGTTGGCGTCGAGCAGCTGGTTGCCGGCGCGCACGAAGCTGCAGCCGATGACGCTCGCCGGCGCCGTCGGCGTCGGCGTCGCCACGAAGCCGGGCGCACCGAAGCCCGGCGCCGGCGACGTCGACGCCGCGGCGTTCGCGCGCTTCGTCCACATGACGAGCGCGACCACCGCGACCACGCCGCCGGCGACGATGAGCCCGGTGCGCATGCTACTTCCACACCGCCGCGGCCACGACCAGGGCGGCGACGAGCAGCCACGGCCAGTTGTCCTTGAGCAGGTCGGTGACCGGCGCGCCGCTCTCGCTGTTGGCGAGTGCGGCGCCCGCCGGCGACGTGTAGACGGCCGGCGGCGTGTTGGCGATGGTCTGCGCCACGCGCAGCGTCGGCAGCGTGGTGACGGGTTCGCCACGCACGTTGCCCATCACGGGGTTGGCGAAGCCGTTCGACGCGAGCGGAATCGACGTCCCGAGCGGGTCGCTTCCCGGCGGAATCACACGGTCAGGTCGAGCCATATTGCACCTCGGTGAGCAGTCACACATGGAGCCTCCGCATCAGCGCGAGCAGCTCGGCGCGCTGCAGGTAGACGTAGACGCCGGCGGCGCCGAGCACCCACGGGCTGGTCAGCAGCGGCTCCAGCAGATGCCAGAGCACGAACAGCGCGCCCTTCCCCACCGCCGCGGCCGCCTCGCGCGCCGCCTCGCCGAGCCGCCCGGGCAGCTCCTGCGCGGACTCGACGATGGCCGCCCACAGGTACGCGCCGCCGGAGTAGTTCGGCGTGGCCCGGTCGACGTCGACGTCGATCGCCAGGTCGCCGATGGTGCGCCAGAACTCGTCGGCGCCTTCGAGCGTCAGCTGCACGCTGAGCGCCGGCGAGCTGAAGGGGCTCGTGCCGGCGACGAGCGCGTGACGCAGCGCGGCCGCGTGGCGGTTGAAGTTGGCCACCATCGTGCGCGCCGAGTCGAAGGTGACGATACCCTTGTAGGCGATCTGCTGCGGGTTCAGGCCCGGGTGGTTCGCGTTCCCGAAGTCGACGCGCTGCCGCGTGCTGTCGAAGCCGAAGATGCTCGCGCCGCCGTCGTCGAGGCCGCACAGGCGGTTCACCTCGCCCTGCCAGAACCGGATGACCTGCTCGATCGCGTACTCGCGCGTCACGAGCGGGACGGCCTTGTTATTCGTGCCGGCCTGCTCGCCGAAGAGCTCGACCGCCTTGGTCCGCTGCGCGATGTAGACCTTGATGTAGTCGCTCACGCCGCCGACGGGCGCGACGGGCGCGCCTTCGTTCGACGTCGCGCCGGTCGACTCCAGCGGGCGCGCGCCGTCGTCCGAAGTCGCCAGGTAGACGACGCCGGCGACGCCGGCGCCGACCGCGAGCGCGGGCAGCAGGTCGTTCGAGAGCTTCACAGCCACCCCGCGGTGTGCGCCAGGTAGGCGGCGCCGACGACGGCGACGAGCACGAGCAGCGCACTCCAGTCGGCCGAGCTGTCGTCCGGGTCGCCGTCCGCCGGCTCGTGGTCGCCGGCCTTGCCGGCCTCGTAGATGTCGAGCAGCTCGTCGAGCTGCTGCTGCCGCTGCGCCGAGCTCGCGCTGCCCTGGCGCAGCAGGATGAGGTAGTAGGGGTCGACCGTCGGGATCGGGCCGACCCACTCCAGGCCGTCGTGCATCATCCACGACGTGAGGACGTTCTTCAGCGCGTCGAGCGGCCGCCCGGCCTGCTCGCCGGCGGCGAAGACGG
>Ga0068859_100004060_pt1 | contig 14926 bp, 13 predicted proteins | sample KBSSwiS22_FD_66585 | JGI IMG/M metagenome (GOLD analysis project Ga0068859, IMG submission 66585) | Switchgrass rhizosphere microbial communities from Kellogg Biological Station, Michigan, USA - KBS Switchgrass S2-2 | ecosystem: Host-associated > Plants > Roots > Rhizosphere > Soil ...
GTCTTTGGAAGCACGGCGCTCTTTCCATCGAAGGCGAATACATCCATGCGGATTTTGGCGACACCGACCGGGTTGTGCAGGCCTTCGTGGACACCGTGACCGGTTCGACCGGCCATGCTCCGCTGGCTGGCGCCGCAGGGACGGTCGCCGAATTCGCCATCAAAAATCTCTCGCCGTCACGTCATGGCTATTGGGTCGAAGGCCGTTACCACTTCTGGCCGGTCAAATGGCAAAAGAACTTTCTCGGCAACGGTTTCGAAGATCCGCAGCTCACATGGGTGCTTCGCTACGAGCGCGCCACGGTGAAACACGCCATCGAGGAGGTCGCCATCGAAGACGGCGGGATTGAGAGCGCCGATCCGGAAACGCTTCGGCAGGAGCGTACGACGATTGGTCTGAGCTACCGGCCATTGCAGTCGGTCGTCTTCAGTGTGGCCCTCGAGCACAATCGACGGCTGGATGGCGATGTGCTCCTGTTCCCATTCGGAAAGATCTCCCAGGCCTATACGGGTCTCCTGGTCGGCATGTCATTCGGGTTTTAGGGTCGATATGCGCGCCTCTCTCGCGATCCTCGTCGTCCTTCTCGTCGCCCCGGCACCGGGACGCGCTCAGCAGGAGACGACGGTCTACCTGACGATCGATCAGGCGTCGAAAACGGTGTTTCCCGGCGCGCAGGTCGAGCGCAAAGACGTCACCTCATCGCACGAATTTCAAGAGAAGCTCAAAGCCAAACTCGGCCGGGTTCAGCCGACGGTGTGGGAATCTTCGTACACCACCTTCACGGCGCGTCAGGACAACGCGGTCGTGGGCTATGCGGTCGTCGTCGACGAAATTGGCAAAGTGAACCCATTCACCCTGATGGTGTCGACGACACCGGATTTTCGGGTTCGGGATGTCGCGGTCATGGTCTACCGCGAGACCCGTGGCGGCGAAATCACTCAGAAGCGGTTTCTGGCGCAGTACCAGGGGAAGCGATCCTCGGATGTCCTCCTCCTCAATCGCGACATTGTCGGAATTACGGGCGCGACACTGTCGGTGAACGGCGCGAATCGAGCCGTGCACAAAGCGCTTTCAGTACTGGAGCTTGTCTATCAATGACGAAGGGGACCGTCCGTGCGCTCGCGATGGCGCTGGCGACGATGGCAACCGCGCGTGCCTGGGCCTCAGCCCCGGGACTACACGCGGTGCGGTACGTCATGGGCACCTGGTGCGACCTGGTCATCTTCGACCCGGCTCCCGACTCGGACGCCGCCCAGTTGGCGTTCCGGGAGATGGCGCGTCTGGAAAATGTCTTGAGCAGCTGGGATCCCGCGAGTGAAGTCTCCCGATTGAACGCGAAGGCCGGTCGAGGTCCTCAACCGGTCAGCGTTGATCTCGCGACACTCGCCGAAGAATCAGTGGCGCTTTGCACGACGACCGGGGGCGCCTTCGATCCGAGCGTCGCGCCGGTGCTGCGGGCGTGGGGGTTCTTCACGGAATCGCCGGCCATGCCAGCGCCGGCGGCCAATCGCGCTGCGGCATCCCATGTCGGCTGTGACCGCGTCAGCGTGGATCGTCATTCATGGTCCATTGCATTGGCGGATGGCGCCGCGGTGGATTTCGGGGGCATCGGCAAGGGATACGCCGTCGATCGCGCGCTGGCGATCCTCCGTGCTCGTGGCGTGACGCGCGCGAAGCTCGATTTCGGATCGAGCAGCCTCGGCTTCGTCGGCCGCACCGACGGAGGCTGGCCGGTCGTCGTCGCCGATCCGCGCGATCGCGACGAGCCGCTCGTCAGCTTCCGGATCGGAGAGGGCCACGTCAGCACCTCGAGCCAGAGCGAGCGGTCTTTCGAGAGCAATGGACATCGGTATGGACACATCTTCGATCCACGGACCGGCCGCCCGGTCGAGTCCCGCCTCCTCAGTGTGACAGTGATTGCACCCAAGGGTTCGACCGCAGACGCGTTGTCAACGGCGCTGTTCGTGATGGGCGCGACAGAGGGCAAACGCCTGATCTCGCGGCTTCAGGATGTCGGCGCCGTATTTGTCGAACAGGGCGCGGACGGGATCTCGATTACAACGGCAGGGAGGATAGAAGCCATGACTCGCCTCGCCCACTGATATGCCGGACTTCAGCTATCGAACCGCCCCGGCGAGCGTGAAGCTGGCGGTGACGGCGTTCCTGCTTTTGGCCGTCGCCGCGCTCGGTGTTGCAGCGCTCCAGATCTACGTGCGAACGGGCCTGACCCCTCAAGGCGCGCTGCTGCACTATCGAGGCGACGAGGCGACGCTGCAATATCCCAAGAGCTTTGCCGAAATGGTGGAGGTTGCGCACGCTCACGCCTTCACCATTCCCATGGTCTCGCTCGTCCTCGCTGTGGCGCTCCTTGCGAGCAGCGCACAGGAGTGGCTCAAGCGCTTCGGCGTCGTCGCCTTGTTCAGTGGCATGACCCTCGAGCTCGGACTGCCCTGGCTTGTCCGGTACGGCCCGCCGTGGGCGGTCCATCTGTTTCTGCTCGCCGGCGCATTGATCGGCAGCGGGTTGTTCGTCGCAGTGGCCGTACCGCTGTACGAAATGTGGTGGCTGAAGCCGCACGCCGCACAGGCACGGGAGCCTGGCAGATGGCCATCGTCGGGCGAGCGCCGCGCCGGATGAATCGTCGAACGGACGATGCCATCGTGAATACGCGACGGTGGTCGATTGGAGTTGAGGCGTTCGATGCGCGATGTGATGCGAGGTCCGTACCTGATGGCGTGGATCATCACCCTCTCCGTCCTCTCTTGCGCGTGTGGACAAATCTCCGCACCATTCAAGGCGGAGTCGTCCACTCCGGTTTCCGAGAAGGCAAACGTCCCGGAGCTCGGCGAACTGATGATGCTCCAGCAAGTTCGTCACACGAAACTGTGGCTGGCGGGCCAGGCCGAGAACTGGGCCCTTGCCAGCTACGAACTCGAGGAACTCGACGAAGGCTTTGATGCCATCGTGGAATTCCATCCCACGCACAAAGGCTCACCAGTCGATCCCAAAGACGCGATTCCGCGCATGATCACCCAACCGCTGGCCGATCTGAAAGATGCCGTGACCAGCAGGGACGGCGAAGCATTTGCGCAGAGCTACGATGCCCTCACGACCGCATGCAACAACTGCCATCAGGCCACCAATTTTGGCTTCAATCGCCTGCAACGCCCGGAGACCAACCCCTATCCCGATCAAATATTTTCGCCACCGCCGCCGCCACAATAGCGTCGCCTGAACGGAGAATTCCCGCTGCGGCTACACTATTGCCCACCCGCAACGTCGATACCGATTCGCATCCAGGATGCTGAGAAGTTTCGCCAGGAAGGTCCATGGGAATTTTGTCGTTCTGCGCCATCTGCGCGGCCAGAAACGCGTGCCCTATCTGCCCGCCGACCAGTGGGAGGCGCTCCGAGACCGACGCCTTCGCGCGATCGTCCGTCATGCCGCAGCCACGGTTCCTTACTACCGCGATTTTTTTCGAGCTGAGCGCATTGAGGCGCGGGATATCCGCTCGGTCGCGGACCTCGATCGGCTTCCGCTGCTGGACAAGGGGACGGTATGGCAGGCGCCCGAGCGATTCCTCTCTGAATCGTTCAGCGCCAGCAACGCGCTGCCGCTGATCACCAGCGGCTCCACCGGCAAGCCGCTGACCGTCTACCACGACCACGAATCGCTCCTTGCCAACATCGCCTTTGGGGAACGTGAACGGCCGGTCATCGTCCGGCTCGCCGGCAAAGACGTGCGCTGGAAGGAAGCGTTGCTCCTCTACAGCGGTTCGACGTTCGGCAAGGTGCTCAATTTCTATCAGCAGGCGACGTTTATTCCCCTTCGGCCCGACCGCATCTTCGTGTCGATCGTGGATCCGATCGAGAAAGTCGTGGCCGCCCTCAACCAGTTCGAGCCCGACGTCGTCATCGGCTACTCAGGCTATCTCGAGATGCTGTTCCGAACGGTCGCCGCACGATCGATCCACCTGCACGTGCCGCGCCTGGTGATCTTTGGAGGCGAGGCGATGACGCCCGCCGGCCGCGAGTTCATCGTCGAACGGTTCGGCGTGCGCCTCACGGCACTCTACAACGCCGTCGAAGCCTTCAAGATTGGATTCGCGTGCGAGGCCGGCAGCGACTATCACCTCCACGCCGATCTGTGCCATGTGAAAATCGTCGACCGCAGCGGACGAACGGTACCGGATGGTGAAAAGGGAGAAGTGGTCATCTCCAACCTGGTCAACCGCGCAACGATCCTGCTGAACTATCGCCTGGGCGACATGGCGTCGCGCTCGAATCGTCAGTGCGGCTGCGGTCGCACACTGCCATTGCTGTCGGAACTCGAAGGGCGCGTCGAAGACATCATCCGCCTTCCTCGGGGCGCCTTCGTTCATCCGCTTGCGGTGTGGGGCATCTTCAAAGGGAAACCGGAGGTGCTGCGTTACCAGGTGATCCAGCACACGATGGATCGCTTCAGCCTGCGACTGGCGACCGCCGATGAGTCGGCCTATCAACGGGTGCTGCCGGTGGTAGTGCGCGAGCTGCGAGCGCTGGTCGGAGAGACGGCCGCGATCGAGTCGAATTATCACCACGACCTGGCGGCAGAGGGGCCTGGCAAATTCCGAGCGGTCGTCTCGCAGTGTCAGGCGGAGTGATGACGACCGCCAATCCGCCGGCAGGCGGCCAGCGTGAGCGGAGCGCGATGAGCATCCCGGGCTCGACGGAGATCCTGGGCTACGCCCATCGGCTCGGATGGTCCCGCACGCTGGCTCGCGGTCTGTACGTCGCCGCGAATCAACTGGCGACTGTCTCGATCCTGGATTGTTTCCATCTTCGGCGTGAAGACATCAACACAGCGCTCACCAACGCCGGCGGCCAGTACGAATGCCGGTTCCTGGCGCCGCCTGAAATGATCCCGGTAGCCGACCGATGCGAGGCTCCCCTCAACCGGATTCTCCACGAAGCGGTGGCGCGCGGCGACGCGGCCTACGCGATCTTCGATGGCCCGCGCCTGGCCAGCATCGGCCTGTACGCCGAACGTCCGACACCAATCATGACTGACCTGGTGGTGTCTTTCGATCCGCCGGAGCGCTACATGTATCGCGGATACACGCTGCCAGACTATCGCGGACAGCGGCTGCATGCCCTGGGCATTCTCCGCGCAGCCCTCGAGCTCTTCGATCGGGACGTTCCGCAGCTCGTCACGGTGTGCGAGCGGACCAATTACCCCGCCACGATTTCGGTGCTGCGAATGGGTTGGCAGCCCTCCGGCACGATCTACCGGGTCGGCATCGGTCCTTGGGTACGCCTCGGGCAGACGGCACGGGCTCGATCGATCGGCATGCACCTTCGGCGGCGCGATGCGAATTCCGCGGATCGCTCGGACAGCAGGCAGGTGCATGAAGCGACGTGACGGTTCGACGGTCCTCGTCAAGAACGATCCGCGGGCCAACGCGTTTCCAGGACAGGAACTGATCTACGGATCGATCCAGACGGCGTGGAGCGCATGGGCGCGCCGCCGCTACCGCGACGCGTTCGAGCGGGTGCGAGCGTTTGCGCTGTTCGTGGGGTACCCGCGCAGCGGCCACAGTCTGGTGGGGGCGATGGTGAACGCGCATCGGCACGCCGTCGTCTCTCACGAACTGAATGTGTCGAAGCTGTTTGCCGCCGGGTGCAGCCGCGACGTGGTCTACTCGAGGATTCTGTTCCGCGCCGCCTGGTTCAATTTGCGGGGCAACACCAGCAACTACGAGTATCAGATCCCGCATCAATGGCAAGGGCGCTTCACGGCGCTCGAGGTCATCGGGGACAAGAACGGCGGAGCGGCGGCGCTGGCCCTGCAGCAGCAGCCGGACCTGTTGCAGCGGATCCGCACGACGGTGTGCGTTCCGATTCGATTGATTCATGTCGTGCGGAACCCGTTCGACAACATTGCTGCGATCTCGGTGTGGCACCGGCTCTCACCGGACGAGAGCATCGAGTATTACTTTTCGCTGTGCCGGACGATCGCGAACCTGTCCCTGGAAACGGGACGCGTCGAGATGATCACCGTCCACCACGAAGACGTTGTTCGCGCACCGGAGGCCACCCTGTCGACGCTTTGCTCATTCCTCGAGCTCGAGACGGATGCCGGGTATCTCGGCGATTGCAGCAGTGTCGTCTTTGAACAACCCACCGAATCGCGGCGCCGGATCTCGTGGTCGCCCTCGCAGGTGCAAGAGGTCGACCGGCGCCGGAAGCAGTACGGCTTTCTCCAGCGATACCACTTCGAGTGAATATTCGCCGGTCATTTTCCTGATGATGCGCCTCGACATGTCGCCGCGAACCACTGTCTCAGCGGGAGCGCGATAGCCTCGACCAGTCATTCACCGAATGCCGTGATTGCTCACACATGGTTGTTTCCTCTGTCGCGACGTGATGCAGAACATCGTGGATGTCCTTCGACGAACTCGAGCCCTTGGTCTGGCGCATGGATTGCGTCGCCTCCTCGAGGGCTCGCTGCCGAGCCCTCTCGAGGCGAGGTGCTTTCGAGGTTTCTGAAAGGACATGTCTGTGAAAACTCGCGACTTCGCCTGTGCCGCAGTGTTGTTGTCGACCGTGTACGCGACCGCTGCGTCCGCACAATCGACGTCGACGCCTTACGGGGAGAACTGGCAGGTTCAGGTCGCCCCTTATCTGTGGGGATCGGCGATTGATGGCCAGTTCGGCATCGCCAACCGCACCGCGGACGTGGACGCGTCCTTCGGCAACATTCTCGACCACCTGCACTTTGCCGCGATGGGCCGGGCCGACGCCAGGCTGGGCAGGCTCGTGGCCCTCGGAGACGTTCTTTACGTCGATGTTCGCGGTCAGCGTGCGACGCCGGGCCCTCTGTTCTCCAGCGTCAACCCGCAGCAAAAGCTATTCATCGGCACGCCGGAAGCTGGCTATCGACTGCTGGAGGCACAAGACACCTCGCTTGATGTCGTGGGCGGTCTGCGGCTGTGGCATCTGAATTCGGAGATGGAATTCCGGGCTGGCGTCCTGCCCGCTGTGGATCTGGACGCCAGCCGCACGTGGGTGGACGCGATCGTCGGGCTGCGCGCGCGGAAAGATCTACCGCATGGCTGGTGGGCGAGCGGCTATGGCGATGTGGGCCGCGGCGGGTCCGATCTCACCTATCAAATCGCCGGCACCGCGGGCGTCGATCTCCATAAGAACTACGCGCTGCTGCTCGGCTACCGCTATCTCAGCGTCGACTACGACACGACTCAGTTCAGGATGGACGCCGCCATGCGAGGGCCGGTGTTCGGCCTGGCATTCAAGTTCTAAGCAGTGCCCGATGTGTGGCGCGCGGTCGAGGTCAGGACGCGATGGACAATTTCCCTTTCGGGTTGGTCGTCTCGACGCGACCCTGGAGGATCGCTCCATCCACGACGTGGACGATTGGCGCTGACAACTCGCCGTCGACCGATGCCGTCTCTCGGATCACAATCTTGTTTGCAGCGGACATCTCGCCCTTGACCTGTCCGTGAATGATGACAGTGTCTGCGCTCACTGTCGCGGTGACCGATGCGCCTTCGGCGACGGTCAAGGGATGGCCGGTGACCTCGATCGCGCCCTCGACATGACCCGCGACAACCAGAGGTTCACTGGCCGTCACTTCGCCCTTGATGTGAATGGAATGTCCGATGCCCGGAGGGGTGTTCATAGATACTCCTGATGGTAAAAGCTGGAGGGGATTTGGTTCGAACTACCTTATCGGATCGAGCCAGCGATTCTTTGTACCCCGCCCCTTCCGTCTTTAAGCGCGCGCTGGCTCCGCGGCCAGGGCTGCTCTGAACGCCGCAAGCGTCCGATCGAGATCGGCATCACTGGTCTGCCAGTTGGAGACAGACAGTCTGATGGCACGACGGTCGTCCCACGACGTCCCGCCCATCCAGGCCTCGCCGCTCTCCTGGATTCGTGCCAGCAGGCGGTCGGTCATGTCGTCGCTCTCGAACCGGAACAGCACCTGATTCAGCACGACGTCGTTGACGACGTGGGCGCCGAGATCAGTGAGACCGGCCGCGGCCCGACGGGCGTGCGCGCAACATCGCTCGATCATCGTCGCGATGCCGGAGCGGCCAAGCGAACGGATCGCCGCGTAGACGGTGAACGCTCGCGCGCGGCGGGAGAATTCCGGGGTCCAGTCGAACGAATCTCGTCCGCCTCGATTGTCGAACTGCAGATAGGCGGCGCGCGCCGAGACCGCGCCAGCATGCGACGTCGGATGCACGCAAGCCATGAAGCCGCAGTCGTACGGCACGTTAAGCCACTTGTGTGCATCGGTGGCCCAGGAATCCGCACGCGCCACACCGGCCACCAGATGCCGCAGGCCGGCGGGGACCGCAGCCCAGAGGCCGAATGCGCCATCAACGTGGAGCCACGCGTTCGGCGCCGCCGCGCAGGCGTCGGCAATCGCCTCGATCGGATCGAAGGCGCCGGTGTTCACTTCCCCGGCCTGGCCGCAGACGATCGTCGGGGCGTCGGTCAATCGAAGCTCGTCGGCTCGCATGCGCCCCTGATCGTCGGCCGGGACGATGTCGGTGGCGGCGCCGAGACCCAGGAAACGCAGCGCGCGGTCGATCGTGCTATGGCGCTTGGCGCCGACGACGATACGGATGCGCGGCGCGCCCTGTAGTCCGGATCTCTCCACATCCCACCCTGCGCGGGCCAGTACGTGATGGCGCGCAGCGGCCAGCGCGGTCGTGTTCGCCATCTGCCCGCCCGTGACAAAGGCGTACGAAGCGTCCGCCGGCAGTCCGAGCAGTTCCTTCAGCCAGCCGCCGGCGACCTCTTCGACGACGGCCGCCGACGGGCTGCAGACGTAGAGACCGGCGTTCTGGTCCCACGCCGATGTGAGCCAGTCGGCAGCGAGAGCAGCGGGCACGCTGCCGCCAGTGACGAAACCGAAGTACCGGCCGCCGGGCTGGGCAACGATGCCAGGGTCGGCAGCGGCGGCGAGTTGAGCGGTGACAGTGTCGGGCGAAGTGGGTTCGGCCGGAAGGGGGCCACCTAGGGCGGCACGGAGATCGTCGACCGTCACGCGCGGGAAGACCGGCCGCATGTCCAGCGACTCGTAAAAGTCCACCGCCTTATCGGCCGTCTGTTTGAGGAGCTGGCGCAAGTCGCTCATCGGTGCACTCTACTCTTTCGGTCGCCCCCGATGTGCTTGCTGAGTAACAGTCGATCGGGAGAATCCTCCCGGTGAAGGTTCGTGAGGGGTTCACTTGGAAGGGGAACCTGCTAAGAATCTGGGGGGGTAGCAAGCGTGAACGAAGGTTGGCGGTGAGGCAGGGATTCGAACCCTGGGTACAGGTTTTAGCCCGTACAACGGTTTAGCAAACCGCCGCCTTCAGCCTCTCGGCCACCTCACCGCACCCTGCAAGTATACGAAATATCGGCATTTCCGCGATCGATCTCGACGCGAATTCAGGGCGACGGTTTTCGTGAGTTCGTCTTTGCCAGAATATTGAGGAAATCGAGGCGGTTTCGACCAACGGCGTGGGCACAGGTTCGGGCACAGTCGCTGTAGGCCCACGCAGCGCGATGTGCGGAGGTGAGGGCGACGCCGCGCGACCGAATTGTGCGCGCCCTCAATGACGCGCTCGACGCATTAGCTCGCTTGGATGAGCGGCGGGCCCAGGTGATAGAGCTACGGTTCTTCGGCGGGCTGACGGGCGAGGAGACAACAAATCTCTGGAAGGTCTCGCACCTCCTGACGGGACGCGCGATCTCCGTGGCTGACGCTGTGACTTTTCAGCCGCGCTTCGCGCATTGGGAAGAGAGACATCCCTTACGTGATATGAGCATCGAAGCCCGCCTGGCAGTGATGAACTTCTTGCAGTTCTTCGTTTGGGGTTCGTGGCTGATTTCCCTCGGTGCTTACATGATTGGCAGTCTCGGCTTCAGTGGCAGCCAAGTCGGCAGCATCTACGCGACGATGGGGCTCGGATCGCTCGTGATGCCAGGGTTGGCGGGAATCGTTGCCGATCGCTGGGCGAACGCAGAGCGCGTCTATGGCATCTGTCACCTGGTCGGCGCGGGCCTCCTGCTCTGGGCCTCGGCTGTCGAGAAATTCGACTCGTTATACCTGATCATGCTACTGAACGCGCTCGTCTACATGCCAACCATCGCGCTCAACAACGCCGTGTCGTACAACGTTCTTACACAGCGTGGCCTCAACATCGTCCAGACATTTCCGCCGATTCGCGTCTGGGGTACCGTCGGTTTCATTGCCGCCATGTGGATGGTGGATCTTGTCGGCTGGAGCAGGACCGCGCTCCAGCTGTACGCCGGTGCGGGCGCCGCGCTCTTCCTCGGCGCGTACGCATTCACGATGCCCCAATGCCCACCCACGAGACAGCATGGAGCCCGCAGCGTGATCTCGACACTTGGACTAGACGCCGTTGTGCTGTTCCGGCGTCAGCAGATGGCCGTCTTCTTCGTCTTCGCGATGCTACTTGGTGCGGCGCTCCAGATCACCAATGCTTTCGGTGGTGCATTCCTTGATGATTTCAACGGTACCTATCCCGGCAGTTTCGGCGTGACGCATCCGAACCTGCTGTTATCGATCTCGCAGATCTCGGAAACGCTGTTCGTCCTGACTATCCCGTTTTTTCTTCAGCGGTTCGGGATCAAGAAGATCATGCTGATAAGCATCTTCGCGTGGGTGTTCCGCTTCGGCCTATTCGCAGGCGGCAATCCAGGCGCACGACTGTGGATGCTGGTGCTGTCGATGATTATCTATGGCATGGCCTTCGATTTCTTCAACATCTCGGGTTCGCTGTTCGTGGACCGCGAATCTGACTCGACCATCAGAGCAAGCGCTCAGGGACTCTTCATGATCATGACGAATGGCCTCGGCGCGTTCCTTGGCGGAATGACGAGCGGCTGGGTCGTCGATCACTTTACCGTGAACGGTGTGAAGGAATGGACCAGTATCTGGCTGGCTTTTGCCGGTTACGCGCTGATCCTCGGCGTGATCTTTCCGATCGTCTTCAGGTACCGGCACGATCCCGAACAAGCGACGCCCGGGCGAGCCTGAGTGAACACGAGACTCTTCGCGTCGTCGGAGCTCGGACAACAGTCTGCGGTTCCTCGTGTCGAGAATCGCAAAAAGCGCTCAGGAAGGGCGGCCGACGTCGTGCTCGGCTCGGTCACCACCTTATGGGGGCGATGCGGCAAGAATGAGCGCCATCGTCGCCCAGCAACTGCCGGCGAACGAAATGAATTGAAACTTGCCATGCGGAAAGCCGCTCTCGAAATACGGATTCTGCGGAGCCGCGCGCGTATACACCAGCCATGAGCCGTCCTGCTCTTGCGTTCTGAGGAGATACTTGACACCCCGCTGATAGGCAGGATCGCTGACCGGCCATCCGGTTTCATGCAGCGCGACCATCACCAAACCAGTGATGTAGGCGTCGCTGTTCATGCCCCGCAGCTGCGTCCAGCCGCCATCGGCGTTTTGTTCTTTCTTCAGCGCGTCGGCGGCGCGCATGACGACCGCTCGGTCCGCACCGCTCCAGTGAAGTCCCAGCAGCCGAAACGCTTCGTCGTGGGTTTCCGTCGCGCTGTTCGCCATCAGCCAGCGTCTTGCCCGCTCGACGTGTGCGGCCATTTCAGACTGCTGATCAGGAGGACCGTACGCCTGGAGCACGCGAGCCGCCGAGGCCGTGACCACGAAGGAACTCCCGCTGATCGGCACGCGCGGCGGACCAGGGTTCCACCGGCCATCGAGGAACTGCAGCCTGGCCAGCGCGCCGGCCGCCGCTTCGCGCGGCGCGTCGCGCGCGACGCCCGCCTCCGCGAAGTGATGTTGGACCCACGCCAAATCGAAAGCGGGCTGCGAAGTGATCGGGGGTTCCGTCGGCCGCTCAGCGTTCGCGGCCGCGGTGCGGCCGCGCTGGGACCGCACCGCAGCCAGTGTCTCGTCGACCGCGAACCCATGCTGACGCGCAAGCGCCGTCAGCCGGTCGATCATCGGTCGGTGATGACACGCTCCGCACTGCGCGCGCTCGATCCAGGTCGCCGCTCCACGCTGCAGCAGCGGAAGGCTCTTCTCGATCGCTGCCCGGGCGCTCGGCAGCGTCTGCCGCGAAGGGGAAGTTGCGGCGCCTCTCGCGCGCAGCATGGCGACGATGTTGTCGTGTCCCTTCGCCACGGCGACTGTCATGGCTGACTGGCCACTCTTGTCGGTCACGTCGATCGATGCGCCGGCGTCGAGCAACGCGCGAACAACATCGGCGCGTCCCGTTCGGGCAGCCCAGACGAGCGGCGTCCGGCCTGCGTTGTCTCGCTGACCGACGTCCGCCCCATGCTTCAGCAACAGCTTCACTCCCTCGATCGAGCCGATGCGTATGGCTCCCATCAGCGGACTGTCGCCCTGTCTGTCCTGGAGACGCACAGCGGCTCCTGCCTTGATGAGAAGATCCATGACATCGACATGACCGCCCTCCGAGGCGATCAAGAGCGCCGTGCCGCCGCTGCCGGCCTGCACCGGGGTGTCGGCTGCGGCGCCACGCCTGAGCAGCTCACGCGTCGCGACGACATTGTTCATCGCAGCCGCCGTCGCAAGACGTCGCCCACCGCGGTCGTCGCCTTGCGGGAAGGCGGACAGTTTTTCCAGCAGGAGCCGCAACGCATCGTTGTTGCCGGCCACCACCGCGACCTCGAACGGTGCGAGGAATGGCGGCGGTCCCTGTTCGACCCGCTCGAGCGGATCACCGCCGCTGGCAAGCCAACGCTTGACGGTGGCGAGGTCGCCGTCCCAGATCGCCTGCGCGAGCGACGGGCGACCGGCTGGCGCCAGGGCGGTTGTCGATTGGCCGTGAGTCGCCGCGGGAGTCAGAATGAAGAGCAGAACGATTGACGCTGATAACAATCGGGCCGCGCCGCGCATGGAATCCCCTCCTCCGTTAGACCATGCGGGAAACGGCGCCCGGAAGTATCAGGCAAGCATGGGAGGATTCTCGCCGCTGATTTCGGCGAGCAGCCAGGCGCGCGCGAAGTTCCAGTCGCGGATCACCGTCAGACGGGACACGCCAAGCACCTCGGCCGTTTCCTCCACGGACAGGCCACCGAAGAACCGCAGTTCGACGACCGACCCCTTGCGCGGCTGTATGGCGGCAAGACGCGTCAACGCCTCCTCGAGCGCAAGCAGCTGTTCGCTCTTGGACGGCGCGACCACCGTCGATTCATCGAGCGGCTCAATCACGGCATCGCCGCCGCGCCGCTGGTAGCCCCGAGCGCGTGCGTAGTCCACTAGAATCTGTCGCATGATCCGGGCGCACATCCCGAAGAAGTGCGCGCGATTCTTGAAGTGCGCCTGCTTCCAGTCGACGAGACGCATGTAGGCCTCGTTGACAAGGGCGTTGGTCTGCAAGGTGTGATCGGGACGCTCACGCGCCATCTGCCGATGGGCGAGACGCCGCAGCTCGGCGTGCACGACGGGCCACAGCTGGTCGTGTGCGCTGCGATCGCCGTCGCTCCACGCTTGCAATAGCGTCGTGATATCCGAAACGGAGGTCATGGCGGACGCCGGGCAGATTAGCACGCGGTCTTCACCGGGAACGAAGGAGTGAGATGCGCTAAGCTGTCCACCCGACGCCGACTCAGCTGAGCAGGAACACCCCAATGGCAAGCGATCGATTCACTCAAATCGAGCTCGCATACGACGACGCGCGGGTCCGCCAAGGGGAAGATCGCTCACGTTTTCTGGATGGCGTTTGCGGCAAGGACACCCTAATGCGGCTGCAGATCGAGACGCTGCTCCGCCACGATTCGACTTCACACAGCCTGCTCGATCGCCCTGCGATTGATTCCGTGATCGAGCTGACGACGCCGAAGTTGACTGGAAGCCGCATCGGCATCTACGAGGTCCTCGAGCTGATCGGGTCGGGCGGCATGGGCGAGGTGTATCGCGCCTACGACACCGTGCTCTGTCGCCACGTCGCTCTCAAAGCACTCTCGCCGTTCATCACCGATTCGCGCGGCGCGGCGATGCTGCGGCGCGAGGCGCAGGTGCTCGCGTCGTTGAACCATCCGAATATCGCCGCGATCTACGGCCTCGAAGAAGCGGACGGCGTGCACGTCCTGGTGCTGGAACTGGTCGACGGACCGACGCTCGCCGATCGCATCGCAAAAGGGCCAATCGCGATGGACGACGCGCTGCCAATCGCGCGTCAGATCGTCGACGGGCTGGAGGCCGCTCACGAACGAGGGATCGTCCACCGCGATCTGAAGCCGGCCAATATCAAGGTGCGGCCGGACGGCGCGGTCAAGATTCTGGATTTCGGGTTGGCGCAGGCGTTCGGTCCAGTAGTTGCGACGACAGGAGACATGAACCGGTCGACGCCGCTCGAGGCACACACCTCGCCTGCCGGCACCCTTTTCGGCACCGCCGCCTACATGAGCCCCGAGCAGGTGAAGGGCGGCGATGTCGACAAACGTAGCGACGTGTGGGCGTTCGGCTGTGTGCTGTACGAGATGCTCACAGGCACGCGCGCTTTCGGCCGCGAGGATGTTGACGCGACACTGTCTGCCGTCCTGCGCGAAACGCCCAACTGGGCCGCGTGGCCGGACGCCGTACCCGTTCACATCCGTGCGCTCGTCGAGGGGTGCCTCGACAAAGATCGCAGGAAGCGCATCGGTGATATCTCCACCGCCCGCTTCCTGCTGGACGAACGCAGGGCGTCCGCTGCAATCTCGACACCGGCGACAAGGGCGCGGCCGTCGCGCTGGCAGGGTCTCCTGATTCCCGCCGCGACGTTGTCGATCGCGGCGCTCAGCGGCGTTGCGCTCTGGAGAGCGAACGCAGCCGCGAACAGACCCGGCCCGGGCGTCACGCGATTTTCGTTTTCGCTCGCGGACGATCAGCAATTCACGAACGCCGGACGGCCACTGCTGGCGATTTCACC
>Ga0068859_100004065_pt1 | contig 14921 bp, 16 predicted proteins | sample KBSSwiS22_FD_66585 | JGI IMG/M metagenome (GOLD analysis project Ga0068859, IMG submission 66585) | Switchgrass rhizosphere microbial communities from Kellogg Biological Station, Michigan, USA - KBS Switchgrass S2-2 | ecosystem: Host-associated > Plants > Roots > Rhizosphere > Soil ...
CCTGCCCGAGCAGGCCCTGATCGCCGGCCAGGTCCACGAACCCGGTGTTGTATGGATCGACCCGCCGCCACCGCCCAGCAGGCGCCTCAGCCCCGCCAGCCACCGCAATGGCCGGCTCGTCACGGACCCAGCGGGCTTGCCACGGCGCGTCTCATCGATCCCCAACATCGTCGTCGGCTCGACCACAGCCAGCAGCGCGGCCGCGTGTTCGACGAACCGGGCACGCGCCGTCGGCCACGACCCCGAACGAGGCGATGTCCTGCGAGATGACAGTCCGGCGCGGTGTGGGCGCCAGGATCGTGCAGGTGCGCGATCCCGACTGGTGCGCCGGCGGTCACGCAGCGGCTGTTGACGGCGGGGCAACCGGGTTCGGCCCCGGTTCAACCAACATTCGCCCACCGTCCGCGGGACTGGTCGAGCCCGAGCATGATCAGGCGCCGCCCGGGAACAGTCCGCAACGATGCCGCACTCCACGACCATCCCCAAGTGGGAAGATCAACAGGCTCAGACAGGCCGATTGTTCACCAGCCTCTTAGTCGGCGCGACTGGGGGCGAGGTGCGCGCTCCACTTGTTCTCGATGTCGCCATAGCGCCAGATGCCGATCGCAACGGCCCACGAGAGGAAGAACAGCCCGACGATCGCATAGCCGGCGTAGTCCAGGTTGATGGCGGCGATCCAGGACAGCGGACCCGACGTGATCTCGAAGCGATCGGCCAGGACACTGATCAGCTCGATCGTCCCGATCACCAGCGCGACCAGCACCGAGATCGTCGTGATCGTCATGTTGTAGAAGACCTTGCGCACCGGCTTGGCAAACGCCCAGCCGTACGCGGCGTTCATGAACACTCCGTCGATCGTGTCCATCAGGCACATGCCTGCGGCGAAGAGGATCGGCAGGATCACGATCGCGTAGAACGGCAGGTTGAACGCGGCGGCTCCGCCGGCCAGGACGAGCAGGCCGACCTCGGTTGCGGTGTCGAACCCCAGGCCGAACAGCACGCCGATCGGGTAAATGTGCCACGCCTTGCGAACGGATCTGGTGAGCCCGTTCAGGAAGCGGTTCATGAAGCCGCGCTTGTTCAGCTGTTCCTCGAGTTCGGCCTCGTCGAAGTGCCCGGAGCGCATCTCGCGGAACACCTTCACGATGCCGAGCAGGGCGAACAGGTTCAGGATGCCGAGGATCCAGAGGAACACCCCGGACACCGACGGGCCGATCACTCCGGTGATGGTGTGCAGGGTGGAGTTGTCGTCCTCGACGGGGCCGACCAGCGACTTGACGCCGAGCGCCAGCAGGAACGCGAGTAGGAAGACGATCGTCGAGTGGCCCAGGGAGAACCAGAACCCCACCGACAGCGGCCGGCGCGCCAGCGGCTGCCCGGCGGCCTCGCGCTCGGCATTGTCGGCGATCAGCTTGCGGGTGGTGTTGTCGACGGCGGCGATGTGGTCGGCATCGAACGCATGCCGCAACCCGAAGGTGTAGGCGAGGACCCCGACGCCGACGGTGAAGACCGGGTGGTCGCCACCGAGCTCGAACTGCTTACCCGCGATGAACCCGAACAGGATTCCGAAACCGACGACGTGCAACAGGACGACGAACCCAGCCATGCCCCACAGGCTCGCGCGGTCCTTCGGCGTGAGGCTCGTCCGCAACTGCCCGAACCGCTGGCCCAGGGAGAGGTCGGCCGGTTCCGTCGTCGTGCTCACCGGCGTCACCGTATTGCGGCACAGGACCTTATTGCAAGTTATTCGCAACTCTCCGGGAAAGCCGGGGGTGAGCGTCGGCGCCTAACGTGCCGGCGCGGGAGTCGTAGTCGGCGCGGGCAGCCATGATGCGCGGCGTGTTCGTGGCGGTCCATTCCGCGAGTGCGTTGACGGGCAGCAACAGTTCGCGCCCGAGTTCGGTGAGCGCGTAATCCACCTGCGGCGGGACGGTCGGCAGGACCGTCCTGCGCACGAGGCCGTCACGCTCGAGCACCTTCAGCGTCGAGGAGAGCATCTTCTGGCTGATGTCCTCGACATGCCGCCGCAGTTCGTTGAAACGCAACGGCCCCTCCCCCAAGGTCCGGACGATCAGCAATGACCACTTGTCGCCGATGCGGGCGAGCATGTCTGAGATCGTGCTGCAGATCTCGGGGTCCCCGTCCCGCTTCGCGCAGGTTCGGCTGTCCACCATCGAGTCGCCCTTCGCTCTGGTGGTTACCCGGAGGTGACCTAGTGGCCGGCGGGTGCCTTCTTGTGAGAGCCGGGGGTGCAGGCCAGAGTGGTAACTACCGGAAACCTACTACCCAGCAGAAACTTAAGGAAGTCGTGTGAGCACCCCGCCCCGCCTGGCCCTGATCATCGGTTCGACCCGTCCGCAGCGCTTTGCCGACAAGCCCGCCGACTGGCTGCTCGAGCAGGCGGCCCAGCGGGACGATTTCACGCTGGAGCGTCTGGATCTGCGTGATTTCGACCTGCCGTTCTTCGCCGAAGCCTCCTCGAACCTGCACATGCCCAGCGTCGATGAGAAGGTGCTCGCCTGGCAGGACGCGATCCGTCCTTACGACGGCTACATCTTCGTCGTCGCCGAGTACAACCACTCCATCACCGGCGCCCTGAAGAACGCGCTCGACCAGGCCTATGTGGAGTGGGTGCGCAAGCCCTTCTCGGCGCTCGGCTACGGGAGCACCGGCGCAGCCCGCGCGGTCGAGCACCTGTGCGGAATCGGCGTTGAGCTGCAGATGGTGCCCTCGAAGTTCGGTGCCCACATCGGCGGCAGCGATCTGTTCAAGGTGCACCCCTACGGCGGCAACGCCCCGGTCGGCGACATCGCGGAGGCGATCAAGCCGTCCGTCGAGGCGATGTTCGACGACCTCGTGTGGTGGTCCACGACCCTGCGAGCGGCCCGCACGGCCTGAGGAAGCGGTGCCCCCGGAGAGATTCGAACTCCCGACGCCCTCCTTAGGACGGAGGCGCTCTATCCCCTGAGCTACGGAGGCGGGGACGACGTTCAGTCCGATCATCCTATGTGGGACGACACACCGCTGGCAGCCCGCTGTGCCTTGACAGGGTGCGACAGGCGTAACTGGTTCGATTGCTGCCGTGCCGGGCAGCCTTGAGGCCGTGATCAAGCGGGCCGTAGTCGTGCTGGCCCTGGGCCTGTTCGGAGTCCTCGGGCTCGCCTCGACGACGGCGCCCGCCCGGGCCGCTGCCGGAAAATGGGGCGCCGGCCAGTACACCTACCTCGACGGCACCGTCTGCACGCAGGGCGGTGCTCCCGGCGGCAGCACCGTCCCGTACGCCGCCTGGGATGCCGGAATCGGCGGCCGCGCCTACCTGATGCAGCCGATCGCCTCGAACGGCGTGGCCGACAACGGCGCCCCGCCGCTGCCGAGCGTGGGAGCTCCGACCGTCGCCGACGTGCAGCCCGGCATGTACGGCTTCGGGTCCCCGGGCGACATCGCTGCCTTCGCCGCGATGCTGACGCGCGGCGGGTCGGCCCAGGCGATCGCCGCCGCGGTGTACGCGCGATTCGGTCAGTCCGTGCCGGGATGCACGATCAGCGACGAGGGTGCCGCGGCCCGCGCGGCCGATCTGGCCGGCCCGTACCAGGTCCAGCTCAAGCCCGCGCAGGACAAGATCGAGATGGGTTCCCAGGTCGCTGTCACCGCGACCGTGCTCGGCGCGACGGGCAAGCCCGTCCCCGGCCTCAAGGTCACCTTCGGCTCGGACGCCGCGCAGGTCGGCCCGACCGAGGTAACCACGGACGGCGCGGGCCAGGCCAGCACGTCCGTCGAGGTGCCCTCCGGTACCGCGGCCGACCGGGTGTCGGTGAACGCGCAGGTGACCGCATCGGTCGGGCTGAGGGTCGTAACCGTCCAGTCGACGCCTTCGGCGACCAACCCCTCCGGCCGGTCCGTTCCGGCCATCGCGGCAGCGGCCCCCGCCCCGTTCCAGGCCAGTACCGAGGTGGCCGTCGACACCACCGCGCAGCCGGTCCTGCGCGCCGCCGCCGACACGCGTGGCGTCGCGCTCGGCAGCAACTTCGCCGCCTCTGCCAAAGTGAGCGGCCTGCGGGGCCACACCGCACAGGCGCAGTTCACGATCTACGGCCCCCTCGCACCGGACGCGAACGGCGACTGCTCCCGGGCCAGGTTCTCCAGCGCGACGCCGGTGGCCGCCCGGACCGACGCCGTGACGGTCGTGGGCGACCGGACGTTCAGCGCATCGGGCTGGCAGCCCGGCAAGGTCGGCTGCTACCTGACCGTCGCCCATCTGGACACGGTCGACGCGCAGCCGAACGTCAGTGCCGACTCCGGGCTGGGTGACGGCTCGGCGATCGTCACGGTCATCGACGTCCGTGGCACCTTCGCCGTCCCGACCGCCGTCACCGGACGGGACGGGCTCGCGGCGACCATCACCCCCGTCCGCGCCGAGCACCGCAACGTGAGCGCGGTGGCCACCCTCGTCGGTCCGGTACGCCCCAAGCCCGACGGCTCGTGCGACGTCGACTACGACAAGGCCGCCAAGCAGGACGTCGGCGCGACGACAGCCGCCACCCAGGATCCCGGCAGCCCGCAGACCGCCGCCACTTTGCAGTTCAAGGCGCCGCGCGTCGACCGGGGCGGCTGCTACCGCTGGCTGCCGAAGCTCACCGTCGACGTCCCCGGCGTCGGTCCGGTCGAGGTCCCGGTCGACGGGGCCGGCACGGCCGTGCTCGTCCTGGCCCCGCAGATCACGGTGGCCACCGACCAGGCGTGGGCCACCACGCCGGACGCAGCCACCGCGCACGTCACGGTCGTGGGCGCCTACGGCCAACCGGCCCACGTCACGCTCGGCCTGCGCTTCGTGCCCACGCCCCCGCTGGGCTGCCGCTTCGCGGACTTCGCCGCGGCGACCGCCGGCCCGCAGGGATCGGCCGTGCCGCTGAAGGCGGGGCAGGACACCGTCGTGGCGACGACCGCCGCGCTGACCGAACCGGGCTGTTACTCGCCGGTTGCCGTGCTGAGCCTGGACGCGGACCCCTCGGTCACCGCGTCCAGCGCCGTGGCGCAGCGCAACACGATCGGCGCCGGCGTGCCGCTGACCAACCAGACCCAGCCGGCCGGTAGGCGACCGGCCCACGAGCCCGAGAGCCGGTCCCAGACCCGCGCCTTCGTCGCGCTCGGCAGCCTGGTGGGCGTCCAGGTGCTGATCGCGATCGTGATCGGGGTGCAGGCGTGGGTGCGCCGCGGGCCGCGCCGGCGCCCACCCCGTCCGAACTCCGTGCTGACCGTCCGCTGACCCGGATGCGCGAACGCCCACGCGCGGCCGTGCGGGACGGCGGGCGCGAGGGCGTTCGGAACGGTGTGGGAGTTACTCCGCCGGCGGCGTCGTAGGCGGCGTCGGCGGAGTGGTCGGCGGAGTGACGTCCGGGGTGCCGTCGCCCTTGCCGGCCTTCTCCTTGCCCTTGTCGATGAGTTCTTCGGCCTTGTCCTTGGCCTTGTCGAACAGGTCGCCGGCCTTCTCCTTCGCCTCGGCGACGTGCGGAGCGGCCTTCTCCTTGAGCTCGCCGGCCTTCTCCTTGGCCTGCTCCAAGAGCGGACCGGACTTCTCCTTGAGTTCGGCGGCCTTGGCCTTGGCCTTCTCGGCCAACGAGGAGAACTTGCTGGATTCGGTCATCGCCGACTCGCTTTCGTCTCGCAGTAGGTGTGCCGGGGGTCCCGTCAATCAAAGCACCCGGGGAGAATGTTCGTGTGGTCGAAGACGAAGTCCCCTCAGCACCCCGCCGGGTGGTGCGTCCGCCGCGTGATGACGATGACAAGCGATCCGACAGCGAGAAGCACGGCTGGGGCGAGGATCCGCACGAGGGACGCCGCGACCGGGACTGGTACGAACGCGAACGACCACCGCACCACGGGTGATCACCGCGGCGGTGCAGAGGCCGTTCGGCCGGCCGGCTGCTAGTCGAGGGTCTTGCCACTGCGGAGCAGGTCGCGGATCTCCTCGAGCAGGGCGATGTCGTCCGGCTTGGGCTCCGGGTCCGGCTCGCCGGAGGCGATCTTCGCGGCTCTCCGGGCCTGCAGCTTGTTGAGCGGCACGAGGACCAGGAAGTAGATCGCCGCGGCCGTGGAGAGGAAGATGATGATCGCGTTGATGATCGCGGAGATGTTGATGAAGGTGGCGGTGTTTCCGCCGCGCAGGTAGAAGCCGATACCGGCCTTTCCGTTGCTGGCGCCGACGGCGTTGATGATCGGGGAGATGAAGTTCTTCAGTACTGCGTCGACCAGGGCAGCGAATGCGCCACCGATCGCGACGGCGATCGCCAGCTCGACGACGTTGCCGCGCATGATGAAGTCTTTGAAGCCCTTGAGCATGGGAACCCCTCCGGACGGTGGGCAGCAGGGTGCTGCACGTGGCCAGATCGTAGGGGTCATTTGTTCACTGCTGCGAACTTCAGGGACCCTTGCAGGGCCGCAACCTGGGCCACATCCTCGGCGTCTACTGAGACGGTCAATCGTGTCCCTTCGGGGCTTTCGACCATCCAGGATGACCCGATTCCGCCTGCTTTCGGGGGTGGTAGCGGCGCCACCGCAAGGATGAGAACATCCTTGACCTTCGTCACTCGGGCGGCCCCGCCGGGCACCTCCGGCTGCCTGGTGGCGAGCAGGTCGACCCTGTCGCCGGCGCGAAGGAAGCCGTGCCAGGCACCACCGTCGTCGAGTGCCACCGTCATCGCGACGTCGCCGGGTTCGGGCACCCGGACGCCGGGTGTGGCCGCAGCGGCGAGCGTCGCGCCGGCGGTCGCCGGTGATGAGGTCGAACCCAGCGCGGAGAGGCCGGCGAGGGCGAGGAACAAGCCGGCGGCGGCCAGCCGGGCCGCACGGCCCCGGCGCCGGAGCGCGGTGCGAAGAGTGACTGACATGCCGCGACGCTAAGGGCGGCACCTGCGTCCTCGGCGCGCGCGAGGCCCTGCTGTGGACAACCCCGCAGCTGTGGAGAACCCGGACGAACCGAACCGGTCAGGGGGCTGGCGCGGCCGCGGCCGAACTGCTGGAGGACGAGCCCGACCCGGACGATCCGGAGTCCGACTTCGCGGAGGAGGACGAACTCGAGTCGGACTTGCCCGAGTCGGACTTGCCCGAGTCGGACGAACCAGCCGCGGGCGCCGCGGCCGAGGAGGAGGATCGGCTGTCGGTGCGATAGAAACCCGAGCCCTTGAACACGACGCCGACCGAGCCGTAGACCTTGCGCACCGGACCGCCGCAGACCGGGCATTCGCTCGCGGCAGGGTCGGTGAAGGACTGCACCAGCTCGAACTGGTTGCCGCACTCGGGGTTCGTACACGCGTACTGGTACGTAGGCATTCGTGGTCGTCCTCGGTCGATTAGCACTCACTGCAACAGACTGCTAATCATGCCAGATCCGTCCAGCCCGACGGTGTGACGACCGCCGTGACCGGCCGGTCCCACGGCTCGGCCGGCAGCGCCGCGACCAGCTCGCCGTCGAACAGCAGGGCCACCAATGGCACCCCGTCCGGCACGCGCGCCAGCGCGCGGTCGTAGGAGCCGCCGCCGCGCCCCAGCCGGGTCCCGTCCCGCGCGACGGCAAGGGCCGGGACGAGGACGAGGTCGGCCGACGCGATCGCGTCCGCCCCGAGCGGGCTTCCGCCCGGGCCGTTCGCGCCGCTCGTCCCGCCCGTCCAGTCCGTCCAGTCCGTCCAGTCCAGGTCGTTGTCCGGCAGCAGGACCGGCACCAGCACCCGGAAGCCGCCGGTGACCAGCGCGTCCAGCAGTTCCGGCGAGCCCGGCTCGCTGGGCAGCGGGACGTATGCGGCCACGCAACGGGCCTGCCGGAGCAGGGGGGAGGCGAGGATCACCCGCCGCACCGCGGCTCGTGCAGCGCCCACCTCCAGGGCGTCGCGGCGGCGCCGGGCGGCGATAAGCTGCCCGCGAAGCTCCGATTTCGTCGACACGTTTCGCCACCTCTGCCTCGCACTGAATAGGGTCGGAAAATGACAAATCAGGACAAGCGCGTCAGTCGGGCCCTGATTCCGGCCGCCGGACGCGGTACCCGCATGCTGCCCCTGACGAAGGCCGTCCCCAAGGAACTGGCGCCGATCGTCAGCACGCCCGCTCTGGAGTATGTCGTCTCCGAGGCGGCCGAGAACGGGATCACCGACGTCCTGATCGTGCTGAGCAAGGAGAAGGAGGCGCTCGCCGCCTACTTCAGCCCCCACGAGGAGTTGGAGGGCACGCTCGAGCGCAAGGGCGACCTCGTCACGCTGGAGCAGGTGCGCCGTGGCGCCGGTCTGGCCACCTTCCACTACACCGAGCAGCCTTCGCCGCGCGGGCTCGGCGACGCCATCGCCCAGGGCGAGCAGTTCGCCGGCGGCGAGGCACTGGCCGTGCTGCTGCCGGACGACGTGATCGACGATCGCGACGCGCTGCTGGGGCCGATGATCGATGCGTACAAGCAGTTCGGCGGCGTCGTGCTCGGGCTGATCGACGTGCCCCGTCAAGACATCAGCCGCTACGGCAGCGTGCGCCTGGCCGAGGACGCCAGCTCCGGCGAGACGCTGGTCGAGATCGCGGACCTGGTCGAGAAGCCCCCCGCCGAGACCGCGCCCAGCACGCTGGCGATCATCGGGCGCTACGTCCTGCCGCCGGAGATCTTCGAGGCACTGCGCCGCACGGAACCGGGCGCCGGCGGCGAAATCCAGATCACCGACGCGATCCAGATCCTGGCGCGCGACGGGGTGCCGATCCACGGCGTCGTCTTCGGCGGCCGCCGCTACGACACCGGCAACCGGCTCGAGTACGTCAAGGCCGTCGTGCAGTTGGCGACGCGACACCCGGAGATTGGCGCGGATTTCACCGCCTGGCTGGGGAAGTATGTCTCTGATCTGACGACATGACAGCTGAGCGAGGAGATGGACTGGTGGCCGAGGCCCCGAGACTTCGGACGGTCGACGAGCACCTGGCGGTGGTGTTGGACGGCATCGGCTCCATCGACCCCATCGAGCTGACCCTGCTGGACGCGCAGGGCCTGCTGCTCGCCGAGAACGTCGTGACCGACGTGGCCCTGCCCGGCTTCGACAACGCCGCCATGGACGGCTACGCGGTCCGTGCCATCGACGTGCGGGACGCCTCGGAGGCCAACCCCGTCGTCCTGCCCGTCGTGGGCGACATCGCCGCAGGTGCCAAGTCGCGCTCCGGGATGGGCCCGGGACTGTCGATGCGGATCATGACCGGGGCCCCGATACCGGCCGGTGCCGACGCGGTCGTCCCGCTGGAGGTGACCGACGCGGGTGTGGCCAAGGTGGCCGTGCACAGGCCCGTCCGCAGCGGTGAGTGTGTGCGCCGGGCCGGCGAGGACCTGCCGGTCGGGGCGGGAGCGCTCGGCGCCGGAGCGGCGCTGGGTCCGCAGCAGCTGGCGCTGCTCGCGGCGATCGGACGCGACCGCGTCCTCGTCCGCCCGCGCCCGCGCGTCCTGGTCATCTCGACCGGCACCGAACTGATCGACGTCGGCCGCAAGCCCGCCTTCGGCGAGGTCACCGACTCGAACTCCTACCTGCTGTCGGCCGCGGCGCGCGATGCCGGCGCCGACGTGCGGCGCTACGGGATCGTGCCGGATGACCACTCCCAACTGCTGGACGTGCTGGAGTCGCAGTTGCTGCGTGCGGACATGCTGATCACCACCGGCGGCGTGAGCGTGGGTGCGTTCGACGTGGTCAAGCAGGCGCTGTCCGAACTCGGGACGGTCGACTTCGTCAACGTCGCGATGAACCCCGGCAAGCCGCAGGGGTTCGGTCACCTGACCCCGTCCGGCTCCGGGCAGAACGTTCCGATCTTCTGCCTGCCAGGAAACCCGGTCAGCGCGCTCGTCTCGTTCGAGGCGTTCGTCCGTCCGGCCGTCCGCAAGCTGCTGGGCAAGCGCAACCTCCAGCGCGCGACCGTCCAGGCCGTCGCACTGGAGACGATCCCCAGCAGGTCCGGACGCCGGGAGTTCCGCCGCGGTGTGCTGCACCGCGAGGCCACCGGCGGCTACAGCGTCTCGCTGGTCGGCGGGTCTGGCTCGCACCTGATCGCCTCCATGGCGGCGGCGAACTGCCTGCTCGTCATCGACGAGGAGGTCACCGAGGTCGTCGCCGGGTCGCGGGTCACCGTGATCCCGCTGCTGCTGGCCAACCGCTAGATGGTTCGTACGGCGGGCTGGCCTGCCCAGTTGAGCGCGGGTCCGGTGCTGCTGCGGCCGCCGCGGCTGCGTGACTCGATCGCGTGGAGCGCCGTCCGGATCCGCAACGAGCAGTGGCTGGCGCGCTGGGAGCCCACGCCGACCGGCGGGACGTGGGTCGAGCGCAACGGTCCGACCGCGTGGCCGCCGCTGTGCGGTGCGCTCCGCAAGGCCGGACGGGCCGGGACGATGATGCCCTTCGCCATCACCTACGGCGGCGCCTTCGTCGGACAGCTGAACGTGTCGAACGTGGTGTGGGGCGCGCTGCGCGGCTGCACCGTCGGGTACTGGGTCGACCAGGACGTGGCCGGACGCGGCATCGTCCCGACCGCTCTCGCGCTGGCCATCGACCACGTGCTCGGCCCGGTCGGGCTGCACCGGGTCGAGGTCGACATCCGTCCGGAGAACGAGGCCTCGTTGCGGGTCGTCGCGAAGTTGGGGCTGCGCCGGGAGGGGTACTACGAGCGGTTCCTGGACATCGACGGCGCCTGGCGCGACCACATCGCCTTCGCGGTGACCTCCGACGAGCTGGCCGGGACGACGATGCTCGCCCGCCTCGGCAGCCTGCCCGTCCCGCCCGGCTGAGATTTCGACAAGCTCACTCACCGAAAACGCGGACACGCCGGGCCACGTCACGGCCTGATCCACGCCGGGTGGCTAACTTTGACCCGACTCGGTGTTACTGGTGTGACTGGAGGTGCGATGTGTTGTCTCCGATGATGACCGTCGCGGTCCTCGTCGTGCTGTGGTTGATCGTCGTCGTCCCCATGGTGCTGCGGCGCAGCGACGAACGCCGGCGCGAGCGGACGGTCGACGGATTCGGCCGCGCCATGCGTGCCCTCGGCCGCCGGCCCCACTCGCTGCGGGACGCCGACGTGTTCGTCCCGGCCGAGCACAGGGTCCTCGCCGAGCCCGAGCCCGAAGTCACCCTGCAGCCTCCCTCGCTGCCCACCCGCCGTCCGGTCCCCGCCGCCCAGGAGTCGCTCATGCATCCCGTCGACCGTGCCGAGATGTCCGAGGCGCGCACGGCGATGATGCGCCGGCGCCGACGTTCGCTGGGGATCCTCGGCGCCGGGTCGGTGGTGTTCACCCTTGCCGCGCTCGTCACCGGCGGGCTGGTGTGGCTGCTGGCCGCGCTGTTCCTGACCGGGCTGAGCGGCTACCTGCTGTTCCTGCGCAGCCAGGCGATGCGCGACCGCGAACGCCGGGCCATCCGCCTGCAGCGTGCGGTGCGGTCGCGTCCGGCCGGCTACGAGGCCACGGCGCAGGAGCCCGCCTTCGCCGCGCCCGCCGACTCCGTCGTGCGCATCGACGACGACGACATCGAACTACACAGCATGGACACGATCGACCTCACCGGTGTGTACTCCGAGGACCTCACCGCGGACACCGCTGCGCGCCGCGCCTCCTGAGTCCTATTCGCCGCGCAGCAGTCCTCTTCGGTTCGCGATCACTTCGAAGATCGCCGTGCAGAACGGCGGGATGCTCGCTGCCAGCGCCACCACCGTGGTCCGCGGGGTCCAGCCGAGGCGCCGGGCCGCGGTCAGGGTGGCAAGGACGTAGCCCACGAACAGCACGCCATGGATCGGCCCCATGATCGGCACGCCACCCTGTGCGCCCGAGTTCGGGTCGTCCTGCACTACCCACTTGAAGAACATCGCGATCAGCAGGCCACCCCACGACACCGCCTCCACGAAGGCCGCCACGCGGAACAGGCGGCGGGTCGAGTCCTGGGTGGTGGTGGAGGTCGTGGTCACGTCCGGCAGCCTAGAACCCGGCGGTCGGACGGCCCGCGGCGCCCACGTATAGTGTTCTGCGCACCAAGTACTGGGGCTGTAGCGCAGTTGGTAGCGCACCTCGTTCGCATCGAGGGGGTCAGGGGTTCGAATCCCCTCAGCTCCACATATAGCCCAGTATCTATGGGGGCTCTAGGGCTTCCTCTGTACCTTCAAGATCATTTGACCCTCATTTGACCCCGAGGATCGATGAGCGTTCGCGGCTAGATTCCCCGGAAACGTGGGATTTCGTGGACTTGACTCGTGATGCTTGAAATTGACGATGGGGCCGTGGGTTCGAACGTTACCCACCGACGAACATGCACACTGCACTACTACTCAATTGCTAGTCGGACTTGCGGCGCACGCCGGTGAGGGTAACTGTGACGAGGCGACGCACGGCGGCCTTGGAGGGCAGGGGTGCTGGCTAGGTGAGCTTGAGCGCGCCCAACATAACGGTTAGGCTCTGCATAACAGTTATGTGGAGGTTGGGTTGCGGCAGGAAGTGTTGTTGGCGCTGTTGGCTAAGGAGCCGTCGCAGGGGTTTCAGCTGCGTGCTCGGCTGAACGATGCGTTGGGTTCCTTGGGCGAGCAGATGAATGACGGGCAGATCTATGTCCCGTTGGGCCGGTTGGAGAGGGCTGGCCTGGTGAGCGCGGAGGGGTCGCAATCACGCGAACGTGCCGAGCGCAAGGTGTATTCGCTGACGGCGGCGGGACAGAGCCGGGTTAGTGAGTGGCTGCGCGAGGTGAGCTGGCCAAAGCCGGACGTGGCCGAGTTCCACCTGAAGCTGATTGCCGCAGCGACCGCCGGCTTAGCCGACCCGGTGGCGATCATCGATGCCCAGCGGCGGGAGTTGCTGCGCCTGCTACGGGATGCCCAGAACGCGGCGATGGCCGAGCCGCAGGGCTCGCCGGCGTCGCTGCTGCTGGAGGGGATCGCGCTGCGCCTGCAGGCGGATCTGCGCTGGCTGGAGGCCTGCGAAGGAGTCTGGACCAAGCCACCGGGTAAGAGGAGAAGTTCGTGACCGCCACTGTTGAACAACCTGCCGTCCTCGCCCGCGGGCTGAGCAAGGTCTACGGGCGTGAAGGGGGGCTGGTGCACGCCGTTGACGCTGTCGATCTCGAGGTCGCCGAGGCGGAGACGGTGGCGGTGATGGGCCCGAGCGGCTGCGGCAAGTCGACCTTGCTGCACATTTTGGGTGGCCTGGACCGCGCGACGTCGGGGGAGGTCTGGCTGGATGGCCATCGCATCGACGCTCTGAGCGAGCGGGAGCTGGCGCGCATGCGGCGCAGCGTGGTCGGGTTCGTGTTCCAGGCATTCCAGCTCATGGATGAGCTCACTGCCCAGGAGAACATCGAGCTGCCGGCGCTGCTGGCCGGACGCACGCCGCGTGTCGCGCGCCGCCGGGCCGCCGACCTGCTTGACAGTGTCGGGCTTGCCGACCGGGCAGCCCACTTGCCGTCGGCACTGTCAGGTGGTCAGCGTCAGCGTGTCGCCATCGCCCGCGCGCTGGTCAACGACCCGCTGGTGGTGCTGGCGGACGAGCCGACCGGAAATCTCGACACCGCGGCCACCCTCGATGTGCTCAAGCTGTTCAAACAACTACGCGCGGACGGCCAGACGCTGGTGATCGTCACCCACGACGAGCGGGTGGCGGCCACCGCGGACCGGCTGATCTCGATGCGTGACGGCGCGTTCGTGGACCAGACACACCTGACCGGCGGCACCACCGGCCGCCTAGCGCCATGGGCCGCAGAGGACCACATCTGCGCAGACTGCGATCTGTCCTATCAGGACATCTCCGTAGAGCGCGCCGTTGAGATCATCCGGTCGGTCCCGGCACTGGTTCGCGACGCCGTGATGGCTGTGCCAACACACCGGCGGCCACGACGCCCCGATCCCTCGGCCTGGTCAGTCACCGAGTACGTCTGCCACCTGCGCGACGTGTTCGCCACGTACACCATCCGACTACACCGGGCACGCACCGAAGACCGCCCGGCGCTGGACCCGATGCTCAATGACTTGCGCGCCCGCCGCTTCCGATACAACGAACACGACGTGAACGCCGTGATGGTCGAACTCGCCGCGACGGCAGCCGGATTCTGCGAAGAGGTCGCGCACACCCAAGCCGATCAGTGGGACCGGCTGGTCACCCGGCTGCCCAGCGAGCAGCGCACGGCTCGGTGGCTAGTGCGCCAGGCCATGCACGAAGGACAGCACCACCTGGACGACATCCGCAAGACCGGCCGCACAGTGATCACGGCGATCTGACAGCGAAATGCCCTGCCCCGTAAGCGATCGGTCAGCGGGACGGCTCGCGCGGTGGGGTGTGGCGGCCGGCCGCGACCGAGGCGATGTACCTGATGGCTGCCTAGGTGCTCGATGAACTGCGATATCGACGCTACGAGTGGAAGCGCGACGCACTGAACGCCGCGTCGATCGCGCCGGCGAGACGGCTCGGATTCTGCGATGAGGGCGCCTGGCGCGCCGCGACGATTTACCAGCGTCGTAACCGGGACATCGCGTGGTTCTCGGTCACCGACCACCACTGGACCGTACTGCGGCTTATCCTCCAGAAGTGGCTGGCTCTCAAACTTCGTCGACGGACGGCAACTCTCGGCACTGTCCGAGATGACTCACGACGCCGCTGGGCAAGGCCACATCTGTCGGCAATCGGTACGTCCATCCCCAGCAGGACCGGCCTGACGTTCCGCTGAGGGATCCGCTACCGAAGATGCCGGCGGTGCATAGTCGGCATCTTCGCTGCGGTACGGCTCAGGCGATGAGGGTGCTCTTCGGGCGTATCACGCAGAACTCGTTCCCCTCGGGGTCAGCCAACACGGTCTGTCATCTCGCAGGACATCGGTGACAGTTCTGTGTCAGGACATCGGTGACAGAACTGGTGTTGTTGGTGGTGACACTTCTGGTGCGGGGTTGTGGCTTGTTAG
>Ga0068859_100004067_pt1 | contig 14921 bp, 19 predicted proteins | sample KBSSwiS22_FD_66585 | JGI IMG/M metagenome (GOLD analysis project Ga0068859, IMG submission 66585) | Switchgrass rhizosphere microbial communities from Kellogg Biological Station, Michigan, USA - KBS Switchgrass S2-2 | ecosystem: Host-associated > Plants > Roots > Rhizosphere > Soil ...
CAACGGAACACCCGCCGCCGGATCTGGGTCAAAAACCGGCAGTAACATTCCGAAGCGTGCCGCCGGTTGCGCTGACTCCATCGCTCAGTTTTTCTTTGGACCGACGCCCATTACCGGCCTGAACGACCTTGCCACCGAAGGAATCATGAAGGCGTGGTCGATTCCTTCGCAGGTCGGAACCACCGTTGACGCCGACCTCATCGAGGACGTCAAGAATATTCAGGAAACCGACTGCATCGTCATCGTGCCAGGCACCTCCATCGTCGTCCGTCTCGGCTCGATTTCCATCGCCGGTTCCGGCGCTGGCTTTGACTTCGAGTGGAGCGAGCAGTGAAAATCCTCCTCGTCGAAGCGGGATACGCCCGGCGCCTCTCGGCGAACACCCGCGAACTGCTGGAATACTCGGCCTCCCTTCCATCCTTGGCCGAACGCCACGCGGCTCGCACCGACTTTTTCGCTGAACTCAAGGCGCAAGGCCGGATCATGCTGGCCCCGAAGCCCGGCCAAGACCCGACCACGCTTTACACTGTGGACTCGGCAGGCGCGGCCCATATCAATATCGTTGGCCAACTCACGCCGGTTGCCGAGCAGGATGTGTGTGGAGGATACACCGCCGATGCTCTGACCGAGTACGGGTATATCACCGCCGCGACCGAAGCGGCCAGCGCCGACCCACGCGTCAAATCCATCACCTACAACGTCAGCTCTCCCGGTGGATACCTTGCCGGGCTCTTCGGTGCTCTGCGTTCCGTCGCTTCGGCAGGCAAGCCCACCCGCGCTGTCGTCGGAGACATGGCCGCGTCTGCCGCCTACTGGCTGGCCTCGGCAACTCAGGAAATCCAGGCCGAAAGCCCCGCCTCCCGCTTCGGGTCCATCGGCGTCCTGGCCGAGGATTTCAACGCCGACCGCGCCCTGGCAGACGCTGGCATCGATCACACGGTTTTCACCTCGACCGATGCCCCTCTCAAGTATGCCGACACCTCGACGGCGGAGGGCCGGGCGCAAGTCGTCGCCGAACTCGACCAGCTTCACGCCGTCTTTCGTTCCCAAGTCGCCGAGGGCCGCGGTGTGACTCCAGACAAGGTCAACTCCGACTTCGGACGCGGCGCCTTGATGACCGCCGAGGCCGCGCTTTCCGCCGGAATGATTGACGGCATCGCATCCCAGCCCGCGCTCGGAAAGACCGGGCTCCAGATTCAGAAGAAAAACGGCGCCGTTGGCGCTTCGGCCGGAAGGCCCATTACATCGCAGGGGAAAAACATGAAAACCCTCGAAGAATTGAAGGCCGAGAACCCCGCCCTCTACGAACTGGCCATTGCGGCCGGTCGTGAGCAGGGCGTCAAGGCCGAACAGGACCGCAACCGCGACCTCGTCGCGTGGTACGGACACAATGCCGCGTGCGACGCCATCGTCGACGAGGCCAGGGCGCAGGGCACGGCGTTTGCCGATGTTCATTCGCGCCTGGCCGCCGCCGCCGCTAAGGGGCCCACCGCCCAGCCCGCCGGAGGCGCGAATCCTCCCAAGGTCGCCACCGCCCAGCCCAAGAATCCCTCGGGCGCCGAGGCCGTTGACGACAACGATCCCGCGTCGGATGCCGCCTTCCTGGCCATGGCCGCGAAGAACGGCTACACCGCCGAACAGGCCCAGAAATATCTGGGCAAAGGAGCCTAGTCATGGCACTGACCGCTTCTCGTTTCTATGACACCGTGGGCCGGACTTCGGTCTTGCGCGGTGTTCTTCCGACTGGCGTCGCCTTTTTCAAGGGCGGCATGGTCCAGTGGGACGCCTCGACCGGGCTCATCAAAAAGCCCGCCGACGTAGCCGGTGAATACGGTATCGGCGTCCTGGTGAAGGACTACCCATCGACCTCCGTCGCTGGAACCTTCTGCGAAATCGAAACCGGGAAAATCTGGATTCCCTTCGCGTCGGCCGCTCAGACCGACGTGGGGGATTGGGTCTACCTGACCGACGACGCCGTCATCACCAAGGCCGCTTTGACCAACGGCGGACCCGCCGGTATCGCGGTGGATTTCAAGACTGGTTTCCTGCTGGTGGACTTCACCCGCGGCGGACCCAAGACCTTGAGCGCGTAAGGTAGAGGAGAAAAACCGAAATGGCTCTGAACAACAGCGCGTACATCACCGCCGAAAAAGTGATGAAGGTCATGTTCAACGAGGCGATTGCGAACTACAGCAACGCGAACGCTTGGGATTTCCTGAACTCCCTAGCGTTCGAAGCCCCGTCGAACGGTGCGGAAGAGGACTACCGCTGGCTCCAGGAACTCCCCGAGTTCCAGGAATGGCTGGGCGATCTGACCTCGTCCGACCTGGCCGACTACGTCTTCACCATCCGCAACAAAGAGTTTGCCGCGTCGGTGCCTATCCGCAAGACGGACCTGGACGACGACAAGATGGACACCGTCAAGCCCCGTATCCAGGCCATGGCCGGCGGCGAGTCCCGCAAGTGGGGCAAGCTCATCGACACCCTGATCCAGGCCGGCACGACCGCCTTGGCGTTCGACGGCATCGCGTTCTTCTCGGCGGCTACGGGTGTCCGGCTGAACAACAACCTGCTGACCGGCACCATCTCGGCGGCTAACCCCACCCTGGCGCAGGTTGCGGCCGACATCAGGACCGTACGGGCCTCGATGCTCAAGTTCGTTGACTCGCGCGGTGAAATCGTGGGCATCGTCCCCGACACCTTCGTCGTGCCCCCGAATCTTGAGTTCCTGTTCCTCCAGTTCCAGAACAGCATGACCGACCCGACCGGCGCGAACCCGAACACGATCAACCCCTACCGGGGATTCATCAAGAATCTGATCGTCGACCCGGGCCTGACCGACCTGAATGACTTCTACGCCTTCGCCACGACCTACGGCGCCGGCGCCATCGTCAAACAGCGCCGGAGCCCGCTCGAACTCTTCCTCGATGACACCCAGGTGCTCGTCAACCGCAAGTTGATTTTCGGCGGCTCGTTCCGTGGAAACGTGGGCTTCGGCCTGCCGATCCTGGCCGCGAAAGTCGTCTCGGGCGTCGCCTGATTCATAGCCGGGGTCTTCTGACCCCGGCATTCTTCCCCAAGGAGGGCCGAAAATGGCCGAAGAAAACTACGGAAACAACGGTGAACAGACCGTGAACTTTGAGTACGCCAATGGCTTCAAGGGCGTCGTGACCATGAGCGCCGCGAAGGCCATGGAGACCAAAGGTGCTGGCACCATCGTCAAGGGCGTTCCTAAAGCCCCGAAAGAACCCGTCAAGGCGGACGGCGACAAGTGAACCTCCTGGCCCAGGCCGAAGCCGACAACTCATTCATTCTCGAAGACGCTGTCAACGGTTTCGGCCGAGCCATGACCTACACGAGCCCCGATGGCTCTGTGATCATCGTGCTCACGGGCCAGGTGATTCGCCGTGGAACGAAGCTCGACCAGGCCACCGGACTTCCCGTGGCCGGAGACGAGGCGAGCGTCACGTTCCGACTCTCAACTTTCCAGGCCGCCAACCCCGGACTCTTGCCCGTCAAGGGCGGCAAGATCGCCACGACCGATTCGACCGGAGCGGCACTGACCTATGTTATCCCAGCCGATGGTATCCAGCTCGACCGCACCGCTGGCCGGTGCACCATCACGAACCTCAAGTTGGTGGCATCATGACGCTACTCGGCAGAGGCTTCGACGACCTTCTCCTCGACAACCTCGTCACCATCCTCACGGCCTACGTCACAGCGCAGAAAGCCGCCTACCTGGCCGTGCATCCGGGCGCCAGCGCCCAGGATATACAAGAGGCCGTCGGCTTCACCGCCGAGCGCGACCGCCTCGCTGCGCCGAACGACTCCGAACTCGCAAACGGCCCCATCGTGAGTATCTACGCCACCATGGGCAACCCGTCGCAAGGCGGGCCATCCCGCGACAATGACCAGCAGACCTTGACCGTCCAAATCGACCACTATGTCGCATCCGGCGAACAGCTCGCGGGCGGCGGCGACAAACTCGCCATGGCCCGGCTCTACTATCTCAAGGACCAGGTGCGCGATGCCATGTTCGCCAAGGCGAACTTCGACCTCGGCTTCGCTCAAGGCGTCTGCGGCTCACGCAAGTGGGGCCGCTGGCAGGTAACTCCCCAGCCCGTAGAGGGCGAAGCTTGGACCATCTCGGGCTCATGGTCCTTTGACCTGGACTACAGTTTCACGCCTCAAGACCTGACCATGCTGGACCTCAATATCGTGAGCGTCAACGTCGACAAAGACAACGCCCAGGCTCCCACGTATAAGACGCGGTGGTCGGGACTTTACACCGTACAAGGAGGCCCGTAATGGCCATCACTTTCAGCTTGCTTCCGTCGGGGCTCGTCGCCTCGGCTGTCGGCATCGAAAACGTCTACCGCAAAAACGGCCGCGTCCCCGCCCAACAGCGCATCGCCCTCCTCGGCCAGTACCTATCGACCAAGACGCCGACGAACAACCTGCCGGTAGCCGTCACGACCGCCGACGACGTCGCCGCTTTGGCCGGCTACGGCTCCCAGGCGCACATGATGGCGCTCTCGCTCTTCGCCGAAATGGGCGCCTCGCCGATCCTGGTCGACTGGTTCCCCATCGCCGACGGCACCACGGCCAAGGTCTACACCATCACGTTCTCCGGCGCCGCCGGATCGCAGGGTGTCTGGCGCGTCTACATCCTCGGCAAGAAGTACGAAATCAGCGTCCTCTCGGGCGATACGGCCATCGCCTCGGCGACCGCGCTGACCAACCTCATCAACGCCGATCAGAACTGCGTGTTCACGGCGGCCAACGGCGGCACGGCTGTCTGCACCATCACCGCCAAGTGGAAGGGTCTTTCGTCCGATCTGCTGGACGTGCGCAAGAACTATGTCGCATCCGACGTCAACCTCGTGCCCTCGACGCAGACCATGGTCATCGCCTCCAGCGTGTCCGGCGCCTCCGACCCCAGCCTGTCGACCGCGCTCGGCAACTTCGGCCAGACCTTCTACACCATGATCGTCACCGCGCTGAACGACACGACCGCCGCGGCGGCCATCGAAGCGACCTTCACGGCCCGCATCGACCCGCTGGTCAAGATGCCGGTCTTCGGCGTCCTTGGCTACGTGGACACACGGGCCAACTTCATCACGGCCATGGGAAGCCGGAATAATCCCGGCTCGGTTTATTTCCCGGTCGAAGGATCGCCCTCTCACCCCGGACAGATCAGCGCCGCCATCGTCGGCATGATCGCCCCGAGTGCCGCCAGCGACCCCGCGAGGCCGTTCAAGAACCTGGTCAGCAAGACCTTGCTCCCTGGCACGGGCGCGGCTTGGACCGTGAGCCAGGCGAACGCAGTCGAACTCGCGGGCGGCTCGGCCTTCAAGGTCAACGCCGCGGGGCAGGTCAGCATTTTCGATCTGGTCACGACATATAAGACCAACGGCGCGGGCGCTCTGGACATCTCTTGGCAGTACCCCGAGGCGATCACGAACACCCAGCGCAAGCTCTTCGATCTCGACACAATGCTGTCCTCGGCGCCGTTCGACCGGGCGAAGATCATCAGCGACTCGGACATCGCGGCCAGCGAGTATGCCCTGAGCCCGAAGAAGATCGGCGGCTACTTCATTGACCTATATGAGCAGTGGGTCGCCGCGAACTGGTCGACCAGCCGCGACACCATGGCCGGGACCATCAGCGTCGAAGTCGATGGATCGAACCCGAGCCGGATCAATGTCGAGTTCACGGACTACATGGTGGTCGGACTGCGCGTCATGGCCGTCAAGAGAAACTGGGCGCTCGGCGCCGCGTAAGCAAAGGAGCACAAGATGGGCATCAGAGCCGGTCAGATTCGGCAATTCACGTGGTACGGCAAAGAGTTCGATCCGACCTCGGACATCGACCTCACCCTGCGCATCTCTGCGCCCGGCCAGAACGGCATCATCATCCTCGAGAACACCGCCAACGGAAACGGAACCATTCATACGAAAGGAAATCGTGAGCTGGCTGGCTTCGACGGCGGCGCGTTCAGTTGTAACTGGACCCAGAAGCCGGTCGAGTTCCTGCAGACCAAGGCGGCGGCTGGTATCCCTGGCCCAGTGACCATCACGCTCATCGACGGCACGACCTACCGTGGCAGTCTCGCGCCCGAGGGCGCCATTGAAGCGAGCACAGGCGCTGGTACCGTCACCTGCGCCGGCCGTGGCCAAAAGTTGGAGCAGGTCTGATGGCTGGCTTTGCAGACACCGACGAAGGCCGAGAAGCCTGCAAGCTGGCCCTGATGGAACTGGCCGAGGCGTTCGGCGTTCCTGACGGGGTACTTGACCCGCTTATGCCCATTGCCATGGAAGGCCGCCTATACCTCAAGGACGGCAAAGTAGCCTATATCCTGGCCAAGCCGTTCAAGCTCAAGAATGAGGAAAAGTTCGACCGCGTCGAGCTCCGAGAGCCTGAGGCCCCTGACTATATGGCCTACTCCAACGGTATGACGATCAACGTCAATCGCGCGACAGAAATGGCTAGCTTCGACCCTGTCTTCGTCTTCAAGAGAACAATGAAAGCCGTGTCAGTACTATCCGGCGAAGGCGTCGGCATCGTCGACCGTTTCAGCGTCCGCGACATCCGTACCCTAGGCGAGGTGTGCGATGCTCTGGGTTTTTTCGAGTAGAGCCCGCCGACGTCGAGCGGATGCTCTGGACCGTGGGCGCGCGCTTCCACCTGGACGGCACGGCATGGAGCCTTCGGCGGCTTGAGTTCTGGTACCGAGGCGCCGGAGAGTTGTATCGCGAGGAGCAGGGCGCCATCGCAGATTTAAGAAAGGAGTCGGGCGGTGGCCGGAACTAAGCAGTTCACGATCTTCACAAAGTTCGCCGTCAAAAACGGCTTCTCGGGCCCCGTTCTCGCCATGTCCAGGACCGCCGACAAAGCGGCTATGCACATTGACAAGGTCCGAGCTGGCGCTCTCAAGATGGGCAAGAATCTAGGTTCGGGTCTAGCCGCTGGTGGAAAGTTTCTCGGCGGTATTGCTCTGGCCGCTGGAGCTGCCGGAGCGGCCGTCTTTTCGCTCGCCAAGGCCACGGAAGAGAGTGCCGACAATATCCAGAATACCGCGAACGCCCTCGGCATCACAACGAAGGCCCTGCAGGAATACCGCTATGTCGGCATCCAAGCCGGGCTGACCACGGAAGACATGGACGCCGCACTCCGCAAGCTGACGGTCAACCTTGGCAAGGACTCCGGCGATGTCGAGAACGCGCTCTACCAGATCGGACTCACCGCCGAACAGCTTAAAGCCGCAGGTCCCGACCAGACGCTCGAGATGATCGCCAACGGCTTCAAGGATATTCAAGACCCGCAGAAAAAAGCCGCCGTGGCAACGGCGCTCTTTGGAAAGTCCAGTATCCGCATGGTCAACGCCCTGGACAGCGGCTCCGAGGGCATCAAGGGCCTGCGCAAAGAGGCCGAGGACATCGGCTATGTCATGGGCGGCGACACGCTCAAGAATGCCGGCGACTTTAATGACCAACTCGACAAGCTTTCTGCGACGGCCGTCGGTCTTCGTGATCGCCTAAGTGCCAAAGCCATCCCCGGCCTGCAGAAGTTCACGGCATTCCTGCAAAAAGGAATCCAACCCGGCGGCCGCTTCGACAAGATCCTCAACAGTATCGGAGGAACCCTTGGCAAGGCCGGAACGTTCATAGGCCCGCTGTTCGACAAGCTGATGAGCCATCTTCCGAAATTTCTCGACTTCATCGGGAATCTCATCGATGCCGTCAAACCTCTTTTCGAGCCGCTGATGAGCTTCATTGAACAGATTCTCACCACGGCCGAAAAGCTCATGCCGCTCATCACGACCATCGTCAAAACCGTGGCGACGGTGCTAGGACCGATCCTGGACACCATGACAGGGATACTCAAGATGGTCGACGACGTGCTGTCGTCAGGAGTCAAAGTCCCAGCAGGCTTTGGTGGCGGTACAGGCGGACCCGAAGGCCAGCGCAAAACAGCCGCCCGCCTCGGCATGGGCCTGGACAAAAACGGAATGCCCATGAGCCCGGCGACGAGTGTGCTATCGTCGAGCACAACGAATACCAGCCGCGTACAGATAGACGTCGGCAACCTCCCGCCCGGCTCGAGCGTGAAGCAGGATAGACCCGCGCCAGGCGTCACGCTGAACACTGGAAAGATGGTGAAGAAATGAGCTTCGACCCACCCCGCCAGTGCAAATACACCAGCCCCTCCGGCGTAGTCTCTGTCCTCGGCTTCGACAGCCTCGAGCGCGATGGCGCCAAGAAACTCGCCGTCAACGAACCGCCGCAACAGAACCGCGCCGAAGTGCAGGACTTGGGAAACTCCGGTATCCGCTTCCCGTTGACGGTTTACATCAACGGCCCGACGTATCAAGCGGACGCAGACGCCTTCTTTGCGGCGCTGTCAGAGCACTACGACCGCGATACCCCGGCAACGCTCGCGCATCCACGCTGGGGCGACGTGCTGGTCTGCCCGACAACCTGGACGCAGGTCGAGCAGTTCGTTGAGGGCATGGGCGAGGCCGTATTCACCCTCGAGTTTATCCGCATCGACCGCGAGGCTCTATTCCCGGCCACTGGCAATGACGCCGGGGCCCAGCTACAAGCCGACAACGATGCCGCCGCGGCAAGCGCACAAGCGGGCTACGGAGCGAATGGCGTACCGACAACACCGGCCGACGTGGCGAACGTGACCGCAAAGTCGGGAAACCTGCTGTCCAACATCGGGTCAAGCCTGCGCGGAATGGCTTCCGCCGCCTCAGACCTCGGCGCACAGTTCCAAGCGGACCTGGATTCGGCACTCGGTGCCGTCGACGATCTAGTGGCCGACCCGATCTTGCTGGCGCAGACCGTCATGAGCCTCGCCCGCGCTCCGGCGAATGCCGTCATCGCCATCGGCGACAAGGTCACCGAGTACCAAAACATGATCGCCAATATCGGGCTCTCGACGGCGAACAGCTACGCCGAGGCCGAGCTCATGCTCTTGGGCCTGGGTGCCGCCGCGGCGGGTGCCAGCGACTCGACGCTGACGGGTGACCTAGACACCCGTACCGCTGCCGTCGACGTGGCTGACGGCCTTGACGATATGCAGACGGCGATTCAGGACCAGATCGAAGCCGCCGAGGCCCTGGGATGGCTCCCAGACGCCGACACGGTGGCGAACATCATGCAGATGCTTTCGCGGTGCAGAGCGCGGATGCTCCAAGCGTCATTCGACTTGCCGACGGAGCGCCACTATATCACGAGCGGTCCCATTGACCCCATCAGCCTCATCAAACAACTCAAGGGTACGTTCACGGAAGCAGACCTTGACCAAGCGATCAAGGATAACGACCTGTCGGACGAAGAGTTCTTCCTCTTGCCGACGAACTTCAACTGGGTGTGGTATGCCTGACCCCATCATCACCCTCAAAGCCGCCGGCCTCTCGCTGACTAGCTTCGACGCACTGACGGTCCAGCGCGACCTGGACGCCTTCGCGGACTCGTTCAGCTTCACGATGCCCAGCCGCGACGACATCCGAGCCAAGATCAAGCCGCGCGGCTACGAGACCGCCGAGGTCTGGTTCGGCTCGTCGAAGGTCATCACCGGCCGCATCGAAAAGCCGAGCGGCAACTTGACGCAGTCGAGTCTCAACCTCGAAGGCCGGAGCGCCACCGCCGTCATGCTCGACTGCTCCATGCCCTCAGCGCCCGGCTACACCGTGAGCCGTCACCAATGGGGTGGCCTGACTCTCGGCAAGATCGCCAAAGTTCTGGCCGACCCCTTCGGCGTCCTCGTGAGCCTTCCCAACGGCGATAGCGTCGCGCTCCCGGACCCTACGGTGAGCGGCGACATGGACAAGCCGGGCGATTTCCTGCAGGGCCTCGCCCATGATCTCGGCTGGGTCTTCAACGCCGATGCCGAGGGCCAGCTTGAACTTTTGCGCCCCAACCCCAAGGGCAATCCGATGGCCAACCTAGTCGAAGGGCTTGGCGGCCTTCTCGACGTTGACGTGTCGGTCGACGGCACGCAGTTTTTCAGCGAGTTCAAGGTCATCTGGACGGCAGGCGGCTTCAATTCCCAGGTCGGCTCGTCGATTGACCCGGGCGTGAAGCAGTATCGCCCCACGTCGCGCATCTTCGGATCGGGCACGCTCAAGGAAGTAAACACCGCGGCCAAGTGGGACCGCGCCACCAGCTATGCCAATGCCGTAAGCATCAGCGCTGAGGTCGGCGACTGGCAAAGCGACGCGGGTGAGTTCTGGGAGCCTGGCCGGATCGTGACGCTCTACTCGCCAAAGGTGTGGATTAACAAGCCTACGCCGCTCATGATCGCGGGCGTGACGTATCGCCTATCGGCCGGCGAGGGCCGCAAGGCAACGCTCCGCCTTGTGATGCCGTCGACGTACTCGGGCGAACCGCCGGAGGCATGGCCATGGGATTGATGGACATCGCCAAGCAGTACAGGCTCACCAACGCGACGGTGAAGACTCCCGCATCGTCTGCCGGACCCGCCGTCGTCGTCACGGCGTCCGACGGCAACGGCGACTCGATGACGCCAGAGGTGTGGAGCGTGCACGGCGTCTGGTCGATGCCGCCAGATAACACGTTCGGCATCCGTTTGCCCGTGGGCGGCGGCAACTTCGGCGCTGTGGTGGCGACGCACCATTACAAGACGCCGCGCCCGACGCTCGCAAAGGGTGAGACGGCGATAGGCTCGACGTCGGCTGACGGCACGTCGCTCATGGCCTCGGCGAGGTTCTACGCCGACGGCAAGATCGCCGTGGCGAATGCGACGAAAGACCTCCTGACAATCCTGAACGGTTTCGTCGACGCCGTGGCCGCTGGCGTGACCGTGAGCGGCGGACCCTTCAACCCGGCAAGCATCGCGGCCATCAACGCCGTCAAGGTGCAACTGGCGCTTCTCCTCAAGGTGCCGGTATGAAAAACGACGGAGGCGTGATAGCATGGCAGGCATGACCACGATCAGCGACCCCTACGGCGGCGACCCGCTCATCTACGACATCGGCGACGGCGCGGACCTCAACGTCCAGGGCGGTCAGCCGCGCATGTCCTCGGGGCTTGAGAACTATGCTTACCTCTGCCTATTCGTCGACGCGAACTGGTGGGGAAACGACATCGACCCTGCGAATCCCGGAGCTACAGGCTCGAAACACTTCCTGCCCCTTCTTGACGGTCTCAAACTGACGCCGTCGGCGCTCGACGACCTAGAAGCCGCTGCGGCGCTTGACTTGTCTCCCATGACTGAAGAGAGCGTCGTCAAGTCTGTCGACGTCTCGGCGTCCATAACCGGCATTGGGAGCGTAGGGCTGGAACTCACGTTCACTGAACTCGACGGAACCGTCACTGTCGTGCGGTGGAAGCTGAACTGGGCACGGATCGCGGAGGATGCATCGTGATTGCCCCATGGTACGCCCTGATTTACCACGACCTCAACCGCATCGTCGCGCGCCGGGGGTGGAACATTGCTCTGCACGGGTCCATGGCCCGCGATCTTGATTTGATCCTGATTCCGTGGGTTGAAGACGCTGACCACATCGACGCCGTGATTGACGACATCCGGGTTTTTGTCGAAGGCAAAGCGAACGTCAAAGCCCGTGAACGCGCCGACAAGAAACGGGGCGTGAATACTCGCATGGGACTTGCCCATTACGCCGTCGAGAAAAAGCCCCACGGCAGGGTAGCCATTACCGTCCGAATCGGATGGTCAAGGTACGAACTCGACATCTCCATCATGCCCCGCGTGGAGGCGACCCCATGACCATACCCACCTTCGTCACGCTCCGCGACCAGATCGTCAGCTACATCGAAACGCGACTGAACCAAAAAGTACCGCTCCTGACTCGCGCCTTCATCCGCGTCCTCGCCTCGGCGCTGGCTGGCGTCCTTGGCCTCGCGTACCGTTTCATCGCGTGGTGCTTTGACCAGACCCAGCCGACGACATGCAACGAGTTCTTCCTAGGCATCTGGAGCACTCGCTACGGCGTGACGCGAAACGCCGCCGTGGCCGCGCAGCTCACGCTCACGGTGACAGGCGTCGAAGGCTCGACGATCCCGAACACGACGCTCTGGACCACGCAGTCCGGCCTCGTCTACCAGCAAACGGGCGGCGACGAAGTCATCACTGGGGGCGTGGCCGCGCCCGTCGTGACGTGCCTCACACTTGGCAGTACGGGCAACCTCGCCGACGGCGCACCGATCAGCCTCGTCTCACCCTTGGCCGGCATCACGCCCGACGCCGTTGTCGCAACGCCGGGGACGGTCATCACAGGAACCGACCAGGACAGTGTTGCCACATGGCGCGCTGAGGTGGTCAACCGCATCCGCTACCGGCCCCAAGGCGGCGCAGTACCCGACTACGTCATCTGGGCGCTCGAGGTGCCAGGTATCGTCAAGGCGTTCGTCAAGAGCCCTGCCCCCGGCGACGTGAACGTCTACACCCTCGTCGACATCACCGGCACCGCCCGCGTCCCCGGAGCGCCGAAACTTGCGGAAGTGCTGGCGTACTTGAACGACCCCATCCGCAAGCCCCTAGCCGCGAACGTCTACGCGCCAGCTCCGACCGAGCGGACGTGCGGAATCACCATCACCGCGGCCACGATCAACGGCAACGCCCTTAGCGCCGCGCAAAAGCAGAGCGTGCAGGACGCCACCGACGCGGCGCTGTACGCCAGCTATCCGCGGCAATACCCAGACGAGCCTGCGCCAACGGATACTGTGAGCGTCGGCATGGTCTGGGCAGCGCTCCAGGCCATCGGCGCTACGGCGACTGGCGTGGCCATCAGCATCAGCGGAATCGGCGGCGGACCCTACGTCTTGCCCATCGGCGAAATCATCAAGCCGTCGGGGGCGATAACATGGGCGTAATCCTCTCGTCACTCCGAAGCCTCATCCAAGGCAAGCGCGGCCGGCTCGACCTCAAGGCCGACGGCGGGAACATCCTGGCCGGAACAGCCGACGCCATCGAGGATCTGAAAACTCAAGGCCACACCGTCATCACCGAGTCATGGCCCGGTACCGCCGTCGATACTCTCCCGCAGTGGCACGACACCCTGGGCGTAGCCTACGACCCAACAGCGCGGAGCACCACCGAACAGCAGACCATGCTCGAAGCGATGGAGACGGCAGTCGGCGGGATGACGCTGGCAAAACTGCAGGCTCAGCTCGACAAGGAGTTCGACGGGCGAGTGGTGGTGAGTGAAGCGAGTATCATAGGCGTCACGGGGCTGGAACGGTGCGGGCTTGGTCGATGCGGGCTCGCATCCTATGTGATTTACGCTCTGGGTTATGACGTGACGGGTACGGTTTACAGTTCCGTCGAGGCAGCCCGCGTGGCGGCAATCCTCCAGCGATACGCCCCGGCGCACTTGCAACCAAACTCTCTGCTCACGGACGTTTCGGCATCCTCAATTGCCATCACAGGGCTAGGCCGTGTCGGCATTGAAAGAACGGGGAAGGCATCATGAAATCAAAGGAGATCAACCATGTTTAGAACAGTAGCCGCAGGAAGTTCTGGCGGCGCATACGTCGATTACGTGGCTGGCGTCAACCCCGGAACTCTCAACGTGGCCGCCGACCGTAACATGACCCAGGAGGAGCTTTGCCACCTTGTCGAGGCCGTCGGATGGGCGCTGGACTCGGGCGACAGCTATCAGGTGCTCCGCTCATCCGTCGCGCTGTCCCATCAGATCGGCGAAGTGCTCATGCCAGAACTCAAACTCACCCCGATCACCGTGGCCGCGAGCCGGAGCACGACTAACCCTGGCTTTCCGTTGTACCTTCCCATCATCGACCGAACCGACGCCGACCACGACGTCCCCAGCACCCAGGCCCCCGACCTCGTGACGGCCTTCCGCGCCTACGCGGCTAACGTCCTGGGTTCCGCGAGCTTCACCGCGACTGTGGCCGGGTCGGTGCTGACGTTTGCTAATACGACGGCGAATAATGCGCTACTGCTGGCCATACAGGAAGACGCGCTAGTCCAGCGGTGGCTTTCGTCCTCGCAGTCGGCAACCTACGCTGGATCGGGTGGCGATTATTCGAATGGGCGATGCATCAACGTGGCTGGTACGGACTACGCCATAACGGCAGTGTCGACAGGGTCCAGGACCATCACCGTCACGGGCTCACCCACTACAGGTTCGCAAACCGTGATCTTCTACCCCTACCGCATCGCGGGCTCGTCTACGAGCGTCAGGCTTCACCGGCTCTCGGGCTTCGTGCCCGTAGCATCGGGAGACTCGGACGGCGTGGAAATTGACGGCATGAGGCACATGGATGCATTCCAGGGACACACTCAACAAGTTGTCGGTACCGCCGGTGTTGGAGGGGCATTGCAAATTCCAGTCGCAACAGCATCAAAAGGAAACGATTTCAATACACCACTTACAGGGGTTCAAACCGATGGTACCAACGGAACTCCGCGTGCCGGGAAGACCACGAACCCCCGTTCGCACTCCCGCCGCGCCTATACCTGGGTGCAGAGACTCTTGACTTGACAGACCGTAATGCTTGACATCCCGTGTACGGCGTATTACACTGGTGGGAGTGAGGTGCTGAGATGGTTCGTTGGCTGAAAATGATTTTTATGCTTCCATGGGCTCCGTCGAAAAAAGACCTTGAAGGGTTTCTCGATAGCGCGAGCCGTGGAATACGGAAGCGTTATGATGAGGCGGACGCGGACTTCAAGGCTCGCCTTCTGCTAGAACTCAAAAAGGAGACCACATGAGCCAATTTTTCTACACCGCAATTTTCCGACCCACCACGGGCGAAGTCCTGCGCGAGGACGGCTTCCTGGCCGCCGAGCACTTCGCCGACGAGGTGGAGCGCAACAAACGCGCCAAGCAATTCGAGACCCACGCCCGAAGCCTAGGCGAGACGGACCCGTGGATGGTGTACTCGGGGCAGGTGCCCGTCGAGGTC
>Ga0068859_100004071_pt1 | contig 14916 bp, 15 predicted proteins | sample KBSSwiS22_FD_66585 | JGI IMG/M metagenome (GOLD analysis project Ga0068859, IMG submission 66585) | Switchgrass rhizosphere microbial communities from Kellogg Biological Station, Michigan, USA - KBS Switchgrass S2-2 | ecosystem: Host-associated > Plants > Roots > Rhizosphere > Soil ...
GGCTCTTCGGCGACGAGCGGATGAATGGCCTCGGCGATCCAGGCCGCGGCGTGCTTGACGTCGAGATGGGCATGGAGCTCGAAGTAGCGACGCTCGCTGCCTTTGCGCCCGAGCCGACGAAGGGCCTTGGCGGTAAGCGCCGAGCGGGCAGGCGCAGTCAGCTCGATCACGCCCAGAGCGCCGATGCTGTGCCAGGCATAGCGCCGGCTGGCAGCCATCGCCGTCATTGCGTTGGCGAGCGCGAGGCTTTCCCAACAGGTGTCCTCGATCGTGGGATCGAGGTCCAGCGTGCGGGTGAGGCCGGCAAGCATGGGCCCGTGCATGCCTTCGGCGCGGCCAAGGCCCATCTCGTCCCAGTAATTGCGCGCGAGTTCGAGCTTGGCCCGCTCGGGGAGCTTGACCTGGGTCATCGCGACCAAGTCGTCGAAACCGGCCTCGCCCGCGGCTTCCTGCCGCAGGAACCAGCGCAGTTCGTCCAGCGAGGCGCTTTCTGCCAGCCAGTCGTGCAGCGGATCGTGCTGGCCGGGACCGGTGAGCTCGAGAGCGGTGAACCACTCGACGAAGCCGTCCGCGTCAGTCGGCGCCTCGGCCGCGAGCGGGGCAATCGCAATGCGCTGCTCTTCCAAGAAAGCGCCTTCGAGGCGCAGCATGACCGTGTCATCGGCCAATCGCTGTTGCCAGTCGGCAGTGGGGAAAGCGGGGGCGAGGCGCGCACGGTTCCATCGCGCCAGCTGCTGCTGGAACGAATTGGTGAGGAACTGCGAGCCTGCCGCCCGCTCCGGTCGGAGGGGGTGGGTGGCCATGGAAACGGTAACTCCTTTTGCAGGCTCAACGGCCGGTGACGGGTACGCGTTCCTCCCCTTGTCCCGTCGGGCCTGTCCATCCAGCGGGAAATCGGGCATGGCAGCTCGCGTGGATGCCGGCACAATCGCTGCGATAATCGCCTCGGCGCTCGCGATGAGCGCGATCGTGGCGGTGCGCTACCTGCTGGCGAGCGGGGGCTTCGCGCTGGCGACCCGGGCGGTTCGACCGGGGCAGTATCGCGGGCTTGAGCGGCAGATCCGCTCAGAAATTGCGTGGTCGCTGCTGTCCGCCGCGATCTACGGGGTGCCGGCCGGCGTGGTCGCCTGGGGCTGGCAGGCCCGCGGCTGGACGCGCATCTATGCGGACCTCGAGACCTGGCCGCTGTGGTATCTGCCGGTCTCGCTCCTGCTCTATCTCCTGGCTCACGACACCTGGTTCTACTGGACGCACCGGCTCATGCATCGCCCGCGCTGGTTCCGCGCGGCCCATGCGGTCCATCATGCCAGCCGCCCGCCGACCGCGTGGGCGGCGATGAGCTTCCATCCGCTCGAGGCGCTGAGCGGCGCGGTCGTCATCCCGGCGCTGGTCTTCGTGGTGCCGATCCATGTCGGCGTGCTGGCGCTGGTGCTGACGATCATGACGGTGATGGGAGTCACCAATCACATGGGGTGGGAAATGTTTCCCCGCGCCCTTACCCATTCGCGAGTGGGCGGCTGGATCATCACCGCCTCGCACCACCACCTTCATCACGAGCACTATCGATGCAATTACGGCCTCTACTTCCGCCTGTGGGATCGCCTGTGCCGCACCGATCGCGGTCTGCTGGCACCGTGACCGGCCGATTGTTGCTGGTCGGAGCAGCGGCCCTGCTGGGCGGCGCGGGCGCCCCGGCGCAGGATGTGAGCGTGGTCGTGAGCGGGCTGAGGAGCGCACGCGGCCAGTTGCTTGCCTGCCTCACCACGCAAGCCAAGGCCTTTCCCGATTGCAGCAAGGATCCGGCCGCGCACCACCTGACTGTGCCGCTGACCTCGGGCGGACCGGTGACCCTCGATTTCGGCGCGGTGCCGGCCGGACAATACGCGGTGTCGCTGATCCATGACGAGAATGCCAACGGCAAGCTCGACACCACGCTGATGTTGCCGCGCGAAGGCTATGGCTTTTCGCGCGATGCGCCAGTGCGGTTTGGCCCACCGCCGTTTGCCGCGGCCGCTTTCGTGGTGGGCGGCGAACCGGTGCGGCAGGCGATCCGCGTCCGCTACCTGCTCGGCGGCGGAGCGCGCTGACACAATCTTGCCGCAAGGTGGTTGACCGCGCAGGCTTTGCTGCCCATCGGATTTCCTATGGCGGACGGCAGCGCAGATCCCGGTCCCGATCAGAAGGCAGCCGTGGCCACCGGTCAGCCGGTGGGAACCTTTGCGCCGTTCGCCTCCCGCCCGTTCCGCGAGGTCTGGGGCGGCAACGTCCTGTCGCAGCTCGGGAGCCAGCTCCAGGCGGTCGGGGCGGCCTGGATGATGACCGAGCTCACCCGCAGCCATACGCTCGTCGCCGCGGTGCAGGCCTCGAACATCCTGCCGATGCTGTTCTTGAGTGTTTTCGCCGGGGCGATCGCCGACAATTACGACCGTCGCCGGATCATGCTGATCGCGCAGACCGCGATGCTGGTGCTCTCGACCGTGCTGGCGGTACTCGCCTGGCGCGGCATGCTTGGCGCGCACGGACTGCTGGCGTTCACCTTGGCGGTAGGCGCGGGGACGACGCTGGGTTTGCCGGCGTGGCAGGCCTCGGTGCGGTCGCTCGTACCCTCGCGCGTGCTGCCGCAGGCCATTTCACTCAACTCCGTCGCGTTTAACCTGGCGCGCACGGTGGGGCCCGCGCTGGGCGGTCTGGTCCTGGCCACCGCGGGGGTGGCGACTGCGTTCGCACTCAACGCGGTGAGCTATATCGGGCTGATCCTTGCGCTGTTCCGCTGGCGGCCCGACCGTCCGGCGCCCGTTCGCGAGCCGCTGCTGCCGTCGATCAGGGCCGGCCTGAGCTTCTGTTTCAGGTCCGTGCCGGTGCGCCGCATCCTGCTGCGCGGGGTGGGCTTCAGCGTCGGCGCGATCGCTGTCCAGGCGCTCATGCCGATCGTGGTGCGCGACATGCTTCACGGGGCCGAGGCCGAGTATGGCATCGTGCTTGGCCTGTTCGGCAGTGGCTCGGTGTTCGGCGCGCTGTTCTCGCCGGGCATGCGCCGCCGCTACGGCTCGGACAACACCGTGGCACTCGGCGCGGCCTGCGTGGCGGCGGCCCTCGTCGGGCTCGCCTACTCGGGCTCGGTCGGGCAGGCATTCGCCTGCCCGCTGCTTGCCGGAGGCGGGTGGGCGCTGACGCTCACCACGCTCAACGTGTCGATGCAGGTGCGTTCGCCGGAGGAGATCCTCGGCCGCTGCCTCGCCATCTACCAGGCCGTCACCTTCGGCGCGGCGGCGATCGGCGCGTGGAGCTGGGGGCTGCTGGCTGATGCGTCGAGCGCGCGCATTGCGTTGCTCGCCGGGGCCGGGTGGGTTGCCGTGGCGACCGTGATCCTGCGGATCGTCTCGCCGCTGCCAGCGCGCGGCGAGGGCGTGGTGCTCACGCGGGCCTGACGGCGCACCCGGCGCAACTTAACGCTTATTCAACCATGTTGCGCCAATCCTGTCGGCGAATTCGACAGGGACCACAGCTTCATGGACAGCTTGCGCGGCGACTTTCCGGCCCATGGTGACGCCGAGGCCTACGATCCGGCCGAGGATGAGATCGACGGCGAGGCGCCGCCGCCCGTGGTCGGCCAGGACGAACGGCGCCTGCAGGTGCGCGCCTACAATCACTGGGCGAGCCTGCTCGGCGACCGGGCGTTTCCGCTGATCGACGACCTTGCGATCGGTACCTTGCCCGACTTCGATCCCTATGCGGTGCTGCTCGACTTCGCCGAAGGGATCGACCGACCTACCGTGCGCTATGTCGGCGCGGCGCTCGCCGACGAATCGGGCTGCACCGGCGAGCCGCTGCGCCATCTGGCCGAGGTGCCCAGCCGCACCCTCCTGTCGCGTATCACCGATCATTATCTGCAGATCTTCGGCAACCAGTCCCCGGTCGGGTTCGAAGCCGAGTTCGTCAACCAGCGCGGCCGGACCATTCTCTACCGCGGCATCCTCCTGCCCTTTTCGCGCGACGAGGAGAGCCGGGAGATCGACTGCATCTACGGCGTGATCAACTGGAAGGAGCTGGCTGACCAGCAGACCACCGACGCGCTGATGGACGCGATCGATCGGGCGCTTATGCAGCGCCCTGCCACGCGCCGCGAAGCCGTGTCGCTGCCCGAATGGGCCGACGGCCCGGCCGACTTTACGCTCGACCTTGGCTTGCCGGGGGGTGAGCATCCCGAACCGCTGGACCTTGGCGCATTCGCACTCGATAGCGCGTCGACGTGGGAGCTCGACACAGAGGCCACCCTGGCCGACCTGCTCGCCAGCGCGCGCGAACTGGCCCACACCGCGACCACCGCCGATGAGCGCAGCCGGCAGTCGCTCTACGCCGCAATCGGCCGTGCCCACGAATTTGCGCTGGCCGCCGAAAGCGATCCGGAAGGCCTGAAAGAGCTCGTCGCCGACGCCGGCCTGGTCATGCAGGAACGCGCGCCGCTGATCCCGGTGGTCAAGCTCGTGTTCGGGGCCGGGTACGACAAGACCCGCCTTACCGAGTATGCGACTGCCATCGGCCACGCCCAGCGGATCGGACTGGCGGCGGGCGAACTTGCTGCCTTCCTCGGGGGCCATCCGGGCGGGCTCAAGGGCGTGGTCCAGCTTGAGCGGACCCTGCGCCGGGCCGATGCCGGCACGCCGGAGGCCGAGCTGCCCAGCCATCATCGCCTCGTGGCGCGCCTGCGCGAACTGGCTCCCCGCCCGCTCGCCGCAAAAGGTGAGGAATTCGCGCTTGTACTGGCCCGCCGCACGGTTGACGGCGAGGTCGTGTTGCTGGGCGAAGTGTCCGACCGGGCGCTGCTGGAGCGCGCCGCACGCAAGCTGCTCGCGTAGAGCATTCGCTCTCAGGCAGCAGTCCAAGTCACTTTGCTCGCGCGCCGCGCTGCAGTTGCGGCTATGCGGGTGGGCATGGGTCCGTTTCACCTCCGGTTCAGGCGCGACCGCCATGGTGCGGCGGCGATGCGCCTCATGTCCGTTCGCTTCCTGCGGTGGTTCGCCGCGTTCCTCGCGATCGCGACGCTTGCCTGTCGTCCAGTGGCCGCGCAGTCGATCCTGCGCGACGCCGAAACCGAGGCGCTGCTGCGGGATATGGCCAATCCGCTGGTCAAGGCGGCGGGGCTCGATCCGCGCAATGTCGATGTCGTTCTCGTCGGCGACAACTCGATCAACGCATTCGTGGTGAACGGCCAGACGGTTTACCTCAACGCCGGGCTGATCCATGCGGCCGACAGTGCCAACCAGGTGCAGGGCGTGATCGCCCACGAGCTTGGCCACGTCACGGGCGGTCATGCGATCAGCGGCGAACAGGGCGCGAAGGCGGCGGGCACGGTCAGCCTGCTGTCGCTGCTGATTGGGGTCGCGGCCGCGGCGGCGGGCGGCGGCGATGCGGCGATGGCGGCGATGATGGCCGGGCAGAGCGCGGCCATGGGCAAGTACCTGGCGTTCAGCCGTGTGCAGGAGGCCCAGGCCGACGCGGCCGGCGCGAGCTTCCTCGCCAAAGCCGGGATAACCGGGCGCGGCTCTATCGAATTCTTCAAGAAGCTCGAAAACGAAGGCTACCGGCGCGGCTACAGCCAGGCCGAACAGGACGAGTTCATGTCCACTCACCCCCTCGAGAGCGACCGTATCGCACTACTCGAGGAAACCTATCAGAAGGACCCGGCGTGGAACCGACCGAGCGATCCGGCCCTCGAAGCGCGGTTCCGCCGCGCGAAGGCCAAGCTGTTCGGCTATCTCTCCGAGCCCGAGCAGACGCTGATCGCCTATCCGCTCTCGGACAACTCGGTGCCCGCGCACTATGCCCGGGCCTATGCCTTTCACAAGCAGGCGCTGATGGACAAGGCGATGGGCGAGACCGATGCACTGCTGAAGACCGCGCCGGCAGATCCCTACTTCCTCGAGCTCAAGGGCCAGATCCTGCTCGAAGCCGGCCAGCCGGCTGCCGCGCTGGCCCCGCTGCGGCGGGCGACCGAGCTCACCGGGAACCAGCCGCTTATCGCCACCACCTTCGGCCACGCGCTGGTCGCGACCGAGGACCCGAAGAACTTGGCCGAGGCGCAACGCGTGCTCAAGGCGGCCGTGTCGCGCGACCGCGAGAATCCGGATGCCTGGTACCAGCTTGGCGTGATCTACGACTCGACCGGCGATGCGCCGCGCGCGCGCCTCGCCAGCGCCGAGCAGCAAGTCATGCAACAGCAATGGCCGATGGCGCTCGGCAGCGCCGAGGCGGCCTTGGGCGGGTTGCCGGCCGGTTCGCCCGATGCGCTGCGCGCGCAGGATATCGCGATGCAGGCCCGCGCCGAGATTGAACGCAAGAAGAAGCGCAAGTAAGCACCGGCGATGGCCGATCGTACCAACGCCCGCCCCCTTGCCCGCAATATTGCCATCGGTGCGGCCATCGCGCTGGTCAGCGGCGCGATCGGCTGGCAGTGGGAGGCCCATCGGCTCGGCCTCGGGGGAGGGTCCCGGATCGCCGCGTCGGACAAGGCGGCGATCGAGCAGGTGGTCCACGACTACCTGATGACCCACCCCGAAGTCTTGCCGAAGGCGATGGACGAGCTCCAGCATCGCCAGAACGCCTTCCAGCTTGCCAGCGTGCGCGACGATGTCGAGCGGGCGGTGCCCGGGGCGGTGCTCGGCAATCCCGACGGCAAGATCGTGCTGGTCGAGTTCACCGACTATGCCTGCGGCTATTGCCGCAAGAGCGTCGCCGATGTCGACGCGCTGATCGCGGCCAATCCCGATCTCAAGGTCGTGGTGCGCGAGTTGCCGATACTCACTCCGGAAAGCGCCGACGCGGCGAAGATGGCGCTCGCCGCCGCCGAGCAGGGCAAGTACGGTGCGTTCCACAAGGCGATGTTCGAGATCGGCCGGCCTGGTGCGGAGACCATTGCCCAAGCGGCGCGAGCGGCGGGGCTGGACATGGCGCGGGCGCAGGGGGTGATCGCGCTGCCTGCCACCGAGGCCGAACTGGTCCGCAACCTCGAACTGGCCAAGGCGCTTGGCTTCAGCGGGACGCCGAGCTGGGTGGTGGGCGATGCAATGCTCACTGGCGCGGTCGGTCAGGAGCAACTGGCCAAGGCGATCCACGACGCGCGTTCTTGATCCAGTCCGCCCTACACATCCGTGCAGGGCCCGTGCCGATCGGAAAGCCCGGATGGCCTTTCCCCATCCCGCGAATCTACGCTAGAAGCCCGGGCATGGCCGTACTGCCGTTCCGACCCACTCCGTTCTTCGCCAACAAGAACCAGGCTTTCTGGCGCCTCCAGGCGGCGGGCTGGGGCGGGGCGCTGGTGCTGCGCGCGATGTCGAGCATCGCCAACGGCCAGCCGGCCTCGTTCCTCGTGCTGGTATTGATCGCAACCGTCACCGGGTTCTCGCTCTCGCTGATCCTCTCGGTGATCTACCGGATCCTGATCACCCAGCGGGCGCTGATCACCTGGGGGGTGACGGCGCTGGTCCTGCCGGTGGCGGTGACGCTCTATGCCTTCATCGACGCCTGGGTGATCGGGCTCTACCGCCCGGATAGCGCGGCGAGCTTCGCGCAGCTGCTGATCGGCGTGTTCTATCTCGACATGACGCTGCTCGCGGCGTGGTCGGCGCTCTATTACGCGATCAATTTCTATCTCCAGATCGAGGAGCAGAACGACCAGTTGATCCGGCTGGAAAACCAGGCCACCCAAGCCCAGCTGGCGATGCTGCGGTACCAGCTCAATCCGCATTTCCTGTTCAACACGCTGAACTCGATCTCGACGCTGGTGCTGCTCAAGCAGACCGAGCCGGCCAACGCGATGCTGAGCCGGCTCTCGGCGTTCCTGCGCTATACCCTCGTCAACGAGCCTGCGGGGCGGGTCACCGTGGCGCAGGAGGTCGAGACGCTCAAGCTCTACCTCGACATCGAGCGGATGCGCTTCGAGGAGCGGCTGCGGACCACGTTCAACATCGACGAGGCGAGCCGCGCCGGCCTGCTGCCCTCGCTACTGCTCCAGCCGCTGGTCGAGAACGCGATCAAGTATGCGGTCGGCCCGCAGGAATCCGGGGCCGAAATCACCATCACCACGCAACTCGTCGGCTCGATGCTTCGCATCACCGTCTCCGACACCGGCCCGGGATTGCAAAACTCCGCCGCCGACAACAGGCTGTCTGGCGTGACTTTCGATGGCGGCGAACCCGTATCCACTGGCGTTGGCCTCGCCAACATCCGCGACCGGCTGGCGCAGGCCTATGGCGACCAGCACCGCTTCGAGATCATGGACCCGCCGGAGGGCGGCTTCACCGTCCTCATCGAAATTCCGTTCGAACGCCGCGATCCTGCGCCTGCCACTGGCGGGACCATCGCGGGATCGGCTGCCCGCCCCGCCTTCGCGGCGGGCTGAAACCAATCCGCGCGCCGTCCGTATGGGGGGCACGCAACACAAGGTGAGGCATGACCATTCGCACGATCCTCGTCGATGACGAGAAGCTCGCGATCCAGGGCCTCCAGCTCCGGCTGGAGAAATTCCCCGACGTGGAGATCATCGACACCTGTTCCAACGGGCGCGAGGCGATCCGCAAGATCAAGACCGAGAAGCCCGATCTCGTGTTCCTCGACATCCAGATGCCAGGGTTCGACGGGTTCTCGGTGGTGAAGGGCGTGATGGAGATCGAGCCGCCGCTGTTCGTCTTCGTCACCGCCTACCAGGAACACGCGGTGCGCGCCTTCGAGGCCAATGCCGTCAACTACCTGATGAAGCCGGTCGACGAGGACAAGCTGGCCGACACGCTGGACCGGGTGCGGACGCGCCTCGCCGAGAAGCGGAGCGCCGAAGAGGCCGAGAAGCTCAAGAACGTGCTGGCCGAGGTCGCTCCCGATGCGATGGAGGCGATGCCCGAGGATGATGGCGATGGCGCCGCGCTGGGCGCAGGCCGCTATGAGAAGCTCATCAACATCAAGGATCGCGGCCAGATCTTCCGGGTCGATGTCGATTCGATCGAGCATATCGAGGCCGCCGGCGACTACATGTGCATCCGCACCGCCGACAACAGCCTGATCCTGCGCGAGACGATGAAGGACCTCGAGCGCCGGCTCGATCCGCGCGTGTTCCAGCGCGTGCACCGCTCGACCATCGTCAACCTCAACCAGGTCCGCCAGGTCAAGCCGCACACCAACGGCGAGTGCTTCCTCGTGCTGGATAGCGGCGCGCAGGTGAAGGTCTCGCGGTCGTACCGCGACGTGGTGGCGCGGTTCGTCCACTGAGCAGGCACTTGCGCTGACGGCGCGGCTCGGCGAAACGCTTGGGGCATGACCTTCGCGATCCCCGGTTTCGACCTCCCCACCTTCGTTGCCGCCACGCTTGCCGAGGATCTCGGCGACGGCTGGCCGGGCGGGGGCCACGACGTCACCAGCGAGAGTGTGATCCCCGCCGCGGCGCGGTTTGCCGGGGTGATGGACAGCCGCGATGCGATCGTGGTCTGCGGGCTGCCGATCGCCGCGGCGTTTTTCCGCGCCCTGGACCCTGAGGTCGAGATCGAGATCCTCCATGAGGAGGGCGAGGCGGTGCCTGCCGGGACTGACCTGATGCGCCTGTCGGGCAAGGCGCGGGCCATGCTGACGGCAGAGCGCAGCGCGCTCAACACCGTCCAGCACCTTGCGGGCATCGCGACGATGACGCGGCAGTATGTCGATGCGATGGAAGGCAAGGCAACGCTGCTCGATACCCGCAAGACCATTCCCGGCCTGCGCCATGTTGAAAAGTACGCCACGCGCACGGGCGGCGCGAAGAACCATCGGCTGGGCCTGTGGGACGCGGCGATGATCAAGGACAACCACATCGCGGTCGCGGGATCGATTGGCCAGGCGGTGGGCGCCGCGCGGGCGGCCGGGGTCGCCAGCGTGATCTGCGAGGTCGACCGGATCGACCAGATCGAGCCCGCGCTGGCCGCGGGTGCAACGCATCTGCTGCTCGACAACATGGACCCTGCAACGCTGACGCAGGCCGTCGGCATCGTCGCGGGTCGGGTGCCGACCGAAGCCTCGGGCGGGGTGCGGCTCGATACCATCGGGGCGATCGCCGCGAGCGGGGTCACCTACGTGTCGGTCGGGCGGCTGACCCAGTCCGCACCGGCGGCCGATATCGGGCTGGACTTTACCGCGCTGTGAAGGCGCTGGCCGCGGCACTGCTCGCGCTGGTTCCACTGCCGGCAGTGGCGCAGGCCTACCAGTGCAGCCTGCCGCCGCGGCTGGCGCCGCTGGCGCCGGTCAGGCCCGACGGGCCGACCCGGCGGACGCCGATTGCCGGGTATACGCTGGCAGTCAGCTGGTCGCCCGAGTTCTGTCGGCAGGACCGTGATCCGGCTTCGGTGCAGTGCTCGGGGCGTTATGGCCGGTTCGGCTTCGTTCTCCACGGGCTGTGGCCCGAGGCGGCGCTGGGCCCGCCGCCGCAGTGGTGCGCGCTTGCGCCGCGTCCCGCGCCCGAGACGGTGCGGCAGGGCTTGTGTGCGACCCCGGTGCCGTGGCTGATCGAGCACGAGTGGGCCAAGCATGGCTCGTGCATGGCGCAGAGCCCCGAGGCCTACTGGGGCATCGCGCGGCATATCTGGGCGCGGTTCCGCTGGCCGGACGCTGACCGGCTCTCGCTGCGGCAGGGGCTTACCGTGGGCGATCTGCGCGAGGCCGTGGCGCTCGCCAACCCCGGGCTGCCGCGCCAAGCCGTCGGCGTCGTGCTGGGTGAGCGGGGGTGGCTGCGGGAGCTGCGCATCTGCCACAATCGCCAGTACCGGCCGACCGCCTGCGCGCGTGGCGTGTTCGGCCCGGGGGACGGGGCGGCGCTGAAGATCTGGCGCGGGCTCTAGGGCCCGGTCCCCCGTTCTAGCGCCGTTCGGCGAAAAATCCCCGTAGCAGCTCCGCCGCCTCCGTCTCGCCCATTCCGGAGTAGATCTCTGGCCGGTGCAGGCACTGCGGCTGCTCGAACACCCGCGCCCCATGCTCCACCGCCCCGCCCTTGGGATCGGGCGCGGCGTAGTAGAGGCGGGCGAGGCGCGCGTGGGCAATGGCTCCGGCGCACATTGCGCAAGGCTCGAGCGTGACCCACAGTTCGCAGCCGTCGAGCCGCTCATTGCCGAGCGCGGCGGCGGCGGCGCGAATCGCCAGCATCTCGGCGTGGGCTGTGGGATCGTGCAGCGTGCGCGGCTGGTTGTGGGCGGCGGCAATCACCATTCCGTCCCTGACCACGACCGCGCCGATCGGCACTTCGCCGGCCTCGGCCCCGGCGCGAGCGGCCGCAAGCGCGCTTGCCATGGGCGGGGGGAGCGGCCATCGGGTCATTGCGCCCGTTAACCCGCCGAAGGCCTGTGCACAACTTGACCTTGGGGGGGTGAATCGGTAAGGGCGCGCTTCGCCCCGTTTCGGGCTCCAGATTCTGTAGAGAGCTTAGCCATGTCCCGTATTTGCGAACTGACCGGCAAGGGCCGCCAGGTCGGCCACAACGTCAGCCACGCCAACAACAAGACCAAGCGCGTCTTCCTGCCTAACCTGCAGAACGTCACGCTGCTCTCGGAAGGGCTGGACCGCAGCTTCAAGTTCCGCGTTTCGACGCACGGCCTGCGTTCGGTCGAGCACAACGGCGGCCTGGACAACTGGCTGCTGAAGACCGCCGACACCAAGCTGAGCCCGCGCGCCCTCAAGGTGAAGCGGGAGCTGGCCAAGAAGGCTGCCGTCGCGGCCTGATTTCCTCCGGTAGATGGAAATGCGAGAACGCGCCGGTATTCCGGCGCGTTTTTTGTTTGTTGCAGAGCATATCCGGCTGCATCGCGCCCAGCCTGCGGCTGAAGTTGCGTGCGGCAGGACTACGGGATTTCCCTAGGTTTACCTAAAGTTCATTATCCAAGGTCATAGTCACTCCGACCCGACAGCGGGATCACGGAGGAAGAACCATGATCAAGACGTTCAAGAGCATCGTCCGCAACGATGACGGCGCGACTGCCATTGAATACGGCCTGATCGCCGCACTCATTGCCGTTGCGATCATGACCACTGTTTCGGGCCTCGGCTCGCAGCTTGACACGACCTTCTCGAAGACTTCGTCGCAGCTCGGCACCGCCAACGCCTAATCGCCCGCGGACCTGCGGCCGGCGAATGATCCGAAGCGATCAGCCGCCGGCGCAGGCCGAGGCGTAGAGGCGTTCGCGCAACGGGGCGAAATCGGCGGAAACCAGGTCAGCCATTTCCGCCCGGCCGACGATGCGATCTTCACCGAAGCACTGGGCAAGGGCGATGTCGCTTGGCGGCAGCGCCCTTTGCTCTTTCAGCGACCAGAACACGCGCACGCGGGGACGGGTGGGATCGCTCTCGTCCTGCGCGACGACCATCGCCGCCCGGCCCGATTCGAGCTCGACCAGCGAGCCGATCGGGTGAATGCCCATGGCTTCGGTAAATCGGGCCACCAGTTCGGGGTCGAGCCCCGACGCAGGGTCGGCCATCCGCTCGAGCGCGGCAGCGGGATCGAGCGCATGGTGGCCGCCGGTGTCGTCGACCAACCAGTCGTAGGTGTCGCAGATCGCGGCCATGCGTCCGAGCAGGCAGATCGCGTCCCCGGCAAGGCCATGGGGATAGCCGGTGCCGTCGATCCGCTCGTGATGCTGGAGGCAGGCATCGGCCACCGGGTCGGGCCCCCCGCCGGCCATGATCATGTCGTGGCCGAGCTTGACGTGTCCCCTGAACAGGTGCGGGTCGATATCCCGAAAATCGCCGGACTCGTTCTGCTCAAGCGGCAGGTGGCCCACGCCCACATCGAGCAGCAGCCCGGCCATTCCGGCCATGCGGATGGTATCGGGATCGAGCTTCAAAGCGCGCCCGAGCGAGATCATCAGCGCGCAGGTCGCCAGCGCGTGGCGGTATACGAACTCGGTGTCGCGCTTGCACCGCATCAGACCGTTGAAGGCCTGGGGATTGCGCTGGATCGAGGCGAAGATGTCGTCGACCACCGGCTCGACCGCGCTCGGGGCGACCGCCTTGCCGAGGCGGGCCTCGAGGAAGACCCGGCTGATGGTGCGGCGCGACTTGTCGGCCACGCGATTGGCGAGTCCGAACTCGCGGGCCATCGTGCGCGGCGCGAGGCTGCGCAGCTCGGCATCCCGTTCACTAGCGGTGGGGCTGGCGGACCGGGCGGCCGCGCGCCGCGCGCCGCGCTTGAGCAACTGGCGGCTGCCTTCGGCGCCGAGCGCTGGCGATTCGTCAAGACCGCCGGGCCTGAGGCCACGCGCGGTGTCGATCACCACGCCCGGGACCGAGCTGTCGCGCAGGCGCTCGAGCAGGTGCTCGTCCTCAAGCAGGAACCTTGCCTTCCAGAACGGATGGCGGAACCAGTTGCCCTCGAGCCTGTGGATGAACATGCCGAGTTCGACGTCGTCGGTTTCGATCCGTTTGAGCATGGCCGAGGAGGTTCCATCGAATTCAGATGATGTCGCTCTAGTCCGGCGCGCGTTTCGGGTGAGCAACGGCTTACTCCGGGCTAGCGCGGGGCGCCGGGCTAAGCAGTTGGCAAGGACGATTTTTCGGACAGGTTAACAGCGAATTAGGGCTGTTGTGGAATAACGGCGCAACTTGCGAACGCGTATCAATCCGACATGACGGAGGTCACGACCACCGGGCAACGTCATGACGGAGGACGACAGGCATGCACGATGCGGCAGGTGTGCCAGCAGAGCCCGCGGGCAGCGCCGAACTGCGCGCCGCGCCGCGCATCAGCCTGCTGATCCGACCGGCGAAGCTGATCGCCCCGTCCGGCGAATACCTCTGCGTGCTGCGCGACGCCTCTGCGACGGGAGTGAAGGTGCGCTGCTTCCACCCGCTGCCCGCGCAGGCAATGACCCTCGAACTCGGCAATGGCGACCGCTATGAAGTCGAGCGGATGTGGGAGCATGGCGACCATGCGGGCCTGCGCTTTCGCAGCGCGGTCCCGGTCGAATACCTGGTCAAGGAGAGCGGTCCCTACCCCAAGCGGCCGGTGCGGCTGCGGATCACCCTGTCGGCGCTGCTGGTGTCTGGGCGCGACGCGCTGCCGGTGACGGTGCGCGACCTGTCGCAACAGGGCGCGAGGCTCGACTGTGCCGAGCAGCTGGCGCTTGATCGCCGGTTCCGGTTGGAGATCCGCGGGCTCGACGCGATCAACTCGAAAGTCCGCTGGCGGCGTCCGCAGGCGGCGGGGCTGGTGTTCGAGGACACCTTTCGGCTGGAAGACTTCGCCCGCCTGGCATTCCGCCTGCAGCCGCTGCCCGCGCTGCCCGGCGATACGACGGACGATCCGTTTGCCCGGGTATCGGGCTGAGTTATCGCAGGGACGTGCCCGCTGTGTCCGGGAACGGCTTGCGGCGGCGGTTCAGGCGGGCACGAATTTCAGCGCTACGCCGTTCATGCAATAGCGCTTGCCGGTCGGCCGGGGGCCATCATCGAAGACATGGCCGAGGTGGCCGCCGCAGCGGGCGCAGTGAACTTCCGTGCGGACGCTGCCCACGTCCCAATCCTGCGAGGTGGCCACTGCTCGAGGCAGCGGGGCCCAGAAGCTTGGCCAGCCGGTGCCCGATTCGAACTTGGTTTCCGACGAGAACAGCGGGTTCCCGTCTGCCGCGCAGGTGAAGGTGCCCTTGCGATGCTCGTTGAGGAGCGGCGAAGTGCCGGGGTATTCCGTGCCCTTGCGGCGCAGGATGCGGTATTGATCGGGAGTGAGCCGCTGGCGCCATTCGGCATCCGTGAAGTGCACCGGGTAGACCTTCGCGCTGGCCTCCTGCGCGCCGCACGCGGCGAGCACAGGAATGGCGGCCCCGCCCGCGAGCAGGCGCAGCGCGCTGCGGCGGGATGCGGGACCGAGGAATACGGGGGTCAGGGATATGGTGCAGGGCGAGTCGGTCATCGGCGGCA